>Ga0316217_10003070_pt1 | contig 19456 bp, 11 predicted proteins | sample 1anoAmetaG_FD_203633 | JGI IMG/M metagenome (GOLD analysis project Ga0316217, IMG submission 203633) | Freshwater microbial communities from Trout Bog Lake, Wisconsin, USA - 1anoA | ecosystem: Environmental > Aquatic > Freshwater > Lake > Hypolimnion/Profundal zone | place: USA: Wisconsin...
TTAACTAAAAGCAGCAATGGCTAATTCTCAGCGGGAGCACGGATTAAAACTTTCAACCGCCGGTGTACTGATAACACTCGGCATTATCTTCGGCGATATAGGAACCTCTCCCATTTATGTACTGAACGCTATTGTAAGCGGCCACATCATTTCACCCGAACTTGTTTTAGGCGGACTCTCCTGCGTATTATGGACCCTAATTCTTATTACCACTATAAAATATGTGTTCCTGGCGCTTGATGCCGATAACCGTGGCGAGGGCGGCATTTTTGCCCTGTATGCCCTGGTGCGCCGCTACAAAGTAACCTGGACCATCTTCCCCGCCATCATAGGCTGCGCATCCCTCATTGCCGATGGATTTATTACTCCGCCCATTTCAATTTCATCTGCAGTAGAAGGATTACGAATACTAAACCCCTCTATCCCTACTGTTCCTATCGTGCTCGCTATCCTAACCGGATTGTTTGTGTTTCAACAATTCGGCACCAGGGTTGTAGGTGCAATCTTCGGCCCCATCATGCTTATCTGGTTTACAATGATAGGTATCCTGGGCGTGCTTGAAATAATAAAATATCCGGGCGTATTAATTGCATGTAATCCATATTGGGCATTTAACCTGCTGGTAAAATACCCCGGTGGCTTCTGGCTTTTGGGCGCGGTATTTCTGTGCACCACCGGTGGCGAAGCGCTGTACTCCGACCTCGGCCACTGCGGCAAATCAAACATCCGCGTTAGCTGGGTTTATGTATTAGCCATGTTATTGCTCTGCTATTTTGGCCAGTCAGCTCTATTATTGAATCACTCCACCGGTCAACACTGGCCCGAAGGCAGATCAACCTTCTACGCCATGATGCCCGAATGGTTTCTGCCCATTGGTATTACAATTGCTACCATGGCAACCATCATTGCCTCGCAGGCTTTAATATCCGGATGCTTCACCCTGGTAAACGAAGCCATGAAACTGCGCCTGTGGCCAAATCTCAAAGTAATTTATCCAACCACCCACCAGGGGCAGATGTATATACCCGGTATCAACTGGTTCCTGTTCTTCGGCTGTATCGCTGTCACACTGCTGTTCAAAGAATCGGGTAATATGGAGGCCGCCTACGGCCTGGCCATCACAATAAATATGCTGATGACCACCCTGCTGCTTACTTACCTGATGCATGTAAACCGAAAACCTGCAATAATAGTTTGGGGTATACCTGTTGTTTTCCTCACTATCGAAGGTGCATTTTTTGCATCCAACCTTATGAAATTCAGCCACGGCGGCTGGTTCACTATTATGATAGCCGCAGTGTTGTTCTTTGAAATGTGGATCTTCTACCGCGCAAGGCTTCTTCGCAAAAAACACATCGAGTTTGTTGAGATCAAAGATTACATCGAGCCGCTGAAAGAACTAATGCGCGATGAAACCATAGCCAAAGAGGCCAACAACCTGGTATTTATGAGCATGGCCAATGATAAAAGCCATATCGATTCAAACATCATTTACTCCATATTCCGCAAGCGCCCTAAACGCGCTGATATTTACTGGTTCGTCCATGTTGACATTTCCAATGATCCCTTCGGCGCCACCTATGCAGTTGATACTATCGTTCCCCGCCGTATATTTTTCGTGCGTCTTTCTTTCGGATTTAAAGTTGAACATAAAGTGAATCTGATGTTCAACAAAATAGTTGAAGAAATGGTCAAAAGCGGTGAGGTAGACGAAATATCGCACTACCCATCATTGCGCAAATACAACATGCCGGCCGATTTTAAATTTATCCTGCTCAACACCCGCGTAGCGATTGACGACGCCCTTACCCCCTTCGAACAATTTGTAGTTAAAGGTTACCGCTTCATAAAAAGCGTATCGCTCTCCTCTGCCGAAGATTTCGGACTGGAACTAACCAACGTTGAAGAAGAAACTGTTCCTATCCGTATTGCCCAATCCAGCAAAATAGATTTGCAACGAATTACTTAATTATATGCAACAAACCGCTCATTTATTACAGCCTTTATAGGCCCGCATCATAAAAACCAAAATCTTAACCAAACTTGTAAAGGAGTTATTCAGGCAAATGGCTTGTCATGCTATTCATTGTATTGATAATAACAATCACAATAAATCAGCGCTCCATTCTACTTATTGAGCGTATTTATCTTAATTCAGAAAGTGCTTCAGCAAACGCACTTCCTCTTCGGTTAAAAACCTCCATCTGCCGCGTGGCAGGTCCTTTTTGGTAAGGCCGGCAAAAAATACACGGTCAAGCTTTTCTACCTCGTAGCCCAACGATTCAAATATCCTTCTTATAAACCTGTTTTTTCCTGTATGTATCTGTATACCTACTTCTGCCCTGTTCTTGGCATTCGGGTAAGCAATTTCATCAACCTCAGCTATACCATCTTCAAGCACAACGCCACCTTCAGCAATCTTATCAAAATCTTCCTTCATCAGCTTCTTATCCAGTATTACGTGGTAAACCTTCTTTATCTCGCTGCTTGGATGCGTTAGCTTCTGCGCAAGCTCACCATCATTGGTAATCAATAAAACGCCGGTAGTATTTCTGTCCAGCCTGCCCACAGGGTATAAACGCGGTGCAGTCGGCGATTGCATTTGTGCGTAGGCACCACGCAAAAGTTCCATAACCGTTCTCCGGTCCTTTTCATCTTTCAGCGTGGTAATAAAATCTTTTGGCTTATTCAGCAGCAAATAATATTTCTTCTCTAACGAAAGCTTCTTACCCTCAAATTCAACCAGGTCTTTGCTTTTTACTTTATAACCCATTTCGGTTACAACCTTGCCATTCACTTTTACCTTGCCTTCCTTTATCAGCTCATCAGCCCTGCGCCGCGATGCAACCCCCGCATGCGAAAGGTATTTGTTCAACCTGATATCATCCGAAAGCCTGGGCAATTCAACGTAAGTTTCTTCATCCTCGGTCTTCTTTACTTTCGGCGCGTAAGTTTTCTTTCTGGGGCCATCACTTGCCAACTTCACTCCATCCCTGTCCTCTTCAGTCTTAGGCTTCCGTTTCTTTAACAAAGGTGCTTTTTGGGCAAAATACTTCTTGGCCGCATCAGCAAGCGGGCTTTTCTTCTCCGCTTTTTTACCGGGAATAAAAGAAGATTTGCCGGCAGGCTTCGAAGAATTATCTGAATTCATTTTCTTACTCACGATTCAAATATAGCAAACTTAGGCAGTCCTTATATACCTATACAAAGGGAGATTGTAAAACAGATTCATCATTCGGTCCAATAAGCCGGAACAAGCATTTGTATTCTACCGCTTCAATATCCGCTCGATTGCTTTATCATAAACTTAGGCGCAAACCGCTTCTTTGCAGTAAAAAATGCATCCGTACTATCTCACCTCCACCGAAACTATCTCTACCCTCCGCTCCAGCGCGGCTGCAGGATTGTAAACCGAGTTACGGGTATCATCCAGGCGGTCACTAACCGTTTTGGGCGCAGTTTCTTTACCCAGCGATTCGCTTTTTAAAACCAGGGCCCCGCTGGCTATGTAAGGCAACAAAGCACCATCGCGGTAATGGAAGAAATAATTTCTGAGCGAAGCCACCCGGCGGTAACCAAGCTTAATATTGTAATCGCTTAAATGCAGCGGCGAGCAATACCCTTTAATAGTAATATCTATCTTTTTACCAGCCTTCAAAAGATCCAGCAACTGCGATGAAAAAGCTATCAGGTCATAAAAACCCTTATCCACGTACTTCGAAAACAGATCGTTGATGTTGTTTTCAGCTTCCGTTTTTTCACTCCCCTTCAATCCCTTGCTGAACTCCCTTCTGTATTCACTTTCTTTGCTGGTATACCCCTCATAACTCTGTTTGTAATCCATAAAGGTGGTATCCTTCAAAGTGCAGCATTCAGGCTCATCATTATGAAAATAAAGTTCAAGCGGTAAATATTGCTTTATCCCTTTTATGTCGCCATCAATAAACTTCCTCGGTGCAACAGGCGTTTCAACCTGCGCTGTAACCGGGGCTGAAACCGTATCATGCGGCTGCGCAGCAACCGGCTCTGTTTTAACTTCAGCCACCGTCTCCTTAACAACAGCTACGGTGTCTTTTGGCGTTACTGGCACAACAAGTGCAACCACCGGCGTATCAACTTTACGCGGCATCGCCTTACCGGTGTTGTAAGCATAAATATCATTACAGCATGTTTCAGCCTCAATAAAATAAGAGCCCTTTCTGTTCGAAGTCAGATATGCCCGCGCATTATCCGGTGTCATTACATAATACAGATCATTCTGAGCGGTATTAACCGGCTGCATTAAATTAACCGGTTCGCTCCAGGTACTATACTCGCCCTTGCTCTTAAAAATATCATACCCTCCAAACCCATAATGCCAGTCCGACGAAAAGAACAATTGCTTGCTGTTTGCATCATAAAAAGGTGTCACTTCATTACCTGCCGTGTTAATGGCCTTACCGGCATTTATCGGTTCGCCATAGGTCTGGTCGCTGTTAATTTTGCTTATCCATATATCCAGTCCGCCTTCTCCGCCGCTACGGTTGCTCGCAAAAAACAATACCGGTTTACCGGCCTTATCATAACCAATGGCCGGCTGGGTATTAGTAGCCCCCTCATCGTTAATACTTAGTTTTTGGGCATCGCTCCATTTATAATTCTCATACCTGCTTACATAAATATCGCAACGGGTATTCACCTTATCTTTCTGTTCGCATTGCGTAAAATAAAATGCGCGGGTATCTGCACTGTATGCTCCATTACCAATGTTCAAAGCCGCATTACTGCCACTCGGCATATATATCTTTTCAGGATTCGGTTGCTGGTTATATATCCGCACCAGGTATTCTTCCCCCTTTTTATCCTCCGAAATATTTCTCAGTGATGAAAACTGTATCTTATCCGGGTAAACCGGTATCGCATTAAATTCCGAGCTGGTGGTATTCACCTCAGGCCCTAAATGCTCAATATCTACCGAATCTGTCTGCTTCTTGTGTTCAAGTACCCAGGCACAGGCTTCAATTTCCTGCTGTGCTTTTGCGCTGTAATAATCCTTCGGGCGATACCTGTTCTTAAACCTTCTCAACACCTTCAGGGCCTCATCACTTTTGCAGGTGCAACTGCTTCGCAACATCTCCCCCAGCCAGAATAACGAAAGCGGGTATTTATTGATCTTATCCAGGTCCACTACTTTTTTATAAGCAGCGGCGGCGCTTTCATAATCATTAAACATCCTGCTGGCCTCAGCAAATTTGTAATTCAGTTCAACATTACCTTCATCCTTTTTCAGCGCATCCTTATAATACAGCGATGCTGCATAATAATCCGCCTGTGCCACTCTTTCATCTCCCGCCTTAATTAGCTGCACCACCGTTTGCCCCGATGTAGACTGAAAACACATCAGCGCCACCAAAACCACCAAACCAAAATACTGCCTGCCTGCGGGCACACAGAAGTTGGTACCCCCCGGGCCTTGCAGCAACGCAATAAAACATTTGGCAATCCTTATAAAAATGTTGGGCATACGGCTCCGGGCTTATTAATCTTTTTCGTTTTTGCCAAAATATAAATTACACTCAACTCAATGCCCCCGTTATAACGGCTCGCTGCAGTCAGCTTCGAAAAATTGATATCATAACTCATATTCACCTGCCAGCTATCGTAATCAACTCCTGCCATCAGCCATCCCGCATCTGCAATACGTCCATAAGCCCCCAGGTTAAGCGCAAGCGTGTGTGCCGTCTTCAGGTCCAGGTGGTATTTAACATGCCCGCCCAGGTCAACCTCCTGTTTGGTCTGCTGTCTTTGATACATTACTTCGGGCACTATATCTATCTGCTTACTCAGCTTAATCTGTGCGCGCGCATGCACAGTAAATCTTGGGGCCAGTATCGATGTATTATCATTCAAAAAAGAAACTTTCGGACTGTTCAGGTGCATCGCCCCGAATCCGATAGTAAAATTTGTGCGGTCATCCTTAATATACTTATAAGCCAACCCTGTTCCAAAATCAAAAACCGTAACATGCGTAGCTGCAAAACTCTCATTTATTGCGCTGCCCGGATTAAAAGCATCCCCGTTCCACTGGCTGTCAAAATTCAGCTGGCTGTAATCAAAACTCCGGTTCACCAACCCCAGCTGCAAACCGTACGATAAAAAATGATGTGCATTTTTCCCAAGCGATTTAATATATGAAAACGAAAGGTCCGTATTCAAAGTAGTAAACCTCGAATCACCCTCTACATCATAATAAAACAAAAGCCCGCCACCTATCCGGTCATTATTCTTCAGCGTAATAAAATTCATCTCCGCCGAAAGCGATATCGTATTATACTTAACCGGCACCGTAGGCCACTGATTTTTATAATTGCCTGCAAACCGGTAATCACCATCAAACAAATTCGTATTAGCCGGATTCTGATTTAAGGGCGAAAAATTAAACTGCGAAAAATGTATATCCTGCGCATTCAGCAAAACGCAGGCAGTCATGTAGAGAAAGGTCAACCCACCCCGCAAAAGGGCAGTCTTACAAGTCCGGAACATGTTATGTATACGTTGAGCACTCATCTCAATAAAGTTACGTTTCCCTTCTTCTCAAATTCATTACCATCCGCACAATGCCCCTTCACATAATATCCAAAAACCGCGGGGTCCATCTTCTTTCCTTTAAAAGTGCCATCCCAACCTTTGGTTATATCTTTGGTATCAAATACCTTCTGCCCCCATCGGTCATAAACAGCAAAATACAGATCCAGGATACCATTGGCCCTTACATAAAGTACATCATTTTTCCCGTCATTGTTAGGCGTAAAAGCATTGGGCACATAAATGTTCGCCTCTTTGCACGGCGGAAACAAAACATGCACTATAACAGTATCATGCGTAATACATCCCAGCGAATCCTGCGCCAGCACAAAATACTCCCGCGTTTGCCGGGGGTAAGCCAGCGGATTTAAAATATCCGTAGCGCTTAAAGAAGAATCAGCCACCCATTGATAAGACGAAACATGAGATATCAGCGTCAGGCTCAGCTGCGAAGTGTCACCATAATTAATGGTATCAGGCGCAGCCCTTATACTAAGTGCCGAACCGGTGGAAAGAACATTCACCCTGACCGAATCGGTATAAACACAACCCAGTTGATTTACGACAACCACCGAAAACGTTGTACTTTGCGATGGCTTTACTAACGGCGAAGCACTGTTGGCTCCGGTATCTATCTGGTTCGCTGGCGTCCAGCGGTAAGTTAACTGTTGGTTAGGTTTCGAATCAGTTACTGATAGTTGCAAACTATCGTACGGACATTTTACATCAGCACCAAAAATTGACAGTGTATCATTAAAGAAATAAACCGTCTGATTAAAGGTATCTATACAAAGCCCGTTCGAAACTATCAATTGATAAGTTGTTGTTTGTGCAGGCGAGGCAAACGGGTTCGACACATTATTTTGCGTAAGCGAATTGCCCGGTGTCCATAAATAACTAACCGCTGTATCTGCACTCGATGGCAAACCAATTTGCGTTGCCTGGCCCGAACAAATAGTCACGCTCGGAATTGTATCTTTCGAACTAGGCGACAATACCACTATCTGTTTACTGATGGTGTCGGTAAAATTGCAGCTGCCGCTATCGTTTACCACCAACTGAACAGTATAAACGCCTGATTGATTGTAAATATGAACCGGATTTATCTCAGTTGAGCCTGTTCCATCTCCAAAGGTCCAGATATACTGCCCGCCTCCTGCCGATACAGTTCTGCTGCGGTTACTGAATGTAATAGTATCGGGTATGCAAACAGTATTAGGCGCGCTGAAATCAGCAACCACAATAGGTGGAAGCAAATCAATTTTAAAAACTGCGTTGTTACAGTTAGGGCTGTTATTGGTCCTGCTCACCACCCCCGGTGTAGTAGGGAAAGTGCTCTTACCGTTACAACCAGCACACACCGATTGATAGATCACTCCCTTCTTATCAAATCTCGAAGTTCCCCCATCCACGTGCTCTTCATCATTATTGCTGCCAAAATAAGTTGCATACCAGATAGCTGATGCATCATCGGTCATTACCATTACATAAAAATCCTGGTTATCAGTAGTTGTTTGTATAGCATTGGCCGGCACATACAATCCCTGTGTAGATAATGGGGGTGCTCCCTGGATACCGTAATCAGCAAAAAAATTCGAGCCCCAGCCGCTTATACAGGTCTTGCTGCAAACATCTACCAAAAAGGCGGTAGGTGAAATATCCGGCGTGCCTCTTCCGCTACCAAAAGTGGTTGACCATATAATAGAGTCAAGATGCGGACTTAATTTGCTTATAAACTGTCCGCTGTGCGGCTTGTTATAAGCAGCATTAAAAATAAATCGGCCAGTGGTATCTTCTGTCTGCCCGTAAACGTATGCATAACCATGCTTATCTGTTTTTACAAAATAAACCTGATCATACTCTGCCGAGCCTAAATAAGTCGACTGCAAAATGGCATTACCATTCTGGCTTAAATGCGTAATAAAACCATCTGCCCTGCCACCGCGGTTGGTATCCTGCACCACCCCCGCCGTATGCGGAAAATCAATCGAAATAGTGCCGCCCGCAACAAACAGATCGCCGTTCTGGTCAAAATCTACCGAGTGTATAGCGTCATCATCACTACCGCCCAGAAAAGTACTCCAGATAATAGAAGTAAGGCCACTATTCATTTTTACCAATACCCCATCCGTCGCTCCACCAATGGTAGTTTGGTAAGCGCCCGCCGTTACCGGAAAATTTGCCGACCGCGTACAACTGGCTATGTATACATTGTCATTTTTATCAAGATTTATCTCGCCTCTTACCTCATCGGCATAGTTATAATTCAGTCCCTGGTACTCGGGGTAAACAATGCCATCATTATCTGCACCGCCTAAGTAAGTGCTTCCTAACAAAGCCGTTCCACTGCTGTTAAACCGGGTAACAAAAATATCGCAACCCGTAGCATAATGTATGCCAATGCCGTTAAACACAGTAGGGTCAACGCCACCGTTAAATGTGGTATCATAAGCGCCGTGCGTAACCGGAAAATTATCCGAGCCAGTGGTCCCCAGCACAAATAACTCGTCATTGCTGTTAACAATAAGGCTATGCGGCAATTCATCGTGGTCGCCACCTAAATAAGTAGAATATATCCGGGAAGTACCCGCCGAATCATATTTAGTGATAGAAACATCCGTACCTGTTCCATCTAAACCCGGCTGCCCAAAACCAATTCCCCCGGCCCATGATGTTTGAAATGCACCCGTAGTAACCGGATAGCTATAGCCGGAAAGATAAAATGCAGTACCCGCAGCATAAGCATTACCCTTACTATCATAAGTAGCACTATATCCAAAATTATCGGTAGTTGACCCGCTGAAAGTTGAAAATATCAGTACCGGATCAATAACCAGTTCCGCTTTCGCATCATATCCATCCGGAAACGAAAACGAAACATTATCTCCATGCAGTTCAAAATTACAGCGCACCTCTCTTTTCACGCCGTTAATTAACTGGTAAGCATAAGGCTTGCTGTCCATCACCTCTCCTACCGAAGTTTTCAGCACAAGGTCATTATTCACCATGCCAATGCCATCAAGCCCCTCATAATTGATTAAAATATCCTGGCCCCGTCCACCCGGTTTCACAATAAAATTGTACTTCGGGCTCACATCTACCGATGTCATATCCAGGTCAACGCCCGGGTAAATATCATGGTAAATAACATGATGATATGCGCCAACATGCGCGGCCCAACGGTTAGCATCCTTACCTATGTAATAGTTGAAATACTCATTCAGTTTTTCATCGCCGCTTACTTTGCAAGTAGTATTGGCATGCACAAAATGCTCTTTAAAAACATGTCCCTTTACGCTCAGATCCAGGTGCGGATTATACATATGCGGATGGTGAGCCCTGCGCATACGGTTCATGTCAGCGCTATCCAGCAATATAAAGGTCAGGTTATCATGACACAAAAAGATGGTGCCGTTATGCAGTTCTGTTTCAAATAAAATGCGGCTGTCCCACTGCTTTTTGTTCTCCTTAAAAGAAAGCGCCGCCCCATCCTTACCCGCACTCGCAGTTGTATTCCTCAGCAAAGCCTCAATATCCGGCTTGGCAGAACGGGGAACCTGTGTTGCCTGCGAAGCAACCTGTAAGGCCAGAAATATCAGCAGTGGTAAAAGTAAATATCTCCCCATCATCTAAATTAGAACCTCAAGTTATTAAAATAGCGGCAGTTATACAATTCCAGTGCTTTTTGCAGTTTGAAACAACGGCACATAAAAAAAGCGCCACCCCAAAGGGCAGCGCTCCCAACTTATACAAAAAGGAAGTCTTAATTCCAGAAAGGATATCCGTTTTCAGCTATCATTTTATCGGCAACAGCTCTGCGGGTGTTCTTGGTGTTTATCATTTCGTATTTAGTGAAACGTTTTAAACCCATGGCCATAATACGCAGTTCATCGCCGGTGGCAAATGCAGCCAAAGCCTGCTTGCCACTGATGTTAATGCGGTCCATTGCATCGAAGAAGAAGGTCTTAACCATATCAACATACAGTTGAGATGCCTCCAATCCGTGCAGGTTAACAAGTTTCTCTGCACGCAACATAGCCGATTCCATAGTATAGATATCAATCAGCATATCAGCACCGTGCATAATGATCTCCTGTTCTTTTTCCAGGCCCATCATCAGTTTCTGAACCGCTCCGCCAATAACCAGTATAGCTGCTTTTTTGGCATTCTTCAAAGCTCTTTTTTCAACGCCAAATACATCATCAGCATCAGGAGCTGAGAAATCAGGCACACTCATCAGTTCTTTCTGAATAGCCATACCGGGTCCCATCAGATCAAGCTGGCCTTTCATAGCTTTTTTCAACAAAGCATCTACCGAAAGCAAACGGTTAATTTCGTTCGTTCCTTCAAATATTCTGTTTATACGGGCATCGCGGTAAGCACGTGCCATCGGGTATTCTTCGCTAAAACCATATCCGCCAAATGTCTGTAAACACTCGTCTATAATAAAGTCAAGCACTTCCGAACCCAACACTTTTATAATAGCACACTCAATGGCATATTCTTCTGCACCACCGGTCAAAACTTCAGTTAATGATTTACCCGCAGTAGATAACTCATGCTCTTTTTTGTTGATCAGGTCGCATATTCTCCAGGCAGCTGATTCAGCGGTCCAGAGTCTTATACCCATTTCGCCAAGCTTGTGCTTAATAGCACCAAACTGTGCAATAGGAGTTTTAAACTGCTGTCTTTCGTTCGCATATTTAACGGTTTCTTCCAGCGCTCTTTTGCAACCGCCCAAAACACCGTTACCTAATTTAAAACGTCCCACGTTCAAAATCTGGAATGCAATTTTGTGGCCCTTGCCTATTTCGCCTAACAAATTCTCAACCGGTACTTTTACGTTGTTAAAGAACACCTGGCGGGTAGATGAGGTTTTAATACCCATCTTCTTCTCTTCAGCGCCAATGCTTAAACCTTCCATGGTCTTTTCCAGAATAAAGGCAGTAAACTTGTTACCGTCAACCTGTGTAAATACCACAAAAATATCAGCAATACCTGCATTGGTGATCCACATTTTCTGGCCATTCACTACGTAGTGTTTACCATCAGCGCTTAATTCAGCTTTGGTTTTAGCGCCCAGTGCATCCGAACCTGAACCCGGCTCTGTTAAGCAGTAAGCTGCTTTCAACTCACCGGTAGCCAGCTTAGGTAAATATTTCTGACGTTGTTCTTCTGTTCCGTAATACAAAATAGGCAGCGTACCAATACCGGTATGCGCACCCATCGAAACTGAAAATCCATGTCCGCCTGCAAGCATTTCACCCACAAATGAGGTTGTAATAAAATCTGCGCCCGAACCGCCATACTGCTCTGGTATAGCAATACCCAGCAAGCCAAGTTCACCGGCTATATCCAGCTTTTTTACAAGCAGGCCCTCTTCCTGTGCTTCCAGCTTATCCATAGCAGGGTCAATCTCGTTTCTCACAAAATCCCTTGCTGTATTACGGAACATCACCTGCTCCTCAGTTATCTCCTCAGGAATAAACGTGTCTTCCCATGACGATTCGCGGATAATGAATTCTCCGCCTTTTAAAGTTGTGTTTTTACCGGTTGTGGTTTCCATTTTAATTGTATTTAATAATTAGGTTTGGGTTTTATATGAATGCTCTTTAGTTAATAATTTCAATTAAAACGGATACTGGTTCTCCTCAATGATCTTATCCGCAATTCTTCTTCTGGCAGCTGTGGTGTTTACTGGCTCATATTTAGTAAACCTCTTTAATCCCATCAGCATAATGCGCAATGTATCACCTTCATTAAATGCAGTAATTGCATGCTTGCCCGATAGGTTGATCTTCTCCAGCGAGTCAGAGATGTAAACTCTGGCTAGGTCTATCTGCAACGCAGCCGCAGCTTCACCCTTAACGCTGATTAATTTTTCAACTCTCAGCAATACGGATTCTGAAACAAAAAGTTCAATCAGCATGTCAGATATGTCCATCATTATCTCCTGTTGCTTCTCAATATCCTGCATGTATTTCTGCACTGCTGCACCGGCAGTCATCAGTATCGCCTTCTTGGCGTTTTGTAAGGCTTTCTTTTCCGCTGCAAAAAAATCATCCGAATCGCCGCCGCCAAAATCAGGCACACTCATCAGTTCTTTCTGCACTGCCATAGCATGGGTAAACAGATCCAGTTCTCCCTTCATGGCCTTTTTGATCAACATACCAACCGAAAGTAAACGGTTGATTTCGTTAGTCCCTTCAAATATTCTGTTGATACGCGCATCGCGGTAAGCGCGGGCTACCGGGTATTCTTCACTGAATCCTGTTCCACCAAAAACCTGAACGCTCTCATCAACTACATAGTCTACAGTTTCCGAACCGAATACCTTTAATATAGCGCACTCAATAGCATACTCTTCAGCAGCCTTTAATTTCGCCTGTACGCGGTCCATTCCTTTAGCTACCAATGCATCTATCTGATCTTCCAGCATACCCGATACGCGATAAGTAGCCGCATCTGTGGCATAAGTCTTCACAGCCATTTCAGCCAGCTTATGTTTAATAGCACCAAAAGAAGAAATAGGCACGTTAAACTGAATTCTTTCGTTCGCATATTTTACCGATGTGGTAATAGCCTTCTTTGAGCCACCTAAACACAATACGCAAAGTTTATAGCGTCCGATATTTAAAGCATTGAAAGCGATTTTGGCGCCTTTGCCTACTTCACCCAGTAAATTTTCAACCGGCACTTTTACATTATTAAAAAACACCTGGCGTGTAGATGAACCCTTAATACCCAGTTTCTCCTCCTCAGCACCTAACGAAACACCTTCCGATTTTGCATCCATGATCAATGCAGAAAATTTGTTGCCGTCTATCTGCACAAACACAGTAAAAATATCAGCAAAACCACTGTTCGTGATCCACATCTTCTGGCCGTTCACTATATAAAACTTGCCATCTTCGCTAAGTACAGCTTTAGTTTTAGCTCCCAAAGCATCGCTACCCGACCCCGGCTCAGTTAAACAATAAGCTGCTTTTATAGATGCATCTCCTAAACCCGGCAAATACTTTCGCTTCTGTTCTTCAGTTCCGAAATACAAAATCGGCAAAGTGCCTATACCGGTATGTGCAGCAAAAGCTGCAGTAAAAGAGTGCCCCTTACCAATCTCTTCATTGATCAAGGTATCGGTATGCGAGTCTACTCCCAGGCCGCCGTACTCTTCAGGTATAGCAGCACCCAGCAAACCTAACTCAGCCGACTCGTGCATTAACTGCACCACCAAAGCATGGTCACCTTTATCAATCTTAGCAACGTTTGGGGTTACCCGGGTATCAATGAAATCCCGCGTAGTTTTAGCAAACATCTCCTGCTCTTCAGTAATTTCATCCCTGGTATATACATCAGTAAAAGATGTTTCCTTGATCAGGAACTCACCACCTTTGGCTACTTTTTTTGTTTCAGTTGAAGTTGACATATCATTTGTATTTAGTAATTAGTATTAAGTATTTAGATCGATACTCCCCACTTACTGGATTTCTCCGGGTTTGGGTTAAGTTTTCATTTTAAATTATAGTTCATTTTTTGTACCTCTGTTAACCTTGCATATATCATTTCACTTGCTTCCTTTGATATCAGTCCCAGCTTTTCCGAAACGATAACCTGAGTTTCCACTTCATAACAAGAACCACGGACTATCGCTAAAACTGACAAAACTCCTTTCAGAATTTCGGCCGGCTCCTTCAGCAATGTTTAAAGAAACCGAAACTGCACCACTCCTCATCTGCGAAATCAAACCGTTTTTCTCCTCCTTAGCAAGATCTTCAGTTATCTTTTAAATATCCACTGCCAAATCAATAGCTTTTGTCCAAACTTTCAATGGCCTGTAATTATGTGTAACAACTGCTCTTGAATTTGTCTGAATAACAAATACCTGATACTAACTACCTGCACTATAAATTCTCGATGATACCGGCAATACCTTGTCCCCCACCAATACAAGCAGTGATCAAACCATATTTTTGCTTACGTCTCTTCATTTCATTAATGATCTGAACAGTTAACCTGCCACCGGTGCTTCCTAATGCATGTCCTAAGGCAATACCTCCACCGTTAACGTTCAAAATGTCAGTGTTCAGATTCAGTTCTTTAATAACTGCCAACGATTGAGCTGCAAATGCTTCGTTCAATTCTATCAGGTCGATATCTTTCATATCCAAACCTGCACTCTTCAAAGCCTTAGGCACAGCAGCAACAGGGCCAATACCCATCAAAGTAGGGTCAACACCAACCGATACAGTTGTTACCAAACGGGCAATAGGTGTAAGATTAAATTGCTTCACCGCCTTTTCGCTGGCTACAATAACAAACGCAGCACCGTCGCTGGTTTGCGATGAGTTACCCGCTGTTACGCTACCACCTACTTTAAAGGCTGGTTTCAAACCTGCCAAAGCTGCTATTGTGGTGTCTTTACGCGGGCCTTCATCCTGGGCAACAGTAAATTTTTTCGATTTCTTCTTACCACCTTCGTAGTATACTTCTTCAATTTCAACCGGAACGATCTCATCCTTAAATTTTCCGGCTTCAATGGCAGCAATTGCTTTTTGATGCGAGTTGTATGAAAACTCGTCCTGCGCTTCACGGGTAACACCATATTTCGATGCTACTAATTCAGCAGTTAAACCCATGCCTATAAAGTATTCAGGATGATCTTTAGCTACTGCATAATCAGGCACGGTTTTATATCCCACTGTAGGCACCAAACTCATTGATTCAGTACCCCCGGCTATAATAATATCAGCCATTCCTCCTTTAATTTTGGCAGTTGCCATAGCAATTGTTTCTAATCCCGAACCGCAATAACGGTTTACAGTTACACCAGGTACTTCCAATGGTAACGAACGAACAGCCACCCAACGCGCCATTTGCAAACCTTGTTCCGCCTCAGGCACTGCATTACCAACTATCAAATCATCAACCGCCTTAGGATCCAGGTTCGGAACTCTTTTCAAAAGGTCGGTAATTGTGTAATAACCCAAATCTACCGGATTGGTGAATCTGAATCCTCCTCTTTTTGCTTTACCAACTGCGGTTCTTGAACCGGCTACGATATATGCTTCCATATTTTTAAGTTTTGCGACAAAGCGATTTTCGATTTGCGACTGCTTTATCTGGTTAATTTTTGTGTTTCTAAGGTTTTTGAAAAATTATAGGTACTTCTTTGCATTTTATCAATTCTATCTTCCAGCATTTCTAATGTTTCTTCATTAATAAGTTTTAATCTGCTTGAAATAACCAATTGAGTAAAAAGTTCATTACTTGATCCATTTGCAATACCAAGAAACTGAATGAACTCTCCAACAGAATTTCTACCTGCCCCTTCTGCAATATTTGATGATATAGAAACGGTACAGCGGTTCATTTGCGAGACAAGTCCAAATTTTTCTTCTTTAGGAAACCTAGACGTAATCTGATAAACATCAACCGCAAGGTCAACAGCATCATTCCAGATTTTCAATTTCCTAAGATTATGTCTTGCTTTCATTTTTTAGCGATTTGCGATAGAACGATTTGCGATGTGCGATCTTGTTTTGTCGAAAATCGCATATCGCAAAGTCGCATATCAATTGCGCAACGGTTTACCGCTTGTCAAAATTGATTGAATTCTTTCCAACGATTTTTTCTCACCGCAAAGCGATAAGAATGCCTCTCTTTCCAGATCCAACAAATACTGTTCACTAACTTTCGTCTCAGCTGATAGGTCTCCACCACACATTACGTAAGCTATCTTCTTGGCAATCTTCATATCATGCTCAGATGCGTATCCACCAATATTGAACGCCGCAACACCTGCATATAAAGCACCTAATCCGGCCTTACCCAACACAGTTATATCTTCGCGCTGCGCTTTTTGAACGTAACCCGCTTCAGCCAGTTCAATAGCTCTCTCTTTAGCAGCTGCAATCAAGCGGTCCGAGTTCAGTACTATCAAATCTTTCTTTTTATCCAACACGCCAACTCCAAAAGCCTCATACGCTGATGTAGCAACTTTCGCACTGGCAATAGACTGAAATTTTTCTACCAATTGAGGTATCTGCGCATCACCATTGTAGTATGCATCGCTGGCACGCAAAGCCATTTCCTTAGTTCCGCCACCTCCAGGTATTAAACCAACACCCACTTCAACTAAACCAATATAGGTCTCAGCCAAAGCAACAGCCGAATCTGAATGCATGGTAAATTCACAACCACCACCTAAAGTCATGTGATGAGGTGCAACTACCACTGGTATGGAAGAGTAACGGGTGCGCATTGTAGAAGCCTGAAACGCACGAACAGCAAAATCAAGCTCATCAAAATCCTGCTCAATTGCCATCATAAATATCATAGCCAGGTTAGCGCCGGCGCTGAAGTTCTCACCTTCGTGCCCAATCACTAAACCTCTCCATCCTTGTTGCTCAGCAACGTCAATGGCTTTATTAATACCTTCCAGCACTTCACCACCAATGGCATTCATTTTGGTGTTCCATCCAATATTCAAAATGCCGTCTCCAATATCATCCAATCTGCAGGCAGCAGATTTCCAAACCGGTTTGTTACTGGCAGCTATATCACTTAAAATGATAAACGACTCAGTACCTGGAATAGTCTTATACGATTTGCTTGGTATATCGTAATACTTTCTTTTCCCGTTTTCAACCTTGTAGAATGTTTCATTGCCTGCAGCTAACATTTCAGTTACCCATGGTGCAACATTAAACCCGGCTGCAGCCATTTTCTCTACAGTCTTGCGCACGCCAACATTATCCCACTGCTCAAATGGCCCCATACTCCACATAAAGCCACCACGCATAGCATCGTCAATTCTGTATAACTCGTCCGATATCTCAGGTATACGCTTGCTTACATATTCATTTACATAAAACGAAAGCGTATTCAGGAAGATAGCACCCTTGTCTGTTCCTTTCGAAATAAACTTCAACCTGTCTTTCAGATTCTCAATTGGTTTACCGCCTTCTAATACCGGAAATTTTACCTTCTTGTTGGTTGGTTCATATTCCATGGTGTTTACGTTCAAAGTAGTGAACGTCTTTTTACCATTCGCATCTTTCGATTTTTTGAAGAAACCCTGGCCGCTCTTATCGCCAAACCATTTGTTCTCTACCATCTTGTTTACAAACTCAGGTAATTTAAATACGTCTCTTCTTTCATCATTCGGCAGATTATCGTAAGCGCCTTGTGCTACTTTAACCATGGTATCCAAACCAACCACATCTGTAGTACGGAAAGTAGCCGACTTGGCTTTGCCAATAAACGTACCGCTCAAAGCATCAATTTCATCAACAGTCAATCCCATTTCCTGCTGCAGTTTCAACACCGCACAAATACTGAACACACCTACACGGTTTGCAATAAACGCCGGTGTATCTTTACATAATACCGTTTGCTTACCCAGGTAAAGCGAACCATACTCTAACAAGAAATCAATTACTTCTTTATCAGTTTCTGCCGTAGGTATAATTTCCAGCAAACGCAGGTACCTTGGAGGATTGAAATAGTGAGTTCCGCAGAAATGCGCACGGAAATCATCACTTCTTCCTTCAGCCATTAAATGGATAGGAATACCCGAAGTGTTAGAAGTAATCAGCGAACCCGGCTTGCGGAACTGTTCTACTTTTTCAAACAGCGACTTCTTGATCGCCAGGTTTTCTACAACCACTTCAATTACCCAATCAGCATTCTTGATCCACGACAGGTTATCATCAAAGTTACCGGTGGTTATGCGCGAGGCAAATGCCTTGTCGTAAACCGGTGATGGATTGCTCTTTAATGCGAATGCCAATGCATCATTCACCATTTTGTTTCTCAGCGCAGGCTTCTTGGCATCTTCTTCACTCAACTTTGGAGTTACTATGTCAAGCAAAAAAACTTTCAGGCCTATGTTGGCATAATGCAGTGCAATACGCGAACCCATTACACCCGAACCCAAAACGGCTACGGTTTTTATCTTTCTTGATTTGGCAGGTGTTACTTGCACTGCCTTTTTCTCGGCTGCTGATGCTTCCATTGTTTATCAGTATTTAGTTTTAGTGTTGATTTTTATATGATTTCCTGAAATTCTATCTTCTAAACCCGTTTCCCCTCCGTTTAAGGGACTTCGAAATTATAAACTTCTTTTTTATCTACCAACCGTTTGGTAAGCGATTTTAGTTAAAAACCGTTTCCTTAGACTCTTTGTCGCTAACTACATTTTTATCTATCCTGTTCAGTATCCGTTTTGTTGTATTCTTTAAGTACGAATGGTCATTAAATACGCGGCTAAACATCAGGCTGCCTTCTATCTCTGCTACGCTGCGCTCAGCCAGTTCGGTAGCTATCTTTTCAGGGTATTTGTCCAGGTAAATCGTTTTTACCGCGTGGAAGAAATCCATAAAAAACCTGCGCACCAGCTCGGCAAATTCGGGTACCATCAGGGCCGTTTCAACACCCATATTGCCTAATAAAGAACCCTTCTCCTTGTCCAGAAAAACCGCCTCTGCGCTGGTAAAAAGCCTTTCCAGGCGCTCCTGCGGCGAGCAACTCTTGTCATAAGCATGGGCAAATACATTAGTCTTAAAAAACTCATGCACTTCCTTAATCACCTTCTTCATCAATTCCTCCTTGCTCGGAAAATAATGATACAACGATCCCTTCTGCAATCCGCAGGCCCCCGCAATATCAGCCATCGAGGTATTGAAATAACTCTTCTGCCTAAAAAGCTTCAGTGCCTCCAGTATTATCGTTTGCTCGTCTACCTTTTGTTTTGGCATATTTTGTTTCCTGTCCTAAAGGAGTTCAAAACTAAAAACTGTTTTTCAATATACCAAACGGTCGGTAGGGAAAAATATTGAAAAATCAGCCTAAAACATATAACTACCTCATTTACAATAGCATAACGAATCAG
>Ga0316217_10003071_pt1 | contig 19456 bp, 23 predicted proteins | sample 1anoAmetaG_FD_203633 | JGI IMG/M metagenome (GOLD analysis project Ga0316217, IMG submission 203633) | Freshwater microbial communities from Trout Bog Lake, Wisconsin, USA - 1anoA | ecosystem: Environmental > Aquatic > Freshwater > Lake > Hypolimnion/Profundal zone | place: USA: Wisconsin...
GCGTGCGCTCGTCCACTACACTGCTCGCTTTCCAAGGCATCTGCTGGTTCTACACGCCCTCTATGCTTTTCGCAGTGTCAGGAATCTCCCCGGTCTGTTCTGTCAGGAATGTCTCCGGTCTGTACCGCGTGCTCCTGAGCCTTAGTGAGCTTGGCTATCAGACCCTTCAAAGTTGGATCGTGGAACACCTGAGTACCGCTTCCATCCTTGAGGTCGATCACCACTTCCCAGCCGTCTTTCGTCTGGTAGGGGTCGCCGTCTTTGGGTTCTTCTACTTCTGGCTCCTCTGCCTGAGGTTCCGGTTGCCCTTGCTGCTTTGCAAACTCCGCTTCTACTGCTGCACGTAACTCTTCTTTCGTCATTCATCCTCCCAGCTCAATCCGAACTGGCGTCGATTAACTCGTCTATCGTGTTCTGCAGGCTACTCAGCATCTCTTTCATGGCCTGAGCCCTCGCCAGTAGCGAACATGCTCTAGCTGGGTCGGCAGGGTCGGCGGATAGAGCCTTGTTGTGTGCTCTATCAACCTGCTCCTGCAAGAGTCCTAAGACTGTGCTCCAACCCTCGGTCGCTATCAGCGAAGACAAGTTCGAAGCGGTTTCGTCTCTACTAAGGGGAGTCATAGTCAGTTTTCTTACCCCTGCGAGCCGAAACCGACGTTACCGGGTTGACCATTGACGATCTCCGATTCCCCAGACTTCTCCATGGCCTGCCGCATGAGTTCACGGAACGCCCTCGCTGCGTTCTCCGAATCCACCACGGACAGCTTGTTATTGAGGTCGCCCTGCTGTTCCTGCTGCTGGGCAAGCATCTTCTGGACGCCGGGGTTCTGCATGGCGGAGCGTTGCTCATCCTCCGGTGTCATCTGGACTATCAAGTCCGCCTTGTTCTGCCAGCGCGATACATCCATGTACATGTTCACAAGCTCGTTCACGTCCAACTTGAGCCCCTGCTGAGTCAACATGGAGTGCATCGGGTCGGTGATGAGGAGCTGGGTAAGCATGGGCAGGGACTGCGCCATCTGACGGCGGGACTGCATCCGGGCGGCTGCTTTGACATCGAAGATCACCCGGATGTCGAACACTTCCAAGTGATCGCCCTCGTATGCCTCTTCCATCTCCTCGCTGAGTATCTGGCGGAGCTGGTCAAGGGGGAGAAGTTCCCGGTTCATTTCGTAGAAGGCATCCAGCGTAGGGATGAAGACTTGGTCGGCGATACGCTCAACGAACGCTTCTAGCCGTGCTCCTGAGCCACCTGCGAGCAGGTTTGCCCCGGTCGCGGTGCGGGTGATAGAAGACCGCCCGGACTCTGGCATGTTGCCCTGAACAATTAGCTCGTTAGCGCCAGAGGTAGATTCGGCGCGGGCTTGGCTCGACTGTACTTCGGCGAAGGCTTCGGGTACCGCCTCCATACGTGGCATGGGCTTGATGCCGTTCACATCCTCAACCTTGACGAATTTCCCCAGAGCCATGCGGATGTTCTGGACGGGGATGTTCTTACCCTGCTGCACGAATACAGGTAGGTTCAAGTTGAACCATGTCTCATCTAGGTGGGCATCAATTAGGCCCTTCTGGATGGTCTGTTCGGAGCCGCAGGTATCCGCGATGCCAAGCCCATAGAAGCTGTTCGGGATGTCCCACCAGTTGACGCTAACGAAAGGTACCCGCTCATAGGGGTTGCGCTCGTTCCGGATTACTAACTTGCGGTCGAGGGTGACGATTACCTTGTTGTCGTCCCAATATTCAAGCAGCTCAAACTTCTCATCTACGGTTGGGTCAACCGTGTGATCTTCGTCGCGGGGTACCGCTTGGTGATCGAAGAAATTGGCGGTCTGGGTAAGTTCCAGCCCCGCCAGTGGGGAAGTTTCTACAGGTGGGAATAGCAGAGCCATCAACTTGTCTTTGGCGGGGATGTCGTAACCTTCAAACTTCCGAAGGTTCTCCAGCTCCTCCGCTGATACCTTCAGGCGGTGAATAACGAACTTGGCTTTGCGGATGTCCGGCCAGCGGCATCCGGGGTCTACATAGACGTGGCGAAGGTCAAGGTGCTCGAAGGTGGGACGGTCTACGTCCTCATCTACCTCCTCTACCTCGATGGTGTCCGAATCCTTGGTATGCAGCAGGGTAGACGCTACGCCGGGGATGTCGGAGTCAATCTCAACCGGGTCGGCCTTCCGCTTATAGACCCGGCGCTTGCGCGTGAACGATGTCCAATTCCACTTCCAGACAGAGGTGCCAAAGGTGAGGCAATCGCGGATGCCGAGCCGCATCTCCTCCCGGAATCCGCAGGCTTCAAGCTCATAGTGGATCAAAGCCTTGATGGCGCGGGCTTCCTCCTGTTTGCTGCGCGGGCGTGGGTCAAGATCGAATGGAGGGTCGTCCGCGAAGAGCCCGTTCATGATCTGGGGCTCTATGCTCTTTACCAGAGAGGCAGTGGTGTAGATGTTGACGTTGCTCTGGGGAACGTTGGTGCCTTCCCAAAACTTCTGCTGCATGGGAGGGTCGTAAAGAAGCTGCGCGGTGCGCCAGTGTAGACGCCACTGTTTGGCTTCCAGCCACGAGGAGGTTTTCTCGAACTGCTGAACTACCAGCTTGAGGGCGGCGGAATCCTTCGGGGAAATCCCGATGCTGATTTCGTCCTGTGTAATCGGACTGTGGGCGTTTACTGGGTTGTCTATTTGCATTATGGGCTCTGTAAAAGAGCCCGGTAGTTTGGAAATCTACTGTGGGCGGCACATCAGGCTGGAACCAAGCAGGTCGTCATAGTTGTCGGGGCTGGTAATAGGTTCGTCAGGCCCTGCGGGGGTATCGGGGAAAACCATCTTGTCCCAAACCCGTTCCCGTATCTCCCGCATCCGGCGCTGCGCGGTATCGTGCTCCGCTGCCACGGGAGGAGCATCCTCCGAGAGCATCGGCAGGTAGGAGGCGAGAATCCCTATGGCATCGGAGATATCGTCATGACGGCCAAACGGAAAGTTGACCAGCTCGTCCTTGAGTTGACTAAGCTCCCGCAGATGGGCTGCGAACCACAACCTGTCAGAGCGCAGGATGGAGGCGAGGTGGCCGATGCGGAAATTCTTGGCATCTTTGCGCCGTGGGGGTGTGTACCAAGTAATTGGGCAGGTAACTCGAACATCTTGAGCTACCCGGACAATGGTGGGCTCCAAGGCTTTAGAACCTTGGGAGTCTTCGATGATCGTCACTTCGGGACGCCATGACCGGGCGGCTTCCACGATAGCGCCCGCCTGCTGGTACTGGTTGTACCTACCACGGATGACCTCGATGATGTACAGCTTGTTGTCGTCCGAAAGCCTGCCAATTACTCCGACCGTAAAATCCGTGTTGACGGCCTTGCTGTATCCCGCCAAGTCCCAACATGCAAAGGTGCGACCGGAGAACGGAAGCTGGTCATAGGGGATGGTGTGCCGCTGAATCAGCGCCTCATCGAAGCTCTGGAGGGTGCTCTCCAAGGTGGGGTTGGGCGCGTTCAGCATCTGGCAGCTAAATTTGTACGGATTTTTCCGGTACTGTTTGCTGAGTTCTTTGAAGAGCAGACGCTCAGGGTAGAGCAGGTCAACGTCATCCTTGGTGATGATCGCTGCCGCGCAGTCCTCGCTTTGCGCCAGTTCCCGGCCAGCCTTCACCGCCCATGCGGCAAGAATGACAGCCTTGGTCGGCGGCTCTTCACTCTCTTTTTCCGCTTGCTCGTTGGCACGCAGCAAGTGGCCGTAGTAGTCGTCTATGTCATATCTGGTGCCGATGAAATCGAAGTACGAACCTTGGGGTTCTTGCAAGTAGTAGGTATCTTCTACAGCGGCTTTTACCTTGGCTCTCTGATCCGGCGTGGCGGAGTTAATCTCGTTGGCGATGTCATCTAGTTTGAATACGTCGTAGTGACTGCTGGCCTTCACCGATGCGATGGTGGACATGCAAAGGGTGGGCTCCCGCCAATCCTTAGACCGGGTGACGGTGAACTCGTCTACATTGCCCCAGCGGGACTCGGAATCAACCGGGCAGAGATTAAAGAGGGTACGGATGACCGGGTGGGTCTGCAGATAAAGCTTGATCTGCTGCACCATGCGGGTACCCAAGTCCTGCGTGCCCGTGAGAATAAGGATGCGGATGTCCGGAAAGCACAATACCCACTGGAGGATGTCTACCTGATCCCAAGTGGTCTTCATGGTATTTCTGGGGGAAAGTAGGAGCCGCTGGCGGACGGAGTCCTGCTCGTAGATGCCCTTGTCGGGGTTCTTCTGCACGAAGAGATTTACAAACTCGCCGTGGACGGGTTCATAGAACGGGATGCCCAAAACCTGTTCGCCGAGAAAGCGGAGATCGGTCTGGCACCTGCGGCGAAGTTTGGCGGCTGCCGCAGGATCGGTGGCGATCCCTGCAGCACGGCAGAGGCGCTGTAGCTCCTTGGCGAGTGCTGTACTGTGCTGGGGCTTGGATTTGACCTTGCTCACTACTGCTGCTGCCACTGAACCATTACGGATACGTTGGCAGCGGTTGGGCTGCATCCCGAACCTGCCGTGGTAACGCGCACGCCGACAAGGTGCGCTGCCGTGACGCTCACGGAGATGACCCCGCTATCAATCCCGCCTGAGGATGATTCCGTGACGCTGGTAAGAATTGAGGAATTGGTTAGGTCAAAGGCGGATACCACGGGGAACGTGGTGCATCCGGTTGCTCCGGTCAACTGCGTGAGGTAGATTCGGGTGATCGTGAGCGCCTTGGGCGAAAACACTACCGGGCAGTAGGTCGCCACGCCGTTGAGTGCTGCAATGTAGCAGGTATTCGCAATCTGGGGGTTGCTGGTGGCACTGCTGGCGAGGGGGGTTCCTCCAACCTCTAATGTCGTGCTGGCGTTGATGGTCGGCGCGGTCAAGGTACCAGTGAAGGTGGGAGAAGCTAGACGGGCAAGGGCTGCGGTATCGCTCAGGTTGGTTGAGGCAATTGGGGAACCTCCAACCTCAAGCGTCGTACTCGCATTCACCGTAGGTGCGGTGAGAGTACCAGTGAAGGTGGGAGAAGCCAGCCTAGCCAGCGCGGAGCTATCGCTTAGGTTTGTAGATGCGAGGGGAGTACCGTTGACATCGTACCCCGTGGTCGCGTTCACGTTCGGGGCAGTTACGGTGCCAGTGAAGGTAGGAGAAGCCAGACGCGCAAGGGATGACGAATCGCTTAAATTCGTAGAAGCGATGGGGGAGCCAGCAACCTCAAGCGTGGTACTTGCATTGATCGTCGGCGCGGTTACACTGGCGGCATTCAAAGCGCCGGGGATGGTCTCATTTCCACTGCTGTCAACCACTAACGTCTGTAATCCGTTTGCGTTGAAACGGATTGTTTTGCTCGCAGTATCGGTGGTGAGGAAGGTTCCCGCCGTATCTGCGCCTACCCTAGCAGAGCTGCTACCTTGGATTTGCAGCTCGGGCGTCGTACCCTTCAACGTCAATACCGCTACGCTGGAAAGCTGCATGATCTGGTCGGTGGAGTCGAACCACCAATCAAGCAGGTTGCCAGCATTTTCATGCCGCATTTTCCAGTCGTGGATGACGTGCCCGGTGGACTTGGCGCGGAAGTCGAAGTACTCGGAGTCTTGGTTTTCATCGGTGGGTGCGTAGCCTTGGGCGTCCATCAAGATGCCAGTGGACATGGAGCAAGGAACGCCAGCGAAGTAGCTGCTGATAGTTCCGCAGCCCAATACGATTCCGACACTGGATGGCTCCGCTATTTGCAGGCCGTAGGTAGGCGAGAATGAACCTGTCCCACCGGGAGCGAGCACGATGCCTGAATCAGTGATGCCCTGCAAAACCAGACCATTGCGATAGCCAACGCCTGACGTGGAGGATGAGGAGTTTGCATAGTAGGCAGCGCTGCCCTTGTTGGCTCCGTTATGGATCGCAGAGTACGCGCCGATGAAATTGCCCGCAGCCCCACCAATGCCCGGAACTGCATCCGTTCCTGAGCTGTTGTTCGTGTCTACTTCCAGGCCAACCGCGCTGCGTGTGAATCCACCAGGACCAGCAGTAGCAGGAAGGCCAAACAGATTGACGATAAAATTTCCGGCACGAAGATTGGTGGTGTTTGGGGTGGCAGCATCAGAGAGTTCAGCGCCATAGCCAACAATGAAGTTGGCGTTGTAGGGAGGGCTGGTGCCGTTCGCCCTGAAGGAAGCCCCGTCGATCTCCATGCCAATCATGGCCGGAATATTCGTCGTCTGGTTGTTCGTCATCGAGATGCGGAATATGGGAGCATCACAAGCTGCCAGAGGGCCTGAGAAGCAGGAGGTGGAATTGAACTGGGTAGAATCGTTGCGGGAGATGAAGACGGACGGGGTAGAGAAGAAGTTCTCATTCCCGCTGTCCGTGATCTGGAAGTACTTGGTGTTTAACGAGGGAAACCCAGCCTGCTGATAGGGAATCGCGGTACCTAAGCCGAGTACACCACCCAGAGAGAAGCTGCCGCCCACGGAAAGGTTCCCGTTCACCCCAAGATTGCCGTTGATTGAGCCTCCGACCGGGGGTAGGACATGCTCGTTAACGGGAAGGTAGGAGTCGAGGCTCCACGACGAACCGGAGATGAGGACTTGGCTGTATTTGAGGACAGGACTGGAGCTGCCCGTCTGGAATGCCTCAACCCTGTAGTAAATGGGCGAGGGGGTAGCATCGGCGGGGTTGGCGACCTGCAGGGTACCGGACAGAGCGCCGTTTACGAGGGTTTGGCAAACGGTGCCTAGGGCTACCTGCCCTTGGCTGGTGAGGGCGAAGTTTAGGGCTGCTCCCGTTTGGTCAGTGGGGGTAAAGCATAGGGAGCCGTTTATGGGGGTTCCACCGCTGGAGCCTCCCGCAGTCTTGATAGAGGTAGCGACGATGGTCGTATAGCTACTCTGAGCTACGGCGGGGATAGTCAGTAAAAGGGTAAGTATGAATGCAATGTATCTCATTAGTGTCGTTACTCGTCTTTCCCTATGTTGGCGAGCATGTTGGTGACCGCCTCATCGTTTAAGTCTGGAACCTCGGGCGTGCGTCTGGCCGCGTCGGTAATGGGGAGCCAACCCTCAAGCTGGGCGATCATCTTGCAGGCATAGAGGGCTGCCGTAGCGTTCTTTGGAGGAGAGGCTATTTTGCGAAGCAACCCAATGAGCTTCTGCTTGCGGTGAAGGTCGGACATTACTGGGCCGTCCTCTTGCGCGTCTTAGGCTTGGACTTGCGCTTCTTGGGAATGGGGACGTGCTCGGGAAGGGAAGCATAGTCGGTACCCTTCTCCCATTCCTTGAGGGCATCTTCACCGCCAACCTTATCGGGGTTAGCTTCGAGGTATCGTTGTTGGGCTGCTGACTTATAAGGCATGTGGCTCCTGAGTTACTCCTACTAATACTCAGGAAGTCAGAAAAGTCGGGGACTGGTATAAGTCGAGGATAGTGTGGGAGAAGGGAAGCACTGGGGAGGGGTGCCCCAGTCGGAAGGGAAACAGGCTCCTCCCGTTATCAGTTGACATCCTGACCGCCTACGGCCACGCCGGGGCTCCCCTCGCCACTCATCGAAAGCTAAATAACGTTCCTCCAACAACATAGCGCGCCCGCGCCCATCAAAGATGCGCATCTCTCCTGTGGTGGGCAGAGCTATGGGCTCATCGGCGGGAATAGCTGGAAATCGTAGGATGGATTACTAAAAATCCCCGCAAGTCGTTGCATTTATTGCGCTGGATGAGAGTGCAGAGTTCTCCGCCGTGGATTTTCTGGGGATTTCCGGGCAATTGGCACGGGAAAAATTCCGGAAAATCGGCGTGAGGTGAATACGTTGAATCTGACGATGTACGTTGCAACGAAGACTGTTTCAACAACAATGTAAGTAATCCCAATAACACTGGAAGAACTAGAGCATTGAGTATCAATGGGTCTGCGAGTAACTGGCAAGGTAAGTACGAGTAACTGGCGAACTAACCTGCTCGCAATTTGCAAGTGATTTGCCCCAGATATTCCGAGGATTTCCGAGTAACTCAAGAAAAATTTCTAGCCAGTGTTTGTGCGGCGCTAAGTGAGTTTTCCACAAACGCTGGTTTGACAGGTTTTTGAAATTCCGTGCTAGGGTAGCACTCGAAACACAAACGCGCCGTGCAAGAGCGGGAACTCTTACACGACGCTAACCAAACCGAAAGGGGTACTTTCGATATGGCTAACGCCTATCCTAGCACGAAGCTGTCTGTCTACGAGTCAATCACTCAGCGAATCATCGAAAAACTTGAAGCGGGTATCATCCCGTGGAATAAACCGTGGGCAACGTATGGCGGTCAGCCTACGCTGTGCCGTAATCTCCTCAGCCAGAAGCCATACAGGGGCATCAATGCCCTGCTTACCAACGTGGCTGGCTACTCCTCTCCGTTCTGGATGACGTACAAGCAAGCCGCATCCATCGGCGGTCACGTCAATGCCGGGGAGAAGTCTACTCCCATCGTCTTCTACAAGTTTGGGAAGGACGAAGAACGGGAACCTGACGGTGAGACTACGACTAAGACGTGGGCGATGTGCCGTCTATACCACGTCTTCAACTTGGAGCAATGCACCATTCCGGGTCTGAAGGTTGACGATACCCCAGCGCAGGGGAAGACATTCGACCCCATTCCACGTTGCGAGGAAATTCTCAGCAAGTGCCTCTGCAAACCCGAAGTCAAGCACGGCGGGGATAGGGCATTCTACTCGCCTAGTCTGGATTACATCGGGATGCCGAAGCCAGAGTCGTTCGATAACCCTGAGAGCTACTACAGCACGCTATTCCACGAACTCACCCATAGCACGGGGCATAAGAATCGCCTAAACCGTGACGGTATCACAACGATGCACTTCTTTGGGGATAGCGTGTACTCCAAAGAGGAACTCGTTGCGGAGATGGGCGCGGCGTTTCTCAGCGGTCATGCAGGCATCGAAGCAAAAACTCTGAAAAATTCCACGGCCTACCTGCAATCGTGGATTCGAGTGCTGAAGGGCGATTCCAAGCTGGTAATCACCGCCGCTAGTGCTGCACAGAAAGCCGCCGACCTGATTCTGGGGTCGGCGGTAGCATCCCCTTCGGAGGTCGCCAATGGCTAAACGTGAAAAATGCGACCGTTGCAACGGCACCGGGACTGCCATCTGGGGCGCGATTGTAAACGGCAAGCCTACTCACAGCGGTACTTGCTACCGCTGTCAGGGGAAGGGCCTTCAGACTGAAGCCGACAAACGACGCAATTACGGGTATGACTGCCATGCTGCGGTTAGGGCATTCCGGGGAGGACGTTAGCCATGACGTATAAACAGGCGCAAGAAAAGGCGCATCGCCTTGCCCGCAAGCACGACCGTGATTACTTCGTCGTCATCGAAGCCGGGGAGTACGGCGTTGCCGACGATGTAGACCTCGATACTTTCTACTGCGGTATCTCGCAAGATTACATCCTGTACTGCACGGGGGATAACTAGCCATGACGCTACTCACGGATATTTCATACCGGGATGCGAACGAAGCATTCGACGGCGCTATTGCGGCGGGTCGGCTCTCAGCCGACCCAGCTTCCCCGATCTATGCAGGGGGATACATGTACATGGGAACCTGGGGCGGAGTGGACAGGTTCAAGTCCATCGACACTCGCCAGTATCTCCCAGCGGAGGTAGACCATGCCTAAATTCTCACTAGGGCAAACCGTTGCCACCCCTGGCGCATTGGAAGCACTCCTCTGCGCTGGGGAGTCACCCACGGTCTACCTCGACCGCCATGTATCCGGCGATTGGGGCGAACTTTCCGCCGAAGACGTTGCGGAGAACGAAGTATCTGTGCGGGAAGGTTACCGCATTCTCTCCGCCTACTCGTTGCCGGATGGCACCCGCATCTGGGTTATCACCGAAGCCGATAGGTCGAGCACCACGATTCTACTCACGGAGGAATACTGATATGGCTACCCCTAATTTGTTTGGCGAAGTGAACCCAGTTCAATCGGGGTTCCAGTTTCCTCAGTCACTCTCGGAAAAGTATCGCCCTCGCACCATTGGCGAGTTTGCAGGGCTCGAAAAGCCGAAGAAAATCCTGAGCAGATTGGCGCAAAATCCGATGCCGTCCGCTTGGTTGTTTGTCGGCCCATCGGGTTGCGGTAAAACCACGATGGCTCTCGCCCTGGCCGATGCAATCCCGGCTGAGGTACATCACATCCCGTCCCAGAATTGCAATCTGGAAACCATCGAACGTGTGCGCCGTATTTGCCAATACGTTCCGATGTCGGGGTACAGGATGCACATGGTTATCGTGGATGAGGCGGACAGGATGACCCCAGCGGCACAGATTGCGCTACTGTCCAAGCTTGACGCCACGGACTCGGCACCCAATACCATCTGGGTGTTTACCTGTAACGCTACGGATGGACTGGAGAAGCGATTCCTGAGCCGTTGCCATACCCTCGAATTCTCCAGCTACGGAATCTCAGGGGAAGCGACTAAGCTACTCGAAAAGGTGTGGGACGCTGAAGGCGGGTCTGGGGAACGGCCTAACTTCGGGAGGATGGTCAAGGACGCGGGGAACAATCTCCGGGATGCCCTGATGCGGCTGGAGGTTGAGTTGATGGCGTGCTGAAGTGGGGAGGGGCTGGAGTAATCCAGCCCCGAATTTATTACTCTTGTTTACCAACCCACGTATTGCCTTTAACCTTGGCAATGTGGTATCTCAATCCGTCCTCTGCTACGAGAATACCGTCAAAGAGCGGGAATTCTCCACCACTCTCGTGATTCATCTCAACAATGACGCTAGGTTTTGGGGTGCGTATTATGTCGTCAACGCGAAGTGAATAAATTACCGGAGTTTGTAGAGTGCCTACGAGAAATACGCCTTTGCTCACGCTTTCGCCTTTCCTGCTTTGTCAGCCGATTTCTTCCTCGCCGCCCATCTCAGCTTGGCTGCCTCCGACATCTTCCGCCGTGCCGCTGCTGAAATCTTCCGCTTCGCTGGTTTGGCTTGCCCCTTGGTTCCGGCCCCGGCCTTGCCAGTGGGTTTGCGAGCTGGGGTTCCATCGAGCCCCTCTAAAGCGGAGATGGCAGCGTCTAACTTGTCCCTCTCCTGCCGTAACTGTGCGATGAGTTGAGAAGTATTCATGCTGGACAGGGTAACACGAAGCACCACACTCGCGGTCAAACAGGAGGGTATCTGGAGATCAACTCTCCGCACATAAGCGGATGATGACTCTTGAATGCGTGATCGATTACGGACTCACGACATACCTGTAAGTATATGATAATATATATAGTAATCAATGAACTCTTTCCCTACAGGTACTCGTTTTTCCATCTCGGATTCAAGAGTCATCATCCCCGCATGTGTAGAGTCTTGACTCCGTGATGGAGTTCGAAATCACCTGTCCGAACGTCGAATAGCCGGGCAACATGCCCGGCTATTACGGCGGAATACCCCCCAATTCAGTCCTCAGGCTCCCACGGGAATTGATGGTCAGGGTGCGGTAAGGCCATCCAAGTTTCCCGGCCTTTGCGTCCGGGGTTGGGGTTGTCCTCGATGCGCACCTCCAGCGCCCGATAAGCGCGCTGGAACGTCATCTTCGATATGTCGGTTCTCTCCCGCGCTGTGTGAACCTCTCGCATAAGTCTCGCCCCGTTGGCCAACTGCTCCTGTACGAACCGCTTCGCATCGTCCAACTTCGAGCCGCCCTCCTCCCCGTTCTCATGCTCTTTGGCCTTGGCCTTGGCTAAGTCCGCAACATCGTCGGCTGTAAGTTCGCTCACCCCCAACCATTCTGTCCGTGGAATGTACTCGGGGGAACCCTCAATCTCAATGGGCTCTTCCGCGATGCGGTACTTCAACCCCTCCGTCCTCTTTCCCGAGTTGACCTTGATGTGCGACATGAAGTATTCGCCACGATGCTCCTTATCAGGGTCTTTGTAAAAACCCCAAAGTGCGCGTGCCAGGCCAGCCACAGAACTCGCTCCCAAAACCCTCTCCAGCGCACCGGCATCCGACCGCTTGTTGAGATGGCAAACTGCCAGGAACGTAGTCTTAGTTTGCTCGCATACCTGGTCGAGCATTCCCAGTAAGGGTCTAACTTCTTTGTCCTTGTTCTGGTCTATATCCCCCCAGTAGGCGGTGAGCGGGTCAACGACTACCAGAGCAACATCGGGATGGTCTATCAGAGCTTTGCGCAGCTTGCCTAAATCCTCCGACAGGGTAAACATCCCCCGAGCCTGCTTCACCTCGCCGTCCTCCCCCTGTCGCATACGGATGACCGACTTCACCACTTCGACCTTCTCCATGTTTGCACCGGCTGCAATAAGCCGGGGCATAATCACACTGCTCACGTCGTCTTCTGCGGCCAGCAGGAGTATCCCACGCGGGCCACAGGTGTTTTGCGTTCCGTCCGGCCAATCTTGCCCCGTAGTGACGCGGGCCATAACGTCGGTAGATGCCATGCTCTTTCCGCCCCCCGGCTTGCCAACGAACAGCGTAATTTTGTCCGCAGGGATTTTGTCAGGCCACAGCCAACGCAGCTTCGTGAGCGGAGTCGTCGCCCCGTGGAAGGTGGTAATCGCCTCATCTTCGCGCTCATAGTAGACGCGCTCGCCGGGCTTTAGGCCGGTTGGCGCTTCGGCTTCGACCGGCGACTCTATCTGCAAATCATCCGCCCCTTCCGGACGCGGCCTCGTGAGGATGTTGATGTACTCGCATTCTATGAGCGGCTCCTGCGCCCAGATGGTTCCCTCGTAGGGTTTCATCTGCTGGCTTAGCGCGCTAACAAGGTCGCCGATGCTGAACTTGCTACCGTCTTCTTTATAAGCACAGGGGCATGACTGGGCGAAGCACTTCCACCCCAACCCCGCCCCATCCCAATAAATGCCGGTGCGAGTGGACTGCGAATGCTTGCGGCCTACGCCTGGGCAGAAGTTGGCAATGTACCAGTTTCCGTCCTGGACCAGTCCAAACGGCAGCCATTCTTGGAACTTATCGAAGTCAAACCGCTCCGACACCGGCTGCAGAGCACCGGCAGCGGCGCGTTCATCCTGGGAGCTACGCGCGCACCACTTTGCGACCCAATCCGGGCAGTCGCCGATGGGGTTGTCCCACTTGACCGCATACAGTGCGCCGGTCTCCGGGTGGGTAGAGCCGGGCGCAAGTGCATACCGATTACGGGCGCGCAGTGACCACCATTCATGGCCGTCACGGTTGGCGCTGCGGTTGCCCAGTTCCAAACTAACCGGGGTATGCCGGAATAGCCAATGCTCATAGCCCCGGCCACTGGTATGGACGCGGGTACACGGGAGCGCCTCCCCCAGTTCATCGGCGGCCTCCAGCATCCCGTCCGGTACATCGAACTCCAAGAAAAACACATCCCCAACTTTTTCGTTGCGTCCGAGTAGCGCGCAGTTGGCGTCGGGCAGCTTCTCGTCCCACTTTTTTAGCTGCCCGACATCCGTCGTGGCGAGCCGGGGGAACCCCGCCATCCAAGACGGCGGCAACTTGTCTTTCGGTTTGAGAGGGAATACAGGGATGCCCAGCGAAGCGTAGGGCAGTGCGATATCGTAAAAACTCATCAGCTCGCCGCCTCATTAGCCTTCCGCAGGGTTATACCCGCCCGCTTGGCGTATCCGTATATAGTGCTCAGATGCGAGCCCACGGCCTCGGCGACAAGGTTATAGTCAACGCCCCGGTTGTTCCGCAGGAATTGCATAACATCGGCGTCCAGCGCCGCTTTGATAGTAGATAAGGTATGCGCCCGCTTGCGCAGGGCTTTCAAAGTAACAATTGAATCCATATAGAACTCCTCCTGTTACCTAGTACTCAAAAGCTAGAGACTTTGTTCTTCACCTCCGAAATAAATTTCTCGCCTTTTTTTCGCCACCTCAAAATAGTTTTTCAAAAAAGCTAGCTTCGACAGTATTGAGCTATGTGACCCGCAAACGGCTCACTAACTCAGAACCACAAGGACTGTATTTTGGATACTTCTAGACTAATCGATGATGATTTGGACAACCTGGAATTTAATAACAAAGCCACGGCTGTAGCCAAGACCCCCCACACTAAATCTGTAACTACCGCTGCTCCTGCAGGCCATACCTTTTCGTTAAAATTTGGGGACAAGCGCCTCAAGGAATACGGCGATGGACTCGACCGCATCAAGCCGGATAAGGATAAGAAGATTCGCTTCGCTCTTGTCCCCGGCGTGGATATGGTCGCCGCCGAGACTCACTTCATCGCGACCGGCGATAAAAAGGGTCTTTTTATTTGCCCTGGCGTGGGGTGCCCGCGCTGCAAGACCGAAGACAGCCGCTTGACCGTAGCTGCCTTGGTCGTGCAGTACACCAACGCCGACACCGAAACCGGCAAGCTGGCGAAGGAAGCAGTGCCCGCTTATAAGGTCGGCTACCTCAGCCTATCCCAGACGGTCGCCAATGCCATCAGCGATTTAGCGGAGGAAAACGGCACCCCCTACGATTGCGACATCGCGATGGGCTTCGATGGCCGTCGTTACTCGGTAACGGTCATTGCCCGTACCCCGCGCTATGTCTCCCTCGGTGACACGGAGAAGGTCGCCGCGATGGCGAAGCCCGTCATCCCCTTGCTTGCCGGTAAAGTGGGACGGGTCGCTTCGGCAGAAGTCCTGCGCGGCGCAGGCAGTAACCGCGCCAGCCTCGATGACCTCAACGACATGGATGAATAGTTGAGGAAATGCGGGGGAGCTTCGAAAGTCCCCCGCTTTAACCATGACCCAGCTATACTTCGACTTCGAAACTCGCTCTCATCTTGACCTGTCCGAGGTAGGTCTGGATAACTATGTTCGGCACTCATCTACGGAAGTGCTGATGCTGGCATACGCGCTAGATGACGCGCCGGTTACAGTCTGGGAACCCCGCCTTTGCGCCATGCCGGAAGAATTGACCGCTTCGCTGGTAGACCCTGCCATTACCAAGGTGTCGTGGAATGTACCGTTCGAGTTCAATGTACTCGCCCAGGTACTCAAAGTACCCGTTCCGCTCCGTCAGTTTCACGACACGATGGCGCAAGCGCGATTCCTCTCCCTACCCGGCAGCCTCAAAGAGTGCGGCACCGTACTCGGCCTAGATGAAGACAAGGCCAAAGACAAAGACGGCAAGAAGCTCATCAAGATGTTCTGTAGCCGGTCAAAAGCACTAAAGAAGCAGGTAGCTGCGGGGTACCCACCGCTCTACTTCAAAGACTGGACCTCTCATCCGGAAGAGTGGCAGAAATTTACCGGCTATTGTGCTCGCGATGTGGAAGCCCTGCGCGCACTCTGCGGCCTGCTGGATGACCTTGGCCAGCTCCCCGCCGAAGAGTACCGCGTATGGACGCTAGACCAACTTATCAATCATCGTGGGATGCCCGTAGACATGACCTATGTGGACAATGCATCGGCCATTGCCCAGACTGAAATTGCCGGTCTGCAGGAACAGCTTAGAGCGCTGACGGGCCTGGAAAACCCTAATTCCCCAGCCCAGCTCAAAGGCTGGCTGGCAGACCATGAGTTCCTGACCGACTCTACCGACAAGGCGCATGTTACCAGCGCGCTGACTACCAAAATACTAACGCCGGAAGTCCGCGCCGTCCTAGAAATAAAACAGCGGCTAGGGGGCACAGCCTATACCAAACTGGAGGTAATCCAGCAGCGGGTAGTGGACGGCAGACTGCGCCATCAATTCACTTATCACGGCGCGCACACTGGTAGATGGAGCAGTCATGGAGTCCAGCTACAGAACCTTGCCCGGCCTAGTAAGGCAGTCAAGTCCCGCACAGACGAGGTAGTATCTACAATCCGGCAGGGATGGTACCCAGAAGACCTCACCGCGATGGACTGCGTCGGAGGCACTCTGCGCGCAAGCTTCCGCGCACCGGATGGTTCGCGGTTCTGCATCTGCGACCTTTCCTCCATCGAGTACCGGGTACTCGCTTGGGTCGCCCGCTGTAAGGGAATGCAGCAGGTACTGAAGGACGGCCTGGACCCGTACAAGGCGTTCGCGGTAACTATGTTCGCCACCGGCTACGATGATGTAACCGGCGACCAGCGCCAGCAGGCGAAGCCGCCCGTACTTGGCTGTGGGTATGGAATGCAAGGTCTCCGTCTGCAGGAGTACGCCACACAGTACGGGGTGGAGTTTTCTGAGGAGGATTGCGACCGCGCCGTCTCAGCCTACCGCACTGCCTATCCGGAAGTGGTGTGGCTGTGGGCGGCGCTGGAAGGCGCTGCAGTCAACGCCATCCAGCTAGAAGATACCCGGCGCGTCCGGGGCCTGAGTTTCGACGGCACCGACCGACGAATATTGAAAATCATCCTGCCCAGCGGCAGACCGCTCCATTATTACAACCCGCAAGCTGAGGGCGGGCGCATCTGTTATGAGGCTCAGAAGATGGGGCGCTGGATGACGGTGGATACCCACGGCTCCAAACTGGTAGAGAACATCGTCCAAGCTATTGCTCGCGATGTCCTGGTGTATGGGATGCTGACCGCACACCGCACCGGTTATCAAATCGTTGGGCATGTGCATGACGAACTAATTGCGGAAGTGCCGTATGACTCTCCGCTCACCCTTGAACGGTTCCGTGCCGCCATGATAGCCTTACCACCATGGGCGGCTGGACTTAGCTTAGACGCGGCTGGTTTTGAGTCGCCGTTTTACAAAAAGGACTAGGAGAACAAGTGTGAAGCCAAAACCCAAGGATTGCGAGAACTGCTGTAATAACTTTGCAGAGGAGTACGTGGAAGCATTCGACAAGTGGATGTGCTACGACTGCATTGCCGACTATAACAAGACTTTCAGCGACGACTCCGACAAGAAGTTCGGATACTAACAAATCGCTGAGCAAACCAAGCCCGGCTCACGCCGGGCTTTTTTATGTTCCTCAGTATTACAGTAAATGAAAGGGAACCCTGCTTCGGAACAGACTATCGACCATCTCGACTCCTGTTTAGTCGATATCTCCTGGCTTATGGCTAAGCGAAGTCAGATTTTGGAAGAGTACAACGACCTCACCGCAAGATTGGACAGAGAGTACCGACAAAAAGAACGCGCAACAGTACGCACAGGGCAGTATTAGATAGCATGACCGACCCTATTATCGCGCACCTGTCCACCCTTACTCGCTACCTCGACTCCGCCGCAGCCTGTGAAATTCTTGCAATCTCCAACGATACTTTGTATCGCCGCATCGCCGATGGCTCCATCGGGTACCATCGCTCCGGTCGCAAGTACCTGTTTTCCCCGGCCCACCTGACTAAGTACATTGAAGATCGCACCTACACACCCCCTAAGTAGATGACTCTTTACTTGTTCGAGGAGATTACCGCACTGTCGGCTCTGAAGGTGCGGCAAGCTATCGACTCCGGGGAACCTATCACTATCTGGTGCAACTCCCCCGGTGGGTCGGTAGTTGACGCGCTATCGATCTATGACTCGATTGTAGATCGTGCCGTGACCGTGATTGCGACCGGGCAATGTGAGTCCGCCGCGCTGCTCGTACTACTCGCCGGAGCCCGCCGCTGCGCTACCCCCCATTGTAGGTTCATGTATCACGGGGTAACCGCTGATGGTGATCTATCGTCGGCGGACGCCGGAGAGTGCGACCACCTCAGCTGCGTGGTCGCTGACATCATCCGGGGGCGCACGGGTACCCTATTGAGTACCCTGCAGAAGTACTACTTCGGGGCGGATACCGCGCTCACCCTCAACTTCATACAGGAGATTCGATAATGGTAGTTGAAGATTTTGAGAAGGGTATCCTCGCGCTACTATGCTGGCGCGAGGCAAGAGGGGAGGGAATCGACGGGATGCTGGCTGTAGCCTGCGTCGTCGCCAACCGGGTTCGGGCATGGAAGAAGAGCTGGTGCGAAGTGATCGACGCCCACGATCAGTTTTCGAGTATGACCGTGAAGGGCGACTCTCAGACTATCGTGTACCCCGATGTACGAGACCCGCTGTTCCTCCGGTTGATTCAGGCACTCGATGCCATCTATGAGGGTCGGTCTAAGGATGTAACCAATGGCGCTTTGTACTACGGCGATCTTCAGGACGTGACCTCGGACTGGTTCAAGGTACACATTCTCGGTGACCCCAGCGCCCACCCCCTGTGCGCTCGGATAGGGCGGCATTCGTTCTTTCGATAACCACTGTACTCATCGTAAACGCCGATGCTAGCTTAGTGTCAGCACTTGTCCCACAATTGTGAGGCTTCTTGCTCCAATTGTGCCGCGTGCTCTTTGAGATCAGAAAGCACAGCAACGTATTCACGACTGCATGGATAACCTGCATGGACTGTATTTGAATAGAAATCTGGAAAATCTGCCGTAAGAACAGAGAGGTGGTCTGCATATCGGAGTTTGAAACGGAGTGCTTCGCTAATCAGTTTCCCTGAAGATTCTGCGTTTTTCATCGGGTCACAATTGGTAGTAAGTGGATGTACCAGCGTCTCGCCAGCATTGTTCCAGTGATGCCACATGGCTTCCAAATCGGTTATCAATTCCTTTGCGCGAGCGCCCCTGTCGTTAAGAACAGCAGCTCGCGCAGCACATTCCCTAACTTCTCGCAAAACTTTGAAGTCTTCTTCGGTGGCCTGTGGGCTTTCTTGCTTTGTGTCTGTAGTCTGGAAGTGAAGCCACATCAGCGTCAAAACGCCGCCGATAAAGAGGCTAACAGGTGTCCATTGGGAAGTGATAAGAGCGTACAGGTGCGTTATTAAAGTGCCCGCCATGTCGAGCCTCCCAAGATTGTCGAGTACGATTTTGGCAGTCTCCCACGCAAAGGAAATAGCTGTAACGCACCAAGCGGCTCGCCGTGCGGTCTGTTTATGGGCTTTGTCCATGCGCCTCATTCTTTCATCCTTTCCGCAATGCGTGTTGCACCGGGAAACCTCAACAGAGCAGGGGAAACGACATCACGTTCTACCGAAGGGGCGTATCAGCCTAATTAACGCCCTAGCACAAAACCATGTTACATTTCAAGTTGAAATTATGTATAACGCATGTGACACTGTGTTCATCCTGTGAATCGCTGTGGAATGCTGTGGAAAGGCGTGTATGCTTCTGCGGCTTACAGACAACCTTGGCCCACTAACCGGACATCCAACTGTAAGGGAATGCCCCGGACGAATCCGGAGCCGTAGACGTTAAAAGCTGGGCACACCTTGCGGCATACCCAGCCCCGGAATTACTGCTTGTTTTTTTTGGGTCCGCGCCTGATCGGGAAAGCGCGCAAACCGTAATCGCTCGCGTAGATCTTGCGACCGTCTTTGAGGGTGATCGAAGTGGCAAAATTACACTCCGAAGGCTGGTTCGGGCGAGGCGGAATTACACCTGTAGCCATGTGGATGAGACTCCTTGGTTAGAGGTGAATGGTTCCTCTCCGGTTTGGTGTTCTAAGCACCGGGCCGGGGAGGGGCCGCTGTAGCCACGTCGGCTATAGGAAACCTAGAACTTTCAGAAGGTTCGCTTT
>Ga0316217_10003072_pt1 | contig 19446 bp, 20 predicted proteins | sample 1anoAmetaG_FD_203633 | JGI IMG/M metagenome (GOLD analysis project Ga0316217, IMG submission 203633) | Freshwater microbial communities from Trout Bog Lake, Wisconsin, USA - 1anoA | ecosystem: Environmental > Aquatic > Freshwater > Lake > Hypolimnion/Profundal zone | place: USA: Wisconsin...
TTTATGCCAAAAAAAGTGTACCGGAAAAACTTCCGATACACTCTTCACATCACCCATCAACATCACAGATTTTTAGTTACACTTCAAAGTATGATTTTATTTAATTCTTAATTAAATACTAAATCCTATCATCACCAGATCGTTAGTCTTTGAAGTAGCAGATACAGCCTGGTGTGCTGAATCTACACCACCTTTTGCAGCATTAATATTCTTAGGTGTTACAACAGGTTTAGCAGGTTTAGCAGGAGCTTTTGGTACTTCATTCTGTTTGTACTCAATCGAGTTTGTATCTTTGAGTTCTTTATCCAGTTCTTTCAACTCTCTTAGCTTTTCTTCTCTTTTGCGTATCATTTCCTCCTTATTCCTTTTGTATTCATCTATTACATCATGATTGTCGTTGTCGTCATTAGTTATTTCTGCATCAATTATAGTAGTTCTTTTCAAACCTTTATCTGTCATTATATACTCAATACCAGGTTTCCAATCGTAGAATTTTATATCCTCGTTATAATTATCATAATACCAGTTGTTATCATCATTCACACCGAAGTTTACATGAACATCTTCTCCAAAACGGGCATTATTATTTATTTTGATTTTCTTGCCAACAGGGACCTGAATTGTTAGCGCTATAAATTGGTTGCGGAACTTTATTTCAGGAGTAATCATAATTCCTTTATCCAATATTAAGAAACTGTCTTTTTGTACTATATTATATTGAATATTTCTGGCAGTATTATCAGCAATAGTTTTTGAACTTCCTTTTGCCATTTTAACCATAATTACATGAAAACTATCATCCAGTGAACGAGCGATTCTGATATGTACATTTTGTATAAAAGCAGTATCTTCATCTATTTGAGCAAAGGGCTCAAACTTTAGCCATCTATTTCTATCCCAAAATTTAGAATGTGGTTTTACAATGATCTCTAATTTATCTGTTTTAGGATTGCTTAATGCCACAGTTTCTTCTATTCCACGATTATTATAATGGAATGTATGAGCCAACGAAACAATTAAACTAATAAAACAAAATAGACCTACTAACCATAGTGATAAAAATGTATATCGTATTAATTTACTGCCTGCTTTTAACTTAGCTAACCTGCGGATAATAAAAGTAATAATACCTACAACCGGAACCCAGATAAAAAGTATTAAAGTACCCCAGGTATAAATATTATCCCAATTATTGTTTAACAGGAATTCTTTGTATTGCATTAAGCCAGTTAGAGCAATACCTATACCAAACAATGCACATAATACCGAGAAAAGAACTATGCCTATAATAAAATAAGCAAATGCTTTGAATATGATAGCAATCACATCGCCAAAGCCTCTGTTTCTTTTATTCGAAGCCATTTCGGTACTGTATTGCTGACTCTTATCTTTTACTTTATCTTTAAACTCTTCGCTCCATTCACTTGCTTTTTCTGTGAACTCCTGTCCCCACTGATTAGCTTTATTAGAGAAACCTTTACCTTGTTGTTCAGCCTTCTTAAAGAAGTTAACCATATCAGTTTGTATTGTATTTTTAATATTGTTTAAATCCACTTTTTCTCCTCTCATTTCTAGTTTATCTGCAGTCGTTTTAGCTTCAGGTAATGCCAGCCAAAGTATTACATATATAATAAATGAACCCGGACTGAAAGATAGATTTAAAAAGTGTGGAAATCCCCACCATCCAATATGGGTGAAATGAAAGGCAAATGAAATGAAAGGCAATAAAAACAATACCCTAGGAATCCAAACACTTACTCCAAAGTAATGCGCAAGACCACTGCAAACACCGGCAACTACTTTTTCATCCATATCTCTGAACAGTCTTTTTCTGGAAGCACCTATTACATTCGATGCATTGCTTGGAACAGCTATCCATAAAATAATGTATGGGACAAATACAATGCCGAAGCAGATTACTGATATTATACGGATAATAACAGGATCAGTACCAAAATAATTGGCTATACCGCTACATACGCCTCCTAATACTTTATTGTTTTCATCTCTGTACAACCTTTTAACTGTGTCTGTTTGCTGATAGTTGGTTTGTTCAGTTTTTGGCTGAGTAGATTCTTTATTTTCAGTAGAAGAAGTTCCTGCCCCTTGTTCATCAAAGTCTGCTGGTCTGCCCATACTGTCAATAATCTTTTCTACATCATCATCACTGATGCATGTACTACCTTTCTTCAGCATTTCGCCAAATAATTCGGCAATTCTGCTTTCAATATCATTGATAATTTCATCTTTCCCTTCTTCATTGGAAAAATATACGTTCAGACTTTCCACATAACGTTTAAGAATATCGTAAGCAGATTCCTCTATCGGTATTACTCTGCCTTGAAAGTTTATATTGATAACTCGTTTCATATCCGGTGTGTTTTGATGTTAATTATTTTGATTGTTTTCATCTGATGTTAAAGCATGTACGGCGTTGGCCATTTCTTTCCAGGTCTTTTCCAGTTCATCATAACACCGTATACCTTTATCTGTCATGATGAAATATTTTCGTGGAGGGCCTCCGCTGCTTTCTACCCATCTGTAAGTAAGTAGTTCTGCATTTTTCAACCTGGTGAGTAAAGGATATAGTGTTCCTTCCAGAATGTGCATGTTGGCTGCCTTCATTTTTTCCACTATATCACTCGGATAAACCTCTCCCTGTTTAATAATCGACAAGATGCAAAACTCCAACACTCCCTTCCGCATCTGACTCTGTGTGTTTTGTATGTCCATATCCCGGAGTTTTATGGTAAGCTTTTTATTTTATTACTTACCTGTTTAAAAATCATTTTTACTAAGTGTCTTTTGATCGTTTAATTACTTATTCTTTCAAATTGACAATGCAAATATATGATTTCTTTTACTACTATGCAATACATAGTACATTATTTAGGATATTAGTTTAGATAGAATATTATCTTGCTTAATATGAAATCCTTTGCTGTAAAGGGTTCTGTACATTTAAAGACAAAGAAATTACATTTGTCTAATATGATGAACGGTAAATTGTAGTGATGGAATTGGGGAGAAAGGGAGATTAAAATATACTCACAAACCCAAAATTAATCTTCGATTGGCTAATATTAAAGGGTAAATCGTTGCGTTTCCCTGCTGCCAGACTAACATTAAAAATGCCTTGTTTGGTTTGAAATGTCAGTCCAAATCCTGCACCTATATAATTATAAGTAGTATTAGAAACTTTATTGTTGGTATACCCACCATCGGAAAATACTGAAAAGAATGAATTCATATCTATCAGATACCGGTATTCTGCAGTAGCCACTATATAACTGTTGCAATATATGGCATCTTCATCAAAACCTCTGAAGGTTTTAGTGCCACCAACCTGAAAAAGTTCATTAGTAAAATAGTTCTGACTATTATATATGCCAGCTTGAATAGCGGTCTTAAAAGTAGCGTTTTTATGAATAGGGATATAATGGGCTGCATTCAGTCTGGTTCTTATAGTATAACTATTCATTTTTACTGTATCATATAAACCGGTATAATTAAAAGTGTCTTTTATTTGTGTTATGCTGCTGTTTTCCCTTATTTGTTTACTTCCAGCAGCCAGTTCAATAGTCAGGTCATTACCTTTTCTTGGATTATTCCGGTAATTGGTTTTATGATAATCATATACCACTACAAGTTGGTTGATAGACAGGTCCATTAAATCAGGTAAATGTTTAGTGGAGATGACTGTTAATGTATCAATATTCAGTAAATTGGTTCTAAAGCTATGAATCAGAAATTTTGCGGTCTGATAAGTAGATAATACATACTGTACCCCCAGATCAGCAGAAATATTCAGGTAGCTGGAATCTTTTTTATATATATCAAAATTAAAATCAAGACCGAAAGAAGAATTGAATATATAGGGTCTTTGAAACTGAAGATTCAACTTAGGCGATTGTGGTTGTATCTGTTGCCAGTTAAGCGACATTGTTTCTCCACTGGCCAGCACATTCTGTAATTTAAGTTTTGCATCAACAGTCAACAACAAACTACCTCCTGTTTGAGTATTGGAAGGTGCAAAGCCCATGATTGCATCCACCTGATTATTCTTTTTTGTATCCAGGAAAAGGTTCAGTACAAACGAATTGCCCAGCATTTCCAGAGACCATGGTTGTGATTGTTTCAGAAAAGGAATTTCTTTTAGTTTGCTATCAATTAGTTCCAGCTTCTCAATACTAAAGGCTGTTCCATCCTGAATATTCAGTTGATGATACAGATAGTTGATATTAATTCTGGCATTTCCAATTACGCGAATGCTGTCCAGCAGATATATATTACCACGATTCACACTCAGTTTACCAGATATATTATTCGAATCAATGCTAATGTTTTCCCAGCTTATTTTAGCAAATGGATAACCACTATTGCAATAATTATCCAGAATTTTTGTCTGAATTATTTCAGCCTGTAAACGATTATAAACCGCGCCTTCACGAATACTATTATCCATACCAATAGCAGGCAGTATATTCAGTAAAGCAGAATCGAAAGTTATTTTCTTCCATTTATAAACATTACCAAGAAACATATAACAGTTTATAGTAGTAGAATCTTCCTTAATACTATCTATTGAAGCGCCTATATAACCTCGCGTTTGCAGTAAACCGGGCAATCTTTCTATAAATTGCTTACACAGAAATTTATTAGTAAAACGCTGTTTGGAATTTGTAAGTAAAGTGATATTTGTAGAAGGTTTATCTGTACAGTTTATATTAAGATTTATCTGTTGTGACAGGACAATAAAAGGCATACTGAAAATCAGCCAACTCAATACAATCTTATATAACCTTATTTTCGCCATCTTAAGTATTCATCACAACATTAGTAAATAATTCTTTAATGGCAGGCATTTATATTCATATTCCATTTTGCAGGAAAGCATGTCATTACTGTAATTTTCATTTTTCCACTTCTTTGAAACAGTTAGAATCTCTTATAGATTGTCTGATAAAAGAAATTAAATTAAGAAAGGATGATACTACTCAAACTATTGAAACCATTTATTTTGGTGGAGGTACACCATCTGTTTTAACTTCTGTACAAATAGAAAGAATCCTGCAATCTGTATACGATAATTATTCTGTAATTAAAGATGCAGAAATTACACTTGAATCAAATCCAGATGATATATCAGAGGATAAATTAATGCAATGGAAATTAATGGGTATCAATCGGCTTAGTATTGGTATTCAATCTTTCAGGGAAGAAGATTTATTATGGATGAACAGAGCGCACAATGCAGTGCAGGCTTACGATTGCATTAAACTTGCTCAGGCTGTTGGATTCAATAATATTACCATTGATCTGATTTATGGAGTACCCAACCTTTCCAATGAGCAATGGATAGAAAACATACAGACAGCATTAAGTCTTCATATACCTCATTTATCATGTTATGCACTTACTGTAGAACCAAAAACTGCCTTGGATAAACTGATTCAAACAAATAAAAAAGAACCCGTAGATACGGATAAACAGGCCGAACAATTTATTATACTGATGGATATTCTGCAAGAAGCAGGTTTCGAGCATTATGAAATATCCAACTATGCCATTCCCGGATTCAGAAGTAAACATAACAGCAGTTACTGGCAGGGCAAACATTATATAGGTATAGGGCCATCGGCGCATTCTTTCAATGGACATTCCCGTCAATGGAATATTAATAACAATTCATTGTATATTCAATCAATCAATAATAATAGTATAACTGCTGAAACGGAAATGCTTACTACCAATCAGCAGTATAATGAATATGTAATGACTTCATTAAGAACCATAGAAGGTATTGAGAATAGTAGAATTAAAGCTTTGTTTGGAGATGATAAGCTACAACATACATTTAATGAAATTACAAAATGGATTCATTCAGGTTATGTTATTATGGATAACAATAGAATTACACTTACCCCGACTGGCAAACTAATGGCAGATGGTATTGCCTCAGATTTGTTTATAGTATAGTATTTTAATGAATTGGAATCAGTTATTCAGTTTAAATCCCTGAGTATAGTTCCAATATTGATTTTTTATTCCCAAATTAGTAAAAATATTTCCTTATTAAATCTTCTTACTAAGATTTAATTATTGATTTATTTTCATTATTTTAAAAAAATAAGTTTATTAAAAATAATTAATTGATTTTTTATAAACTTATTAATTAAAAAAAAGACCCTGAAACCCTTGCTACAAGACAGTTTCGATAAAAAACATGACGAATGTCATGTCGCAACATGACGAACAACATTTATTAGTAAAATATTACCAACGTTATTCGCCTAAATAATCAAAGTTTAAACATCAAAATTTTTAGTTTATGAAAAGTTATTCGATTGTCGGTCTTTTAGTTCTTCTAACAGTATTTCTTGTTTACTGTACAAAGACTGATCAGGTAGTTAGTAGTTCTCCAACAAGTTCAAGTATTTTGAATTCCTACAAAACAACAACAGCGCCAACTATTGATGGTACTATTGATGCTATCTGGAATTCGGCAACTCCATTGCAGGTAACTGCCCAGGTTCCAGATCCAGGTAATGGAACTTTTGAAGGTTACATTGGTTTAAGTTACAATGTAACTTTACAATCAATGTATGACGCAAACAACATTTACATGTTAGCACAGTGGAATGATCCTGACCAGAGTTTAGCAAACACTCCGGTTACATTCAATCCAACCACTAAATTGTGGGCTAGGCAGGCAAGTAGTTATGCCTGGGATGTAAATGGTAATCAAACAACAATTCCATTTCAGGAAGACAAATTTGGTTTTCAGTGGAATATCAACAATTCAATTGCTGCTTTTGCAGAACAAAGCTGTTATGCAACATGTCATTTAAATCCTGCTACCGATTCACTTAACAATCACGTATCTCCTCCAGTACTGATTACTGTTCCTGCAAAATCAGGCGGTAACCATTTCACCAATGGACCTAACGAAAAAGCAGATTTATGGCATATCCATTTAATGCAGGATCAAGTTGGTGTAGTTGGTGGATTTGCTGATGATGATTACATAGATTATGCAGGTGGACAATTAAATTCTAATGGCCGTCACTCCGATGGTGCTATAGTTACTTCTACCACTGCTGGTGTTCCTACTTATTCTACTGTTGCTGGTTCTGTAACTAATACACAAACCTTAACTGTCACTGCTAAAACAACAAAAGTAACTGTGCCGGCTTGGGTTGTACCTGGTCAAACAAATGCTTATTCGTTGATCACTACCAATATTGTTGCTGGTGCAGCAGTTGCTACTCTTACAGGTGTAACTGCTACCGATGGTTCAACTGCAGCTCTTTTAGTAACTGCTGTAGATTCACTGGGTGTACTTACTTTATCTGATGGTTCTAAAATCGATCCAAATGCTAATGCAGGATATCAGACCACATTCGATGCTAATGGTAATATTATTGGCGTTGGTGCATATGCAATCCCAGGTATTATCAGACAACCATATCAGGGATCTCGTGGTGATATTCAGTTTAAAGCAGTTTATACTGGTTCAGGTTGGATTCTGGAATTGAAAAGAGCTTTGAAAACAAGTGATGCTTATTTACAGGATGTTGATTTCTCACCATTAACAGACGTGAATTTTGGAATCGCAGTTTTCAATAAAGCTAATACTGCTCATGCTATCAAACCAGGACTTACTCTTCACTTCCAGAATTAGTAATTTGGCTTGTTCTTTTCGTTAATTAAAATTAAGATCATGTCAAAAAAAATAATAATATTAACTTCTGTAATGTTGACAGCACTTGTTGTTACCTTAACAGGATGTTATAAAACAACGACTTTATTAGTAGATAATACTCCAGCTATAACCTCTACAGTTAGTTTTAGTAAGGATATTGTACCAATTCTAACTTCAGATTGTGCAAAAAGTGGATGTCACAACGGATCTATCAGTCCGAACTTAACTTCAGCTAATGCATATACTTCATTGGTTAATGGAAACTTTACTAATACGGCAACACCTACAAATAGTTTGGTGTATTTATGGTTAACTGGTAAAGAAGCGGCTACTATGCCATTGGGAGGAACACCAAATCCTTCTAATATTAATGGATATATTTTAGCTTGGATAACTCAAGGTGCAAATAACAATTAAATTTTATAAAATGAAAGATTTCAAAATTAAATCATCAATTCAGTTTAAGCTGATTCTGCTCATGTTACTGGGATTGGCAACATGTTTCAATGAATTGATTGCGCAGGATTCTACAGCTGCGGCTCCCGCAAAAGTCGTTAAATCGAAAGGGTATGTGAAAAATACTTTCGAAGGCAATTTCATCCTGGACAACCAGACTGTGATGGTTCCTATAAAGGGTACCTTAGAAGCTACTATTCAGCACAGGTTTGGTATTGTTACTAATGGTTTTCAGGATTTGTTTGGAGTATTCTCCGGTGCTAATATGCGCCTGGGTGTAAATTATACTCCTATTAAAAATTTGCAATTAGGTTTTGGTGCTACCAACGACAGAATGCAGGTTGATTTTACTGCTAAGCTTGCTTTATTAAAGCAAACTAAAGACAATAGAATGCCAGTTAGTGTTACATTCTTTGGTAATGCACTCATGGATACCAGAGAAAAAAACAGCTCTTTACCAATCGTGAACTTCTCAGATCGTTTGGCCTATTTCAGTCAACTGATTATAGCCAGAAAAATCTGTGACAGATTCTCACTTCAAGTGGCTCCTAGTATTTCTTACTTTAATAATGTACCTGCTTATACAGATACTAAAGGAAATATTCAGCCTGCTATGGAAAATGCTCACGTAGCAATTGCATTCTCTGGTAAAGTAAAATTAACAGAAGGTACTTCTCTTTTGTTAAACTACGATCAACCACTTACACAACATCCAATGTATAATCCACATCCAAATTTGAGTGTAGGATTTGAGTTTAAAACAAGTGGTCACGATTTCCAGATTTTTACAGGAAATTATGGATTTGCAGAACCTGAAGATAATAATGCTCAGAATACAAACGATTATACTAAAGGTCAATGGTTAATTGGTTTCAACATCTCAAGGTTGTGGAACTTTTAATCAGATCATGTAGGATTACTATATTTACCAGCTAATAAATATTTTTTTACACATCAAAACAAACATCATGAAAATGAAAGCACTTTCTGTTATTGCAATTGTGTCTGTAACAGTAATCGCAACAGGTTTTACCGCTATTCAACAAAAAGCCTGGACTGCACCTGAAAAAGCTGCTAAAACAGCTAATCCGGTTAAAACAAGCAAAGAGTCGGTAGCTGCTGGTAAAGCATTATGGTCTCAACATTGTTCTTCTTGTCATGGAAAAACTGGTCTGGGTGATGGTAACAAAGCTTCTCAGCTGAAAACTACCCCTCCTGATTTCAGTAAAGCAGCATTTCATGCTCAGACTGATGGTTCTTTGTTCTACAAAGTATCTGAAGGAAGAGATGATATGCCTAGCTTCAAGAAAAAAATTCCTGAGCAGGAAGAAATCTGGAACCTGGTAAACTTCATGCGTACTTTAAAAAAGTAAATTGTTAAGCATTTAAAGGGCCTCTTTAAAAAGGGGCTCTTTTATGATGCTTTTGTTCTGAAAAAAAATAGTAATTAGCTAATAAGTAAACACCAATCTTGTTTTATGGAAGATGAAAAAATGGTTCCTGTTGTAAAAAATAACAGACTGAAATTAATAATGGGCTTAGGAGTATTATCTCTTTTACCATTATTGAAGTTTAGTTTGTTCAGTAAAAAAAGTAAAGCTGTCAGTTGCTCTCCTGCTGCTCAGGAAGGCACCGTTAGAATGTTGACTCAGGATGGTAAATTAGTGGATGTTGAAGTGTCAAAACTTGGTTCTGCCAGACAAAAAGTTTCTGACAAGGAATTGTTAGCCTGGGTTAAAAAATAGTAAGCAATAATTAAAACATTAGTAATGAATACGAATGATAAATCTACATCAAGAAGGGAATTTCTGACTGCAGGCTTACTTGCCGGAGGATTGGCTGTAGTAGGAGGATGTTCGTCCAGAAAAAATCCTTTCGATGATGATGTAACAGCTCAGATCGCTCCTTCGGGCGAAATGGTAAAACTGTTATCTGTTGACGGAGAAATAATTGAAGTTGACAAGGCTTTCTTAAAACCTGTACCCGATTTACCACAGGTTTCCAACGAAGCTGCCAGAAGAGGTATTGCCGGAAAGAAATTCACTATGGTGATTGACCTTTCCAGATGTAAGAGTTTAAAGAAATGTCAGGCTGCCTGCAATCATATGCACCACATTCATCCGGGACAAAACTGGATTAAAGTGTATCCTATGCAGGATGCCGATCATACTTCCCCTTACTGGCAACCTACTACCTGTATGCATTGCGATGAACCACCTTGTGTAAAGGTTTGTCCGGTAGATGCTACCTTCAAACGTCAGGATGGTATAGTACTGATTGATAGTGACCGTTGTATTGGTTGCAGATTCTGTATGGCTGCCTGTCCTTATTCTACAAGAGTATTTAACTGGGAAGATCCGGGTTTAACACCTGAAATTGCCGATAAACCATATTCCTGCGAAACCAGTGTTCCGCAGAAAAAAGGGACTGTAGGTAAATGTGATTTCTGTCCCGATATGGCTCGTAAAGGTCAGTTGCCACATTGTGTATCTGCCTGTCCGAATGGTGTATTCTTCTTTGGGGATATGAACGAAGATTCGGTAACCAATGGTTCAGAAACATTCCGTTTTAGCGACCTTATAAAAGATAAATCCGGGTATAGATTAATGGAAGATCTGGGTACTAAGCCTAGTGTTTATTATTTACCTCCTGTAAATAGAAACTTCCCATTCGAGTTTCATGAAGATGATGACTCAACAGAAAATAAAGTAAAATCTAAATCATAATCATGGAGAATTTAGAGAAACAAAAAATGGTAGATGACCTGTTGCCACAACAGTTTGGCAAACAAGGTAAGATATGGGTAGCTGTACTGATAACCCTTTGTGTTATTGGTTTTGCAGCTTATTGTCGTCAGCTTTCAAAAGGCCTGGTAGTAACCGCTATGAGGGATTACGCATCATGGGGTATATATATATCCAATTTCGTATTCTTTGTAGCCATCAGTCTGGTAGGCTCTTTAATTACAGCCGTACTCAGGTTGACCAATGTTCACTGGAGTACTCCATTGACCAGAATAGCCGAAATTATAGCAGTATCTGCTATCACCTTTGCCTCCATCATTATTATAGTGGATATGGGACGTCCCGACAGGTTTTATAATCTGTTCTTACACGGACGTTTACAGTCACCTATTGTATGGGATGTGATCGTAATTACAACTTATTTCTTTATCAGTATTTTATTGTTGTATTTCCCGCTCTTGCCCGATTTACAGATCATGCTGAAGTATAAAGAAAGAACCTCTAAATGGATGTATAAACTCTATGGTATGTTAGGTTCATTCTGGAAGAATAAACCGGAGCAATTCAAGATTACCGATAAGGCAATCAATATATTGTCCATCACTATTATTCCCGTAGCGTTTTCTATTCACACCGTTACTTCCTGGTTATTTGCTACCACTTATCGTCCGGGTTGGGATAGTACCAACTTTGGTGCTTATTTTATTTCCGGAGCCTTTCTGGTAGGAGCCGGTGGTGTAATAGTGGCTATGTATGTATTCCGTTCTCATTACAATCTTAAAAAATATATTACTTACGATCATTTCGATAAAATGGGTAAGGTAGTTGTCATGCTGGCACTACTGTATTTATATTTCAATGTGAATGAATTTTTGGTACCTGCCTTCAAAATGAAGAAGCCGGAAGAAGAACATTTAAGAGGATTATTTACAGGTGAATTTGCACCTATATTCTGGTTCGCAATATTTACTTCTATGTTAATCCCTATAATGATTCTGATTACTAAAAAGGGTAGAAGACCATTCCCTGCATTTATTGCCGGTATCCTGGTAGTAATAGGTTCCTGGTTCAAAAGGTTTATCATTGTAACACCTACTTTGTTGCATCCGTTCTTACCAATGCGCGATGTGCCTGCAAGTTATCATCACTATTTTCCTTCCTGGGAAGAGTGGGCTATCTGTATAGGTTCTTTAGCCGGTGCATTGCTGGTGATTACCTTTTTTGCAAGGATATTTCCTATTATTCCAATTCATGAAACAATTACTGAAACTGAAGAACATGAACATGATAAAAAATAATTATATAGTAATTTTATTACTAAGCTTTATAAGTGTTGCATCTTTTGCGCAGGATGCAAAGAATGATCTGTCTTTAAATCTGGGGTATTACAACAACAACAATTATACCCACTATCTGGTAGCACATGCCAAAACCAAGAAAGACGGCAGATTTCAGACTGTACCCGATGTAACGGTCAGTTTCTATATCAACAACGATTCTTCTGCTGCCAATCTGCTGGGAACTGCTGTTACCAACGATAAAGGTGAAGCTTATCTGTTGATGCCTCCTTCTGCAAAAGATGAATGGAAAAAATCGGCTAAGCATAGTTTCGCCATTGTGTCTAAAGCATCTAAACTGTACGATGAAGCTAAGGCTACTATGGATGTTTCCAGAGCTAAGCTGAAGATAGATACTACCGACGATAGAAAAATTATTGTTACTGTGCTGGAATTGAAAGATACCAGCTGGGTATTGGTAAAAGGAGCAGAATTAAAGGTAGCGGTTAAGCGCCTGGATGGTGATCTGAATGTCAATGAAACGCAGACTTTCACCACCGATTCTACCGGTACTATTACTGCCGAGTTTAAAAGAGATAGCTTACCTGGCGATGTTAATGGTAACCTAACCCTGATTGCTAAAATAGAAGACAATGATACTTATGGCAATTTAACGGCCGAGAAAGTAGTTAAATGGGGCAATAAATTTCAGTATGTATCGCAGTTCGACAGAAGAACATTATTTGCCCGCCGCGGTCATTCGCCATGGTGGCTCGAATTGCTGGCATATTCCATTGTAGTAAGTGTATGGGGAGTACTGATGTACCTTGTAGGTCAGATCAGGAAGTTAAAAAAGTTAGGGGTTTAGTTTTTCATAAATAGGTTTTAGTTTGTTAAAGAAAAGGTGTGGGTTTCATTTCCTGCACCTTTTCAAATTATAAAAGGTCCATCGTCCATCAACCAATAATAATACCAAATTACAGAATAAATAACCGATAAATTGAAATGTCCTTTTTAAAAATTGTCATTCTGAATTTATCATTTAAGTTATAAAATTGATTCCATTACAACCCACCCCTTCTATTCCCATCAGGGAGGGGATGAATACAAATACAGAGAATCGCAGGCAATTGAATACATTTAACCACAAAGGACACTAAGATTTTCACAGAGAACACAAAGGTTTATATGGTTTAAATTATTTTGTTCAAAGTGATTTTATTGAGGACATAAAGGGTTGCTATTCGCAACCTGTAAGAAGGGATGAATAAAATACAACCCACCCCTTTTTTATTGCATTTGTAGCCTTCATAACGAACTCAATTGCGTAATACGGGTTTAATCAGGCTGTGAGGTTTTGTACTCATAGCCTGATTGTTTTATTGATTTATCAGACAGATGTGTTGGGTGTCATGATTATATGCAGTTCGAGGGTGCGACCCTTGATGGGTTTAATATCCATGTAAACTGTTTTGAAATCGGGGTGAGAGAATATAGCATGTGCCTGTTTGGGCCTGATGGAAGGGATGGTGCCGATACCATTGATGTTTGAAACTGCTGATTTTTTCAGATCGGGGATGTCGGCTTTTGCTCCTTCAATGATGAGTCCTGAAATAATGACATTGAAATATATTTTTAGTGCAGTATAGCGTTTAACAATTATGGTTTTTGTTGCCTGGTTCATGTTGCTAATGAGATCGTCGTTCTGAACGGGCATGTTTTTTCCATATTTACTCAGGAGGATGTTTTTAACTGTGAGGACTGCTGCATCGGCAGCTACAAAAGCTTTGTCGATTGAAGAAGTTACTACTTTACTCTGGCCTTTTGCCATTCCGGGTAAGCCAATGTCGGCTTCGGCATTATTTATCATTGTTTCGAATCCTGAGATCTGCAAATCGGTGATTTCGGTAGCAGCGATAAGCGCTACGCTATTGTCCTGAAACAGTTTGAGTAAGGCCCTTGCCTGGGCTATTGACTTAGGTTCGGCGGTTTTGAAAGTACTGGTGGTGAGTTTAAAAGATTTTATCAGGTTTCTGGTATCGGGGGAGGATTTGGCCCATTCCAATGCGGCTTTAGAGAAACCTACGGCTGTGTCGACCATTATTTCGAATGCGGTAGCTTTGTTTTCGGTAATTGGTGTGGTGTCGGTGGCAGTTTTAGCCTCTTTGGGCAAGATTGTTTTTATGTTATCGACTGCTGATTTTAAGGCTGCAATAGCCGGTGTCAGTTGTTTGTTGACTCCGAAGAACGTTATTAATGCATCGAGAAATGTAATAAATACATTGTACATGGCGTATTTGCCTGATTGTGTATCTGTCATGAGTTTACCATTTTAATTTTTGAAAATATATTGTGACCATTTATATTAAATATTGAGCCTAAAAAAGCTATTAACTGGTTGTTTTTTAATGAGGACGAGGTTTCCGGACATGAGGACGAGGTTTCCAGACGTGAGGACGAGGTTTCCGGACATGAGGACGAGGTTTCCGGACATGAGGACGAGGTTACCGGACATGAGGACGAGGTCTCCGGACATGAGGACGAGGTCTCCGGACGTGAGGACGAGGTCTCCGGACGTGAGGACGAGGTCTCCGGACGTGAGGACGAGGTCTCCGGACATGAGGACGAGGTTCGCACACATGAGGACGAGGTTCGCACACATGAGGACGAGGTTCGCAGACATGAGGAGAAGCTTGTTTCTGAACAGCATGAGACAGAATACAAAGACCATAAGCCCATTCTGGTAGGGGTAGAAGTTCCGAAATATTTGATGGGAACTAATTTATACATGGTATTTGCTTTTGCTGACATGAACTCTTTGTTTTTAATTGAGTGTGAAGGTAAAGGAGGTGATTGCGGTGATTTTTAAGAACTACATGAAGGTGGGGAAAAACTACATGGGATAAAAAGTAAAAAGTAAAAAGTAAAAAGTAAAAAGTAAAAAGTAAAAAGTCAAAAGCAAGCAATTTAATCATTGTGGAATCTAACAATTTACCTATTGTTGAATGGACGAATTTTCTGTTTGTTGCATTTTTAATTGCTGAAACGGAGGAGGATGGCGGGGAGGAAATCTATATTGATAGGTACCTTGTTTCCGTTCAGGAGGGTAAGCGAAGTTGGCTGTATGGGTATGGATGTATCCACATGCAATTCATTGACAATATTGGAACGGTTGGTACGGAAAAAATGGCTGTTTAGCCTTTCTTCAAAATTATGCAATAAACCCCATTGACAATAATATGTTTTATGCGTAAAAATAAGATCGGTGAAGTGCTTCTGCGCTATGAGTTGTATTAACAGATCGGTATCGAAATTTTCTTCGTAATGATTGGGGCGGAGGGTAAGGATATTGGTGTTTTTGTTTTCGCGCTGATGAAGGCGTGAACAATCGCTGAAGTGCCGGCAAGTGGTATAGTTTAGTTGTAAACAAACCGCCCTGCAGGTCTTTGGCAGCAGGATATGTGCCAACCTGCAATTCTGCTGAAAGAAATATGGATCGAATATGGTATTAGCGTTATTCATATTTGAGTAAATTTAATACAATTTGACAATTCGACAATTCGACAATTCGGCAATTTGACAATTCGGCAATTCGACAATTCGGCAATTTGACAATTCGACAATTTGGCAATTTGACAATTCGGCAATTTGGTAATTTGGCAATTTGACAATTCGATAATTTGACAATTCGACAATTTGGCAATTGGGTAATTTGGCAATTTGACAATTCGGCAATTTGGTAATTTGGCAATTTGGCAATGGGGGAGATTGTTTTGAATGCTGGATGTGCGCTGCTCGTGCAGCATGCAATGGATGTGCGGAACAGGGAGACTATGTTACAAGAGCTCAACTTTAAAGTTGCTTTTTCTGGTTGGGGAGCTATCAATAAAGCATTCAAATGTGGTATCATGGCCTGGTATATTTTAGTTGGCTTTCAAGCAGTATGTATTTCCAAAGATACCTGTTAATAAACAGACAGGGAAAAAAGGTTTGGAAGGGATTGGTAAAACCGTTTATTTTGAGAGGTAATTTCAGTTAAACGATCTGTGACTGAAATGGCGAAGCTGTAGAAAGGAATTGATAATTGATAATGGATAATTGATAATTGAAATTTTATACATGATACAATTATTATGAAAGGATTAAATAAAGTACAACTGATTGGTAACCTGGGTAAAGACCCTGAGCTGAGCCTTTTGGAAGGTAATATACATGTGGCCAAATTTACATTGGCTACTACGGAAAGTTATAGAAATAAAAATGGCGAATTGGTGACCGACACAGATTGGCACACTATAGTTTTGTGGAGAGGATTGGCAGAAGTAGCTGAAAAGTACCTAGCAAAAGGTAGTTTGGTATATATAGAAGGTAAGATAAAGACGAGGCATTACGAGGATAAGGAAGGAGTGAGAAAGTATGTGACCGAAATAGTGGCTGATGAAATGATTATGCTGGAGAAGAAAGAGCATAATGGATAGAAGAAAACAGTTTAACTGTTAAACGACTAAAACAAAAAACATGTTCTTACATTGTAAAAGAATAGAAATAAGTGACGAATACATTGGTAGTGGTGTAAGCTTTTATGAAAATGAATTTGATAATACACATGTTGTGTTGAACCCTCTATCTTCCATTAAAGATATTACGAATTCAATAGGCAACTATATATCCATTAATAAAACTTACGCTGAGGATGAGTTTGAAGAAGATTTCTGCTATATTGAACAAAGTGATTTTGACAAATCGGGTGAATTTAAAAACTTAACGATTGATTTATACCCCAATAAAATAACGATGTTATTTAACGAAGAGTTGTATGAAATAAATTTTGAAATTGATACAGCTATGTTTATCAAACTTAAGAATACTCTTGAAAAAATAATGTATAAAAGTGGTAAAATTACTCACCATCAGTAGCCCTGCTAATTATTGCCTGCAATTGATGGATAAATGCAGTTAAAAATATTTGAAAAATTTAAGAAGCTCTAAGAAGTTCAATGATTTTGGAATACTTTGAACCTTTTGAACAAATAAAAGTAAATTGCTTGTATGATAATAATACATTGTGTACCCATTCATCATAAAAATAAGGCACAAATTTTACTGCGCTGTGAATATAATAATGCGTTGAATAAAATATTCAGAGAATTGGCTTTTGTAAAATATAGCAATACCCATAAAGCATGGCTTATCATTCATAACAATGAATTGCTGGAAACATTAAAGGAAGCTGTAAAAAACAATGCAACAATAAATACAGAACTATTAAACTTTACAGCAGAACAAGTAGTTGCACAACAAATAGAACATACAAAAGCTGTTGAAACTAGTACTATTAGCCAATATAATGTCCTGCAATTATCGAAATATCTTCAAACTTTAAGTTTAAAAGCCTATAGCAAAGCTACCATACATACCTATAAAAGTGAATTCTGTAGTTTTTTACAAACCATTAAAACCCATCCTGCGGATGAATTTACACCCCAAAGAATAAAGGACTATTTGCAATTTTGTTTTGAAACTTTAAAGCTAAGTGAAGCAACAATACATAGCAGGATAAATGCCATAAAATTTTACTATGAACAGGTATTGGGCAAAGAGAAGTTTTTTTGGGATATACCAAGGCCAAAGAAGCCTTTGCAGTTGCCAAAAGTATTGGGCGAAGATGAACTAAGCAGATTGTTTAATGCATTGGATAATAAGAAACATAAAGCGATGTTGTTTACAACCTATAGTGCAGGATTAAGAGTAAGCGAAGTGGCGGCATTGCAAATAAAACATATAGATAGCGACAGGATGCAGATACTGATAGAACGGGCAAAAGGGAAAAAAGACAGATATGTAGCATTGAGCCCTGTATTGTTGGATATATTGCGAAATTATATAAAGACCTATAAACCTAAACCTACTAAATATTTATTTGAAAGTGAACAAACATATACAGCGTATCCTACAAGAACAATACAAAGGATATTTCAATTGGCTAAGGAGAAAGCAGGAATAATAAAAGAGGTAGGTATACATAGCTTACGACACAGTTTTGCTACTCATTTATTAGAGAAAGGAACGGATATAAAGTATATAAAAGATTTGTTGGGACACTTTAATATAAAGACAACCGAACGTTATTTGCATGTAAGTAAAAAGATGTTGGTAAACATTAGTAGCCCATTGGATGATTTATTTAGAAAAGGGAAGATAGAATGGTAAGTTTTGTGAAAAATAAAAAAATTGGATAAAACCAACTGTTATTGGTGAAAGCGAAGATTAAAAGCTTGATAATCAATGGGTAAAAATAATTTTGAACGACATGTAATAGCAGTTATCTTCGCGTTATATGCCACCCTGTGGGACACCCTTATAAATTAATAATATAAAAATAAAATATGGAGATTGCAATTTTAATTATCGTTATAGTAGCCTTAATAGTCCTATTTGGACTTTTGTATTTTATCATTCAAATTTGGGAACAGACAAAGGAAACAAAGCTGCAAACAATCAGTTTTATACAAGAAATTCAAAAAGGATTTAGTTCTAATGAAGCTAGTATAAAAGCAACCACAGAGCAAACTTGTAATATTGTTATAAACGAATCTAAATTAATAGCAAAAGCTATTGAGCAAGTTGTTACAACAATTACAAATGAAAACAAGACATTAGTAAATGCAATTGAAGTAAATAAAGAACAGATAAGAGAAATTGCTACCGACACAAAAAGAAGCAGGGATGATATAAAGCAACAAATCGTTTCAAGTCTTGAATCATCAGAAACCAAGATTAATGAAAACTTTGAAAGTTTTAAAACTAAAACAAATAATATCATTAGTGAGTTAACCGATACAACTAAACAATTCAAAGAACAATTGGAAGATAGAATAAAAGAACTAGACAAACATTTAACTGAAAAGCTAGTTTATGACTTAACAGAACTTACAAAAAAATATTCCAATGAATTAGTCGAAAAAAATACTGAATCACTAAAAAGCTTTAGCCAAACTGCAAAAGAATATACAGACGAACTCAAGCAAAAACATCAAGATACTATTGCTCAATTTTTACGAACTGGTAAAGAAATCCAAGAGGAGCAAAATAAAGTCCTCAAAGCAATAACAGATCCTTTACAAATAAAAAACTAAAGTAGGTTTCAATGATAAAACCATATTTAGCTTACTTAAAAGAGATAAGCCGCAAAATAATTTCAGATAGCGGTTTTGAAAAGGCAATACTAGATTCTAGTAAAAAGAATCCTTCATTTTCTTATGAG
>Ga0316217_10003074_pt1 | contig 19423 bp, 19 predicted proteins | sample 1anoAmetaG_FD_203633 | JGI IMG/M metagenome (GOLD analysis project Ga0316217, IMG submission 203633) | Freshwater microbial communities from Trout Bog Lake, Wisconsin, USA - 1anoA | ecosystem: Environmental > Aquatic > Freshwater > Lake > Hypolimnion/Profundal zone | place: USA: Wisconsin...
ACGGGAACCTTTTCTTTTTCCGCGCGTTGATCAGACGAGCCGAGTCATTACCCCAAGCCTTTACCTCTTGGGCCATAAAATCGGAGATCAAGGAGCGGATCATGAGCGTATCGCGGCAGATTCTTATTGAAATCCCGATGCTTAGACGGTTTTCCCGAGCGGTGACAGGCTCGCAGGATGCAGGCGATTTCTATGTCGAAAAGGCGCTTTCCAACCTCTTGGCAACGTCCGATGCGGTGCAGTCCAAGGATAATTTACGGGTAATTCTCTATCAATATCTCATCAAAGCCATGCGGGCGAAGGATCCTGGTACCAGCATTCAACACCAGACAACACCCGCCGGGGTGGCCGCTCACCACCAATTGATGCGTGTATCGCCAGAACACCGCATCGCCTTTTTGTTGAAATCGCTTGAAGGATTTAGCCTAACCGATATCGCCCATATTCTCGACTGCCCCCTACCGGATGCCGAAGAGCTGGTGGCGGATGGAAGCCGCGAAATCGCCGAGCATTTGCAAACCGATGTGTTGATCATCGAGGATGAGCCCCTCATTGCCTTGGACCTTGAGGAATTGGTCATCGGATTAGGCCACCGGGTAACGGGTATCGCGCGCACCCACAAGGAGGCTTTAGCCCTGATGGACCACAAAACGCCGGGCATTGTGTTATCGGACATCAAATTGGCCGATGGCTCATCGGGACTGTCAGCGGTCAATGATATTTTAAAAGAACATAATGTGCCAGTGATTTTTATCACCGCCTATCCAGAACGCTTTTTAAAGGGCGATAAGCCCGAGCCGGCTTTTCTGGTAACAAAACCTTATTTGCCAGAAACCATCCGCGCGCTGATCAGCCAAGCCCTGTTTTTTGACCGACGCGCCGGAGTTAGCCAAGCGTAAATACGCTAACATTGTGGCTAGTGAGTCCTCTCGTTAAGATGCCTCTCCCACGCAAGCGCATGGCGAATGATGGTTTCGAGATCATCAAACCGGGGTTGCCAGCCGAGTAAAGAGCGGATTTTCTCACCCGTTGCGACAATGATGGGCGGATCGCCCGGTCTGCGGCCATCAAGGCTTACTGGAAAATCAACCCCCGACACGCGCTTGACGGTATCGATCACCTCCCGAACGGAGGAGCCATGCCCATAAGCGCAATTAATCACCGTGCCTTTGCCGCCCGAGCGAAGATATGCAAGCGCTAAAACATGCGCACGGGCGAGATCGGAAACATGGATGTAATCGCGGATACAGGTGCCATCGGGCGTCGGATAATCGGTGCCAAAAACGCTCATGCCCGGGCGGCGTCCGGTTGCAGCTTCAACAGCCGTCTTGATCAAATGCGTCGCGCGCGGGGTAGCTTGGCCTGCGCGGATGTGAGGGTCAGCCCCCGCCACGTTGAAATAACGCAAGATCATGGCATTAAGACCATAGGCGCGAGCCGTATCTTCCAGCATCCACTCAACCATAAGTTTGGAACGTCCATAGGGCGACATCGGCGCAGGTAGCGTCGCTTCGGTTACCGGCATGTCACGCGTCTCACCATAAACGGCGGCGGTTGAGGAGAAGATAAACCGATGAACACCCCCCTCAACCGCCGCCTCAATCAGGGTGCGGGCTTTTGAGGTGTTGGTGAGATAATAACCAAGCGGATCGGATAGGGAGTCCGGCACAACAATTTTAGCCGCAAAATGCGCGATGGCATCGATCTGATGCGTCAAGATGATCCGGCTCAAAAGCGCTTTGTCGCCACAGTCGCCTGTAATCAAGGTCACACCCTGCGGCACCAACCAAGCAAAGCCCGTCGACAAATCATCCAGAACAACGATGTTTTCGGCCGTTTCCAAGAGGTCGAGCACCATATGGCTGCCAATATACCCCGCCCCGCCCGTAATAAGAATTGTCATGATTAGCGCTCTTTCATCCGCAAAGCTCCCGTTTTGCACGAAGCAAGCGGTACAACGATGAGGAATGAATGTCGATCATCAGAGGCAAAAGATACAACGCACTCTAAGCGTTGAGTGAGGCAAATTCCGCGCCCTTTTGCAGCACGGGTTCTTTCCACGCACAACGCATATGCCATCGAATCCCGCCGGGTTGGGTGACGATATTGGCCGTACCATTCAGCGATTTGGGGACGATTTTTTCCAAAATATTAAGACCATAGCCATGCCGATTAATGGAGGGTTGATCATCCGAGCCATCAAACTCGCTCCAGATAAAGGAAAGCTGCTTTTGACCTAAGCGATCCGTATCAATCGACCAGTCGATGCTGACACTCCCAACGGGCGCCGCAAAGGCCCCATAGGCCAAGGCATTTTGGGTAAGCTCGTGGATGGCAGCCCCAATGGCCTCGACAAATTCGGGACACAATAAAACGTCATTGCCCGAAATATTGATCCGATCCAGTAATTGATGATCGACAGCCTTAATTTGTCCGCGCACAACGTCATGCAGCGGAGCCCCTTGCCAATCCTTGCCGATGATCAGGTCAAAAGAGCGGGCGATGGAATGCAGCCGTGTGGTAAAGCGCTCTTCAAATTCATGCAGCGTATCGCTCGTTTTCAACATCTGCCTTGCAATGGCCGAGATAACCGCGATCAGGTTTTGGTTGCGATGCGCCAATTCGGCGGCGAGCGTATCAATCTTTAATTCGCATTGCCTTTGATCGGTTATATCATGGGCGATGCCGATCATACCAATCACCTGCCCCGCCTCCACAATAGGCTCAATATGGAGCCGTTTATGGATGGTTCGTCCGTCAAGGGAATAATGATAATCGAGCTGATTTCCAGTGCCGCTTTTTAAAATATCGCGTTTGAATTTCACGGTCTGCTGCCAAGCCTCCGAGGGCATAAATTCTTGGTCGCACTTACCCATCAAGGCGGCCGTGTCACCAAATTTAGAATTATACACCCACGTAATCGCAAGATCGGTATTTTGCACATACATACTAAACCGAGAAGCAGCGAGCGAGAAATTGAACAGTGTTTCAACCCGATCAAGCCGTGTCGTCCGATCTTGAACAGCGGCGCGCAAAGCCCGGATTTTGTCCCGCAGGTTTTTTTGATGCAGACCCAGTTTTCCAGCGCGCCGATGCGTGAGGGTAAATCGCGCTCCAAGACCCAACAAAAGCGCCAGATGAGCGGTAGCTAACGCCCAAAACTGCGCAATACGGGTCTCATTAAAGGGTTGAGGAACGCCCTCATAAGAAGCAATAAGCACATAACTGTAAACCGTCGCGGCCAGAAACAGGACGCCAGCAAAGACAAAAATCCCTTGCAAAAGCGCATTTGCAAGAAACCATTTTTTCGTGTCTGAGATATTCAACGATGCAACGGAAATAGACCTGATCGGAATTGATTTGGCGGACCAGTGGCGCTCGCTCCATTGGAATCCCTTTTTCGCCATTGTTCCCGATCCTTTTTTCGCAAAGCATAGGAAAGAAACGCGCGATGCCGTCTGCGGTTCCAAAGAAACACCAATCAAAATTCAGCCGCCGCAGGATTAAGACAAAGATCGATAGCGCTAATGCGGCTCGACAGCGGGATGCTAAATTGCGATAAGAGCCTATGAAAGATGAGATTTCTTTTGATCGCTCGGTTGTTGAGGCTTCCGGTGAAGCCATCGCCATAAGCCCCCTCGTGCGGCGGCTTGTTGCACCCAATGGAGGGCCTTTTACGTTTACTGGCACGTGCACCTATCTCGTCGGGCAAGGGGATCTCGCCATCATCGACCCCGGCCCCGAGCACGACACGCATTTCGAGGCGCTCGTTGCAGCGATAGGCACCGCGCGCGTATCTGCGATCGTCGTTACCCATACGCATAAAGACCATTCCCCCCTCGCGCGTCGGCTCAAAGCCTTAACCGGCGCCCCGATTATCGGATGCGGCCCGCATCAATCGGCCCGTGCGCTGGCAGCGGGTGAAACGAATAGGCTCGATGCCTCCTCCGATCAGCACCACATCCCCGACCGTCTCTTGCAGGATGGCGATGTGTTTGAAGGTCACGGCTTTACCCTTCAGGCGGTAGCCACGCCCGGCCATACGATGAACCATCTGGCCTTTGCGCTTCGCGAAGAAAACGCCCTCTTCTCAGGCGATCACGTCATGGCTTGGTCGACCAGCATCGTTGCCCCGCCAGACGGCGCGATGGGGGCCTATATGGCCTCTCTTGAGCGGTTGATGGCGCGCGACGAGGCGATCTATTGGCCCGGTCATGGCGGACCCGTCACAGAACCGAGACGGTTTGTGCGGGGACTGTTGAACCATCGTCGTATGCGCGAGACAACGATTATGGAGGCGGTACAGGCGGGGGATCGCCACATTGTAAGCCTTGTCGAAAAACTCTATTCAGGCCTCGACCCAAAACTAAAAGACGCCGCAGCATTAAGCGTATTCGCCCATCTCGAAGATCTCGTCACGCGCGGTCTGGTACGCACGGAAGACGAGCCGAGGTTAGAGGGCGAGTATTGGGCGAGGTGAGGAGCGCTTGAAGCATATGGGAAGAGCTACGAATTTAGCTTGCAAACCGCTTGAACCGTGTATAATTTCTAGGCATGAAATTAAGATCATCTAAAAAAAATGTTTCAAGATTAAGCGAGATCGATGCACCTATATCGGTAGAGCGGTTTCGCAAACTTGCTTTGGCCTTCACAGTCGAGCATTCTTCCTCAAAAGAAGCGGCTCGCTCGCTATTGGTCCATGAAGGGATATTAACCCGGAATGGCAAATTGACAAAAAATTACTCCGCAAAATAAATGCGTCGCCTCTCGACGAATTTCATTCTCGGGTATCACGGGTGTGATTTTGAGGTTGCCGAACACCTTCTGAGTGGTAAGCCATTTAAGCAAAGTTCAAACGACTATGATTGGCTTGGGCCAGGTGTTTATTTCTGGGAGGCTAACCCCCAACGCGGCCTCAATTTTGCAATTGAAGCGTCAACGCGAAAACGGTCTACCATCAAAAATCCAACCGTGATCGGCGCGATTATCGATTTGGGTCTGTGTTTAGACATGACCACCCTTCGGGCGATCGACATGGTAAAAGCAGCCTATATGTCGTTGGAAAAATCGTTCAAAGCATCGGGTGAACCGATGCCCATCAACGACACTGACCTGCTACGACGATGGCTCGATTGTGCGGTTGTAAGGCGGTTACACTCGGTCTTGGAAAAAGATGCGATTTCCCTTGATACCGTTCGAGGGGTATTTATTGAAGGCTCCCCGATTTATCCCAATGCCGGATTTAATGAAAAGACGCATACACAGATTGCCGTTCGAAATCTGGACTGCATCAAGGGTGTTTTCAGGGTGTCGGAAGACCAGTTGAAACGGTGGAAACTGGACCCATAATTTCGGACCGCGAGGCTCCTGCCTCGCACCCTTAATCACCACTCCATGCGCTGCCCACGAGGCGCGCGGTCCAAAAACCCGGACCGCTACGAACATCACCCCCCAAACCGAAAATCCCTATACTGATCCCGCAACGTCCTCTTCGAAATCTTCCCCGTTGCGGTGTGTGGAATTTCGGGAATAAAAATCACCTCATCCGGCATCCACCATTTGGCGATTTTGCCTTCCATGAAGGCTAAAATCTCTTCGCGCTTAGGCGAACGATCGGGCTTCAAAACAATCAGCAAGAGAGGTCGCTCGTCCCATTTCGGATGCGGGATGCCGATGACGGCGGCTTCGGCCACATCGGGGTGGCCGACGGCCAGATTTTCAAGCTCAATCGAGGATATCCATTCGCCGCCCGATTTGATCACGTCCTTGGCGCGGTCGGTGATGTTCATATAGCCGTTCTCGTCAATGGTCGCGACGTCGCCCGTGTCGAAATACCCCTCCTCATCAAGGATATTTTCATCCAGGCCGAAATAGGCTTTCGACACCGCGGGGCCACGCACCTTCAGCCTGCCAAAAATCGTGCCATCCCATGGCAAAACCTTGCCTTCATCGTCAGTAATTTTCATATCCACGGTGAAGGGCGCAAAGCCTTGCTTTTGTTTGAGGTCATAAAGCTTAGAGCCAACAAGAGCTGCGGTTTCGGGCTTTGGCGTGCAGAAGGAGCCGAGCGGGCTCATCTCCGTCATGCCCCAGGCATGGGAAACCGTGACGCCATATTTCGTTTCAAACGCTTCCGTAACCGCGCGCGGACAGGCCGAGCCGCCAATCGTGACGCGCTTTAGTCGCGTTAGCTTTTCGCCCGAGCTTTCGAGATATTGCAACAGGCCGAGCCAAACGGTTGGCACAGCGGCGGACATGGTAACGCCCTCCTCCTCAATCAGCGAAAAGATCGAGGCACCATCGAGCTTCGGACCCGGCATCACCAAAGCTGCCCCTGTCATGGGAGCCGAGAAAGCAAGCGACCATGAATTGGCGTGAAACAACGGCACAACAGGCATCACCACATCGCGCGAGGCCAGCGATAAATAGTCGGGCATCGCGGCTGCCATCGCGTGCAAAATATTCGAGCGATGCGAATAGACGACGCCTTTGGGGTGTCCCGTCGTGCCGGAAGTATAGCACATGCCCGCAGCTGTGTTCTCATCCACCTCCACCCATGTAAAATCGCCATCGACCTGCGCGATATAATCCTCGTAAGCCACCGCATTTTTAAGCGTCGTTTGCGGCATATGCGCGGCATCGGTGAGGATGACATAACGCTCGATGGTCGGCAGACGATCCGCCATTTTCTCCGCCAAAGGCACGAAGCTGAGATCCAGAAACATCAACCGATCAGCCGCATGATTGGCGATATAAATCAACTGATCCTCAAACAGGCGCGGGTTAAGCGTATGATAAATCGCACCCACGCCCGTAATCCCATACCAGCTTTCCAAATGACGCGCGGTATTCCACGCCAGCGTTGCAATGCGATCACCAAGCCCGATACCATCGCGCTGCAACCGTTGCGCAAGCTGCAACGAGCGTTTGCGGATTTCAGCATAAGTGGTGCGATGGATGGGCCCTTCCACCGAGCGGGAGACAACCGAGCGGTTTGGATGCTGCACCGCCGCATAATCAATCACGCGATGGATCAAAAGTGGCCAGTCCTGCATCAACCCAAGCATTGCGTTTATCTCCCCAAAACAAATTCTATTCCTACAATACCGCTTAGAGCAAGGAAGGGAAGACGGGTTGATTTTTCTTAAGAGCGCCTGCTTCTCCCCATGGGAGAAGGCCTCACTCTGCTTGCTTCTCCCCTTGGGAGAAGCTGTCTGCGGAGCAGACTGATGAGGGGTGAGGCGTGGTTTGCGAAGCAAACAAAACGATCCTGTGAATCGTTTTGAACAACGAACGCCCGAAGCGAAAGCGTAGGGCTGGTTAATGCTTGTTATAAAAGCGCCGCACAATTCAGCCTCTTACTGCAACCTCCAGAACCTCATCCCCCTGCTCCGCAGGGACCTTCTTCTTCAAGGAGAAGGGGAATCAGCCGTCACACTCCCCCTACCAAACCCGGCAAATCCGCAATCGAATCAATCACATAATCGGCATGAGGCTCAAGCTCTTCCCGGCTGGCGGGGCCGCTTAACACGGCGATTGCAACCGCACCTGCGGCCCGCGCCGCATGAAGATCATGCGTTGAATCACCCACCAGCGCTGTTTCACCCGGCGATAGGCCAAGCTTTTTCGCAAACGCTTCCACCATGCCGGGGTCAGGCTTGCGGCCATGGCCGGAATCATGGCCGACGATGAAATCGAGATGCGGGATAAGCCCCATCAACTCGGCCTGTTGCAGGGCCGCAGCCTCTGAATCATTGGTGGCGATGCCGAGCCGATAGCCTCTGCCCGCAAGGCCGGAGAGGATCGTTCGCGGGTCATCAACCTGGACGAGATATTCGGGGGCCAGCGCCATAAAAAGCCGATCGATTTCTCGGCTCACCGCTGCATAATCGCTACGCTCAAGTGCATGAGCCCAAAGGGGGCCAATCTCATCCAAAGCCCCCGCAACCATCACCGATGTCGGTCGGTAACAGCGCGCTTCAAGATCGTAATGGGTAACCGCAATTAACCGCTCAAACGCCGCATCATCGCCCTGTGCAATAGTCTTCATCACGTGATAGCCCGCCGCACCCCATGTCAGATCGAAATCAAGCAGCGTCCCGTCTTTATCAAATAAAATGGCTTTGAGCGGCATGGGTTTTACCTTGCGAGAATGGCGAAAATGGCGTCAACGCCTTCAAATGTTTACTGTTCTTTAAGAAAGATGTCACAATAAATTAGATAAAATGCGAAGTTTCTTCGTGCATTGCCATGATTTATCCATAAAGTAAGATCTAATCGCGACATAGAATCGCAATCTATAGATCAAGGAGAAACGCCATGTCTCAATCAAAGTCTCAATCAAACAAAACGCCACCCGCGCAAATGAATGCGGCGATAACGGGATCGCAAAGCCCTGTATCCCCCACCACCCCACAACGCTTTGGCCGGATCGGCATTCCGGCTGTGGCTGCCGCCGCTGAAATGCTGCGCACGAAGAAACCTTCCGAGAAGCCCATTCACGCCTCGTTTTATCTCGGCAGCGATTGAGCACCCTTCTTCTCACGCATCCCTGCTTTGTCGGGCATCAAACGCCATCGGGCCATCCCGAGCGGCCAGATCGCATTCGCGCGGTCGATAAAGTCTTGTCCGATCCGCGCTTTGCCAAAATCATTCGCGAAGAAGCGCCCGAGGTTGATGTTGAGGCGGTGCTGCGCTGCCATCCTTCCGATTATGTCCATGCGATCGAAGAGGCCAATCCGCGCTCTGGCCTCGTCCATCTTGATGCCGACACCACAATGTCGCCTGGTACGTGGGAAGCCATTTTGCGCGGCGCGGGCGCTGCAACCCGCGCGGTCGATGCGGTATTGGGTGGCGAGGTTGAAAACGCCTTTGCCGCCATCCGCCCACCGGGCCACCACGCCGAGACCAAAACGGCCATGGGCTTTTGTTTCGTCAACAATGCCGCCATAGCAGCGCGTCACGCCCAGAAAGCGCATGGCATGGGCCGCGTCGCGATTATCGATTGGGACGTGCACCACGGCAATGGCACACAGGATATTTTTTGGAACGACGCGTCGGTAATGTATGCCTCAACCCATGAAATGCCGCTTTACCCCGGCACGGGCGCCAAAGACGAGCGCGGCGATTTTGATACAATTGTGAATGCGCCTTTAAAAGCGGGCGATGGTGGGGAAGCGTTTCGCCAAGCGTTTGAAGGGCTTATTCTGCCGCGTTTGATGGCCTATCGGCCCGAACTCGTCATCATCTCAGCCGGATTCGACGCCCATTGGCGCGACCCGCTGGCCAATATCAATCTCGACGAAGCCGATTTTGCCTGGGCAACCGCAAAGCTCATCGATGTGGCGGCAAGCACAGCGGGCGGCCGTATCGTATCGCTGCTCGAAGGAGGCTATGATTTGCAAGGACTAGCCGGATCGGTCGGTGCGCATGTGGGGGTGTTGATGCGGGGGGAGATTGGTCCATCTAAGGGTTAGCAACAGCGTCATCGGGTTGTCTTGCCCAGCGGTGAAGCCGAATAACGTTAATGTCGCATAAGCATTTTGTGCTTTATTCGTGAAATTTATAACGGTAAGTTACGGCTATGACAATTAAACCCGCCAATGAAGTGATATCTGCCTTTACCGAAGATCAGGCCTCCCGTCTGACCGGCATTAGTGTGCATCAGCTTCGTTATTGGGATCGAACCGATCTATTTTGCCCACAATTTGCGGATGAGAACAGAAAAGCTGCTTTCAGCCGGGTTTACTCATTTCAAGATATTGTGGCGCTTCGGGTGCTTCATGTGCTGACCAATCAATATTCTGTATCGGTCCAGCATCTGAGAGAAGTAGCCGACAAGCTCTGTAAAATGGACAATAGCGCGTGGGCAAGAACGACGCTTTACGTTCTCAAACGCCGTGTCAATTTTGACGATCCAGAAGATGGTCGCCAGCGTGAGATCGTCAGTGGTCAGTATTCAATTGGAATCCCGCTCGAAAAAGTGATGTCGGACACTCGGAGAGATATTCAATCGCTTTCTAAACGGGACGAAGAGCAGGTTGGAAAGATTATGCGCAACAGAAATATTTCGCATAACGCCCCTGTGATTTCCGGAACACGCATTCCTGTAAGGGCTATCAAGCGTTTCCATGATGAGGGTTATTCGGTCCAACAGATCATCGAAGAATATCCGAGCCTCAGCGCTGCTGATATTGAAGCGGCCATTCAGTTTAAACAGGGCAACAAGGCTGCGTGACCAAAAAGCCGAGACTACGCTTCTTTCTGGATGAAGGGGTTCCTCGTGCTGTAGGACGTAAGCTTTCGGAATTTGGACACGACGTTATTTACCTGCAAGATGCAACGGCGTCGGGTTCTCCAGATCAACTCGTTTGCGCCGTCGCACAAGCCAATGAGGCTATTTTAGTAGCCCTTGATGGCGACATGAAACAATTAGCCCAGCGACACGGCATTGGTCAGCGACGCTATCGAAAGCTTAGTCTTTTAAAGCTCTCATGTCGTGAGCCACGCGCCGCCGAAAGAGTAAATGCAGCGATGACTTTGATTGAACATGAGTGGAATTTTAGCGCGGGAACGACAGATCGGCGAATTTTCATCGAAATTGGCGATATAGCAATATCGACAAAGCGATAAACATATTAATTTTTAGACTGGTATAATAAAAATCTTAGACTTTACGCGCTCATAACAGTAAACACATCATTGCTGTCGATTTAAAGCATGTATCGATGAAGTAGATATCGCTTAATCTTAAAAAAATATGCAATAAAATGAAAGATCAGAAAATTGTGTTGTGGTGCAATCAAAACCGCATTCTCGTTTTCTACATCCCCCCTTGCTTGACCTCGCCGCCTAACTGGGTGAAACAGTTTACGCTCCTTGTTTAATATTCGGAATCTACCCCAATGTTTCCAAAGCCTGTTTCCTCGCTCACCCCCAACACGCTCGGTTATGAGACGCTTCCCCTCGTTAAACCGACGGGCTTTCGTGAATATGATGCGCGTTGGTTGTTCGAAAAAGAAATCAACCTCATGGGTGTGCAGGCATTGGGTTTGGGCCTTGGTACGCTGATCCGCGAACGGGGTGTGAGGCCCGAGATCGTTACTGGGCATGATTATCGCGCCTATTCCTGCGCCATCAAAATGGCCTTGATCAACGGGTTGATGGCTGCTGGATGCAAAGTATATGATATCGGTTTGGCCATGTCTCCCATGGCCTATTTCGCGCAGTTCGAATTGGATGCGCCGTGTGTCGCCATGGTAACTGCATCGCATAATGAGAATGGTTGGACGGGCGTTAAAATGGGCGCGCAGCGTCCACTCACATTTGGTCCTGAAGAGATGGGACGTTTGAAAGAAATCGTTCTCGAAGGCAAAGGATTATATCACGACGGTGGTGCCTATCGCTTCGTCGAAAATTTTGCAGATCGCTACATCGCAGATCTGACCAAACGCAAGCCCTATAAGCGTAAAATGAAAGTGATTGCGGCTTGCGGCAATGGTACAGCAGGTGCGTTTGCGCCACGCATTTTACAAAAGCTCGGCATCGATGTTGTGCCGATGGATGCGGAACTTGATTACACGTTTCCACGTTACAACCCAAACCCTGAAGATCTCGAAATGCTTCATGACATGGCCCATGCCGTGCACGAACATAAAGCCGATATTGCATTAGGTTTTGATGGCGATGGCGATCGGTGTGGCGTTGTTGATAATGAAGGCAACGAAATTTTCGCTGATAAAATTGGGGTCATGTTGGCGCGTGATTTATCAAGCCTGCATCCAAATGCAACCTTTGTTGTCGATGTCAAATCAACAGGCCTTTTTGCCACCGATCCGGTACTGATCCAAAACGGCGCAAAAACAGATTATTGGAAAACGGGACACTCATACATCAAGCGTCGCGTCACCGAATTAAACGCGCTCGCGGGCTTTGAAAAATCGGCCCATTTCTTTTTCAACCCGCCTGTTGGTCGCGGCTATGATGACGGCCTTGTCACGGCCATCGCGGTGCTCGATATGCTGGAGCGTAACCCGGGCACGTCGATGGCCGATCTTTACCGTGCGCTTCCCAAAACATGGGGCACGCCCACCATGTCGCCGCACTGTGCGGATGAGGTAAAATACGGCGTCGTCGAACGGGTCAAAACCGATATCGAAACACTGTTCAAAAACGGCCACCCCTTCGCGGGCCACCCCATCCGCGATATTGTCACGGTAAACGGTATCCGTGTAACGAGCGAGGATGGCACCTGGGGGTTGATCCGCGCCTCCTCCAACAAGCCCGAGCTGGTCATCGTCTGCGAGAGCCCGGTCTCGGAAGCGCGGATGCGGGAGATGTTTAAAGCGGTGGATAACCTCATTCGGCAAAGCCCAGAGGTCGGCGCGTATAATCAATCGATCTGATCATCCAAGGAGGCCGTTTAAGTACCTCAACCCCTGGCCTTATTCACTCAACCCCCTGGCCTTATCGGTCTCAAATCATCACTATCGAGCCGAAACGCCTTGCCGAACCCACCATTCAGACTGGCCTCTATCACAGTAAGCCGAATGTATAGGAAGTCGGGGAAGTCAATATAGAGCGCTGCCTTGGGGTGGCGTGCAAGGAATAGATCCCGCAAGCGCAAGGTTTCGTCGCTGGTAGCATCAATAATACTGGCCGAACACTGTAGGGTTATTCTTGGGTGGGCCAAAGGGTCCCCCCTGCCCGGCTCCCCCACCAAAAGCGAGCAACGAGGGTCCGCTAAAAGGTGCTTGGTGTGGCCGGATAATCGCGAGACCAACAAAAACGGCGTCTGGCCCCCATCAAGCGCAAAAGTCACAAGACTTGCAAAGGGATAGCCGTTTTCCTGAAGCGTCGCAAGCGTACCAAATCGCGCCTCCTGTAGGAGGTGCCGCGCCGTCTCACGCGCGCTGTCATTGGCGGATTGAACAGGATCAAAAGGCTCAGCCATGCCTTGAAAAAGGCCTATCAAGCCCCGCCGTCAAGTCTTTTTTATAAAATCCAGCCCCATTGCCACAATTTGGCCTCGCTATGTTCTAAAATTTAGGGTTAGACTATCATTTCAGTCTCGGAGCCTACCGCCATGCCCACCATCGCCCTCGTTGATGACGACCGTAACATCCTCACTTCCGTTTCCATCGCCCTAGAGGCAGAAGGCTACCGCGTCGAAACCTATACCGATGGTGCAACGGCACTCGAAGGATTGAAGCAAAATCCGCCCGATTTGGCGATTTTTGATATCAAAATGCCCAGAATGGACGGTATGGAGCTTTTACGCCGCTTACGGCAAAAATCCGATCTCCCCGTGATTTTTCTAACCTCGAAGGACGAGGAAATCGATGAATTGTTCGGTCTCAAAATGGGCGCGGATGATTTTATCCGCAAACCCTTCTCCCAGCGCCTTCTTGTCGAGCGCGTTAAAGCCATTCTGAGGCGTATTGGCGCCAAAGACGCGCCACCCGCCAAGGAAGGCGACGCGAAGGTCCTAGACCGCGGCGAACTCCGCATGGACACAGAGCGCCACGCCTGCACCTGGAAGGGCCTCCCTGTCACGCTAACGGTCACGGAGTTCCTAATCCTTCAAGCGCTCGCGCAACGCCCCGGCGTGGTCAAGAGCCGCAACGCCCTCATGGATGCCGCCTATGATGATCAGGTCTATGTTGATGATCGAACCATTGATAGCCACATCAAACGCTTACGCAAAAAATTCAAGGCGGTTGATGATGATTTTGAAAAAATTGATACGCTTTATGGTGTTGGCTATCGGTTTTCGGAATGAAATGGCCCTATAATCCATGAAACGGCCCAAAAATGACGATGTGCGATCACGGCGAACCCCGCAACATTATACCGCGCTCCAACGCATCCGGCGTTTTTTCCGCTTCATCGTTTTAAGAGCGTCCTCCAGCCTTGTTCGACGCATTGTGGTCCTGAATTTAGCCGGACTCTTCGCACTTTTGCTAGGTTTTCTGTATTTGAACCAATTTCGGCAGGGATTAATCGATTCCCGCGTCGAAAGCCTCCTTACCCAAGGCGAAATCATCGCCTCTGCTGTATCAGCTTCAGCAACGCTGGATGTTGAGTCCATTACCATCGATCCTGAAAAACTACTGATGTTGCAGGCGGGCGAAAGCACGATTGCTGGCGATGATGACACCGAATTTTCGATTAATCCGGCCCGAGTCGCCCCCCTTTTGCGCCGTTTGGTAACGCCAACACGAACCAGAGCACGAATTTTTGACCAAGATGGCGAATTATTGATTGATACAGCCGCCATGTACTCGCCCGGTGACATTCTGCGCGCGGAATTACCACCGCCAAACGAAGGCGAAGAAACGCTTATTTCGCGGACATGGGATATTGTAAAACACGGGTTTGGCCCACGCGTCAGCAATACAAACGACACCCCTTCAGCGACCCATGGACGAAATATTTCTGAAGTAAAACAAGCCTTTAGTGGCTCGCCAGCAAGCGTTGTGCGGGTTAATAGCAGTGGCGAGACCATCGTTTCTGTCGCTGTCCCCATCCAAAAATCACGCATGGTTCGGGGGGCTTTGCTGCTTTCAACGCTTGGCGGCGATATTGACTCCATCATTCGCACCGAGCGGCTTTCTATTCTCCGCATTTTTGCCATTGCAGCCTCGGTTATGATCATTGTTTCAGCCTTATTTGCTGGAACCATCGCAGGCCCCATCAGGCGGCTATCCTCGGCTGCTGATCGGGTCCGTCACGGCATTAGAACCCGCACCGAAATTCCCGATTTTACCAACCGGAGCGACGAAATAGGGCATCTATCCGGCTCATTGCGCGACATGACCGACGCTCTTTATGATCGGATCGAAGCGATTGAAAGTTTCGCAGCGGATGTGGCCCACGAGCTCAAAAACCCGCTCACATCGCTCAGAAGTGCGGTTGAAACCTGGCCCTTGGCAAAGAGCGATGCAAGCCGATCCCGCTTACTGGAGGTCATCAAACACGATGTAAACCGCCTTGATCGGCTCATCACTGATATTTCAGATGCTTCCAGATTGGATGCTGAGCTGGTCCGGAACGACGAGCAGCGCTTTAACGTGGCCGAACTGATTTCAGCCGTGGTCGCGATTGCCAATGGTGTGCGATCAGGGGAGGCGATTAAAACCGAATTGATGGTTTCTGACCACATGCTCGGGGCGCAAGCCTATGAAATCATTGGGCATGATTCGCGGATCAGTCAGGTGATTAATAATCTGATCGATAACGCAAAATCCTTTTCAGCCCCGGATTCTAGCGTGCGAATCTCGCTCTCTCGTACCGATGATAAAATCCAAATCATGGTTGATGATGATGGGCCGGGTATTCCCGTCCATGCCCTTGAGCGTATATTTGAGCGCTTTTATACGGACAGGCCCAATCAGGGATTTGGTCAAAATTCGGGCCTTGGTCTTTCGATTTCACGGCAGATTATCGCCGCGCATAATGGATCGATTTGGGCCGAAAATCGCTATTCAAAGGCTGATTATGGCCCGGAGTCCGAGCCAATTGGTGCACGATTCATCATCCAACTGCCGGCGGCCCAGCGATGAAGCCGCCGATAACCGGACACGCAATCCATGCCAATGGAGTCATTATTGGAGACTCAGGCATCCTGATCCGAGGGCCATCGGGCAGCGGAAAATCTACGCTTTCACATCGATTGATCACTTTAGCGCATCAAAATGGCCATTTTGCCCGCTTAATTGGCGATGATCGGATTATACTCCATGCGAATGGTGGGCGGCTCATCGCCACTGGCCATCCCTTGATTGCGGGGAAAATCGAAATAAGAGGCATCGGAATAAGAGATACCGACCATGAAAATCGAGCTGTAATTCGACTTCTCGTCGATTGCGAACCTGTGCTAAACAAGCGTTATCCGGATCATTTGGATCTGTCCGACATCGTGTTGGGCATTTCAATTCGCCGAATGAGGGTAACATCCCAGAGCGCCGAACTGGTTTTGGCGGCGCTTGGAATGGGTAGCTTGTCGATTTAAGTTCTTATGATACAGAGCAATAGAAGATGAATTGGGTCTGCATCAGCCAGTGCTCAGCAGTGGTCATAGAGACGATGATGCGTATGAAGGGGACGGCTCAATGATTGGCATGGTACTCGTGACGCACGGAAAGCTTGCGATCGAGTTCCTTTCGGCATTGGAACACGTTGTTGGTCTGCAAAAACAGATAAAAACCGTCACCATTGGCCCTGAAGATGACATGGACATCCGACGAACGGAAATTATCGATGCCGTAAGCCACGTGGATTCAGGCGATGGCGTTGTGGTTTTAACCGACATGTTTGGCGGCACCCCCTCCAATCTCGCCATTTCGGTCATGGGAACGGGTCGGACCGAGGTCGTAGCGGGGATAAATCTGCCAATGTTGATTAAATTAGCAAGCGTCAGGGGCGACTGCGATCTCCAACAAGCGGTCATCCAAGCCCAGGATGCCGGGCGTAAATATATCAATGTCGCAAGCCAAGTGCTTGCTGGGAAATGATAATCGCTTAGCTTCCCCTCATCTCGGAGTTGATATTTATGCCGGAAGATAATCAAGGCACCCCCCTCGTCCGAGAGATTGAAATCATCAATAAAAAGGGCCTCCATGCCCGCGCAACCGCCAAATTTGTTCAATGTGCTGACAGTTTTGACGCCAATATTACGGTTACCCGTTCCGGCGAAACCGTAGGCGGAACCTCCATCATGGGCATATTAACGCTCGGAGCAGGCATCGGCTCCATGATTACCTTAACCGCAGCCGGTCCTCAGGCAGAATTAGCCATTGAGACCTTAACGGAATTGATCAATAGCCGATTTGGTGAGCCAGAATAGTCATTTCAGTCATATAAAGTTTTCTTTATATCTTTGATTGCACGAAATCAAATGCGCTGCTATGTGAGCCGCTAAGCCATAACCGTTTCTCTCAACATGTTGGAATAACAATGAGCACACACTTCAACGATTATCGAATTGCCGATTTGGGCCTCGCCGAATGGGGGCGCAAAGAATTAACCATCGCCGAAACCGAAATGCCCGGTTTGATGGCTACAAGAGCCGAATATGGCGCTTCTCAACCCCTAAAAGGCGCGCGAATCGCTGGTTCGCTGCATATGACGATCCAAACGGGTGTTTTGATTGAAACGCTTAAAGCGCTGGGTGCCGATGTTCGTTGGGCCTCCTGCAACATCTATTCAACCCAAGATCACGCCGCAGCCGCCATCGCAGCCGCCGGTACGCCTGTCTTTGCCATCAAGGGCGAAAGTCTTGAGGATTACTGGGACTATACCCACAAAATCTTCGAATGGTCCGACGGCGGAACGCCCAATATGATTTTGGACGACGGCGGCGACGCCACCATGCTCATCCACCTAGGCATACGCGCCGAAGCAGGAGACACCGATTTTCTCGAAAAAGCAGGAAATGAAGAAGAAGAGGTCCTTTTCGCTTCCATCAAAAGAAGATTAAAATCAAATCCCGGTTGGTATAGCCGAAACGGTCAGAATATTAAAGGCGTCACCGAAGAAACAACAACTGGCGTGCATCGTTTATATATTATGGCAAACGAGGGAAAACTTCTATTTCCAGCGATTAATGTTAACGATTCCGTTACAAAATCAAAATTCGACAATCTTTACGGCTGCCGCGAGTCGCTTGTAGACGGCATTCGCCGTGGAACGGATGTCATGATGGCTGGAAAATTAGCCATGGTTGCTGGCTTTGGGGACGTCGGTAAGGGGTCAGCAGCCTCGCTCCGCAACGCTGGTTGCCGCGTCATGGTTTCCGAAGTCGACCCGATTTGCGCGCTTCAAGCCGCCATGGAAGGTTACGAAGTCACAACGATGGAAGATGCCGCCCCTCGCGCCGATATATTCGTTACGGCAACCGGCAATGTCGATGTGATCACCATTGATCACATGAGAGCGATGAAAGACCGTGCAATCGTCTGTAATATCGGCCATTTTGACAGCGAAATTCAGATTGCAGCGCTAAAAAACATGAAATGGCATAATGTTAAGCCCCAAGTGGATGAAGTCGAATTTGCCGATGCCAAGCGCATCATTGTCCTTTCCGAAGGTCGTTTGGTGAATTTGGGTAACGCAACGGGTCACCCATCCTTCGTCATGTCGGCCTCTTTTACAAACCAAACCTTGGCCCAAATCGAATTATGGACAAAACAAGGCAAATATGACAAAAAAGTATATACCCTGCCTAAGCACTTAGACGAGAAGGTTGCAGCCCTTCACCTTGATAAAATTGGCGTGAAACTCACGAAATTGAACGCCAAACAATCCGAATATTTGGGTTTGCCCCCCCAAGGCCCATTTAAGCCAGAACATTACCGCTATTGAGCTATAAATCGCTAAAATCCGGCCAATTGGCCAGATTTTGCATCGCTATAAAAAACTGCTTTATACGGACCTCATTAACCTATAAAATACAATGATTCGTATAAAACTATCGTTCCGATTGTCGCGATCTCTAATCGGAGATTAAAAAACTATGATGGTAAACGGTGCAATTGCTCCGATGACCGAAGCGTTTAATCAAATTAATACTTCGGAGGCGGGATTAATACTATTAAGTATCGGATGCATGATATTCATAGCTATCGTCAAACTACCAAGCCGAAGCCCCCTCCCCCTCTCGTTTCATCACAACAATCAACACCGCACCAGACACCCTAATATACTTGATGAATATACCAAACTAGAGCCTCAGATCATTATTTATTGGGACCGGGATGATCAACCTATTGTCATGGGAAATATCGATCAAATTGAAGAGATTATCGGATGCACAGACCCGCTAATATTTTCCGACTGGGTACCCACTGTACTCCGCAAAACATTAGATACGGCCATTAATACTTTAAAAAGTGACGGTAAGCTGTTTCAAAGCATTTTCCAAGCCAATAACGGAAATTATGTTGAAATAGATGGCAAGATTTTAAATAATAAGGCAGCTACTAGAATAAGAAATTTAGATGTACAACAAAGAAAATATTCTAATTTAAACAATGAATTTGAAAATTTAAAAGTAGAGGTACTTGGCCTTCGAGCGATGCTTAATACACTTTCTCATCCAATATGGCTAAGAGAACAAAATGGACGCCTTTCATGGGTTAATGAGCAATATGCCTATGCAGTTGACACAACACATACCAATGATGTGATTTCCAAACAGATCGAATTTCTAGATTCAAATTTACAAAATGAAATCTTAAACACCATAAAAAAAGGTGAAGTGTTTCAAACTAGAATACCTGTTATCGTTTCTGGCCAGAGAAGAATACTTGATGTTATCGAAACACCGCTAGCATCAGGATCAATCGGATATGCAACCGACGTTTCCGACCTAGAAGCTATGCGGCATGAACTCCAAACACAGATGGCGGGTCATGTTTTAACG
>Ga0316217_10003075_pt1 | contig 19422 bp, 18 predicted proteins | sample 1anoAmetaG_FD_203633 | JGI IMG/M metagenome (GOLD analysis project Ga0316217, IMG submission 203633) | Freshwater microbial communities from Trout Bog Lake, Wisconsin, USA - 1anoA | ecosystem: Environmental > Aquatic > Freshwater > Lake > Hypolimnion/Profundal zone | place: USA: Wisconsin...
TTGGTTGGGGAGGAAGGATTTGAACCCTCACCTGACAGAATCAGAATCTGTTGTCCTACCGTTAGACCACTCCCCAAACGGCACTTTTTAGAATATCCAATTTGCCGTCGGAAACAAGACCCTTCCTGGGTATTTTGTCACAATTGCAGGTTTTCCAAGGCGATCTGCGCAATCGTCCACGGTGGCGGTATCCTCAGAAGGAATCCACCGACGGGACCCAACCATGGCCGACACCCTCAAGCTCGCCTATTTCGTGGCCATGAAGGAAGGCGCCAGCTATCTCGGGGGGCTCCTGCTCACCGACGGAGCCGGAATCCCCCTGGATTTCCGCTACACCGAGCCGATCACGCCGACCCGGCTGCAGGCGGTGCTCTACGGCAAGGCCCTGGAGCCGCACCTGAAGGAGGAGGTGATCCAGAAGACCCTGCTCAAGGAGCTCAAGGCCGCGCCCGACCTGTTCATCCTGGCGCCGGCGGAGCTGGCCGGGGGCTGGCACGGGGACACCCGGTGTCCGGCGCTGGCGGTGCAGAAGACCCAGGAGCCGCCCCTGGCCCGGGTCGGCGAGAGCTTCCGGGCCTCCCCGCGGGAGGTGCTGCTGCAGGTGGCCGAGGGGGCCGCGCCCTTGCGGGTGATCTTCGCCCAGTCGGTGGACCTGGCCGCCCAGGAACCGGCCCTGGCCAAGGTGGTGGAAGCCGCCTACCAGATGGATCCCGTGGAGCCCCTGGAGCGGGTCGCCATGGCCCTCCAGACCCTCGTCAAGCCGGCCTAGCCATGCTCGGCGGCCGCTTCCGGGACGCCATGTCCGACATGACCGAGACCATCCGCCGGGTCTTCCAGGATCCCCCGGCCCGGACCATCGCCCTGGAGCTGCGGGCCCCGGCCGCCCGGACCGTGCCCTTCCCGTGCGCCCAGATCCTGGCGCCGGCCTTCCGGATGGTTCCGGCGACCGCTTCCGTGCCGGTCCTGGAGGCGGCGCCGCCCACCCGCGCCGATCTGGACTGGGAGGCGACCCTGGTCGAGGAGGCGGGATGGGGGCAGTGGGCCTCCGGGGCGCGGGTCTGCGTGCCTGACCTGTTCCAGGCCGGCCGCATCTCCCGCCTGGCCGTGCCGCCCCTGCCGCGCCGCCCGGGGGTCAGGGCCGAACCGCCGGAACCCTTCCGGGGCCGGGTCCGGTCCGGCCTCGAGGCCGTGGCGGCGCCCCGGACCCGCGCCGTCGTCCCGGCCATGGAGCCGCCCCGGAGCTTCCGGGCCCTGGAGCAGGTGCTGGCCCTGCCGGTCGCCTTCCCCGGGGAGGACATGACCCGGATCTCCCGGGCCATCTGGATGCGGTACACCCTCAAATTGGTGCGGGAAACCGGCGAGAATATCCGTAATCTGGATGTGCTGGGCCTCTACCGGATCCCCTCCCGGGGCACCCGGCAGGTGAACCATCAGGCCGCCACCGGTCGGCTCCTGGTGGCCCTGGGACCCGAAGCCGCGGGCGCCCCCCGCGCCCCCTTCATCCTGGCCCGCAAGAAGGACGATGATTCGATCGTGTGCTGTTTCGTGGAGGACGTGTGATGGCCAAGCCCGGAGAGCAACCCGGCAAGGATTGGACCGAGGAGGTTGACGCCCCGGATCCCACCGTGCCCGTGTCGGGCTGGCCGGATTTCGAGACGGCCCTGCGCAAGCGCTTCCCCGGCGAGAGCGGTCCGGTGCCCTGCGAGTACGTGGTGGTGGTCTACGCCGGCGCCCACCTGGGCCGGGTCTTCCCGCTGGTCAGCGGCCCCAACGTCATCGGCCGCAGCCCGCAGGTGGATATCGCCCTGCTGGACGAGGAGGTCAGCCGCACCCACGCGGTCATCACCCTGACCCAGGGGCCCGCGGGCGACCAGGTGGTCCTGGAGGACAAGGGCAGCACCAACGGCACCTTCCTCAACGGCAAGCCGCTTTCGGGGACGACCCCCATGGCCCCCGGCGACCGCATCGCCCTGGGCGGCCACGTGCTCAAGCTGGTGGCCATGGACGCCATGGAGCGGGCCTTCCACGCGGTGCTGCTGGACCAGAGCTCCAAGGACACCCTCACCGGCCTGGGCAACCGCCGCACCGCCCTGGAGGAGCTCCAGCGCCGCTTCGACCTGAGCCGGCGGCACCGGCGGCCCCTGTCGCTCGTCATGTGCGACCTGGACTACTTCAAGCGGATCAACGACACCCTGGGCCACCTGGCCGGCGACAGCGTGCTCCGCGGCTTCGGCGAGCGGGTCAACCACGGGCTGCGCACCACCGACGTGGCCGGCCGGATCGGCGGCGAGGAGTTCCTCCTGGTCCTGCCCGAGACCGACATGGAGGGCGCGCTGCTGCTGGCCGAGCGGCTCCGGGCCGCCACCGCCGAGGTGCCCTTCGAGCTGCCCTCGGGCCCGCTCACGGTGACCTGCAGCCTGGGGGTGGCCGAGCGCCGCGAGGAGGACCGGGACGGCGGCGCCCTCATGGGCCGCGCCGACGGCGCGCTCTACCTCGCCAAGCGCAGCGGCCGCAACAAGGTCGTCGCCGATCAAGCTGTTCGTTGACAAGGCCACCCACCGCTCCTTAAATGGCATAGGACCAAATCCCGGTGCTTGCCTAGCCTATGTCCACCCCCACCCCCAACGAGGAATTCGCGGAATCCGATCCGCCGACCCTGTTCGCCGCCTCCATGGGCGACGCGCTGCCGGTGGCCGAGGGTGAATGGGCGCTCATCCGCTATGTCGGCAATCCGATCGGCGAGGTGCTGCCGCTGCGCACGGTGAACCTCACGGTCGGGCGCGCCCCGGCCTGCGACCTGTGCCTGCCGGAGGTGGAGGTCAGCCGCCACCATGCCCGGATCGAGCTGGTGGGCCAGGGGGAACTGGCGCCGATCGTCCTGATTTCGGACCTGGGTTCCACCAACGGCACCTTCATCAACGGCCGGCGGATCCTGCCCCGGAACGGCCCGGTCAGCCTCCAGCACGGGGATGTGGTCCGGATCGGCACCCACGCCTTCAAGCTCAAGCACCTGGATGAGATGGAGAAGGCCTACCACGAGGCGGTGCTGGCCCAGACGACGGTGGATTCCCTGACCGGGCTGGGCAACCGGGCCTCGGTCCTGGGCTTCCTGGAGCGCCAGGCGGACCTGGCCCGGCGCCATGTGCGCTCGCTGTCCCTGATCATCTGCGACCTCGACCACTTCAAGGACGTCAACGACCGCTACGGGCACGGCGTGGGCGACCAGGTGCTCCGGCGCTTCGGCCAGGTGGTGCTGGGCCGCCTCCGGGGCAGCGACCATGTGGGGCGGATCGGCGGCGAGGAGTTCCTTCTGGTGCTCCCCGAGACCGAGGGCCGGGAGGCGCTGTCGGTGGCGGAGGAGCTGCGCAAGGCCCTGGCCGACGAGCCGATGGAGGCCCCGGGCAAGGGCGCGCCGTTCCACATCACCGCCTGCTTCGGGGTGGCCGAATACCGCAGCGAGGACACCGACGGCGGTTCGCTCCTGGCCCGCGCCGACGTGGCCCTGTACCGGGCCAAGGCCCTGGGCCGCAACCGGGTGGAAATCGACAGCCGCGGATGAGCCTGCTCCTGCCCAAGCGCGCCGGCGGCGCCCGCGTCCTGGAACGGCTCGGCGAGGGCGGCATGGCCGTGGTGCACCGGGCCGAGGACCCGTTCCGCCCGGACCGGCCGCTGGCGGTGAAGTTCCTCCGGGCCGAGGCCTCCGCGGATTCCGAGATCGCCGTCCGGTTCCTCCGGGAGGGCGAGGTCCTCAAGCGGCTCCGGCATCCGAACCTGGTGGAGGTCTTCGATTTCGGCCGGGCCGGAAGCACGCCCTACATCCTCATGGAGCTGCTCCCCGGGGGCGACGTCAAGGGCTGCTTCGGGGAGGCCCCGGCGCGGTTCCTGCGCCGCCTGCGCCCGGTGACCGGGGCCCTCCAGGTGGCCCACGACGCCGGCGTGGTGCACCGGGACCTGAAGCCCTCCAACCTGCTGTTCGACGCGGCCGGCAACCTGAAGGTGACCGATTTCGGGGTCTGCCTCTGGGAAGGCGGGGAAGGCACCCGGGTCACGCGCAGCCAGATGGTGGTCGGCACCCTGGGCTACATGGCCCCCGAGCAGCACGGCGACCCGCGCAAGGTGGACGGCCGCTGCGACGTCTATGCCCTGGGGGCGATCCTCTACGAATTCACCACGGGCCGGCCCTACAGCCAGGTGCAGCTGCCGCCGGCCCTGGTGCGCCCGGGCTTTCCGCCCCGGCTGGCGCGGATCCTGATGCAGTCCCTGGCCCCGGATCCGGCCAAGCGGATCCCGTCGATGGCAGCCCTGGGCCAGGAATGGGGCGAGTGGCTGGAGAGCGCGGAGTCCGCCGGCTGGGGCGACCAGCCCCTGCCCGGGTTCAGCGTCCAGCAGGGCGAGCAGGAAACCGTGAGCCGGATCCGGCCCCAGGGGGCGGAGGAGCCCGAGGCCCGGCTGGGGCCGTACCTGGACGGCCTGCGGACCGGCGGCGTCGGCGCCCGGCGCGCGGCCGCCGAGGGCCTGCAGAATTCCGCCCGGCCCGGGGACGAGGCCTTCCTGCTCTCGGAACTGGCCCGCGCCCCCGAAGGGATGCGCTTCGCCCTGTGCGCCGCCCTGGGCGGCGTGGCCGGGCCCCAGGCCCTGCCGCAGCTCCTGGCTCTCCTCGACGACCCCTTCGCCCAGCGCGAATCCGCCGAGGCCGCCAGCCTGATCGCTTCCAGGGCCGGCCTGCCCGACCTGGCCCTGCCGGCCCTGCGCGAGCCCGGCCTCGGCTCCAGCTGGCGCTGGGTGCCCCGGGCCCGGCTGGGCGACGAGGCCTGGGCCGCGGCCCTGGTCCGGGACTGGCCGACCCTCTCGGCGCCGGTGCGGATCCAGGCGCTGGATGCCGCCGGCCTGCTGCCGCCGCCGCCCCGGGGGGTGCTCAAGGAACGGCTCCGTGGGGCTGCGGAGCGGGCGGGTGGACAGTTGCAGAAATTATGGGAAGCCCTTTGATATTAATATTTAACAATTATCAATGTCGATAATCATCTAGATTGGTCAGGACCAAAATCGAATGACATCTATTTTGGTCGCCTTCACGGGCCTATTCTTGGTTCGCCCTGGTGGGCCCGCTCCTGGGCTCAGCCACGGCAACCACAAGGAGGTCCCCATGCCTGCCTTTGGAACCAGCCTCGGGCTCTCCTTCGCCGCCCTCCTGCCGGCCGGGGCCGTCGACGGCCCCATCGCCGCCCCGGTGCGGACCGTGCTCGCCAAGTGCCTCCTGGCCAACCCCGCCGCCGCACCGCTGCAGTTCCGGCTCCAGCGGGTGGAACTGGAACCCGGGCGCACCCTGTCCGCGCCGGAAGAGGAGAGCATGCTCTATGTCCTTCCAGGTGGCCCGCTCGCCGTCGTCGCGGGCGGGACCCGGACGCAGGTGGCCCCCGGCGATGCGCTTCGGCTGGCGGGCGGCTCAGCGGCCAAGCTGGAAGCGGGCGACTCGCGAATGGCCAGCTTCCTCCGGATCGGCCTGGGATCCCCCGGCGCCCCGTTTCCGGGGGGTACGGGGATCACGGAACTGTTCCGCACCACCGACCCCCTCCCGGGCCTGGGCGCGGGTCCGCTCACCTTCGACCTCACCCGCGTAACCTTCCCCCCGCACATGCCCGCGAACCCGCCCCACCACCGCACCGGAAATGCCCTCTACTTCGTGCTCTGGGGCGCGGGCGAGTTCACCTCCCAGGGCAAGGCGCAGCCCAGGCCGCCCGGGACGTGCCACTTCGAGCCCTCGGGCATGGTCCACCAGTGGGCCAACCCCGGGGACGAGCCCCTCGTCCTGCTGGTGGCGAACGTCACCCGCGAGGGGACCCCGGCCCTCGCCTTCGAAAACTAGCACCGCAGGATCTTTGCCGGATCAAGCGCCCGTGCTGGGCACAAGCAGCCGTAATCGGAGCAAGCTCCTCAACGGCAGCTAGCACCGCAGGATCTTTGCCGGATCAAGCGCCCGTGCTGGGCACAAGCAGCCGTAATCGGAGCAAGCTCCTCAACGGCAGCTAGCACCGCAGGATCTTTGCCGGATCAAGCGCCCGTGCTGGGCACAAGCAGCCGTAATCGGAGCAAGCTCCTCAACGGCAGCTAGGGGAGCAGATGCCGGAACCGTTCCGGATCCCAGCCGCGCACCGTCCCCGGCCGCAGCACGGCGTGGCCGCCGGCGAACAGGGCGCTCCACAGGGCCCCCCGGACTTCGGGCGTGGCCAGGTCGGCCAGGGGCAGGATCACCTCGGTCTCGTGGTCCCAGCCCAGCTTTCCGTTCAGGCGGCGCAGGCGCCGCTCCAGTTCGGCGTGGTCGACCCCGGGCAGGAACGGGGTGTCGTCGGCCAGGCCGTGGTCCCGGTCATGGTAGCCCTGGCGGCCGTCCTCGGAATTGAAGGCGGGGCCGCCCAGGACGGCCGGGTCCACCGGGATGCCGGCCGGATCCCAGACCAGGCCGCAGCAGGCGCAGGCCACTTCCGCCGCCCAGTCCCAGGGGCCGCCGGTGCGGCTGTGGACGGCCGTGCCAAGGGCGGGCGCCCCGGCCATCAGGCCCAGGCCGATGCCCTCGACCCGGTTGCGGAAGGCGGGCCAGGAGAGCACCCCCCAGTCCGCCGCGGTCAGGGCGGGCCGGTCCTGGAGCCGCGCGGCCCGCTGGATCAGCAGGGCGCGCAGCGTCCCCAAGTCAGGATTCCATCATCTCGCTGATGCTGCGGCCGCCGTGGATGCGCAGGATGGCGTCGCCGAACATGGAGGCGGTGGAGAGCACCTTGAGATTGGGCAGGGCCTGGATCATGGCGGGGCTGGTCGGGATGGAGTCGGTGACCACCAGCTCGTCCAGCTCGGCCTCCTGGATGCGGGCCAGGGCGTTGCCCGAGAACACCCCGTGGGTGGCGCCGACCCGCACCCGGCGCACGCCGAAGCCGCGCAGGATCCGGGCGGCCTCCTTGATGGAGCCGCCGGTGGCGATCTCGTCGTCGAAGATGATGCAGTCCTTGTCGGCCACTTCGCCGATCAGCGACGTGGACTGGGCGGATTCGCTGTCGTCCAGGCGGCGCTTGTCGATGATGGCCATGGGCAGGCCCAGGCGCTTGGCGAAGTGCCCGGCGATCTTGCCGGCGCCGGCGTCGGTGGCGACCACCACCGAGTTGGACAGGTCGGAGTGGCGGAAGTGGTTCACCAGCACCGGAGTGGCCAGCAGCTGGTCGGCCGGGATCCGGAAGAAGCCCAGGATCTGCGGCGCGTGCAGGGTCATGGCCAGGACCCGGTCGGCCCCGGCGGTCTGCAGGAGGTCGGCGACCAGCCGGGCGGTGATGGAGATGCGCGCCTCGTCCTTCTTGTCGCTGCGGGCATAGGGATAGTAGGGCAGGACGGCGGTGATCCGGGCGGCGCTGGCGAACTTGAGGGCGTCGATCATGATCAGCATCTCGACCAGGTTGTCGCTCACCGGCGGGGCGCTGGTCTGGATCACGAAGACGTCCGATTCACGGACGTTCTCATCGATCTTGACCTTGATGTTCTCGTTGCTGAACCGGGTGATCCTGGATTTCCCGAGCTGCATCCCGATGTGGCCGGCGATGCCGGCGGCCAGGGTAGGATGGCTCGAACCCGAAAATACCTTCATCTCACCAAACATGAATCCCCCGAGGGGCCAGTTTAACAACCCATAGATCAGGTCAACAGGCGAACAGAGATCGAATTTGCCCTGTATGGGGCAAAGCCCACCATTTCTAGACTTTCCCGCCCCCAGTCCGCTCGATCCGGGCGCCGAGGGCCTTCAATTTCTGCTCCAGGCCGGAATATCCGCGGTCCAGATGGTAGATCCGGTCGACCGTGGTCTCCCCGGAAGCCACCAGGCCGGCGATCACCAGGGTGGCCGAGGCGCGCAGATCGGTGGCCATGACCGTGCAGCCGGTGAGGGCGCTGGGGCCGGCCACGATCGCGGTGCCGCCGTCGATCCGCAGGTTGGCTCCCAGGCGCTCCAGTTCCATGGCGTGCTGGAAGCGGTTCTCGAAGATCGTCTCGCGGATCACCGAGATCCCGGTGGCCTGGGTCATCACCGCCATCACCTGGGCCTGGAGGTCGGTGGGGAAGCCCGGGAAGGGGGTGGTGGTGATGTCCTTGGCCCGCAGCTTCTGGCCGGGCTCCCGCTGGATGCGCAGGTTCTTCCCGGTCTGGCCCTCGCGCTCGGTGAACACGCAGCCGCAGCGCTCCAGCAGGTCGATGATGGCGCGGATCTGGCCGGGCTCCACCCGCTCCAGCAGGACATCGCCGCAGGTGGCGGCGACCGCGCAGAGGAAGGTGCCGGCCTCGATCCGGTCGGGAATGACGCCGTGCTCGCAACCGCCCAGCTCGCGCACCCCTTCGATGGTCAGGGTGGAAGTGCCGATGCCCTCGATCCGGGCGCCCATGGCCACGAGCATCGCGGCCAGGTCGCCGATCTCCGGCTCCATGGCGGCGTTGCGCAGGACGCTGGTGCCATCGGCCAGGGTGGCGGCCATGAGGATGTTCTCGGTGGCGCCCACGCTCACCTTGTCGAAGGTGTGGTCGATGGCCTTGAGCCGGCCCAGGGGCACCCGGGCCTCCACGTAGCCCTTGTCGATCTCGATGACGGCGCCCATGCGCTCCAGGGCCTCCAGGTGCAGGTTCACCGGCCGGGCGCCGATGGCGCAGCCGCCGGGGAGGGACACTGAGGCCTTGCCGTAGCGGGCCAGGAGGGGGCCTAGTACCAGGATCGAGGCGCGCATGGTCTTGACCAGGTCATAGGGGGCCTTCAGGCCGCCCTCGGCCACGCCGTCGGCGCCGAGCACCGCGGTCAGCTCGAAACCGTCCTCGCTGCGGCTGACCTCGGCCGTGCAGCCCAGGGCCTGGAGCACCTTGATCATGGTCCGGATGTCCGAAACCGCCGGCAAGTGTTCCAGGGTGACCGGCCCTCCGGCCAGGATCGCCGCGGCGATGCAGGGCAGGGCGGCGTTCTTCGCCCCGGAAATGGCAACGCGCCCCTGCAGGGGGACTCCACCTTGAATGACCAGCCGATCCATTGACACTCCATAGTCCAACTTCCAGCTTAAACTGGCCCGAGAGCCCAGGAGCGTATTTTGCGGCTATCGGTTGCCATGATCGTGAAGAATGAAGCGGCCTGCCTGGGCCATTGCCTGGACTCCATCCTGGGCCTGTGGGACGAGCTGGTGATCCTGGACACCGGTTCCACCGACGCCACCCCGGATATCGCCCGGGCCCATGGGGCGCGGCTGGAGCCGTTCGCCTGGGGGGCCGATTTCGCCGCCGCCCGCAATGCCGGCCTGGCCCTCTGCACGGGGGACTGGATCCTGGTGCTGGACGCCGACGAGGCTCTCGATCCCGCCGACCACGCCGCGCTCCGCGCCGCCTGCGGCGAAGCGCCCCAGGCCTACCGGCTGCCGATCCGGAACTACCTGCGCGGCGGCGCCTTCATCGGCATGGACGGGCCGGCCCGGCGCAACGACGGCCGCTACCGGGAAGGGGCCCGCTGGAGCCACTACTACCTCCAGACCACCCTGCGGCTGTTCCGGGCCCAGGGCGGGCCGGTCTACCAGGGCCGGGTGCACGAACTGGCGGAACCCTGGTTCGAGGCCCGGGGCCTGCCGGTGGGGGACCTGGACACGGCCATCCATCATTTTGGCCGGCTCGACATGGCCAGGGACCTGGCCAAGCAGGCGGAGTATTTCCGCCTGGCCGAGGCGGAGGCCGCGGCCCGGCCCGGGGATCTCCAGCTGCAGTACAACGTGATCCAGGAGGGCCTCCGGGTGGAGGCCTGGGCGGCGGTGTCCGCCGCCGCCGAGCGCTTCCGCGCCCAGGCGGAGCGGGCGCCGATGCTGGTCTGGCTGGGCGGGGGGCTCGCCCTCCAGGGCCTGGGCCGGTACCAGGAATCCCTGGCCTGGTTCGACAGCCTCCTGGCCCAGCGGCCCGACCATGGCCCGGCCCTGGGCGCCCGCGCCGAGTCCCTGTGGAAGCTGGGCCGCACCGAGGATGCCCAGGCCGGCTTCCTTCGCGCGATGACCGCCGATCCGGGCTTCACCCTGCCCTTCCTCAAGCTGGCGGCGATGCTTGAACAGGCGCCGGACCTGGAATCGGCCCGGGCCGTGCTGATCGCCGGGCTGGACCAGAATCCCCGGGACGGGGTCCTCTGGGAGGCCCTGGTGGGCCTGTCGGCCCGGCACCGGGATGCGCGGGTGGCCCAGGACGCCCTGGATGCCCTGCGGGCGGTGCCGGACGGCGGCCAGACCCTCTGGCACCAGATCGTCTGGCGGGCCCTGGCCGGGGAACCCGAACGGGCCGAGGCGGTCCTGGAACTGGGCCTCCGGGCCTTCCCGGGGCACCCGGAGCTGCTGGCGCTCAGAGCGGGAACGCCGCCGCCAGCTCCTTGAGGATCAGCAGGGTCTCCCCATCCTCGGGCCGCTCCTCGGGCGCCTTGTGGCAGAGCCGCTCGGTGAGCCGCTGCAGGCGCGGGGGCACCATGGGCCGGAGCGCGGCCAGGTCGGGCAGCGGGTCGAAGCGGTGCGCCTCGAGCACCTGGAAGGCGCTCTCGCCCTGGAAGGGGGGGTGTCCGGCCAGCATCTCGAACAGGATGATGCCCAGGGCATAGCGGTCGGCGGGGGGCCCGACGCTGGGATCGACGATGCACTCCGGGGCGCTGTAGGTGGGGGTGCCGATGTACATCGACGTGTGCTTGCCGCCTTCCAGGGAGCGGGCGATGCCCAGGTCCATCACCACGGCCCCGTGCCCGGCCAGCATGATGTTGGCGGGCTTGAGGTCGCGGTGGACGATGCCCTTGGCGTGGGCGTAGGCCATGGCCTCGGCCACGTCGGCGGCGATCCGCACCGCCTCCGGGATGGGCAGGGTCGGGTTGCGGGCGAGGTAGGCCTCCAGGGTGGTGCCCTGGACGTAGGGCAGCGCCAGCCAGGGGTCGCCTTCGGGCGGGCCGGGGTCGAGGATGCCGACGATCCGGGGGTGGTCGAGGCGTGCGCCCAGGATCGCCTCGCGCCGGAACCGGGCCAGGAACTCCTGGTCCTGGACCAGATGGGCGTGGGGCACCTTCAGGGCCGCCTCCTGGCCGCTGTTCCGGTGCACGGCATAGTAGGCGGTGGCGCAACCGCCCCGGCCCAGGACCCGGCGCGCCACCCAGGGGCCGAAGGCCCGGTCCAGGTTGGGGTCCCGGGTTGCGCCCAGGGTGGGGTCATCGTGCCGGACGGCGGCCGGGTCCGCCCAGGGGGCGGTGGCCGGGGCGGGGCCGCGCCTGCGCTGGCGCAGGGCCAGGCCGCCGGCCGCGGCCAGGACGCCCAGGCCCCCGAGGAGCCAGGGCCACCGGGAAGGGGGGGCGGGCGCGGCCATGGGAGCCTGCGTCAGAGCGGGCGGTGGGGCGGTTCCCTGGGGACCCGCCGGGGCCGCAACGGGGGGCAGGGCGGCCGGCCGGGGCGCGGCCTCCTTCGGCCGCGGTGGGGCGGCCCTGGGTTGGTCCCGGTCCTGGGTGGGGCTGGGCGGAAGCTGGGGACGCTCCGCTTCGGCGGGCGCGGGGGCCTTTGCTGGCACCGGCTGGGCTGCCGGCGGGGCGGCGGACACGGTGACGGGCGCGTAGGCGACCCGGAGCCGGATCCTGGCCAGCAGGGCCTCGCGCTGGGCCGCGGGTTCCCCGGCCACGCTGGCCGGGTTGGCGAGGGCGGCCTCGGCCCGGGCCAGGTCGCCCAGGGCCAGGGCGGATTCCGCCAGCCGGAGGTAGGGGAAATAGGTGGGCAGGAAGTTCAGGGCGTAGGTGTGGACCCGGGTCCCGGGCGTCGGCTGCAGGGCCGCGGCCTGGGTGAAGGCCTTGACGGCCAGGGCGTGGTCGCCCCGGGCCTGGGCGGCCAGGCCATCCTGGTAGGCGGCATGGAAGGTGCCCCAGGTCTGGGCCTGGAGGACGCAGGCGGCCAGCAGCAGGGCGGCGTGCCGGAACCTCCGCCCATTCTGGATCCCCATCCGCTCTCCCCTGGCGCTTCCGGAAATTCTGGCATGGAACGGCCCCCGGGACCAAGGTCCGGGGGCCGTGCCGGGAGATCCCGCGGCTCAGTTGTAGATGTTCACATAGTAGCCCTTGAGGTTGCCGCTGCCATCGGGCACGCCGAACGCCCGGACCTTGGCGCCGGCGGTGAACACGCTGGCCCAGTTGGCGGCCGTCTGGGTGGCGACCGTCACGACCCCGCCCTGCTTGGTGAAGGTGGTGACCAGGGGCTGCTCCTGGGATGTGGCGTCCAGGGTGACGGTGACATTGGTGGTGCTGCCGTTGGGGGTGACGACCAGGTTCCCGCTGGCCGCGTCGAACGAGACCACCTTCTGGGCCAGGGCCGAAAGCTGGACCGGCAGGAAGATCGCGTTGTGGGCCTGCCAGCCGGAGCCGGTGATCCAGTCCAGGGAGCTGCTGGCGTACGGCGTGAAGGTCGAGGTGCCCAGGGTGATGGTGCCGGAGGCCTCGGTGACGAAGCTGGGCGAGCCCGCGGTGTCGATGTTGGCCGAGGCCAGCCCGGGGAAGGTGAAGTCCCAGTAGGTGAAGGTCGAGTCGTAGCCCAGGTTGTGGGTGGAGACGGTGGCGTCGCCCCAGGTCCGGGTGTAGGTGAAGCCGGTGGCGGAGGGGGCCGAGACCCGGCCCTCGAACACGGCGCGCTGGATGTCCACCGTGGCCGCCACGGGCGGCGTGACCAGCGGGTTGACGGTGAGGTTGACCTTGAAGTAGCGGTCGATGCTGGTCAGGAAGGCGGCGCCGGCGCCGGCGGAGATATCGGTGCCGGTGTTGCCCTTGAAGAACCACTTGGTGGAGGTGTCGACGGCGATCTTCCGGGCGTTGCCGGCGCTGTCCAGGACGTAGATGAAGCCGTTGGCGGCGTCGACCCTGGCGATGTGCCCCTCGGGCCGGTAGGCGGGCAGCTTGGAGGCGTTGGCACCGGCGGTGTACCACACCCGCACGGCGTTGAGCGTGCCGTCGGCCTGGTAGCGGGCCGTGCATTCCACCGCATCCGCGCTGAGCACGGTGGCGGGGACGGTGGTGCTGGTCACGGCGGTTATGGGCGTCACGTCCAGGTTGTAGAACAGGGTCGGGCTGGTGGTGTCGGCGAGGATGGTGAGGGTCTGGCCGTGCTCGGTGAGCAGGGTGAAGGAGGCGCCGTTGGCGGCGACGCTGGTCACGGTGCCCCGGTGCCGGCGCAGGTAGTACTTGTCCAGGCTGGCGGCGGGGCTGTGCCGGAAGGCGCCCTTGGCGTTGAAGTTGACGGCGTAGGCGGTCTCGGTGGTGCCGTCGCTGGCGAGGACGTCATGGGCGACGATGAAGGCCGGGTGGGCCAGATCGAAGTCCACGGCCACGGCCGAGGCCTGGTTGTCGGCGACGGTCAGGACGCTGCTGAGCTTGATGGTGGGCAGGACCATCCAGGTCGGGTGGGCGGTGTCGGCGGTGCCCCGGACGGTGATCAGGGAACTTGCGATCGGGCTCTGGACGACCCCGGCCACGGGGGCGGGCACCAGGGTGATGTTGCCGGGCGTGCCGTCCACTTCCACGATGAGGCGGTCGTAGACGCCGGCCGGGACGCCGGTCACCTGGCCGAGCAGGTCCTGGACCTGGTCCTCCTGGAGGAGATCGACCTGGGTCAGGTCGGCCGAGCCATCGTAGATCTGCACCGGGCTGGCGGCGGTCGGGTCGCTCTGGAGCACCAGGTAGGCCTTGCGGATGATCACCCCGACGCTGGACCAGGTCTCGGAGGTGGCGTCGGTGGTCATGAATCCCACCGTGCCGCCGGTGGCGGCCGGAGGGTTGACGGTGCCCGACCCGCCGCCGCAGGCGAGGGCCAGGGCCACGGCGGTCAGGCCGGCAGCGCCGAGGAGGAGGGTGCGGGTGCGGTTCATGGTGGGCTCCGGGAGGCAGGAAGGGTTGCCGATCCTCAGCATCCGGTCCGGACGCGGGGCCCGGTAGGTACACTTCACGATTTCCCGGTTGTGCCAGATCTCCAAGTAAGGTCAACTGCTTCCATTGACCCCGGAACACCGGATGCGCGCCCGCGAACTGAACCTGACCCTGGATCCGGCCCAGAACGGGCCCATCTACGTGCGGGTGGCCGAAGCCATCCTGGCCGCGGTCCGGGCCGGCCGGATCGCGCCGGGCCAGGCCCTGCCCGGCGTGCGGGAGCTGGCCGAGCGCCTGGGCGTGCACCGGAACACCGCCCTGGCCGCCCTGCGCGAACTGGAATCCCAGGGCTGGCTCGACGCCCGGCCGCGCAGCGGGTTCTTCGTGGTGGACCCCCTGCCGGAACGCCCGGCCAGCGCCGCCGGCACCGCCTCCAGCGCCGGGCCTGGCTTCGACGTCCCCTACCGCCTCAAGCCCATCACCAGCACCTCCAACGTGCTCCTGGACTTTTCCGACGGGGTGGCCGATGCCCGGCTGGCCCCCATGGAGGCCCTGGCCAAGGCCTACCCGCGGGCGCTCCGCCTGAAGGGGCCCGAACTTTTGCAGGCAGGCGAGTTCCTAGGGCATTCAAGGCTTCGCAAGGTGCTTGCCGGACATCTGGCCGAGCAGCGGGCCCTGGTGCGGGATCCCGGCCAGTTCCTGCTGATCCGCAGCACCTCCATGGCGGTCAATCTGGTGGCCCAGGCCCTCATCGGGCCCGAATCCGGGGATGTGGCCGTGGAGAACCCCGGGAACCCGTTGGTCTGGGAGACCCTGCGCCAGGCCTCGGCGGCCCGCCTGCACCCGCTTCCGGTGGATGCCGGCGGCCTGCGGGTGGAGGCCCTGGAGGCCCTTCTGGCGACCACCCGCCTGAGCCTCCTGGTGGTGACGCCCCAGTGCCATTTCCCCACCGGCGCGGTCCTGGCCCAGGACCGGCGGGAGCGGATCCTGGCCCTGGCCCGGGAGCACCGCTTCGCCATCCTGGAGCTGGACCCGGAGTACGACTACCTGGAGGCGGCCCCGCGGCCCCTGGCGGCGGCCGACAGCACCGGCCAGGTGCTCTACTGCGGGAGCCTCTCCCGGCTCATCGCCCCGGGCGTGCGCCTGGGCTTCATCGTGGTGCCCCAGCTGCTGGCGGACAGTTTCGCCAAGGCCCGCCAGCGCATGGACTGGCAGGGCGACGCCATCCTCGAATGGGCCGTGTCCGAGCTGTTCCTGGATGGCGAGCTGGCCCGGCACCTGCGCCGGGTCCGCAAGGCCTGCGCGGACCGCCGGGCGGCCCTGTTCGACGCCCTGCGCTACGCCATGCCCGGGCTCCTGGAATTCGATCCGGCCCAGGGCGGCATGGCCCTGTGGCTGCGCGGTGCCGGCAAGTTCGCCGATCCGGCCCGGTTCGATATCTGGGTCCGGGCCTGCGGGATGAAGGGGATCAAGCTGCGCATGGGCTCGTACTTCGACCTGGCGGGCAAGTCCCACGCGGCCACCCGGCTGGGCTTCATGGCCTACACCCCGGAAGAGATCCAGGAAGCCGTGCCGCTGATGGTCTAGTCAGTTCCCGGTGCCCAGGACCCGCCCCTCCAGCCGTTCCCCGGCCACCGGGCCCCAGGCGCGGCTGTCGTAGCTGTCGGGGCGGTTGTCGCCCAGGGCGAACCAGCCGGGGCCGGTCTCCCAGCGGCCGGCCGAGGCCCGGTCGGTGCGGGTCAGGAAGGGCTCGGGCACGTACCGGCCGTCGATCCACAATTCGCCGTCGCGGATTTCCACATGGCTGCCGGGCGGGGCCACCAGGCGCTTGACGGCGGTGCCGGACGGGGTGGCGAGGAGCCAGACCTGGCCGGTCCGGGGCGGGCCGGCGCACCAGGCGCGCAGGGCCAGGCGCAGTTCGCCGCTGTGCAGAAGGGGCTCCATGCTGCGGCCTTCGATGCGCACCGGGTGGAGCGCCGCCAGGGGCGCCAGGGCCAGGGCCAGGGCGGCGGCCGGCAGCCAGGCCCGGATCACGGGCGGTAGGCCAGCCGCCGTCCCTGGCCGTCGGTCAGGGCGATCTCCACCAGCCGGGCCGGAGGCGGCACCTGCCGGGCCAGCTCGGCCGCCAGCATTCGGGCCAGGTCCATGGGCCCGGCCAGGCCGAGTTCCGCCAGCATGCGGCCGCGCAGGGGCGCCAGCAGGGCGTCCAGGGCCGCCTCCAGGTCGCGGAAATCCACCACGACGTCGAAGCCGTCCAGGCCGTTCCGGCCGGCGATCACCTCGACCCGGAAATCGTGGCCCTCCCAGCCGCCGTCCGCGGTCCGGTAGACCACCGACAGGGGGCGTTCCACCGCGGCTTCGAAGTGCAGGCCGGTGTCGGGTTCGGGGGTGGGGTCAAGGCGGGGCGCATCCATTGTCCGATTCTGCCACCGCCGGGGTAAACTGGCCCTGATCAATTGGAGGGCCCATGGCCGATTTCTCGACCCAATCCGCCCGCCCCGGCGTGGAACGGGAAGATCTGGAATTCGATGTGTTGTTCGTCGGCGCAGGCCCCAGCAATCTGGCCGGCCTGTGGCGCCTCCTGGACCTCCTGGAGGCCCGCAAGGTCACCGGCCTCACCATCGGCCTGATCGAGAAGGGCGAGGAGATCGGGGATCATGCGTTCTCCGGGGCGGTCCTGGACCCCGCGGCCCTGGAGGAACTGTGCCCGGACTACCTGGACCGGGGCTTCCCCCGGGAGGGGGCGGTGGCCCACGAGGAGGTCTGGTACTTCACCCAGCGGGGCGGGATGCGGGCGCCGTTCCCGCCGCCGTTCATGCGCAACCATGGCTTCCCGATCGTCTCCCTGTCGAAGATGGTGCGCTGGATGGCCGCCGAGATCGAGAAGCGCACGGTGCCGGGGGTGGATGTCATGCTCCTGCCGGGCTTCGCCGGCTCCCGGGTGCTGTGGGAGGACGGCCGGGTGGTCGGTGTCCAGACGGCGGACCGGGGCGTCAACGGCGATGGCTCGCCCAAGGGCACCTTCGAGCCGGGCAACAACCTGCGGGCCCGGATCACCGTGTTCGGCGAGGGCCCCCGCGGCCACCTGATGCGGGAACTGGACGAGGTGCTGGGGCTGCAGGCCTCGGCGGTCAATCCGCAGCTCTATGAGACCGGCGCCAAGGAGATCTGGGAGATCCCGGCGGGCCGGGTGCCGGACGGCTTCGTCCTGCACAGCGCCGGCTGGCCCCAGGCCGACGGCGAATCGGGCGGCTCCTTCGTCTACAAGATGGCCGGCGACCGGCTCGCGGTCGGCTACGTGGTGTCCCTGGACACCGCCGACCCCTTCGCCGACGCCCATCTGATGCTGCAGAAATTCAAGACCCATCCGCGGATCCGGCCCATGCTGGAAGGCGGGAAGCTGGTCCAGTACGGCGCCAAGGCGCTCGCCATCGGCGGCTGGAACTCCATGCCACGGCTGGCTTTCGCCGGGGGCATGCTGGTGGGCGACGCGGCCCAGATGGTCAACGCCGGCCGCCTCAAGGGGATCCACCTGGGCATGAAGGCCGGCATGTGCGCGGCCGAGACCATCGCCGCCGCCCTGGCGGAAGGGGACTTCGGCGAGGCCTCCCTGCAGCGCTACGGCCATGCGTTCCGGGCCTCCTGGGCCGGCGCCGAGCTGTACCGGGGCCGGAACTTCCACCAGATCGTCGAGCACGGGCCCACGCCCCTGGCGCTGCTTCGATTGGGCCTCAGCCAGGTCACCGGCGGCTGGGTTCCGGGCGATCCGCTGCGTTCGGGCGGCGACGCCGCCGCCACCGCCACGGTGGAGGGCTACTACGGCAAGGCCGGCCTGAAGCGGGACCAGCTGGACTGGGGGGTCAAGGCCGACGGCCGGCTGACCTTCGCCAAGCTGGACGACGTCTACGTCTCGGGCACGATGCACGACGAGCACCAGCCCGGCCACCTGAAGATCGTCAAGGGCGACCAGGTCTGCGTCTCCTGCTGGGAGACCAAGGGCAGCCCGTGCACGGTGTTCTGCCCGGCCCAGGTCTACGAGATGCACCCGGATGAGGCGGGCAGGGTCGAGCGGGTCGCGATCGCATTTTCCAATTGTGTCCACTGCAAGACTTGCGACATAAAGTGCCCGGAGGGGAACGTGGTCTGGACCCCCCCCGAGGGCGGCGGCGGTCCCAAGTACACCCTCTGTTGACCGCTTCTGGTGAGATCCGATGCTTGACCCGCGCCTGCTGGAAATCCTTTGCTGCCCCGCCGTCGACCCGCCCGGGGAGGACCCCTGCCACGGCGGGCTGGAGGAGCGCCCGGACGGCCTGCTCTGCCTGACGTGCGGGCGGCTCTATCCGGTCGAGGACGGCATTCCGGTCATGCTCCAGGACCAGGCCGCGGAGGGGCGGCGATGAGGCTCGACCGCGACCACGCCGGCGACCTCCTCCGCCGGATCGGCGGCCGCCGGGTGGCGGTCCTGGGCGACATCATGCTGGACGAGTACCTGTTCGGCGAGGTCAGCCGGATCTCCCCCGAGGCGCCCGTGCCGATCGTCCGGGTGGCGCGGGAGCGGGCCGTGCTGGGCGGCGCGGCCAACGTGGCGGCCAACCTGCGCGCGATCGGCGCCGAACCGGTGCTGGTGGGAGCCTACCAGGTGGATGCCGCCGGCCTGCGCCTGCGGGCCCTGCTGGAGGCCCTGGGGATCGGCGATGGCCAGCTGGTGCTGGACCCGTCCCGCCCCACCATCGTCAAGACCCGGGTCATCGGCCAGCAGCAGCAGATGCTGCGCATCGACCGGGAGGAGACCGGCCCCATCGCCCCGGCGGCCGCGGCCGCCCTCTGCCTCAGCCTGGAACAGGCCCTGGACGGCGCCGGGGCCCTGATCATCTCCGACTACGCCAAGGGCGCGGTCAACGCCATGGTCATGGACCGGGTGCGGGCCCTGTGCGCGGACCGGGACATCCCTTGGATCGTGGATCCCAAGCCGGACCACGCCGCCCTCTACCAGGGCGCCACCCTCATGACGCCCAACACCAAGGAGCTCGGTGAGCTGGCCCGGATGCCTTCAAAAGGCGACGCCGAAGCCGTGGCCGCGGGCCGCGCGGTGCTCGCGGCCCTGGGCCTGAAGGGCCTGCTGGTGACCCGGTCCGAGAAGGGCATGGCCCTGTTCGCCGCCGAGGAGGGCCACCGCGAGCCCTGGCTCATCCCCACCGAGGCCCGGGAGGTGTTCGACGTCAGCGGCGCCGGCGACACGGTCATCGCCGTGTTCTCGGCCGCCGTCGCGGTGGGCGCCGATTGGAAGGAGGCCGCGATGCTGGCCAATGCCGCGGCCGGCGTGGTGGTCGGCAAGATGGGCACCGCCACCGCGACGCCGGAGGAGATCCTCCTCCACTACCAGGTCCAGGAAGCCAATTAGAAGTGGTAACAAAACCATAGCGTTCCGGCCTGCCGGTGGTTGAGCCGAGTTATCGTCGTTGGCCGTTCATCTGACCTCTTTCATCCCTTTCCATCCCCGTCCATCCCCGTGCATCCCCGGC
>Ga0316217_10003076_pt1 | contig 19415 bp, 18 predicted proteins | sample 1anoAmetaG_FD_203633 | JGI IMG/M metagenome (GOLD analysis project Ga0316217, IMG submission 203633) | Freshwater microbial communities from Trout Bog Lake, Wisconsin, USA - 1anoA | ecosystem: Environmental > Aquatic > Freshwater > Lake > Hypolimnion/Profundal zone | place: USA: Wisconsin...
TTGGCCAACGGCGCACCCGGGGTACATCTTTATACCCTCAACCGGCCTGATGCGGTGCTGGAAGTTACGACCGGGCTGTCCTTTGCCGCCCCCCCGCGGCATCCGGAGAACCCACAGTCCCGGCCCATGACGCATCCGCGTTAATACTTAGAGATTTTCTCTAAAAAATATTCATTTCCGAGGCAGATGCCTATTCAAAGATAATGGCGGATTCCCCCTCGGTGTAAACCTGTATGGATATTCTATCCTGTTGCACGATAGCATCTTTAAATTTCAGATCCTTTATATCACCCTTCAAAAAAACGTGATCCACCAGCGGCACACGGGCAAGCGCCTTACCGGCCATCTGGCGGGTTTGCTCCAACTGCTGGTTTAGATTGACATTGAGCTTATCCCGGATCATCCCCCTGACGGTGCCGTGCAGAAACCAATCGGCCGACCGCAAAAGCAGGCTTTTGGTCTGCATGTCAAAATCCACGTCCTCAACGGAAAAGATGTTGGTCTGCGGGTTGTATACCGGCTTTGCCGTCAAATAGAAGACCCCGTCCAGCGCGCCCTGGGTCTCAAGCTTGATGATGAGCTTGTCACCGTTGCCGTACAGGTCAAAGCCCTTGATGACGATGCTTCTGCCGTCGGAATCGAATTGTTTGTTGAGCAGCAGGGGCGCGGCAACAGCGCGCAGATCCCTGTAGAAGAGATCGGCATTCAGCGCGACGCGGAACGTCTTGTCGAACGTGTCGGCAAGCTTCAGGTTGGGCAGGGGGAGCAGGGGTTGGGCCGCCGGTTCGGGGCCAACTACCAATTCGGCAAACGTGTTGATGCCCACACTCAATCGCACCCGGTTGTTACGGGCGGAAAGCGGGAACAGAATAACCTCGCGGGGGGTCAGCTTCAGCCAGGCACTATAGTTCCTGTCCAGCAGGATCGGTTTCTGGGCCGTGTTCCATACCTTGGCGACCTCGGCCTTCAGAGGAAACAGGTCATTCATCTTCTTTGCCAGCAGGTCGGACAGAACCCTCTGCACAGGCTGGGTGATCCCCTCCACAATGCTGCGCGGCTTGAGCGACAGGGGGCCGATGCCGACCTCCTCGGCCAGAAGATCGCTCAGCCCCAGGTAATAGATCTCCGCATGAAGCCGCCAGTCAGAAGAGATGCCGGCAGTGGCCTTGAATTTCAAGGTCATGGGGATGGCCGGGATTTCGAACATGCCGTAGCTGAGCGAAACGGAGATCGGCAGGGTCACATACAGGTAATTATCGGCGGCGCCAACAACGATCTGGCCGTTGCGCACCACATCAGCGGTCAACCCGCGGGTCTTGGTCGAGCCCTTGTACAGCTCTTTGCGGACTGTCTGGTTCAGGACCCTGGCGAGCTCGGCCGTTGACGTCTCAATCGGTATGTTGAGGGTAGAAGGCTCTTTATTCAACGCGGTGCGAAAGGCTTCGTCACGGGGCCGCTCGGCCGTTAGCGATTTGACGCCGGCGCAGGAACAAAGGGCCAGCGCGGACAGCAATAACATAACCAACTGGAATGTCCTTTTTCTCGAAACCATGCATGCCTCTTTTCAATCCGGAGTTGTAATACGCGTCAAGCAAATAAGGCGAGACCACAATCGGCTCGCACTTTTATAGCATACATCTATTGAAGGGAAAAGGCTGAAGCAGGAGTGGAGGTCTGCGTTACGGCTGAACCGGCTCCCCCAGCTCCAGCAGGGCATGGAGCATCCCGACCCGGACCATTGCCACACCATGCTTTGCGGCATAATGGAGCGGTATCCGGTAGATCGCCTCCAGTTCCAAGGGGCGCCCCTCAAGCCGGTCCAGCATCATGCTGGGCCGGTAATCGCTGGTATGCAGGGCAGTACTGGTAAGCATCTCTTCGCCGTATTCACGGGATATCGGTTCGGACAAGCCTTGGGCGTTGCCCCCGGCAATGACCTCGTCCATCATCTCCGCCACCAGGGAAAAGGTGGCGGGATTTGCCAGCAGCCTGCCTGGGGTCTGCTTGGTCAGGGCGCACAGTCCGTTGAAGGGGATATTCCACACCAGTTTTTCCCAGCGGACCTTTCGGAGGTCGGCTATTGCCACGCAGGCGACGCCGGCGGCTGTGAACATGGCGGCCAGTTCCCCGCTGCGGGGGGAAAGTCCGCCGCTGAATTCCCCCAGCCGGATTGAGCCGAGCGCCATATGATGCACCTCTCCCGGCTCGCCGCGGGTCACGCCGATCATGGCCACACCGCCGAGAACGCGTTCGCCGCCGAAGGCCTCTGCCAGCAGTTCCTCGTTGCCCAGGCCGTTCTGGATGGTGAGGAGCGAAGTATGGTCTGCCAAGAGCGGACGCGCCATCTCCGCCAGGTGGTGGTTGGCAAAGGATTTGAGTGCCACCAGGACCAGATCGACTTTCCCCATGTCGTTGGGATCCCGGAATCCCTTGACCTTATCGAGATGGAAACCGCCACGCGGGGAGGTGACGGTCAGACCCGACCCGGTAATAGCGTCATAATCCCGTCGAAGCAAGAAACGCACATCATGGCCGGCCCGCTGCAAGAGGCTTCCGTAATAAAGGCCGACAGCGCCTGAGCCGATAACCCCGATCTTCATCTTTTCCTTGTCCTTTTGCCGTTTTCCCGACCTCGGCACGTAGGCTTGACTAGCTGACCTAGGCTTGGCACAAGACGGTTAAAATGTCAATATTGTAGCCCCAAATCAACCGGCCCCGAAAAATAGTACGCGCCTGTCCGGCGAGGAACAGCCGGCAAGACTATCTCTGCCGCCGGTAGCGGCGGATCAGGGTGTTGGTGGAGCTGTCATGGCCGAGTTCCGGCTCGCCTTGGCTCAACTCGGGGATGATCTTTTGGGCAAGGGATTTGCCCAACTCCACCCCCCACTGGTCAAAGGAATCGATCTGCCAGATGACCCCCTGGGTGAATACGCTGTGCTCGTAGAGGGCCACCAGCGAGCCCAGGATCTCCGGCGTCAGCTTCTCCGCCAGGATGGTGGTGGAGGGGCGGTTTCCCGAAAAGGTGCGGTGCGCCACCAGCCATTCAGGCGTCCCCTCTCCCCTGACCTGATCGGCATCCTTGCCGAACGCCAGGGCCTCGCCCTGGGCAAAAACGTTGGACATCAGGAGATCGTGGTGATTCCCCAAGGGGTTGAGCGAGCGGCAGAACCCTATGAAATCGCAGGGAATGAGATGGGTTCCCTGGTGGATCAACTGGTAGAAGGAGTGCTGGCCGTTGGTCCCGGGCTCTCCCCAGAAAACGGGACTCGTGTCGTAATCGACAGGCGCTCCTGCCAAGGTGACCTGCTTGCCGTTGCTCTCCATGGTCAATTGCTGGAGATAGGCGGGAAAACGCTTCAGGTACTGGTCGTAGGGAAGGACCGCCACGGCCTGGGCTTTGAAGAAGTCGGCGTACCATACCGTCAAAAGCCCCATGAGCACCGGCAGGTTTTTCTCGAAGGGAGCGGTGCGGAAATGTTCGTCCATGGCGTGGAATCCGGCCAGAAGCGCCCGGAAGTTGTCCGGGCCCACGGCGAGCATGGTGGATAGCCCGATGGCGGAGTCCATGGAGTAGCGGCCACCGACCCAGTCCCAGAAGCCGAACATGTTGGCGGTATCGATGCCGAATGTGGCCACCTCCGCCCCGTTGGTGGATACCGCCACGAAGTGCCGGGAAACGGCAGCCTCGTCCCCCAGCCCCCGCACCAGCCACGCGCGGGCGGTGCGGGCATTGGTCATGGTCTCCTGGGTTGTGAAGGTCTTGGAGGACACGATGAAAAGGGTCTCGGCCGGGTCCAGGTCCAAGGTGGCCTCGGCGAAGTCGGTGCCGTCCACGTTGGAAACGAAGCGGAAGGTCATCTCCCGCCGGCTGTAGTGGCGCAGCGCTTCATAGGCCATCACCGGGCCGAGGTCGGAACCGCCGATGCCGATGTTGACGACGTTTTTGATCCTTTGGCCGGTGTGGCCGGTCCAGGCGCCCTCCCGTACACGATCGGCAAAAGCGGCCATCCTGTCCAGCACCTCGTGAACGCGCGGCACCACGTTCTCGCCGTCAACCATGACGGTCGCATCCCGCGGCGCCCGCAACGCCGTGTGGAGCACGGCCCTGTTTTCAGTCACGTTGATGCGCTCGCCGCCGAACATGGCATCGATCCGCGACCTCAGGCCGGACTCGTCGGCCAGCCTCACCAGGAGCCGGAGCGTTTCCTCGGTGATCCTGTGCTTTGAAAAATCAAGGTACAGCCCAACGCCCTCCAGTGTCATCCGCTCTCCCCTGGCCGGGTCGTCGGCAAAGAGTTGCCTCAGATGGACATCCTTCACGGTGGCGTGGTGGGCCTGCAGCGCCTGCCAGGCAGGCAGGCAGGTAAGGGGGGTTCGGGGCGCTGATTCGGTCATCTGTGTGTCTCCCTTGTGGATGTTCTCTGATTTTAATTAGTTTCCGATTCGGAAAGGAGGGTTTTTTAGTCCAGGCAAGGAAATCAAGGGATTGCGCGGAGGCGTACATCGGTACGCCGCACAATTTGCTTGCTGAATTGGACCGCGAGGGCGCCCGAAGGGTGAGGCCAACGGCCGAAGTCACAAGCAAGCCAGAAGATTGACGCTGCATGGGCGGAAAAGAACCCTTTCCGGACGAAAACTAGACAACAATGGGCGAACTGCCATTTGTGCGACGCAGCAAGCTAGCCGCAGGCAAGTCAACCAGCCAGCGCAGTTCACCCTGTTCCGGCATGATCAACTTGGCAGGCAGGCTGCGGGGGTCGGGATGATTCTCCAGCACCTCGTGGATGACCGCGGCCTTGTCCTCACCAGCCACGAGGAAGACGACCAGATCAGCCTGGTTGATGAGGGGGGGCGTCAGGGTGACCCTGACGATCTCCTCCCCGGCACGCCTGGTGACCGTAGCCCAACGCTGTCGCTCCTCCAGGGCCTGCGAATCCGGAAAAAGAGACGCGGTGTGCCCGTCATCCCCCAGCCCCAGCAGCACCAGGTCGAACCGGGGCGCAGCGCCGGCGAAAAACCGGCGCAGCGTATCCTCGTACTCATCCGCCGCCTCGCGGGGGTCGCGGTCGCCGAGGATGGGATGAACCTGACCAACCGGGACCGGCACCCGGTCAAGAAGCGCCTGTTGGACCATCCGGGCGTTGCTCCGGTGGTCATCCGGCGCAACGCAGCGTTCGTCACCCCAGAAGATGTGCAGTTTTCCCCACGGGACTCGGTCCCGCAGCGGCTCCTTGGCAAGGAGTTCATAGGCGCGGCGCGGCGTCTCCCCGCCGGACAGCAGTATGGCACAGCGCCCATGTTCGGCAACGGCGCGCGCCGCCCTCTCCGCGAACAGCTCGGCAGCGGCCCGGCTCAGGGCATCCAGGTCCGGATAGACAGAGATCATCTTCGCTCCTCGGGCATTGCGGGCTGCAGCCAGTTGTGCCCCTCCCTGGCGAGAAGGAGGTCGGCGGATTCCGGCCCCCAGCTCCCGGCCGGGTAATCCGGGAAATCGCCCGGAGGCACCGATTCCCATGCCTCCAGCACCGGCGCAACGATCCTCCAGGCGCATTCCACCTGGTCGGACCGCATGAACAGGGTGGCATCGCCCCGGATCACATCCAGAAGCAGGGTCTCGTATGCCTCGGGGGGTGCGGTACTGAAGGCATCCCGGTATCGAAACTGCATGTCCACCGGGCCGAGCAGGAGCCGGGTGCCCGGCTGCTTGGCCTGGATGCGGGCAACGATCCCCTCCTCGGGCTGGATGCGGATGATAAGGCGATTCGGCTGCCAGTTCTCCACCGCGGCCGCGGGAAAAGGCTGGTGGGGGGCCGAGCGGAAGAGGATGGATACCTCCGACACCCTGGAGGGCATCCGCTTGCCGGTGCGCAGGTAGAAAGGTACCCCCTGCCAGCGCCAGTTGTCAATGAAGAGCTTGAACGCCGCAAAAGTCTCGGTGGTGGAGTCTGGCGCCACCCCCGGTTCCTCCCGGTATCCCGGTATCGCCCTGCAGTCGGCGCTGCCCTTGCCGTACTGTCCCCTGACCGCGGAATGATGGATCTCCTCGGGCCTTATCGGCCTGATGGCACGCAGCAGATCCACCTTTTTGTTGCGGACCTCGTCGGCATCGAAGGAGATCGGGGGCTCCATGGCAATAAGGCCAAGGATCTGGAGGAGGTGATTCTGCACCATGTCGCGCAGCGCGCCGGAACTGTCGAAGTACCCTCCCCGCTCCTCCACCCCCACCGTTTCCGCGACGGTGATCTGAACGTGATCGATGTACCGGCGGTTCCAAATCGGCTCGAAGAGAGAGTTGGCAAAGCGGAAGGCGAGGATGTTCTGCACCGTCTCCTTACCCAGGTAGTGATCGATCCGGTATATCTGGGACTCGGCAAACATGCCGCTCAGGAGCCGGTCCAGCTCCATGGCCGAAGCCAGGTCCCGTCCGAACGGCTTCTCAACAACCAGGCGGTCCCTTCGGCAGTCACGGCAGACGCCGAGTCGCTGCAGGTGCGCCGCGGCCGCTTCCACCCTCTCGGGGGGGATGGCGAGGTAAAATATCCGGTTAGCCCTGACACCCCAAGCCTGCTCCAGCTCCTCCAGCCTCCGGCTGAGCGCCGGCCCGGATGCGGGGTCGCTGAAATCCTCCGAGAGATAGGAAACATGCGCGCAAAAGCTGTTCCAGGACTCGTCTTCCGCAGGCCCGCGCCGGGAGAAGAGGTCCACCCCTTCGCGGAGGCGCCGACGGAAAGATTCATCGTCAAGTTGCTTGCGGGCCACCCCCACAATGGCGAACCGCTCGTGCAGGAGCTTGTCGAGATGGAGGTTGTACAACGCAGGGATCAGCTTGCGCCGGGCCAGGTCCCCCCCGGCGCCGAAGATCACCAGTATGGTCGGTTCAAGCGGCACGGCATGCTGCATGGTCAATCCTCCTTCCCCTTGCTCTTCTCCATATGGCCGCCGAACTGGTAGCGCATCGCGGAAAGCAGCTGGTCGGCAAAATCAGCCTGGCCGCGGGAACTGAACCGTTCATAGAGGGCCGCGGAAAGCACCGGGGCGGGGACCCCCTCGTCGATGGCCGCGGAAACGGTCCAACGTCCCTCTCCGGAATCGGAGACGCGGCCGGAAAACTTATCCAGTCCGGGGCTATCGAAGAGCGCCTTGGCTGAGAGATCAAGGAGCCAGGACGAGACCACGCTTCCCCGCCGCCAGAGCTCCGCGATGTCGGCAAGGTCGAGATCGTACCGGTAGAATTCCGGGTGGCGCATCGGGGCAGTCTCGGCGTCCACCTCCTGCCCCTCCTTGCCCGCATTGGCCCTGCGCAGGATGTTGAAGCCTTCGGCGTAGGCTGCCATCAAGCCGTACTCAATACCGTTGTGGACCATCTTGACGAAATGCCCAGCGCCGCTCGGGCCACAGTGCAGATACCCCCTTTCGGCCGTGCCGCCGTGCCGCTCGCGGCCCGGTGTGCGCTCTACTGCGCCGCTGCCTGGGGCGAGGGTGGCGAAGACGGGCTCCAGCCTCGCCACCGCCTCCTGCGCCCCGCCGATCATCAGACAGTAGCCCCGTTCCAGTCCCCAGACCCCGCCGCTGGTGCCAACGTCCAGGTAACTGATCCCCCATTCCAGCAACTCCGCGCTACGCCGGATGTCGTCATGATAGTAGGAATTCCCGCCATCGATCAGGATGTCGCCCCTCTCCAGGAGCGGCGCGATATCCGCGATAGCGTTATCCACAGCAGCGGCCGGAACCATAAGCCAGACCGCGCGGGGTGGTGCCAGCCGGCTTACTAACTCGGCCGGCGACTCCGACCCGGTCGCGCCTTCGCCAGCCAGTTTCGCCACTGCGGCGGAATTCCGGTTATAGACCACGCAATCGTGACCTCCCCGCATCAGGCGCCGCACCATGGGCGCCCCCATCCTTCCCAGGCCGACCATCCCCAGTTGCATCTCATCTCTCCTTTAGCGTGGTGTTGTAAAACATCGTGAGGAAGGCTGGATTCCGGGCGCCTGGGCCGGAGCAACAGCAGTCATGCCTCTGTTGCGAGTCAGCGCAACGCCGCGGGCGGCTCTCCGCAATAGTGCTTCCAGTTCCCTGCCGCTCACGACGGCAGGGTCAGTCCAAACGCCGCAAGCTCCCGGAGCGTTGTGTCTTGGTCCCGGTGGATGATCCCGCGAATCCCCAGGCCAGCAGCGACCTCGACGAACATGGACCGGTCTTCGATGTACAGCACCTGTTCCGGCGCCACCTGGGCGATATCCAGCGCGATCCGGTACATGTCCGCGTCCGGCTTGCGGAAGTGGACGAAACACGATGCCACGAAAAAATCGATGAAGCGGCCGAGTCCGAAGGTCCGGATACGGTACTCGGTCAGCTCCCGCCCCTCGTTGCTGACAACGGCGACCTTGAGCCGGTGAAGGGACTTGAGCCGGCAGATCAGCTCGATCATCCCGGAATACGGCAGGGACTGATCCAGCATGAACTCCCGGAATTCATTCCGGGTAAAAGGCCTCGGTTCATGAAATACCACCCGCTCCAGGTACTCGTCAAGGGTGAGCTTCCCCTCTTCGTAGGTATCGAAGGTCAGGTGGTGGCGCTCATTCATCTCCTCGTAGTCGAGTCCAAAGGTATCGGCGGCCAGCCGGCGCACCTTCCGGTCCCACCCGTTGGTCAAAAGCACGCCGCCGATATCAAGGAACAAGGTCGTAATGGGTTCCGTCATGGCGTCTCCTCCCCACGCTCAAGCGCCGCCACCTTGGACAGGCGACGCCGGTGACGCTCGGCGCCACTGAAGGATGCGGCAAGGAAGGCCCGCACCAACTCCAAGGCTGTGGCATAACCTATCACCTGGCTCCCGAGACAGATTATGTTCATGGCGTCGTCTTCCACCCCCTGGTGGGCAGAATAGCCATCGTGGATAAGGGCTGCCCGCACCCCCGCCACCTTGTTGGCGGCGATGGAGGCCCCAACTCCGCTGCTGCAGAGGGCGATCCCCCGGTCAAGGTTCCCCGACGCAACAGCGCGGGCAAGGGGGATGACGAAGTCGGGATAGTCGTCACCAGGGTCCAAGTCCAGAGCTCCGTAATCGGCGACCTCGAAGCCCGCCGCCAACAGGTCGGCGGCCATCCGCTTCTTCATGGCGTAGCCGCCGTGGTCAGCGGCAAATCCGATGCGCATTGCTTCACCTCCTCAGAGCCCCGTGAGGGCAGCCATCCTAAAAAGCTGTGAAAAACCAGGTTGTTCAAAAATAGTCAGATCGTCGCATCCGCAGAATGCCGTGAGGAGGCGTAGCAGGCCTACTCCGCCGAAGCAGCTTTAGCTGCGAAGGCCGGGCGCTACGCCACACGAAAGGGCGTTCGAGGACGAAGGCCAAGATGGCTGTTTTTCAACAACCTCCCATTTTTCATGAAAAACTGGTAAAAACCAGGTTGTTCAAAAATAGTCAGATCGTCGCACCCGCAGAATGCCGTGAGGAGGCGTAGCAGGCCTACTCCGCCGAAGCAGCTTTAGCTGCGAAGGCCGGGCGCTACGCCGCACGAAAGGGCGTTCGAGGATGCGGCGAGATGGCTGTTTTTTCAACAACCTCCTACCTGTTTTTCAACAACCTCCTACTTATGCTTGATAAAGGTCCCCTTCTCGTATTCCTCAAAAGCAACATGCAACTCTTCCTGGGTGTTCATGACGATCGGCCCGTACCATGCGACCGGCTCGCCAATCGGCTTGCCCGATACGAGGAGAAAACGGACCGGCCGCTCCTGAGTGGTGACGGTCACCGCGTCGCCGTCGCCGTACAGGACGAGATCCTCCGCGTTGCAGGCGCACTTCCGTTCCATGTCGAAGTAACTGGTCTCGACCACCTCGTGGGCATAGGCGTTTCGCTCCGGGTCGAAATACCCCTCCCCGTCCACCACGTAGGCGAAGACCGTATGCCCGCGCTGGACGGGATGCGTGAAATTCGTCTCCGGCGGCACCGTCACGTCCAGATAAGAGGGGTCGATGACCACGTCCCGCACCGGCCCCTTCACCCCGCCAAGTTCGCCGCAGATGACCTTGACCCGGACATCCCCCGCCAGGGTCACCTCCGGGATCTCGCCGGCCGTCAAGCCTCGGTACCGGGGGTGCATCATCTTGTGGGAGGCGGGGAGGTTTGCCCAGATCTGGAACCCCCACATAAGGCCGTCGTTGTCGCCCAGCGGCATCTCCTGATGGATGATGCCGCTGCCTGCGGTCATCCACTGGACGTCGCCCGACTCGATGACCCCCTTGTTCCCCATGCTGTCGCCATGCTCCACCCGGCCGTGAAGCACGTAGGTGATCGTCTCGATCCCCCGGTGCGGATGCCAGGGAAAACCTTTCAGGTAATACGGGGGATAACTGGAATGGAAGTCGTCGAGCAGGAGAAAAGGGTCGAACAGCGGGACCTGGTTATTGCCGAAGGCCCGTTTCAGGTGTACCCCTGCCCCTTCGATGGTCGGCTTGCTCTTCCAGACCTTGTTGATCTTGCGCACGGATTCCATAATTCCCCTTTCGTGGTGTCATGTCCCATTAATGCCCCGGAACATTGCACCCCTTACCCTGCACCGGTAGCCGCAACGCCGCAGGCTCTCCGCACAGGTTTTTTCACCAGCCCTCAGGATACAACGTGTTTAACCCTGTTGATCAAACCGGCCAATTTCGCATCGAGCGAGTGCGCCACGGCCGTGACCTCCGGGTTATCGAACTGCCCGAACAGAGAGGAGGGCTGGTCGTATTCGATGTGGGTCGATCCATCCTCCCCCTCGTAGACAAACAGCCTCAGGGGCGCATAGAGCCCTGCCCTCATATCGTGGCGCGTCATCGTGGCCGCTATGAGCGGATTTCCCAGAACATACTGCCTGGCCTTTTTCGGTGTCCCATAGATACTCAGAAGTCTACCATGGTCTTGAATATTGAAAAGCATCAACCCTTCTTCTCCGGCCGCTTCCAGAAGACGTTCCTCCACCGGGGCCGGATCGGTCTCCAGCCCCGTGAGGAGGGCGTCGTTGAACCGGCCCAGGGACTGTTCGAGCTTTTGGGTGAAATCATCAAAGTCGGCAAAAAGTTCCAGGGAGACGTGGCGTACTTCGATGGCGTGTTCCATATCAGGCTCCTTTGTCGATGCCGTTGCCGTCGTTGACGTTTCCAAGTGTGAGATCCGCCTTCACACTTTCCGGCTCTATTTACCGTCCTTTTTCCTTTTCTTGCCCTTTGCCTTTTTCCCGTTCCTGGCGGCCTCCTCTTCTTCCGCCTCGTGGTACTTCTCCTTGACCTCCTTGATATCCACCGTTGGCTTTGGAAACTCCATCTTCAGCGACTCAAGGGTCTTGACGACGATCTGCGACACGGCGAGATTGCGGAACCACTTGTGATTGGCTGGAATGACGAACCAGGGCGCATGTGCGGTGCTGCACCTGCTCAGGGCATCCTGGAAAGCCTCCGTGTAATCGTCCCAGTACTTACGTTCCTCGTAGTCTGCCCCGCTGATCTTCCAGTGCCGGTCCGGGTCGTCCAACCGTTGCTTGAAGCGCCGGAGTTGTTCGTCCTCGCTTATGTGCAGAAAGAATTTGAGGATATGGGTACCGCTGTCCACAAGGTTTTTCTCGAAATCGTTGATGAGATCGTAGCGTTTCGACCAGACCTTCTCTGGTACGAAGCCGTGCACCCGGCTGACTAGAACATCCTCGTAGTGGGAGCGGTTGAAGATCGCCACCTGGCCTCGCTGCGGCGCAGCCCGGTGAATGCGCCAGAGGAAATCATGGGCCGCCTCCTCTGCCGAGGGGACCTTGAACCCGTACACCCTTGCCCCTTGAGGGTTCATGTTGCCCAGGACATGGTTGATGGTGCCGTCCTTGCCGCCCGCGTCCATGGCCTGCAGGATAATGAGGAGCGACCTTTTGCCCTCGGCGTACAAAAGGTACTGTAGTTCGCGCAACCGTTTCGTGTACTTGTCCAACTCATCCAGTGCCGATGCCTGATCTTCGTGTTTACCCTTGAAGTCGGCATCGATCCTGTCCAGCCTGACCTTGCTCCCGGGTGCGACCCCGAACCTGTCGATATAGTCCATATCCCCTCCCTGTTGCGGTTAATTCCGTCATCCCTCCGTCCCGGCGGCATTTCTTTGCTCGAAGGCGGCCACAACGGCGAGAGGCGTTTCAAAGAAAGCATCGCTGCCTAACAGCCCGGTGAGCCGGGACCGGTCGAACTCCTCGCGGACATTATCGATGACCTCGCACAGCACGAGCCTGATGCCCAGATCGGAGAGGGTGCCGTGGATCGCGCGCAGGGCATCGGCTGCCGTGAAGTCCACATCGTCTACCGCTGCCGCATCGATGCAGAACCATGACAAGGGGGGATTCGCGCTTTTGGCGAGTTCATCGATCTCCTTGCCGAGCACCTGACTGTTGGCGTAGTACATGCTGTGCATGAAGCGGTAGATCATGAGACCGGGCAGAGCCTGTTCCCTGGTGCCGACCGGTCGCTGCCGCAACCCCATGGTCTTGTCGAGGCCGATCAGCATGTTGGTCACGAAATAACCATGCCGTGTATGGACCACGAGCGAAAGGACGATGGCCAGGAGGATACTCTGCTCGACCCCCACGAAGACAACCACTAAAGCAGTGATCATGGCCACCCAGAATTCCCACGGCCGCTCCGCGTAGATCCTCTTCAACCCCTTGATATCGACCAGTTCCGCCCCGATCAGGAACACCACCGCCGAAAGGACCGCACCAGGCATGTAGGCCAGGGGAGCGGTGAAAAAGAGGAGCACGATAAGAACAATGACGCTCGTGGTAAGCTGCGCTAGCTGGCTATGTCCGCCCGCGCTTTCCACCATCTGGGTCTTGGTCGGGCTGCCGTTCACAACAAAGGTGCCGGACAGGCCGGCGCCGATGTTGGCCAGGCTCAGGCCCATCAGGTCCACGTTCGCGTCGAACCGCTCGTTGTAGCGGGCCGCATAGGCCCGTGAGGTGGCGGCGCTCTGTGCGAGGATCACCACGAACATGGCAAAGGCAATCGGGGCCAGCCTTTCGAGGAGATTCATGTCTATTGCCGCTTCGGGCAGGCCGATCTTCGGCAGGCCGCCCGGAACATGGCCTAGGCAATGGACACCGTAGCGTTCCAGGTTGAGCGCCCAACTTGCTGTGATGGCACAGATCACCGCGATCAGGGCGCCTGGAATCCTCTTCGATATCTTCCTGGCTCCGATGATGATCACGAGGACGGAGGCCGCCACCGCGAGGGAGGCGGGATTCGCCTGTCCTATCTGTTGCAGTGCGGCGACAAGTTTGTGGATCGTACCGTGCCCCCCGCCTGGCAGATCGAGCATCCCGGAGATCTCTCCGGCAGCAACCTGGACGCCGACCCCGGACAGGAAACCGACGAGCACGGTGCGTGACAGGAAGTCGGATAGGAAGCCCAGCCTGGCGATACGGGCAATAAACAGGAACCCGGCGGCCATGAGGGCGAGCACGCCTGCCAGGGCGAGCCACTCGCCCGACCCTGGCTTGGCCATCCCTGTGATGCCGGAGGCGAGAATGGCGGCCGTGGCGGAGTCTGCGCCCACTACGAGGTGACGGGACGAACCCAGGAGCGCATACAGGGTCATGGGGATAAGGATGGTATAGAGGCCTGTTATGACCGGCGTGCCGGAGATCTTCGTGTAGCCCATTACTTCGGGGATGGCAAGCGCGGCCAGCGTAATGCCGGCGATGATGTCGGCCCACACCTTTGTGCCATCGATGGGGAGTATCCCCTGGAACAGGGTGAGCCAAGTCTTTTTTTGCCCTGCGGCCGCATGCGCCATTAAGTCCTCCCCCTGGCCGCGATTATATCCTCACCATCCGATCAGATAATCGGCTATGGCTGATGTTGCTTTGCTTGCATGCAGCTCGGGAATTTCAGGAATGATCACCTTATAGCTCACGTTGCTCATGCTCGTCAAACGCTCCGGCATGCCCGACTTGACCGCATGCCAGACACCGGTCAGGGCCACGAGCTTTCTGCCGGGATGCCTCTTCAGATCGTCGGCGATAAGCAGGGCCATGCCGTTGTTGCGCACGGCCTGAGCCTCGCAGAAGTAGGTGAAAATCTTTCCGTTCTCATGCCTGAAGACATCCTGGAACGTCTTCTTGAGGAATTCGGTTTGGGGATTATTGAGGTCGCAGGTGACCCCTGCGGGCAGATTCCTGCGCTCATCGGCTGTAAGCGAGGCAAACCCCTGTCTGGCGACCTTGGCCACAATCTCCCTGGAGACATTGAGGGCAATCATCGGGATATGATTGTCCTTGGCAAAGATGAAGATCTCCCGGTACAAGGACCAGTCGAACGTCCAATTCCTGGCATAGATCGATTTGAAGCTTTCTTCCGTTATCCTGCCTTCCGTCCACTCGTCGAGCTGCTTCTGGTCATCCGCCTGAAACATCTCCAGCCCGATTGCCAGGGGGGCCTTTTTTTCCCAGATAGAGCGGATAACGTCGTGTTCCAATGCATGATCCTTTGCGTTGTCATGGACCTCGGCGACGAAAATGACATCCGAGTCCGCGGCATCCGTCATCATCTGGGAAAAACTTACAGGCTGCAGGTCGCTCAATCGCGTGATCATCCCGTCGGCAAGGGCGTTTGCCGGCAAGGCGGCGCAGCATGCGAGGGCGAGGGTCAGTCGTATGGTTTTCAACATGTCGTGTGCCTCCCAGGCGAGTCTCTTGATACTTCCCATTATGCCGGAGGTAGAAAGCTGTTGGGTGTGGCAGATGTTGAGTATCAATAGTGTATAATCTTTGAAAATGCACTTGTCCACGAAAAGCACGTATACAAGGCCGCAGGAGAAAGAATTGCTTATTTTGCTGTTATGTTTTATTTTTCGTGATATTTCGTGTCTTTTGCGGGCCGTTTCAAGGATAATTTTATCACAAAATGAAATGAATACGATCTACGGTCGGAGGTGTCGTGTGAGTCGTCTGGTACTGATGGTAGCGATGTTTTTACTCTCAATTGCGTGCCAAGGCCATGCCGCCCAGGCTGATGGCCGGGAGCCGGCGGTCGAGCGCCAGGAAATAACGGTTACCCTGATACCGTCGGATCATCTCCTGGCGGGCGAGAGCACGATCACCTTTGCACCCGGTACGCGCAGGGTCTCCCTGAGACTCGCCCCGACGGCTCGCATAGAGTCGGTTTCGATTTCCGGGAAAAAGGCTGGCTTTTCTTTCAACGAGGGGATCCTTTCCCTGGATATCCAAGGTTCGAGCGGCAATGGGGCTGTCCCGGTAACGGTCGCCTACAGGGCCACCTTCAACGACCCGCTGCCGCAGAATCCAGGCAGCACCGAGGATCCGACCTACGGGGTGAGCGGCGCAATCACCGACCAGGGTACGTTTCTAGGTGACGGCGCCGGATGGTACCCGGCCCCTGCTGCGCTACCGCGTAAACGCACCATCCACGTCACGGCACCGGCTGGGACCGAGGCGGTGACGGCCGGGAGAAGGGTATCGAGGATAACTGAGGGCACAGTCTCCCGCTCCTCCTGGGAGGAGGAACACCCGGTCGCCGGGCTCACCCTGTGCGCCGGGCCGTACCGGATCGAGGAGAGACGGGTGGGAGGGTTGGACATCTACACCTACTTCTACCCGGACAACGCCTCCCTGGCGCCCCGCTACCTTGACGCGGCCGCAAAATACCTGGGCTTCTACATCGATCTCTTCGGCCCCTACCCTTTCGAGAAGTTCGCCGTGGTGGAAAATTTTTTCCCGACCGGCTACGGCCTGCCTTCCTTCACCCTGCTCGGCGGTTCGATCATCCGGCTGCCGTTCATCATCGACACCAGTTTCCCCCACGAGATCGCCCACTCCTGGTGGGGTAACGGGATCCAGGTCGATCAGAGCGAGGGAAACTGGTGCGAGGGGCTTGTCACCTATCTGGCCGACTACCTTTTGAAAGAGAGGCGCTCAGTCGCAGAGGGGCAGGATTACCGGAGGCAGATACTGGCCGATTACGCGGCGCTCGTGGCCCCGGAAAAAGACTTCCCGCTCACCGAGTTCACCAGTCGCGTCGATCCGTCGTCCCGCGCCATCGGTTACGGCAAAGCCGCCATGGTTTTCCACATGATCCGCAGGGAGATCGGCGACCGGGCCTTCTTTGCCGCCCTGCGGGAGGTAAGCCGCGAGCGGCTCTACCGGTCCGCCGCCTGGAGCGATTTCGCACGCGCCTTCTCCCGCAGTTCCGGCAGGGACATGTCCTCCTTCATGAAACAATGGCTTACCCGCCCCGGCGGGCCGCGCCCGGCCCTTTCCAACGTTACCCGTAGCCGCGAGGGACAGGGGTGGACGGTGTCGGGCACTATCGTGCAGTCTCCCCCGTTCTATGAACTGCACCTGCCGCTCCGGCTGGAGACAGCCGGTCAGCCGATCCGGGAGATCCTGCCGGTGGTCGCCCGGCAAGAGACCCCGTTCAGCATCCATAGCGAGGCAGAGCCCCGGCAACTGCTCCTTGATCCGGCTGCGGACGAGTTCCGCATCCTGGCAAAGAGCGAGATTCCCGTGAACGTCAACAGCATCAAGGGTTCGAAGCAGTTAATAGCCGTCATGACCGACGAATGCCGTGCCGGGGAAGAGACGTTCAGAGGGCTGTTGGAGTCCCTGGGGCATGGGGATGCCACGGTGATCCGCGAGGATGGGCTTGATGCGAAGCAGGTGCAGGGGCACGACCTGATGTTCTGCGGGGTACCGAAAACGAGATCCCTGCTCCCAGCGTTCCCGGCCGGGATCGCTGTCAACGCTGCCGGGTTTACCGTGGATAAGGAGAAAGCGGGCGCTCCGGACGGGCTGCTCTTTCTGGTGCTGACGTCTCCCGCCTCATTGGGACGGGTGGCGGCCCTGTTCCAGCCGCTCTCGGAAGCGGCGGCAGAGCGGTACACGTCCAAGATCACCCATTACGGCAAATACGGCTCACTCGTCTTCACCGGGGGGGCAATCCGGTACAAGGGCACAATCGCCCCGCCCATGCCGCCGGAGGTTTCCAGAGAGTTTTAAGCGATTAAAAAGAGACCATTATGAGGGAGGGAGAGGTGCATTCTCCCCGATCTTGAAGATCCGGATCTGGTTCGTCGTGCTGCGGGCGGCAATCGGTGCGCCCATGGTCATGACTACCATGTCCCCTTGACTGAATCCGTAGTTAAGAAGAAGATGCCCGGCTTCAGCCACCACCTCGTCCGTATTGCTCTTCATCGGCATCTTCAACGAGGCGATCCACCAATGAAGAGCCAATTTTCTTCGTACGCCATCATCCTGGATTTACTTCGTGGCAAAAATGCGGGGTATAAATTAATTATTTCCCGTTTTTTTGCGTTGGTTTAGTACTCTCATTTAAACCGGACGACAGTTCCTACTATACCTTCCGAGGTGACTTTGATATGTAAAATTGCATTGCCTCCATTCTTTGCAGCGGTAATTTTCATTGCGTCGGTGGCCCTTGCCAAATTGGTAGTTCGCACATAGGTTGTCCCTATCTCTTCGTATGGTTTAGAGGGTTTTTCCGTACGATATATTTCAACTTCATCTGGATTTGTAACTAATGACGGTACGAACGATGACCGTGTAGGAGCAAAGTCAGCAGTCACACACGCGCTTAACAATAAACATGAGGCGACAATTACCAGTTTTGTTTTCAATTTTTCCTCCTATTTTTTACGCACTAAAGTGCCGGACGAAGTGAAGGTAACTTCACGTTCATCTTCGTATACCCAGAAAGAATTGCCCTCGGAATCAGTTTTAAGATGTGCATTAGTGACAATTTTTGATTCCGAATCGAAATCAAACTTGACAATAGCGTTAGCCCCCTTATTTGCAGCTTCAGCTCGAAATATTTCAAATATCTTATTGATATCAGCAACATTAACAAGGGTCAATATTCCAATTTCCGAGTAATGCCAGGCAGGTTCAGTTGATCTATAAATATCTACAGATTCCTTCAATGTAGGAGGATATTCTATTGTCGTACCATTCCCTGATCGGATAAATTGCACATGTGTACATCCGAAAAGAAAATAAATAACCATCGGAACCAGTATTAGTCTTGAATAACTCACTTCCCCCCCCAAGTCAGACGCAAAAATTTAAATAAGCCAACTCTATGCTCCGATGCTACTCCGGCAATTAAACATCACAAACCATGATGTAGGGGCGCTGCTTGCCGCGCCCAGATTGGACGGAGCAAGCGCCACCCCTACCTGCACTCGGCGGCGGTGTAATCGTACTCCGGGCTGTGGTCGTCTACCACCACAACGTACTTGCCATTCTCGCCCTTGGTCACCAGCACGCCGTAGTCCTTCCAGTTCAGCGCCGCAGCCATTCCGGCGGCAGCATACCAAACCTTGTCCAGCGAGTCGATATGGGCCACGTGTCCGGCATCCTGCGGAAGTTTCCGCCGAATGACCCGGACAATATGAACATGGAGTTGATCCTGGGAGCGCGCGCTTTTGGGATTAACCGCGAGAGCCAGTTCGTTTTCGTCGATCTTTTTGCCCAATCCGGCTTTCCAGGCAAAGTCCCAGATATCGTCCGGGCGCTGGGGGTCTTCAACTCCGGTTATCTTACGCAGCGGCATGGTCAGGCCATGGATAAAATCGGCAGGGCAACCGCACATCTTGCGATCCCGGATCACCACGTATTCCTTTGATTCTTGCCATACCTCCGTGGTATTGCGGCAAGTCCGGCAATTGATCTCCGCTCTTGGCGCGCCGCAGCGGAAGCAGTAGTCCTTGGGGATGGTGTCAACACACTTGTTGACGATGTTCCAGAGGATGTCCCTGTCTTCGGCGAAGAGCGGCTGCGCAAGCGAGAGGAGGGTAAAGAGGGTGAGTTGAGTAAGGGCGAGAAAACGGGCGCGGGTAAGATGCTTGGTGATGGAGTTCACTGGGGCTCCTAGACTCAATCATGCACCGATTGGGCAATGTCGTTTTTAAGGCTCTTTGCAAATCGCCCGTAGTCGCCATCGGACTTCTGAATATGGTTGGTCAGCCACTCCACGAGATACCTGAATAGTTCCGGAGAAAGGTCTGTTTTCCCACTATTATATTCATTTCTTATTTCAACGATCCTATTGGAAAACTTCAGGTGTTCTGCCCGGTGTAATTCCAAATCAGGGTAGCCTTGCAAGATCATCCACTGCTCTTCGGCAGCAAAATGGTAGGTAGCATAGTTTGCCAGATCAAGAATGACAGCGCCCAGCTCCATGTGGCCTACTCCGTTGGTAAAATCGTCGTATATCTTGTTTATCAGGCTAACGAGACGTTTATGGTGGGTAGATTCAAATTGCAAGTGCACCATTGCATGCCTCGCTGAAAACTTCATGAGGTGTCCGGTAGCCGAGACATTTTCTCGGTCGGTTGTTAAGCCTCGCGACGGCTTTTGCCAGCTTCACATCTG
>Ga0316217_10003077_pt1 | contig 19413 bp, 14 predicted proteins | sample 1anoAmetaG_FD_203633 | JGI IMG/M metagenome (GOLD analysis project Ga0316217, IMG submission 203633) | Freshwater microbial communities from Trout Bog Lake, Wisconsin, USA - 1anoA | ecosystem: Environmental > Aquatic > Freshwater > Lake > Hypolimnion/Profundal zone | place: USA: Wisconsin...
TCGTCGCTTCGGTGAGGCGTCCGACCTGTTGACGGGATCAGCCTGACATTGTTGGTGAGGCGTAATTGGTCTAAACCTGCCGGGCATGAGGACTTTGCGACGCATGGACGGCGGTTGGAGCGGATGGTTCGCCATCGCGCTTGTCGCCATCCTTGTGCGCGCCTTCGTCCCATCGGGTTACATGGCCTCGGCGGAGCGCGGACCGGGGTTCGTGATCTGCTCCGGCCAAACCACGACCGCCGACGCGCAGAAGGACGGCGATCCCTTCCACCATGCAAAGGTGAACGCTGAGTCCTGTCCGTTTGCGGTCCTGCAACTTGCGTTGGAATCTCAGGGTGCGCCCAGGGTGGACGCGCCTGTTTTCCTGGCGTCCGCGCCCGTCGGCATAGCGACGCCCTATCTGTCGCCGGGTCGAGGCCTCGCGGCGCCTCCGCCGCCATCCACTGGACCGCCCGCACGTCTGTGACCTGAACTCGACGCTGTCTTGGACTGCGCCGCAAACGCGTGCGCGCCGGACGCCTTCAGATCCTGACACAAGAGGCTTTTCCAGATGACCCACCTCACCTTGCGGTCGGCGTTCCACGCCGCCACCGGCCTTGCGATCTTCGCCATATACTTCACCCCAAATCTTGCTTCCGCCTGCGCGTGCGGATGCGGCGTCTTCTCCGTTGGCGCCGGCAATCTCATGCCGGACGACGCCAAAGCATCGGTCTTCGTCGAATATGACTTTATGAACCAGTCGAAGAACTGGGCCAGCGGTTCGAGCGCCCCTGCGGAAGACAACGCCGACAAGAAGATCAGGACAGACTTCATCACCCTTGGCGGACAGTTTCACATCGCCAAGGCTTGGACCGTGACCGCTGCAGCGCCGGTCTGGAACCGGGCGTTCACCACCGAAACCGACGACGGCGTGCAAACCTTTCGCCACAGCGCGCTCGGCGATATCAGACTGACGGCGACATATACCGGCCTATCCGACGATATGAGCCTTGGCCTGATCGCGGGGGTGAAACTGCCCACAGGCGACCACCGCTATGACAACTTTGACCCGGACACAGAGATCTCAACCGGATCCACCGACATTCTGCTGGGCGCCTACAAACAAGGCTCATTGAACCGCGACGGCGATCTCAAATATTTCGCCGAGGCCATTTTGGACAAGCCGCTTGACTGGAAATCGAACTACCGCCCTGGGGAAGAACTGAACCTTGCGGTCGGGATAGGATGGGCGGGCTGGACCTTCGCCGGCGGCAAGATCACAGCCGCGCCGGTGGTCCAGGTGATCTCGTCAGTGCGCGCTCGAGATCATGGACTGGACGGGCATCCGTCCGACAGCGGCTATGAACGCATTGTCCTCGCCCCCGGTCTGGAGCTGCAGTCCGGACCCTGGCGGCTTTTCGCAGACCTGGGCGCGCCGGTCTATCAGCGGGTGAACGGCAACCAGCTCACCGCACCTTGGCTGTTCAAGACGATGCTCACGCGCAGGTTCTAGTTTTCGCTGGGCAGGGCCGTCATTAGATTCAGCCTTAACTTGGAGCAGGGTTAACCCATCTCTAAGCGGCCGGACCTAGCGTCGGCCTCAAGCGACCGCTCGCAACGCGGCGCGAGAGGGCGATGACGACCATGGAGTGCCGCTATATCAATCTCGACTCGGCCGTCGCACGTCGCGAGACGCTGGAAACCTCCTTCCGACAGAGCGCCCGTCCCGGCTGGACGCTCGAACGATGGCCCGCGACGACGGCGGCTGAGATTGAGACGGATCGTGTGGAAGGCCGGCTTCCCCCGGCGCACAAGGCCTGTTTCCTCAGCCACAGGTCGGTGATCTCGGCGCACGCCGGCCGACCGGGGCATCTGATGGTGCTGGAGGACGACGCCCAGTTCGGATTTAGAACCTGCACGCTGGTCGATCAGATCCTGGCAAACAATCCAGAACTCTCATGGGACGTTCTGTGGACGGACATCGCCGTAACGGATCCTGCAGGCCTGCTCAGATTTGCAAAGCTTCGGCGCGAGCTCGGCGCCCGCGGCGACGTCCTGATCGTCGATCTCGCCCAGATCAGTTACGCTGGCGCGACCGCCTACATCGTCCACGAAAACGCCAAGGCGCGCGTTGCGGACATGCTCGCCGAAGGGTCGACGATCGACGTCCCCTACGATCTTCGCCTGCGACAGCTGGTCTATGAGGGGCGACTATTGGGACACGTCGTCTTTCCCTATCTGACGACCATTTCGCAGCATGCGTTTCAATCCAACATTCATGTGAACACTGAAAACTGCAACGAACTGATCTGGAACGCCTTTCGTCGCTTGAGCTGGTTTGAGCGGGACGTCGAAGCTGAACAGGCTTTGATTTTTGAGATGATGCCGCAAATCTGCGACCTTGAGGCGTCTCTTTATGGATTGTTGCTGGGCGCCACTACGACCGACGCGTTTCGGAGCACGTGATGCTCACTCCCTGCGTCAAACGGCGAGCGCACGACCGCCAACTCCCGTTTAAATACGCTCAATTCTGGCCCCTTCCATGCCATTAATCCACATGACGCAAAATATATCGCCGCCAATTCGTCGAGCCGCGCTGTTTTTTATTCTGATTTTGGTGGTGACTTTTGCAGTTTCATTGACCTTGCAATGTCACGATATTTCAGAATATTTCTTCAAGACGCAAGACTTCGTCGGCTCGGCGCTGGCGATCGGCCTGCTCCTGTGGCTTCCAAGGGTGCTGAGCCTCCGCTTCGGCGCGGGACGGCTCTTGGCCTGGGTTTCGCTCCATCCACGCGCAAGCCTTTGGGCGCTTTGTCTTGGCGTCGGTTTGTGCGGCTGGATCGGCTGGCGAGTCGTTTTTGGCGGCTACGCCCTATCTGAAGACGAGTTCATGGCGCTGTTCGACGCCGAGATCTTTCGAAAGGGCGCTTTGATCGCGCCCCTTGATCCCGTCTGGCGCCCCTTCAACACCGCCCTTCAGCCCATGTTCCAAATCAGCCTGACCAGCGGGGCCGCGTGGAGTTCATCCTACTATCCGGTCAACGCCGCCGCTCTGGCGGCCATGGATGTTGCAGGCCTGCGGTCTGCGACCGGCGGCCTTTGGGCGGCGCTGAGCGTCGGGCTCTGCTACAGGCTCGCGCGCCAGCTCTGGCCGGACACCCCCGCGGCCGCATATGCCGCCGCTTTGCTGTTGGCGAGTTCGTCGCAGCTGATCGTCACCGCCATGACGCCCTACGCCATGTCGGCGCATCTGGCCCTCAATCTTTTGTGGCTCAATCTGTTTCTGGCCAGAGGAAAACTCAGCCAAGGACTGGCTTTGGCGACCGCCTTTGCGGCCACCGGCCTGCATCAGCTGGCTTTTCACCCCTTGTTCGCCGCTCCGTTCGTCGGTCGCCTGTGGCTCGATCGACAGTTCGGACGGGCGGCGTTCCACACCGCAGGATATCTCCTCATTGCGGCGGTCTGGACGCATTATTGGGATTTCGCCTTGTGGACGGCGCACCTCGACCGAGGGCGCGAGATCCGCGCGGCGCTCGACCCCTTCAAGGTTGCGGTGTCGCAGTTGCAAGCCCTGAACGGATACGCCCTGCAGTGGCAGCTTGAAAACCTGTGCCGAGCCACTAGCTGGCAAAATCCCCTCGCCTTCGCCCTGTTTTTGGTGGGCGCCCCTCTGGCCTTTCGCGCAGGGGGTGTGGAGCGCAGCCTTCTCTATGCGCTGATCCTGACGACTGCGGTGGTCACCGCAATCGAACCCTATCAGGGCCACGGTTGGGGATACCGCTATTTGCACGGTCTGCTCGGGGCCTTCGTCATCATCGCGGTGCGCGGCGCGGTCTCAATATGGCCCACCGCGTCAGGAGGCCTCAGCCGGCGGGCCATACCCTGGGTCTTGACCTCCGCGCTGTTGTCCATCCTCGTACTGGCGCCGGTACGGATGATCCAGGCCCATGTGTGGAGCTCCCCCTATAGTCGGGCCCACGCCTTGATCTCCAACGCCAAGGCCGACATTGTTCTGGTGAATTCGGATGGTCTCGCCTTCGCAGATGATCTGGCGCGTAACGATCCTTGGCTTGGCAACCACCCCAAGGTCATGTCGGTGATGTCCATGTCGCCCGCCCAGATTTCAGCAGCGTGCAGGCTTGGAAAGATCGAGATTTTTGATCGAACGGTCGGCGATCAGCTCGGCATTTCTGAATTCGACCCGCCGAAGCACGAAAATGACGTTCAAATAAAGCTGGACACTTTGGGAGCGCTGCAACATTCAGGTCATTGCGGAACAGTATTAGGCTTAAATTCAGTTAAGCCCAAATTCTAGACCCCCGCATTATGACCTGTTCAATCCCGCCCACCGCACAATTCATTTTGCATTTACTCTGACCCAATAGGGTCAAGGTCCAGATATTTGGGCGGGCGAACATGGTCGAGAAGTCCGAACACGCAGGTGGTGAAAGAGACCCTGACGTCTCGATCGTGATCTATGTGCAATCTGGCCAAAGGGATCTGTCAAAATCGGTCGCCGAAGCGAACGCCTTGAGCGACGCGCTCATGGAGCGCTTTGAGCTGACGTCCGACCTGACCTTCGCTCTGGACGGCGACGGCGAATTCCCATTGCCGGACGCCAGCGCCCTTCCCATTCGAGTGACCCGATCCAACGAACCCGGTTATGGCGTGACGATGCGGCAAGCTATCCAGTCCTGCACGGGACAGCGCCTCGTTCTTTGTGATGCCGAGGGCGGCTACAATCTGCACGACGCCGCAGATCTTGTCGCCGCGCTGTTGGACGGCGCAGGCATGTGCATTGGTCTTCGCGCCGATCACTGCAAACCGTCGTCTTCTAGATCTCTCAAAGCCTGGGCGGCGAGACGGCTGTTTGGCATTCGCGTGGCCGACATTCGTTGCCGCTTCCGGGCTGTCAGTCGCGCGTGCTGGGATCGACAGAGATTGGGCGGCGTTGGAAATGAGTTGAGCGGGGAAATGGTCGCCAAAGCCGCCCTTCGCGGCGAGCGCATAGAGGAACGTCCGGTAAGCGTGGGCGAAGCGTTCTATCCCGCAGCACCTCTGCATGAGCGGCTGCGCAATTTCTGGGGTGAAGCGCGCTATCTACTGATGCTCAGTCCCGTGTGGCTGTTCGCCGTTCCGGCGATCGCGCTGGGCGCCTTGAGCTTCGCTATATTGACGCGGGCCGGGCTGCACGAACTGACCGGCGACCCGACCCCCGATCCCATCGGAAACTACTGGATCATTCTGGCGTCGGCGATGCTGGGCCTCAGTCACCTCGCCACCATGCTCGCCGTAGCCGGGCATCTCTATGGCGTTCGGGAAGGCTTTCGCCGGCCGGGCGCCCTGACCGTCCTTCTCGCGCGACGCCTGTCCCTTGAGTCCCTGCTCATGGCGGGCCTAGCCTTGCTCATCCTTGGTCTGATCGTGCTCAGCTATGTCGCGGTCACCTGGGTCGAACGATCCTTTCAGGCGTCCTACAGCGTCTATCTGCCGGTCGTCGGCGTCCTTTGCCTCACCCTTGCCGGACAGACAGTCTTTTCAGGCTTTCTGCTCGCCATTTTGGCGGGCAACCGCGCCAAGTTCCTCGCCCCTTCCCGCGCCTTGATCGATCATCGGCCGTCGGTCCATTCCCATGGCGAGACCGCAGGAGCGACCCACGCCTTCGTCGTTCTGGCTTACAAGGACTCGCCGTTTCTTCGCGCCTGCGTCGCCTCGGTCTGCGCACAGACGCGGCCCTCGTCCGTCATTATCGCGACGTCGACGCCGTCGAGCTATATCGACGAGATTGCGAGATCCTTTGGCGTGCCGGTCAAGATCAATCCGGTGCAGTCAGGCATCGCCGCGGACTGGGCGTTCGGATTGTCGGCGACCGACGCCCGCTACGTCACCCTCGCCCATCAGGACGATGTCTATTACCCCACCTTCGCCGAGCAGACCCTTGAAACCTTCGAGCGGTCCGACAAGGCCGCGCTTTGCTTCACCGGATACGAAGAAATCGACGACGAAGGCTGCCCGAAGAGCTCCAAAATCAGCAAGATCAAACACCTGATCCAGTTTTTCGCGATCGGAAGCCGCGAACGCGTGGAGGGTCGGTCGCTTCACGCCATGCTGGCGCTCGGCAATACCCTGCCCTGCTCGACCGTCACCTATGACCGGCGTCAATTGGCTGGATTTCAATTTTCAACAGAACTGTCGAGCAATCTGGACTGGGACGCGTGGATGAGTCTGCTCAATCGCGGCGAGACCTTCTTGCATGTCAATGAGCGCCTTGTCGGCCGGCGGCACAATGAGCTCACCGAAACGTCGGCGCTTATTCGCAATGGTCGCCGCGCTGAAGAAGACCTGCTCATGTTCCGGCGTCTCTGGCCGAAGGCGATCGGGGACCTCATCGCCTATGTCTACCGGCTAGGCTACTGATTTTAAATACATTTCACTACAGGGAAATGCGCAAGACATAGCCGAAGCTCAGCAGCGGGAAACACCACTCGACCGCGCGAATGACCGGCTCAACCGCCAAAGCGGCCATCCGGCGCAAACCCTTGGAGTTGAGAATCATTTCGGTTGCGTAGAAGCGATACGGGGTGATGCTCACCTGCTCCAGACCTGCGCGTCGACAAAGGGTGTGCAAGATCTTGTAGGTGAAGATGTGTACGTGATCGGGATGCTGCGCCTCAGATCCGATCATGCCCAACAAGGTATTGGCAAAGGCCAGACCGTTCGGCGTGGACAGGACGACTTCACGCCCCGGAAACCTTTTTTTGAGCATCAAGAGAAAATCGATCGGCAGATCGATATGCTCAATAAATTCACCGGCAACTATAACTTCAATTGAGCCATCGTCGAGCCCGGGCGCTTGCGGATCAAGGCCGTTTCCTCGGACAATCTTTGCATGGGGCCCCGTAGCCAGGCCTTCCGGCGGGATTTGCTCAGAATTGTCTATGCCAATCACCTGAGCGGCAACCTCGCCAATCCTCCCATGGAGCCAATATTTTGTGTCCCGCTTGGCGTAGGCGGTCTCGTCCAGACATCCAATATCGAGCACCTTCCGCCCGCGACAGATTTCAGACATGTAGTCCAGCCGGTCGACAGGACGGGGGGGCGTCAGGCGTTCCAGGGTTTCGTAGGTCAGCTCAGTCAAAGCGGCCCTCCTTTGGCGTCCACAAAAATCGCCGAAGGATGGCGACCCGAGCGCTCAGATAGTTGAAGACGACCATCACAAGGGTCGCCGAAGGCGCAGACGCCCACATCGGCCAGTTGAGGCCGGACCGAAAAAGCCAGATCGTGACAAAGGCCAGGGGAATGCCAAGGGCGACGCCTCCCATGAACCGGGCATATCCAACGAAAGATGCGTCGGCGCGGAAGGTATATCTTGAGTGCAGGACGTATCCGAGGCTTCCGCTGATCCCCCAGGAGGCGGCCAGAACCCCAGCGTAACCCAGTCCCACTCGGTCAGCGCCGATCAGCACCAGATTGTTGACCAGGGCGCAGATGGCGGCGGAGGCGACATATCGCGTCGGCTCCGTATTTGCCTTAGCCAAACTCAAGGTCGAGAGACCAGAAACGCGTAGTTGTGCGCCCACGGTCGAATGCGGCGCGTCGGTCCAATGTTTCCGAGACCGAAAACCGCACCCAGATCCGCGCGCGCCTCCTCTTCGGTCAGATAGGCGATGCGGTCTCCGGTCAGCCAACGATCGGACGAATAGGCGAGGGCGTGGATCGGGCTCCAGCGACGCTCCCAATCCTTGAACGCCAGCCCCCCGCCCGGCGCCAGCAATGTCTTTGCTGCGGCCAGCAATGAGGGGCGCGACGGGATCGGTACGTGATGCAGGACATCCGCCAGAATAATCAGATCGAAAGGATCTTTACCTTGCTCAACCAGGGCTTCGGCATAAGCCATCTCGAAGGTGACCCGGTCACGTGGGCCGCGATAAAGTCGTCCGATATTCGGCGCGATATCGAGAGCCAGAATGTCGGCCTGGGGAAACGTCGCGGCCAGCCGCTCTGTTGAGTATCCTTCACCACATCCCAGTTCCAGGATCCGGCGAGGATGCGGCGACCATTGAGCGACGAGCTGGATCCAGTCCTCAAGATCAAAGAAGACGGCGCGCCAAGCCTCGGCGACCTGGCGCTCATACGGCCCGAAGGCGCGCCTCACCATAGCCCCCAGCGCCAAAGTCCAATCTCCTCAAATGCCGTTTCGGACAGACAGTCGTCGTCCGCCGAGTTGGACCGGGTGGTGGGCCAAAGCACACGTCCGGCCGCCAGACCCGTCCAGATGACCGGCCCCTGCCAGCTTAGAAGGGTTGAAGTTAACGGGCCTTGAACTGTTGTGCGGCGCCATCGACCACAGTCGGCGTCATAGTCTCAATTCGGCCAGCCTGGGCCGGCAATCGCCCTGCCGATACAAAGGGCAGGCTTGGCCCGATCGCGAGATCGCCTATACTCGAAGCTGAGTAAGCGAGGGCGTTATGGATCGTATTGCGATCATCGGTTGGGGGTCATTGGTCTGGGCGCCCGACGATCTCGCCATCAAATACCCGTTCCAGCCGACAGATCTTTGCCTGAACCTGGAATTTGCGCGCCGCTCAAGCGACGGTCGATTGACCCTGGTGCTTGATCCCGAGATTGGCGTTTCCTGTCAGGTTCATGCAACCTGCTATGACGGGGACAATCTGAATGAAGCGATCCGAAACCTTCGTCTTCGCGAGGGGGTGCGAACAAAGGAGTGGATCGGCTTCGTCAATCTGAAGTCGGGCGCCCGCCGCACCGAGGCGTTTGATTTTGATCCCGAAAATGGACTGGCTATCGAAGCCTGGGGCCGTCGCCACAACTGCGACGCGGTGATCTGGACGGCTCTGCGCTCCAATTTTCCAAGACCCTATACCCCTGACGCCGCCATTCGGCATCTGCAGGCGCTCTGGCCTCACGAGTTGCACAAGGCGCTGGACTATGTGCGCAACACGCCGCCCCAACTGAAGACGCCGGTGCGCTCGGCCATCGAGGCGCGGTTCATGTCCCACCGGCCGCCCCCGTCGCGCGATTTTGCTCCATCGCCCGGCGGCAAAGCCGCAGAGCCGCAACATACGCCGCCGGTTCCTCAATCCGAAAGTCCGGAACGCAGGGCCGGTGCGTTGACATGGATCGTTGCGCTCCTAGCCGCGTTGGCCTTTGCTTGGCTCCGCTTTCGTCTTGGTCGTTAGGGAATCAAGGGCCGGCGATCGCGCGGGTGATGGTTGCGCTCAAGGTCAGGCGGATATTGGCGTCCGCCAGCACGCCGCCCTGGTCGGCGGACACGTCCTTCACCGTGATTTCAGGCCGACCGGCTGACAGCGCCACGCCGCTGATCTTCACCCCGTTCAGCGCTTCGACCATCTGATCCGACGCCTTGTTCAGCGTGTCCGTGAGGTCGAAACTGGCCCGGCTGTTGAGCGCCAGAATGATCGGGGGACTGAAGAGGGTCGCGAGCACCTTGAGCTTGGGATCATTGGACACGATCGCGAGGCGCAGTCGCGACAGTTGAAGGCGCTTTCCGCTCGGCGCCAGGGTGGGTTCTGCGGTCAGATAGACCCAGCCAGTGTCATCCAGCACACGTCCCGGCAATCGCGCCTTCAGCTTCACACCCACGGTCAGCGACCGGCCGGTCGGATAGAGATCAAAGTCGATGATCTGGGCCGAAGCGGCGCCGCCGGTCGCCGGCGCGGAAAACGACATGCCGACGACCGAGGCGCTAATGGCCTGTTTCAGCACGTGATAGGGGGCGGTGGCTCGCAGGTTGAGGTCAACGCCGCCGCCGCTATCGGGAAGTCGCGACAAATTCGGCAGAGTGATCGGCGTTGAGGCGATCGGAACGGGAGACACCTCAGTGCGGACACCCAGCCGCGCCGTTATCCGCAAGCCCTGGTCATCGACGGAAAGTCTGGCGAGCTGAGCGCTTCTGGGCGTCAAATTGAGGTAGGCTTTCTGGCCCGCCGTTTCCGGCAGAGAAATCGCGGTGGTCTTCCAGATCGCGGCAAGCTGGGTGCGAACCACATCGCAGGCCAGCGCATTGCCGACTGCCTTTTGCAGCTGGGTCTGGATATCCGCCGTCTTGGCGTTGGCAAAGCCTGTCAGGTCAAGGCTGGCGGGGTCGGTACAGAAGGGATGTTTGCCCAGCGGGCCAAGATCGATCTCGCGACAGGTTCGCGGCAGGACCTCGACCTTTGCGCTGGTGACCCAGTGCTGCGTCGTCGTGACGGACACAGCTGGACACCAGTCCGGGCCGATATCGAAGCCAAGATCCACGCCGGGAGACAGGTGCGCCTGGAAACGAGTGTTGCGGACGGGAACGAGCCCCGAAAGCTCGCCGGTGACCTGACCTGCGCCGTCGATCTTCACAGGTTGCTCAATGTGAAGTCGGTCGGCGCTGCGCCCCACCACGGGCGGCCCCTCCGCGGTTATGACCGCGCTCCAGTCATAGGCGGCGCACAAGGGCCGGAAACCTACGTGCGGCGGCGCCACCTTCGGCAGCTTCACGCACTGGCGCCGCGTACCGCAGGACTTGCCATCGCAGTAAGGCGTATCGGCGCATCGCTCCTCCAGGCCGACAGAGCCGCCCTCGGCATAGGGAGCGGACTGGCAGATCAGCGGGTTGACGCCCTTTACAGGAATGGGCTGCGCGGTCTTGGCCGCCAGCGCCGCCCGAAGCTCCGAATAGGGAATGAGAGCGGAAAGCTCGATCTCGCTGTCCGCCGCCGCGGCCACGGGGGTGGTCGGCGCGATATTTGGCGGCGGCGCCGTCGAGGCGCAGCTGGAGAGCGCCAACAAACCGCACAGAAACACGAGACGGCGAAAACTGGAGGTGAGGGTCATACGCACTGCGGCTCCCAAGCCTGGATCGGACGCCTTTTACCTTCTGGTTTTCAGTTTCGACAGATCCAACCGGCGATCTTCGCCGTGACGGCGAATTCCGCTGAGAATGCGGCGCCCGCATTGTCTTGGCCCAACGCCCACGCTTAGATTGAGCTGTGGTGGAAGCTCCGAACCGGACGCTCGCCAGTTTGCCCAGTTCCCGGGGAGGCCAAGCCGATGACGATCCTGTCAAACCTGAGGTGCGCGGTGGTGATCGCCGCCCTGTTGTCTCCGACCCTCGGCCAGTCCGCCGACCTGAAACGGACACCGATCACGCACGAAACCTTGTGGCTGATGAAACGGGTGGGCGCGCCGGTTGTGAGCCCCGACGGCCGAACGGTCGCCTTCTCGGTCATCGCGCCATCCTATGATCCAGACAAGCAGTCCAGCGATATCTGGGTCGTCCCGGCGGATGGGTCGGCGCCGCCGCGTCAGGTCACCTTCAATCGGGCCACGGAATCTGGATTATCCTGGTCCCCAGACAGCCGAAGGCTGGCCTTCTCCACCAAGCGGGAGGGCGACGAGACCGAACAGATCTATGTGCTTGATCTTGCGAGCGGTGGCGAAGCCCAGCGCGTCACTCATCTGGCCACCCCCGCCCTGGCGCCCAAGTGGCGGCCTGACGGTCAAGCGATCCTGTTCGAAACATCGGTCTATCCCGGCGCCTTTGACGACGACGCCAATCGCAAGATCGCCCTGGAGCGCAAGGCGCTCAAATCAAACGTCCGCATCTACGACCACTCCCCGATCCGCTTCTGGAACCGGTGGCTGGATGATCGACGCCCCACGATCATGATCCAGACGCTGGAGCCAGGCGCAAAGGCGATCGACATCCTGTCGCGCACCGAATTTGCGCGTTCTGACGGGTTCGGCGGCGATCTCAATGACGGCGGCGAGACGCTCTCGCCGATCTGGAGCCCGGACGGCCAGGACGTCGTCTTTATCGCCACCCACCAGAAGGCGAACGCCGCGCATGGCCATGTCAATTTCCAGATCTATCGTCTGTCGGCGGCAGGCGGCCAGGAGCCACGACCGATCTCTTCATCGATAGGTGCCTTTGAAGACCCTAAGTTCAGCCCCGACGGCAGCGGCCTGTTCGTGAAGTTCGCCGTGCAGGACGAGCAGGTCTATCACCTGGCCCGACTCAAGCGATACGCCTGGGCGAAGGGTGGGGACCTCGTTGACGTCCTGCCGGGGTTTGACCGCGAAGTGACGGGCTTCGAGATTTCGGCCGACGGCCACACGGCCTTCTTCCGCTCCCCCTCCGCCGGGAATGAGGGGCTCTACCGCGTGGCCGCTGAGGGCGGCCAGCCTGCTCCGATCGTCCAACCGAAGGTCGGCGGCTTTACAGCGCTCACGCTCGGAAGGACCACGACGCCCGAGCGCTTGGTCGCCGCCTATGGGTCCTCCGTCAATCCGACGGAAATTGTCTCCGTGGACCTCAAGTCGGGCGGCTCCCAGCCTTTGACGGGGTTCAATGCGGAGATCGCCGCTTCCATCGACTGGGCCCCGCCAGAACACTTCACCTTCGTCAGTCGCAAGGGCCGAACGCTTCACAGCATGATTATTCGACCGCCCGGCTTTGACCCCAAGAAAAAGTATCCCTTGCTGGTCTTTATCCACGGTGGCGCGGCGAGCAACAACCCTGACCAGATCGGGCTGAGGTGGAACTATCACCTGTTGGCTTCGGCCGGATACGTCATTCTCATGACCGACTACACCGGGTCGACCGGCTTTGGCGAAGCCTTCGCCCAGGCGATCAAGCTGGATCCCTTGAAAACGCCGGGCGAGGAGATCGATGAAGCGGTGGATGTCGCGCTGAAGCGGTACGGCTTCATAGACGGCTCGCGAATGTGCGCGGCGGGGGCCAGTTATGGCGGCCATCTCGTCAACTGGATCGAAGCCACGTCCACACGCTACCGGTGCCTGATCAGCCACGCCGGTGAAGTCGATCTGTTGACCCAGTGGGGCGAAAGCGACGGCAACTATGGTCGCGAACCCACCAACGGCGGCGCGCCTTGGGCGGGAGGCGATATTTGGAAATCGCAAAGCCCGATCACATTTGGGGCGCAGTGGAAAACCCCGATGCTTTTGAGCGTTGGTGAAAAGGACTTCCGGGTTCCGATCGGGAATGCACTGGAAAACTGGGCCACCCTGCAACATCAAAATGTTCCAAGCCGTCTGTTGGTCTGGCCTGACGCCGGCCACTGGATCACCAAGGCGGAGGACAGCCGGAAATTCTATGAAGAAGTGCAGGCCTGGCTGAGGACGCACCTCTCATCGAAGCCCTAGTATTAGGATCGCCTTACAAATTGATCGAGACAAGGATATTGAAACGTTTGGGCGACTAAACTTGCCGACTAGAGCAACAACTAGGCAAGTGTCTTGGAACAAGATGCGGCAATTGTTTCGCCTCCCCCGCGCCGCGGGGGCGTGACGGATATCGCCACCGTCGCGATTTTTTCGGCGATCATTGCCGTTGGCCTGTTGGTCACGTCTCAGGTCCGCGCGGTGTTGGCGGTCGACGACGCGGCAAGGACCCACGAACAGGCGCTCGTCATCAATGGCTTTAAAGTCACCGCAGAAAGCAAGAGAACCTGCATAGCGGGCAACGCGGTCTGGGACAGCGCCGTGGCGCACCTTGACCGAACCTACGACGCCAAATGGGCGGCCTCGAACATCGGCAAGTTTCTGTCTTCCGTATGCGGACTACCATCAGAAGCGATCTTCAGCGCGGACGGAAAGGTGCTAGGGGCTTGGCGCGACGGCGCGCCCGTCGCCAATTTCCATCCGTCTGCCGCGATAGACCGCCTCATGTCGAGGCTCCACGCACGAGAGCTTAAGCGTGGTCCATTTTCCGTAAGGACAGCGGCCGAACACGCGATCACCGCGCCGATCGACGAGACCGTCTTGGCGGTGGGTCCTGACGGGCCGGAGTTTATACATGGCAGCCTTGTCCAGCCCGATTTTGGAACCGTCTTGCCCAAGGGCGCGATGTCTCCCATCGTCATTGCTAAGCAGCCGCTGGACGCGGGCTTCCTCAACGTATTTGGCGGACAGTATCTGCTAAGTCAGCTTTCGTTCGATCGATCCCTTACAGTCAGCGCACCGTCCGGGTTTGCGAAGATCGGACTTGGCGACGATCAGGGCCGCATCGTCGCCGCGGTGAAATGGCGATATGATCGACCCGTCGAGACCCTGGTGTGGACCGTCGGGCCGGCCGTCAGTCTCCTCTTGTTCGTGATCGTGGGCGCACCTGTGGCGCTGATCTTTCGGGAGCGCAGGAATTCAGCCGTCCTCGGCCGCGCCATGACCGAAGCTCAGGCGGCGTCGGAAGCCAAAACCCAGTTCATCGCCAATATGAGCCATGAAATCAGAACGCCGTTGAATGCCGTCCTCGGCATTTTGAGTTTGCTCCGCTCAAAGCCCCTCGATTCTGACACCGCGTATCTCGTGGAGCGCGCCTATTCGAGCGGAACATTGCTTCTGGGAATCTTGAACGATGTCTTGGACACCGCGCACGTCGAAGCCGGGCGGATCGAGTTGAAGATCGCGCCCTGCGACGTCGCCAAGCTCGTCGACGACATCGAACATCTCACGCAAACCCTCGCAGACGAAAAGGGTCTGTCGCTTGCCTGCGAGATCGACGGGCGTCTTGGCGTGCTGCTGGTTGATGAAGGCCGTCTAAAGCAGGTGCTCATGAACCTGATCAGCAATGCGGTGAAGTTCACCTCGCACGGCGGCGTCACCTTGCGCATCTCATCAACACCTGGCGGCGACGTCAAACATCGGCGCCTGCGCATATCGGTTCGCGACACGGGCGTCGGCGTTGCGCCGGAAGACCAATCGATGATTTTCCGCCGCTTTGTGCAACTTGACGGCTCGGCGGCGCGTCGTCAGGGCGGAGTAGGTCTGGGTCTGGCGATTTCTCAGGCCCTCATCCAGCTTATGGGCGGCGACATCCAGTGCGAAAGCCAGCTCGGCCAGGGGGCGGACTTCTGGTTCGAGATTGAATGTGAATGCGTCATCGCCTCGGAGTCAGAAGCGGCCTTGCCCTCTCGCGCCGATGTGGAGACTGAAGCGGACGGCGCGAATGCGAACCCGGTCCGCATACTGCTGGTCGAAGACAACCCCACCAATCGCCTTGTCGCCTGCCGCATCCTCGAAGCCGCAGGCGCGGTGGTCGAAACGGCGATCAACGGGCGGGAAGGCCTTCGCGCGGCGACGGACAGCGCCTTTGACGTGATCCTTATGGACGTCCAGATGCCCGAAATGGATGGCGTCACGGCGACAAGACGGATCCGCGAGCTCGAAGGCGAACGGGGCGTGGTCCCGATCATCGGGCTGACGGCGAATGTATTGCCAAGCCAGACCGACATCTACCGGGCCGCCGGGATGAATGACGTTGTCGCCAAGCCGATCGAGCCGGCGCTGCTGATCGATCGCGTACACGCTGCGTTGTGTTGAGCCCCTGGGGCGGCGACCGCTGGATTTTCACACGCAGCGTCTTGCCTTCACGCAAGGTGCGGCCCTAGCTTCTGGCCATGACCGACACCCATCCGCCGACCCCGATCCGCGCCATTGTCGCGCCCGTCACGCCCCTGCAACAGAACTGCACGATCGTATGGTGCGTGGCGACACACAAGGCCGCCGTGATCGATCCCGGCGGTGAAACGCCGCGGATTCTGCAGGCGATCAGGGACAATAACCTCACGGTGGAAAAGATCTGGATCACGCACGGCCATATGGACCACGCGGGGGGTGCGGCGGCGCTCAAAGAGGCCACGGGCGCCGTGATCGAAGGGCCGCACAGGGATGACCAGTTCTGGATTGATCTGATCGAGGACAGCGGCCGAAAATACGGCGTTCCTGGCGCCAAGGCGTTTGTTCCCGACCGCTGGTTGGAGGACGGCGACGAAGTGACTCTGGGCGAGACGCGGTTTCTGGTTCGGCACTGCCCTGGCCATACGCCAGGGCACGTCGTCTTCGTTCAGCCTGAAGCGCGCTTTGCGCAGGTCGGAGACGTGCTGTTCAAAGGGTCGATCGGCCGGACCGACTTCCCGAAAGGCAATCATGAACAGCTGATCGCCTCAATCACCGAGAAGCTCTGGCCGCTTGGATCGGATATCGCCTTTGTCCCCGGACATGGTCCCATGTCGACCTTCGGAGCAGAGCGGAAGACCAATCCTTTCGTCGCTGACGTCGTGCTCGGCTAAGCGGCGCCGCTAACGGGGCTGCGGCTTGGCGGGTCCTGACGCTGTGATGGCCGACCGATCAGAAGCGAATCTGACCGTCAATGATCGACTGATAGAGGGTGCGGTCGACCCGCACATAGCCCTGGGCGGGATCGCGGAAATAGACCGGGTCTGAAATCCGTTCCGGGTCGAAGCCGTCCTCGACAAGGTCGATCTTTCGATACTTGAATGTGCCCGTCGTCTCCATTTCCGGCTGAAGCCGAAGGAAGACGGGCCTAGCGTAGGGCGGCAGATGCGCGTCGGCGGCCTGCTGCATTTTAGTGATGTCAAAGCCCTGGCCGACCACCAGGGACGCCATGCCCGCCCGCCCATCGACGCCCGGAACGGTGACGCCGTAGACATTGGCCTCCACCACGCCCTCAACGGCGCCCAGCGCCGCAGCGACTTCACCGGTGGAGACATTTTCACCCTTCCATCGGAAGGTGTCGCCGATCCTGTCGACGAAATAGAAGTATCCGTCGTGGTCCTGGCGCATCAGATCGCCGGTCCGGAACCAGGCGTCATCTCGTGCGAACACATTTCGCAGCACCTTCTTCTCGGTCGCCTGCTTGTCGGCGTAACCGGAAAAGTTCGATCGCGCGTCTGATCCGATCGCCCCGACCGCTTCGCCGATCTGTCCGGGCCGGGCCTCGACACACAGGCCCTGCGGCGTCCGCACGGGCATCTCGGTCTCGAGGTCGAACTGAACCAGCTTGATATTGAAGGACTTGCGTAGATAGGCAGGAATGCGGCCGATCGCGCCGGGCTTTCCGTCGAAGTTGAACATCGACACATTGCCTTCGGTCGCGCCGTAAAACTCCAGAACGTCGGGAATGCCAAAGCGGGTCAGGAGCCGCTCCCAAACCTCGAGCCTGAGGCCATTGCCGAAGGCCAGCCGCAGATGGTGGGCCTTCTCCTCCATCTTCGGCGGCTGGTTGACGAGGTATCGGCAAAGTTCGCCGATATAGACAAACATGGTCGCCTGGCCAGCGATGACGTCGTCCCAGAACTGCGTTGCGGAAAATTTGCGTTTCAGAAGGATCGCGCCGCCGTTCAGAAGCCCGGCGCCGAGTGCGCAAAGCCCGCCCGTCGCGTGATAGAGCGGCAAGGTCACGTAAATCCGGTCCGCGGCGTTGGCGCCCGTCGCGCCTGCGAACCCGCGCATATAGAGCTGGGCGCGCATATGGGTGATTTTCGCCGCCTTCGGCAATCCGGTCGTACCGGAGGTAAAGATGTAGAGCGCGGTGTCCTTCGCCGTAATGCCGAACCGGGCCGTTTCCCGCGTGGGGCGGAGCGAGGAGCAGCCCTTGAGCGCCCGATCAAAATCACGATCCCCGCGCCCGGATCCGCCGACACCGCCCTGACCGCCGCCCAGCACCCATTCGGTCATCGGACGCACAAGATCGGCGCGAACGGCCTCGAAGGCCGAGGCGGTTTCGAGATCACAGATGAGGTGAGCCGCGCCTGACACATTCAGGCAATGGGTGAGCGCTGGACCCGCAACCTGATTGTTGATGAGGGCGGTCGCCACACCGACCTTCGACAGACCATACCAGACCGCCAGATATTCAAGTCGGTTGGGCATGAACAGGGCCACGGTGTCGCCGCGCTTGATGCCCCGGCTGGTCGCCCAGTGCGCAAACCGGTTCGCCATACTGTCGAGCTGGGCGTAGGTGATAGACTTGCCTTCAAACTCCATCGCCACATTGGCGCTGAAACGGTCGACCGCAGCTTCGAGGTCGTCGCAGACAAGCGTTTCCGAGTCGGCGGCGACCGATCGAACGCGCGATAGGGTGCGATAGAGTCCGGAGACAAACCGCATCTCGCGCGCGAGTTTGGTCCACACGGATTTTGTCATGGTCTTCAGATCCCAGGCCCCGACGCCCCGAATTGCGTGTCCGGGGGTGAAGTCTACCGTGGTTTGCCCACGGCGTCGCCCAAGGTCAAGCTGTGCGCGACGGGGACGGGCGCACAGCGCCCGCACGTGATGAAAAAGCCCCGGTCCTTGCGAACCGGGGCTTTCCCTAAGCTACAATCGACGACCCCGAAGGGATGTCGGGCTTTGGACTTAGAAGTCCATGTCGCCCATGCCGCCCATGCCGCCGCCCGGCATGCCGCCGGCGCCGCCGGCGGTGGCCTTCTTGGGGGCCTCGCAGATCGCGGCTTCCGTCGTAATCAGGAGGCTTGCGACCGACGCTGCGTCCTGCAGAGCCGTGCGCACGACCTTGGCCGGGTCGATGACGCCGTCCTTGACCATGTCGACATAGAGCTCAGTCTGAGCGTTGAAGCCGAAGGTCGCGTCCTTGTGGTCAAGCACCTTGCCGACGACGATCGAGCCTTCGACGCCCGCGTTTTCGGCGATCTGACGGATCGGGGACTGCAGGGCGCGACGCACGATCGCGATGCCGGCGTTCTGATCGTCGTTGTCGCCCTTGAGGTTTTCCAGAGCCTTGGACGCCTTCAGGAGCGCCACGCCGCCGCCCGGAACGATGCCCTCTTCCACCGCCGCGCGGGTGGCGTTGAGCGCGTCGTCCACGCGGTCCTTCTTTTCCTTCACTTCGACTTCGGTCGAGCCGCCGACGCGGATGACCGCAACGCCGCCCGCCAGCTTGGCGAGACGCTCCTGCAGCTTTTCCTTGTCGTAGTCCGACGTGGTGTCTTCGATCTGACGCTTGATCTGAGCGATGCGCGCTTCGATGTCCGAACGCTCGCCCGTGCCGTCCACGATCGTGGTGTCGTCCTTGGTGATGGTGATCTTCTTGGCCTTGCCCAGCATGTCGAGCGTGACGCTCTCGAGCTTGATGCCGAGGTCTTCGGAGATCACCTGACCACCGGTCAGGATCGCGATGTCTTCGAGCATGGCCTTGCGGCGATCGCCGAAGCCCGGCGCCTTGACCGCCGCGACCCGGAGGCCGCCGCGCAGTTTGTTCACCACGAGCGTGGCGAGCGCTTCGCCTTCAACGTCTTCAGCGATAATCACCAGCGGACGGCCGTTTTGCACGACGGCTTCCAGAACCGGCAGCAGCGGCTGAAGCGAGGACACCTTCTTTTCGAAGAGCAGGACGAGCGGCTCTTCGAGGACGGCCTCCATCTTGTCGGCGTTGGTGATGAAGTACGGCGACAGGTAGCCGCGGTCGAACTGCATGCCTTCGACGACGTCGAGTTCGGTCTCGAGGCTCTTGGCCTCTTCCACCGTGATGACGCCTTCATTGCCGACCTTGGCCATCGCCTTGGCGATCATCGCGCCGATTTCGGCGTCGCCGTTGGCGGAGATGGTGCCGACCTGCGCGATTTCGGAATTGTCCGAAAC
>Ga0316217_10003078_pt1 | contig 19410 bp, 17 predicted proteins | sample 1anoAmetaG_FD_203633 | JGI IMG/M metagenome (GOLD analysis project Ga0316217, IMG submission 203633) | Freshwater microbial communities from Trout Bog Lake, Wisconsin, USA - 1anoA | ecosystem: Environmental > Aquatic > Freshwater > Lake > Hypolimnion/Profundal zone | place: USA: Wisconsin...
CGGCCACGGCGACGAGCGCGACGCTCGCCTTGTAGCGGTCACCGCGGGCGAGCGTCGCGAGCTCCGCCTTGAACGCATCGTTCTGGCCGGAGGAGTCCTTGTCCTCGTACACGACGAGGACGGGCTCCCCGCCCAGCCTCGACAGCTCGAGGCTCCGCTCCCACGCGTCGCGCAGCCGCAGCGCGGGGCGGTCCGCTCCCGGCGGAGGCAACGCCAGCGTGGTCCGTGTGGACATGACGGCAGCGAGCCCCACGAGGACGGCGACGACGGCGCCTTCTCGGGCCCTCATGATCTCCTTCTCCCTGACCTCGGGTCCGCCGGGCGCGGACCGGCGGCACGCTGGACAGCCGCGCGAACGACGCTCCGCAAGGCCTCAGGGTCGCTCGGGGCGACCTGCCCGCCCCGCGCGCCGATCATCTCCGCCATTCCGGCGACGCCAGCGCCGCCGACCAGCCACGGGACACCGCCGCAAGCGCTGGCGTAGTCGTCGACGAGCTCGCGCGCCCGTGCCCGGGTCGGCGTCACGGTGACCGACAGCGCGACCAGCGCCGGCTTCACGGCCTCCACCGCCGTGTGCAGGGCCCCGGGCGGCGTACGCGCGCCAAGAAAGACTGGACGAAGTCCCCACCCCGAGAACCGCATCGCGGCGCCCAGCAAGCCCAGCTCGTGTTCGTCGTCCGCGAAGCACGCGAGCAGCACGCGCGAGCCGCTCTCGGGGTTGTCCGCGAGCCTCATCAGGTCGCGGAGTACCGTCCCGAAGCGGTGCGAAGCGAGGTGCTCCTGGGCGACGGACAGGGCGCCGTCGTGCCATCGCTCGCCGATCTCGTGAAGCGCGGGAACAACGACACGATCGAGGATCGTCGTCGCGGACCCGAGGAACATCAGCTGACGCAGCTGGCGATCGAGGGCGGCCTCGTCGAACCGGCTCACGGCGTCCAGGAGACCCTCTACGGTCTCTGCATAAGGCTCGGAGAGGTGCGTTCGAGGGGGGCTGCTCTCGCGAGGCTCCTTGCCGGCGAGCAGGAGCTTCGCGACCGCCGACGCCGGCGTCCCCGCGTCGCAGAGCCGACGCATCTCGCGCACCTGCTCCACGTCGGATTCGCTGTAGAGTCGGTAGCCGGAGGGCGTGCGCTCGGGGGTGGGGATGCCGTATCGCCTCTCCCATGCGCGGAGAGTGGGCTCCGGCACGTCCGTGAGCTCGGCGACCACGTGGATGCGATAGGGCCCGCGAGGCGCGACGCTCGCCTGCTCCGTGCGGGGCGCTGCCCTCGCCTGCCTCGGACGCGACCGCTCAGTCATTCGGAGGGCGCGCGGTTGACACGGTTTGCATAGGGTCTATATGAACCCTATACAAACGCGGAGGGCAGGATGCAAATCACTTCGGGCAAGAGGCGCGCAATTGTCATCGGCAGCGGGTTCGGCGGCCTCGCTGCGGCGGTGCGCCTCGGTGCCCGAGGCTGGGATGTCACCATCCTCGAGCGCAACGACCAGCCTGGCGGAAGGGCTCGCGTGTGGAAGGACCAGGGCTTCACCTTCGACGCGGGGCCGACGGTCATCACCGCACCGTTCCTCTTCGAAGAGCTGTGGACCCTCTGCGGGAAGCGGATGAGCGATCACGTCGACCTCCGCCCCGTATCGCCCTTCTATCGCATCCGCTTCGATGACGGGCGGTCCTTCGACTACACGGGCGATCCGGCCAGCATGCGCTCGGAGATCCAGCGCCTCGCTCCGGGTGATCTCGACGGTTACGAGCGCTTTGTGGAGATGAGCCAGGAGATCTTCTCCGTGGGCTTCGAGAAGCTCGCTCACGTCCCCTTCAGCCGCTGGACCGACATGGCGCGCGTCGTCCCGGCCATGATGAAGCTCGAGAGCTACCGAACGGTGTACGGGCTCGTCTCGAAGTTCGTGGCCGACGAGAGGCTGCGTCAGGTGCTGAGCTTTCACCCCCTCCTGGTCGGCGGTAACCCGTTCACGACCACGTCGATCTACAGCCTCATTCCCTACCTGGAGCGCAAGTGGGGCGTCCATTTCCCCATCGGCGGAACCGGAGCGCTCGTCCAGGGGCTGCTCGACCTCGTCGAGGGTCAGGGGGGGAACATCCGCTACAGCGCGACGGTCGAGGAGATCCTGGTCGAGCGGGGACACGTCCGCGGTGTCCGCCTCGCCTCCGGAGAGCTCGTGCCCGCCGATATCGTGGTGTCGAACGCGGACTCGGCGTGGACCTACCAGCGCCTCCTGCCAGCGAAATACCGTCGTCGCTGGACCGACCGGAGGCTCGAACGGGCCCGCTACTCGATGAGCCTCTTCGTCTGGTACTTCGGGACCCGCAAGCAGTACGCGGACGTCGCCCACCACACGATCCTGCTCGGGCCTCGGTACGAGGAGCTGCTCACGGACATCTTCCGGCGCCACACGCTGGCGAAGGACTTCAGCCTCTACCTGCACCGGCCGACGGCCACCGACCCCGGGCTCGCCCCCGCCGGGTGCGACGGGTTCTACGTGCTCTCGCCCGTGCCGCACCTCGACGCGGACGTCGACTGGCGTGAGCGAGCAGAACCGTACCGGAAGCAGATCGAGAAGCACCTCGAGGCGACCGTCCTCCCCGGGCTGTCGGAGAATCTCGTGAGCTCGCGCACGATGACGCCCCAGCACTTCAAGGACGAGCTCCTGAGCGTGCGGGGGGCGGCCTTCGGGCTCGAGCCGGTGCTGACTCAGAGCGCTTGGTTCCGGCCGCACAACCAGAGCGAGGAGGTGGGCGGCCTCTTCCTGGTCGGCGCCGGCACACACCCAGGCGCGGGCGTGCCGGGCGTCCTCTCCTCGGCGCGGGTGCTCGACTCGCTGGTGCCCAGTGCCGTCGCCTGACGCCGGCCGCGCCGACCTTGAGGCCTGCCGCGTCATCCTCCGCGCAGGCTCCAAGAGCTTCTCCGCAGCCTCGCTCCTGCTGCCGCGGCGCGTCCGCGAGCCCGCGACGGCGATCTATGCCTTCTGTCGGGTCGCCGACGATCGGATCGACTCTCAGCCGGGAGCCACGGGGCTCGTGGTCGACGACCTGCGGGATCGCCTGTACCGCGTCTACCTCGGACGGCCGGAGAACGACCCGGTCGACCGCGCGCTCGCGGCGGTCGTCGAGCGCGAGCGCGTGCCGGTCGAGCTCTTCGAGGCCCTCCTGGAGGGGCTCGCGTGGGACGCCGACGGTCGCCGCTACGAGACGCTCGACGACCTCCACGCGTATGCCGCGCGGGTCGCCGGGACCGTAGGCGCGATGATGACGCTGCTCATGGGACGGCGCGCCGCCAGCGTCCTCGCGCGCGCGTGCGACCTCGGCGTCGCGATGCAGCTGACGAACATCGCCCGGGACGTCGGGGAGGACGCGGCGCGGGGCCGGATCTATCTCCCGCTCGCGTGGATGCGGGAGGTCGGCCTCGACCCGGACGCCTGGCTCGGACGGCCGGCGCCGGACGAGGCGACGAGGTCGGTGGTGGCGCGGCTGCTCGAGTCTGCCGACGAGCTCTACGCGCGAGCCGACGCTGGCATCTCGGGACTGCCGGCCGACTGCCGCGTGGCGATCCGCGCCGCGAAGCTCATCTACTCGGACATCGGACGCGGCGTCATGCGCGCGGGCTTCGACTCGGTCACTCGACGCGCGGTCGTGTCGCGAGCGCGCAAGGTGTGGCTGATCGTGCGCTCCCTCAAGGCCCGGTTCGAGCGTCCGCGCTTGCTGGACGCGCCGCCGCTCGGGCCGACGAGGTTCCTGGTGGCAGCCTGCGCGGAGGGTTCGTGAGGGAGCGCTCCCGGGCGCGCGGGCGCGTACGCGACGCCGGGGGCGTGGAGCTCCTCGAGCGGCTCGACCACCTCGACGCGCACAGGACTGAACGTCGACCGGCGGTGGAGCCTCCCCCTGCGCCGGAGCGCGGCGCCGCGACCGACGTCGACGTGGCGATCGTGGGCGGAGGGCTCTGGTCGCTCCTCGCGCCGGTCCTCGCGGCCCGCTCCGTGGGGGTTGCCGTCTTCGACCGGGCGCGCGTCGGAGCGACGCACCGAGAATGGAACGCCAGCGGGCCCGAGCTTCGCGCCCTCGTGGATGCGGGCGTCGTCACGGCCGCCGAGCTCGCCGAGCTGATCGTGGCTCGCTACGACCACGGGGTGTGCGCGTTCCACGGCGGCGGACGTTACCCGGTGTCGGGGGTCCTCGATCACGCCGTGGACGCCGGGCCGCTCCTCGGCAACTCCCGCGCGCTGGCCGAGCGGAGGGGCGCGTCCGTGCACGACGGCTGCTCGCTCGTCTCGTTCGCGTGCGGACCGACCGCTGTGCGCCTCCGCTTCAGGACTCGAGACGGAGTCGCCAGGGACGTGACCGCGAAGCTCATGGTCGACGCACGGGGCGCGGCGAGCTCCGACGCCGTCGCCGACCTCGTCTGTCCGACCGTGGGTGGCGTGCTGCAGGGCCTCGTGGAGGGCGATGGTCCCGACGAGATCAACCCCCGCGTCGGCGAGATCCTGGCGACCGTCGACGCCGTGGACGCGGGCCGACAGCACGTGTGGGAGGCGTTCCCCGGACGCCCTGGCGAGACCACCGTCTACCTCTTCTATTACGCGCGCGCGGACGAGAGCACGTCGCTCGCCGATCTCTATGGGCGCTTCTTCGCGACGCTCTCCGGGTACAAGCGCGGCGAGGCGCGGCTCCTGCGGCCGACCTTCGGGTACATCCCGGGGTGGTCACGCCTCTCGAAGGCTCCGACGGCTCCGGACGCTCGAGTGGTGCTCGTCGGAGACGCTGCCGCCCGCCACTCTCCGCTCACGTACTGCGGCTTTGGCGCGACGCTCCGGTCCCTGGTCCCGGCCGCCGACGCCATCTGTCGCTCGCTTCTGGACGGCCGCGCCGCCGGTGCGACCGTGGTCGACGACGCGCCGATTCACGCCCTTACAGGCGTCCTCGCGCACATGATGGCGGCGCGGACGCTCGAGGGAGACGAGCTCAACACCCTGCTCGACGCCGCGTTCCAGACGCTCCACCAGATGGGGAACGAGCCCTACGCACGCCTGCTCAGGGACGAGATGACGCCGGCCGCGTTTGTCGAGTTTCTCCGGAGGACCGCGTCGAGACACCCCGCCGTATGGAGGAAGGTCGCCCGCGGGATCGGGCTCAAGGTCGCCGGGCGATGGTCGCTCGGGCTCGCTCGCGCCATGGTCGCGAGCGCCTGAGAGCGGCCGTGCGCGCGAGCTCCCATCGCCCGAAGAAGAGTCCGTACGGCGTGCCGCCGGCGGGCCCCACGTGGTGGACGCGATGAGCCCGCGCGACGCCGCGGAGGTACCGAAACCGGAGGAGAGCACTGACCGGCATGCGCCCGTGTACGAGCCCGTCGTGCACGACGAGGTACGCGAGCCCGAACACGGTCATCCCGATCCCGAATCCGAAGGCGACCTCTCGGAGCGAGCCTTCACTCGCCCTGCAGCCATAAATGACGAGCGCGATGGCGACGGGCGCGTGAAGCACCGAGAGCAGGTCGTTGGCTTCGAGGCGCGACCCGGCGGGTCGCGGCGCGTGGTGCGAGCGGTGGACCTTCCAGAGCCACGCGTGCCACACGCGGCCGTGGAGCAACGCGGCCCAGAAATCCATGCCGACGGCCACGACGACGGCGACGGGGAGCCAGACCAGCGCGTGACACACGGGGGGGCTCATCGTGTCCGTCCCCCGAGCGAGCCATGATCCCCGCGAAGAAGGGCGCGCTGTTCACTCGGTGGTTCGCGAGGCACGCCGAGCGCCGGATCTTCCGCGCGTTCGGGGCCGTGCACGTCCGCGGTATCGCCGAGCTCGGGACGATCGCGGCGGAGAGGCCCGTTCTGGTCGTCTCGAACCACGCCGCGTGGTGGGATCCGCTGCTCATTCTCTACCTGACGGTCCGCGTCCTGCGCGTCGACGCGTACGCCATGATGGACGCGAAGAACCTGCGGGCGCTCCCCTTCTTCGGCAGGGTGGGGGCGTTCGGAGTCGACCTCGACGACGCCGCCGACGGCGCTCGAGCCATCCGGTACGCAGCCAAGCTCCTCGATCGGGCGGGGCGCCTCGTCTGGGTCTTCGCCCAGGGGCGGGAGGTCGTCGTCACCGCGCGCCCGGTGCGCTTCCGGGGCGGGAGCGCCGAGATCGGGCGGGTGGCCCGCGAGGCCGTCGTCATCCCCGTGGCCATCCGCTACGAGCACGGGAGCCGACCCGAGCCCAGCATCTACGTCGCGATCGGCGAACCGCTGGGCCCTGAGAGGAACGTCGGGCGCGGGCGCGCCGCGCAGGAGGAGGCGGTGGGGCGCGAGCTCGACCGGATCGACCGCGCGCTCGTCGATGCGGACCTGTCCGGGTTCACGCCGGTCTATGCCCGCGCGCCGTCCCCGTCGATGGCCCTCCTGCAGCATGCCCTCGCCTGGCTCACGCGACCTCGCGCGGGGCGCTGAGGTCCACGCGAGCGTCACGGCGCCGCTCCGGTCAGGGTCCCGGTCCGCGGGTCGGAGCGCAGCTCGACCCCGCGCCACACCGTTCTCCCGGAGACGAGGGCGCCAGCGAAGGCGACGAGCAGCAGTCCATCGGCCAGCGCGATGTCGATCGGCAGAGAGAGCGGTCTGAGCGGCCGCCCGCTCCGGAAGCGCGCGAGACATGCGGCGAAGAGCCGCGAACCTCCGGCGACCGAAGCTGCGGCGAGCGCGTGCCGTCCGCCGACCGCGACCGTGAGCAGCGCGAGCGAGGCGACGAGCGGCGTCGCCGCGATGAGGGCCGGATACGCGAGCAGCAGCTGCGGCCTTTGCGTGCGGATCACCGTGATCCAGCGCTTGTACCGCCCGATCACCTGGGCCCACGAGCGCCCCTGCGCTCGCGAGGGCGCCGTCAGCGGAGCCATGCGGGTGAGCCACCCGGCCGCACGCAGGCGCCGCCCGAGCTCCATATCCTCGCCCAGATGACCGACCAGCGCGCCAAAGCCACCGACCTCGTCCAGGGCGGAGCGGCGGACGGCGAGGAGCTTGCCCACGACCCCGTCGGGGTCCAGCGCCCCGAGGACCGCGAACGCATGCAGCGAGCCATCAAGGATCGCAGCCGAGGCTCGGTCCGCGAGGGTGGTCGGAGCGATCTCGACGGGGGGAGCCCAGGCGGCCCCCACGCGCGCGTCGGACAGCACCCCCAGGAGGTCATCCAGGGACACGCCGGCCAGATCGACGTCGCTGTCCGCCACGATGACGACGGGGCCGGTCGAGCCCTCCCTGGCCAGGGTCCGGGCGAGCTGGTCCGCCTTCCGGTTCGGGCCGACGGCGCCCGTCACGACCGTCTGAGCGTCGATCCCCGCGGCCCGCAGCCGCTCGCACGCGAGCTGGGCGACCGGCGCGGCCGGATCATCGGCCGCTGCGACGGCGAACCTGACGATCCGCGGCGGAGCCTTCGCGTCCTCCGTGGAGCCCAGGGTTCGCAGGAGGGACGGCTCATCTCCCGCGCACGGACGGACGACGATCGTGGCCCGCGCGCCGGTCGGCCGCATCGGGCGAGGTGAGGACGACCGGATCGCGGCCCACGTCGTCGTGGACGCGAGGCCCGCGGACCATCCGAGGGTGACCAGCGACAGGACGTCGCCGATCATTCGTGGCTCATCCGGAACTGGAGGAGGAACTGGACCCACGGGCTTGCAAAGCGGTCGAGCGACAGCGACTCGTGCACCGCGACCGTGGCCAGGCCCTCAAGCTGCGCCTCCACGAGGGCACGCGCATAGAACGGGGTGTCCTCGAGGCTTCGACGGACGGCGGGGAGGGTGCTCGCGTCCGCCTGCGTCTGCCTTCGAATGCCCCATCGGGTCGTCGGCAGTCTCGCGGGGCCGAGACCCGCGATGCGCCGGATGCTGTCGCCCCGGATGTCGAGCGCGAAGCCCCGCTCGGTCCCCGCCCTCTCCGCGACGTCGTAGGTGATACACGTGCGACCTCGCGTCAGGTGAGAGCGCGACCATGTCCACCGCGAGAAGCTCGACTCGAGCGGGACGTCCCCCGCGTTGGCATCGTGGTAGCCGCTGCCCGCGAAGCGGAGCGAGGGCTCCTCGAGCGCCACCTCGAGCCGCCCCTCCGGAGCGACGGGCCACCACGTGTGGAGGGCCCCCGTGTCGAGCTGGAATGCCTCGCCGGGCGACGACGACGGACGGAAGGTGACTCTCCCGCGGAGCGGCCGGCCGAACGGGGAGGTCCGCTCGACGATGTCGACGACGAGCGCGTCGCCTTCCCACCCGATGTGGCTGTCGCCGAGCGTGACGCTCCGCGCGTCACGAGCCTCGTCAGGGATCGACCGTTCGTGCAGAGCCCAGAGCGCACCACGAGGACCGTAGACGGCGACGTTCAGCGCGCAGAAGTCGAGGGCTCGCGCGCCGAGGCGGGCGCCTCGGGCTCGCGCGTAGCGGGGCGAGAACGGGTTGCCGAGCAGGGCGATGACCACGATCGACAGCGCGCCGTCGTCGCTCACGCCATCGAGGTAGAGCCACTGGTAGCCGCCCGGCGCGATGTGGCGGTCGAGGCCAGGTCCTCGCGAAGGCTCTGCGCCGCGAGGCGCCCGCTCGAGGCCGCCATCGGCACTCCGGGGCCCGGGTGGACGCTCCCGCCCGCGGTGTAGAGCCGCCGGATCCGCGTCCGGGCTCCCTGGCGCGACAAGCTGGAGAACGGGCCCTGCGCGATTGGCCCGTAGAGGGCCCCGCCCGTGCCGGGGAACAGCCGATGAAACTCCACCGGCGTCGTCTGCTGTATCGCGCGCGGCGCCACGCTGAGGCCGCACCGTTCCAGCGTCGAGAACATGGTCCTTTCGCATCTCTCTCTCTCCTCGGAGCTCCACGAGGACGGGTCGTCCCCCGTGGCCGGTGCGTTCACGATGACGAGCAGGCGCTCGTCCTCGCATTCCGCCAACTCGTCCCCGCGATCCTGTGCGCACACGTAGACCGTCGGGGCGTCGGGGACGCGTCCAGTCCCGCAGAGGGATCGGAACTCGGCCTCGTAATCCTCCGAGAAGAAGACGTTGTGGTGAAGGAGCGGGACCCCGGAGGCGCGCCCGGCGATGGCCCACGTCACGGCGGAGAACGAGCGCGCGCCGGCCTCGGTAGCGGTAGCCGCGCGCGCCGCCTCGTGCCCGAGCAGCCCGCTTCCGAGCGCGGACACGTCGGCGTTCACGACCACGGCGTCCGCTTCGAGCTTCTCCCCGGTCCGCAGCTCGACCCCGACCGCCTGACCCCCCCGAACCAGCACGCGGGCGACGTCCTCGTCGCAGCGGATGGAGACGCCCAGCTCTCGGGCGAGGCGTGTCAGCCCGAGCGAGAGCGCCTGCATGCCCCCATTCACGCGGTGGACGCCGAGCGACTCGACGTGGGCGATCAGGTTGAACGTCGCGGGCGCGGCGAACGGTGACGAGCCGCAGTAGGTGGCGTACCGGCCGAACAGCTGTCGCAGGCGCGGGTCCCGGAAGCTGCCCTCGAGCGCCCGCCACATGCTCCGGTGGGCGTCGATGCGCGCGAACGCTCCCACGCCCATCTTGCCGGCGTGCTTCAGCATGGTCCCGATCGTGGGCCGCTGGGACCGAAGGAAGGGCGCCTCGACGGTCTCGAAGATGCGGTGCGCGTAGGCGCAGAAGGCCCGGTACCGGTCCGCCTCGTCGCGGCCAGAGAGCGCGGCGATGGCCTCGACAGTGCGCTCGTGATCGGCGAAGAGGTCGAGGCGCGCGCCGTCTGCCCAGGAATGGCGCGCGAGGACCTCGGCGCGCTCGAGGCGAGCGTAGTCCTCGAGCCTGCGACCAGCGGCAGCGAACAGCTCGTCGAACACCCACCGCATCGTCATGACGGTCGGCCCCCCGTCGACGGCGAGCCCGCCGACCTCGACCGTCCTCATCTTGCCGCCCGGAGCGGCTGCGCGCTCGATCAGCGTCACCGCCACCCCCGAGGCCGCGAGATCGATGGCGCACGCCAGGCCGCCCACGCCGCCCCCCACCACGGCCACGATCGGATCTCGAGAGCGCATCGAGGAGAAATCATACCGCGCCTCTTGCCACTGTCCAGAGTTTGCGTAGAGTTTGGATATGGCCAGCTCGGCGATGTCGGTTCTCCGTGAACGGGGCTCAGCGGCGGCTGCCCCTGGCTACATGGCGCGTGTGGAGCGCGCTCTCGAGGAGGCGCTCCGGAGCTGCGCGACCGGCCCCGGTTGCCCGCCACGCCTCGCGGAGGCCCAACACTATGCACTGTTCCCCGGCGGTGCCCGGCTGCGTCCGCAGCTCTGCATCGTGGCGGCGATGGCGTGCGGAGACGCGCGGCCCGCCCTGGCCGACGCGGCTGCGGCCTCGATCGAGCTGCTGCACTGCGCGTCGCTCGTGCACGACGACCTGCCATGCTTCGACGACGCAGACACCCGCCGCGGCCGCCCGGCGGTGCACAAGGTTTTCGGCGAGGCGCTCGCTCTGCTGGTGGGCGACGCGTTCATCGTCCACTCGTTCGACGTCCTCGCGCGGGCGGCCGCGTCGTCGCCGCGCGAGGTCGGCGAGCTCCTTCAGACGCTCGCCACGGCCGCTGGCACGACGCGCGGGATCCTGGCGGGTCAGGCCTGGGAGAGCGAGCCGGTGGCCCCGCTCGACGAGTATCAGCGAGCCAAGACGGCGTCGCTCTTCGAGGCTTCGGCGGCGATGGGCGCCATCGCGGCCGGGGCTTCGCCGCACGCCTGGCGGCGGTTCGGTGAGGCGCTCGGGCGCGCGTACCAGGCCGCCGATGACCTCAACGACGCGATCGGCGACGCGAGGAGCATGGGCAAGCCGACCGGGCGCGACGCGGCGCTCGGCAGGCCGAGCGTGGTCCGGGCGTTCGGGGTCGACGCGGCGCGCGCTCGGGTAGCGCACTTCGTCGACGCGGCGCTGGCACGGGTGCCCGCCTGCAAGGGCGAGCTTGAGGTGCGAGCGTGGGTCCAGGCCTTCGCGGGGCGACTCGCGGTCAAGGTCTGACACGCTGGGCCACCGTGCGTGCGTTCGAGGGCGACGGCGGCGGGGCGTCGGACGCGGACCGTGAGCCCGCATGCACCACGCGGGCCGGCGACCAAGGGCGCGAGGGCGCCCGCCTTCGCTGGACGCCCTCGACACCTCGGAGTAACCGACAGGACCGGCATGGACCAGACCGACATCGACAGGACGGCCGAGTCGGTGGCCGCCGAGCTTGAAGAGGCTCGGGCCGAGAATGCGCGGCTGAGGCGCCTGCTTGAGGACCGCGCCCGCGACGTCACCGTGAAGGCGGACGTCACCGAGCGCGAGCGAGCGGACGAGGCCCTTCGGTCGAGCGAGGCGCGCTACCGGAGCCTGTTCGCGGGGGCCAGGGACGGGATCGCGCTCGTGTCCCCGGACGGGGTGCTGGTCGACGCCAACGAGGCCTTCGCCAGGATGCACGGCTACGCGGTCGAGGAGCTGCGCGGTCGCCCCCTCCGCACGCTCGACACGCCGGCGATCGCGCCGCTCGTCCCGGAGAGGGTCCGGCGCGTGCTGGCGGGCGAGATGCTCTCCTTCGAGACGGAGCACCTCCACAGGAGCGGTCACGCCTTCGCCATCGAGGTGACGGCCAGCACGGTCGTCATCGACGGGCGCCCGTGCGTCCTCGCTTTCCACCGTGACATCTCGGACCGGAAGCGGGCGGAGGCGGAGAAGGCCAGGCTCGAGGCCCAGCTTCATCAGGCCCAGAAGCTGGAGTCCGTCGGGCGCCTCGCGGGCGGGGTCGCCCACGACTTCAACAACATGCTGGCGGTCATCCTGGCGAACACCGAGGTGGCCATGGAGCAGGTCGACCCGGCCCTGCCGCTCCTCGCCGACCTGGAGGAGATTCAGCAGGCGGCCTTGCGCTCGGCCGACCTCACGCGCCAGCTGCTGGCCTTCGCTCGCAAGCAGACCATCCTGCCGAAGGTCCTCGACCTGAACGAGACCGTCACGGGCATGATGAAGATGCTCCAGCGGCTCATCGGCGAGAACATCACGCTCTGCTGGCGTCCGGCCGCCAAGCTCTGGTCGGTCAACGTGGACCCGGGTCAGGTCGACCAGATTCTCGCGAATCTGTGCGTCAACGCCCGGGACGCGATCTCCAGCGTCGGAACGCTCACCCTCGCGACGGGCACCAGGACGTTCCTCGAGAGCGACCGCGCCCGTTGCGCGGAGGCGGTCCCGGGCGACTACGTGTGGCTCGCCGTGACCGACGACGGCTGCGGCATGACCGAGGAGACCGTGACCCACGTCTTCGAGCCGTTCTTCACGACGAAGGCGGTCGGCGAGGGGACGGGGCTCGGGCTCGCGACCGTGTTCGGCATCGTCAAGCAAAACGACGGCTTCATCGACGTTCGCAGCCAACCCGGAGCCGGGAGCACGTTCACGATCTACTTGCCCCGGCACACCGGCGCGGCCGAGCTGGCAAGCGACGGGGCTCCTCTGCCGGTGGCGCGGGGGAGCGAGACGATCCTGCTCGTCGAAGACGAGGCGGCCGTCCTGAGGGCGACCGCGCGCATGCTGGAAGCGATGGGCTACAGGGTGCTGCGAGCGAGGACGCCCGGCGAAGCCCGCCGCCTGGCCGGAGAGCGCTCCGCCGAGATCCACCTGCTCATCACCGACCTGGTCATGCCCGAGATGAACGGCCTCGACCTCGCCAACGAGCTCTCGTCCGCCTGCCCGGGCATGAAGCACCTCCTCATGTCGGGCTACACGGCCGAAGTGATCGCCAAGAATGGCGTGCTGGACGGCGCGGTGAGGTTCCTCCAGAAGCCATTCTCCCGGCGTGGTCTGGCGGCCACGGTTCGGGAAGCTCTGGACGGCGCGTAGGCGCCTCGGGCCCCGGAGGCGGGCACTGACCGCCGTCGACAGAGTCGTTCGCCGTTCGCCGCGGAAGGCTGGCCCGCCGCCGCTGTCTCAGTGGAGGCGAGACGCGATCTCGGCCTCGACGACCCCGGGCTCGCGAAGGTACCGCGCGACGACGTCGGCGATGAGCTCGCTCGTGTACGCCTCCGGCCTGGGGTTCTCGATGACGTCGACGATGGCCCTGGCCGCGCCTTCGACCGGCTGCGCTCCGGGGAGCTTGCGGTTGTCCACGATGCCGACGCCGAGCGAGTTGGTGCCGAAGTCAGTCGCGACGACGCCCGGCAGGAGGAGCGTCACGTGGATGCCAGGGTGCGTCCCCTTGAGCTCGACGCGAAGCGACGCGGTCAGCATGTTCACCGCGCTCTTGACCGCGCCGTAGGCCGCACGCACCGGGGCGAGCGGGGCCCGCGAGAGGCCGCTCGAGACGTTGATGATCTGGCCCGCGTTCTTCGACCTGGCTGGTGGTGGGCGCCGCGACCCGCGACCCGCGGCGTGATCGGGGGGCTCGCTACGGCGCGGCCGACTGCGCCCCGCCGCCCGTCGGGCCGTTCGCCACGACGTGCACGGTGACGCGACCGCCGTGTCCGTCCGGTCCGGGCGACCCGCTCGAACCGTTCGAGCCGGAGGAGCCCGAGGGCCCGCCGCTGCATCCGGGGTCGTCGGTGACGGTGTTGCCGTTCGAGTCGACGTGGGTCGTCGCGGAGCGACCCGAGCCTCCCGCCCCGCCGGCGCCTCCACGCCCTCCCGGCCCGCCGGCGCCACCGCCGCCCCCCTCGCTCCGGATGACTCCTCGCAGGCGCGCCGTCATGTCGGCGCAGGGTGTCGCCCCGCAGACGAGCTCCACGTCCACGTCGCCGCCGTCCCCGCCCGGACCTCCGGGGCCGCCCGGTCCGCCGTCCGTGCCGTTCCCACCGGAGCCACACTCGCCTCCGCTCGAGCCGTCCGAGCCGTCGCTTCCAGCCGCCCCCGTGCTCCCCTCCCCGCCGCGGCTCTTCACCTGGTAGCTGGCAAGCTCACCCCCTTCGACGATCGCGACGTACGTCCCCGCCTGGGTCCCCGCGTCGAAGCGGAAGCGGTCGGGGCGAGGCTGCAGGACCCGCACGGCGACGGCGGGGCCTCTCCCTCCGCCGTAGTTCCCGATGAACGAGAGGATGTCGGGGCGCTCGAACCGGAGCCCCCACGAGATCGTGGCCGCGAGGGCGCCGCCCACCTGCACGGGGAGCGTGAAGCGCGCCTCGCTCGCCCACGGGAGCACCTGGTCCGTCCGGAGGTTCTCGGCGAGGTGGATGGCGCCGTTCTTCTCGAGGTGGGCGAGCGGGTTGTCGACGGTGAGGTCGGTCACGGCGACGCAGGGGGAAGGGTCGAGGTCGCTCCCCTTGCCGCACACGCCGACCGGTCGCGAGACCCCCGCGAGCTCGGCCTTCAGGGTGCCGCGCAGCGGGACCTCCGGGAGCACCGAGAGGTCGGGCCGGTCCCCGGAGCGACCGAGGAGCGTCGCGGTGCGTTGCCACACCTGCTGTCGCACGACGACGTCGCGAGCGGGCGTCTGCGGCTCGTCGAACCACGCCCGCACGAGCGGGTGCTCCTTCAAGGAGACGGGGTTGTGCCCCTGCTTCAGCAGGACCTCCTCGAGCGAGGCCGCGGCCTTCTGCACCTCCGGGAACGGCGAGAGCGCCACGTGAATGCGCACGATCCGTCGGCGCGCTTCGGTGCGGAGCGCCTCCACCGGGAGCCGCTCGCTGAACCGCGTGAGGGTGAGCTCGTTCCCCGCGACCGCGAGCGCGTCCATGGCGGCGGCGTCGACCGGCCCCCCCTTCCAGTCCCCGCGATCCAGGTCGAACGCCTCCAGCAGCTCCTGCCCGAACTGGGTCGCGACGGCGCCGAGCTTCTTCTTGCCGGCCGGCAGCGCGAGCGCGGCGCGGAGCTCCCGGAACAGCGGATCGGCGACCTTCGCGTCGGGGCCGAGCCCGATCTTCCGGTCCAGGTAGAGCCGGTGGAGCGCGGTGAGGCGCGCGACGAACGCGGGGTCGCGGTCGAGGCGCGAGTCGGTGAGCATGCGCCGGTACACGACCGCCATCGCGTCGAAGAGCGCGGCGCTGTCGCCCGGCGGCAAGGTCTTCGCGAGCGCGCTGACGCAGCGACGCCAGAGGTCGGGCTTGACGGCGCCGCTCCGGAGCCCCTCCAGCAGGCCCGAGCGCGCTTCGGACGAGAGCCCGACCAGGTGGTCCCCCTTCGCCTGGAGGTCGCAGACCGCGGGGCTCGCGTCCGGCTGGCCCAGGTACGCGACGAGCGCGGGGCCCGACGCGTAGCGGGCCGCTTCGTTCGCGGTCATCGGCATCGGGAACTCGGGCCGCGCGCAGCCGGCAGCCCCCAGGACGAAGAGGACGACGAGCGCGTAGGCGGTGAGGGGGCGCATCGTCTCCTACAGCGGCCTCACATGGGCGATGAGCTCGAACCGAAGCACCCTCGGCTCGTGGCGAACGACCACCGGGACGACCAGCGCGAGGAGCCGCCCCTCGTAGCCTGCGGCGCGGCTCCCCGACCGTGGGAGCACGAACGGGACAAGGCGCGTGGCGAGCGTCGCGCCCGCAGGCGCCCAGCCGAGGTCCGCCTCGGGGTGCAGGGCGGTCCGGGTCCCGTTGCCGCGCTCGAGCACGACTTTGCTCCACGCGACCTGCAGCACGTCGTCCGTCCGGTTCGTCAGGCGGAGGTCGACGGCGTCCTCGCTCATCTGGACCTCCGCGAGCACGGCCGCGTCGTCGAGCACGACGAGTCCATCGTGCCCGGGCGCCGCGGACGAGTCGCCCCCCGACGCCGGCTCGAACCGGTAGGCGTACGAGGTCGCGCAGCCGACCGCTCCGAGCATGACGCTGGCGACGAGGACGCCGGTCAGGAGGAGGGGGGGAGACGCTGGGCGCATGAGGATAGTTCTCAGCAATGGCCATGCCACGCCGCTGTCGGCGCAATGTGCGCGAACACCTGAGGCGGTGCGTCCAGTTTCGCGACGGACGTCCCCGATCGCGACGGGAGATCGCGCTCGGGCGTCCGAGGCCGAGGCGGACCTCAGCGCCCGCTCCGCCTCGCGAGGTGCGCGGCCTTGTTCTTGGCGCCCCGTCGCATCAGCAGCGGCCGGAGCGCACGGAACAGCCTTGGGGAGAGGTACCCGAGGGTCGCGAGCTTCCCCGAAGCGGCCGGGACGTCGATCTCCATCGTGCCGTCTTCGGCCGCGGAGAGGACCGCGAGGGCCACGGCCTCGGCCGTGCTGAGCGGTTGCGAGAGGACGAGGTCCGGGACGGTGGCCAGGTCGCCGAGGAACCCCGTGTCGACCGGGCCGGGGTTCACCACCACGACGCGCACCTGACGGTCGTGCAGCTCGACGTCGAGCGCGCGCGAGAACGCGCGGAGCCCGGCCTTCGTCGCGCAGTAGGCGGCCTCGTGCGGCACCGGCACCTTGCCGGCGAGCGAGGCGACGTTGACGATCACCCCACCGGGGCGCAGGAACGGCAAGGCGGCGCGCGTCAGGAGGATCGGCGCGAGGAGGTTCGTGAGGACGATGGCCTCGAGCTCCGCGGGCGTCCGGTCGGCGAGCTCTCCCCGGTGATTGGCCCCCGCGTTGTTGACGAGCACGTCGAGTCGACCGAGCCGGGCGACGACGGCCTCGGGGAGCCGCCCGACCGCTGCGGTGTCGCGGACGTCCACCGGGAAGCTCGCGGCGCGCTCGGGGCCGAGCTCGCGGACGGCGGCGTCCAGCGTCCCGGCGGTGCGCGCGGCCAGGGCGACCCTCCCGCCTCGACGGACGACCTCCCGCGCCACTGCGAGCCCGATGCCTGACGACGCCCCGGTGACGAGCACGACCTTGTCTCTCCACGGCATGGACCGAAAGCTACACGCTCCGGCGAACAACGTCGTGAGCGACGGCTCGAGCTCACGGCGACTCCGGAAGGCCCGCCGACCCGGGGTGACACCCCGAAACCGGCCAGGGTATGGTCGACGCCGATGCGCGCCGCGAACAGTCTCTACGCGAACCTGGGGACCACGGTCTTCGAGGTGATGTCCCGGCTGGCCAACGAGCACGGGGCGGTCAACCTGGGGCAGGGTTTCCCGGACGACAAGGGCCCGCAGGACGTACTGGAGGCGGCCGCGAAGGCGCTGCTCGAGGGCTCGAACCAGTACGCCCCGATGGCGGGACTGCCGGCGCTGCGTCAGGCGATCGCCGCCCACGAGGCGCGCTTCTACGGCCTCGGCTACGACTGGCAGACCGAGGTGCTGGTCACGTCGGGGGCCACGGAGGCGCTCGCGGCGACGCTGCTGGCGCTGCTCGAGCCGGGCGACGAGGCGGTGGTGCTCGAGCCGGCCTACGACTGCTACGCGCCGATCATCCGTCGGGCGGGGGCGACGCCGCGCTTCGTGACGCTCGAGCCTCCGGCGTGGCGGCTCGACCCTGCGGCGCTCCGGGCGGCCTTCTCGCCGCGCACCAAGCTCGTGGTGCTGAACAACCCGATGAACCCGGCCGGGAAGGTCTTCACCCCCGAGGAGCTCGACCTCATCGCGGCCGAGGCGATAGCCCACGACGCCTACGTCGTCAGCGACGAGGTCTACGAGCACCTGGTGTTCGAGGGGGAGCACCACCCGATGCCCGCCCGCGCCGGGATGCGAGAGCGGTGCGTCAAGATCGGCTCGGCGGGGAAGACCTTCTCGCTCACCGGCTGGAAGGTCGGGATGCTGGTGGGCCCGGCGGACCTCGTGCGAGTCGTGGCCAAGGCCCACCAGTTTCTGACGTTCGCGACGCCGCCCAACCTCCAGGCGGCCGTGGCGGTCGGGCTCGCGAAGGGGGACGACTACTACACGGGTCTCGCGAGCGAGCTGCGGCGCCGCCGCGACAGGCTGGCGGGCGGGCTGCAGCGGCTCGGGCTCGAGGTGCTCGACGCGCAGGGGGCCTACTTCGTCGCCCTGGACCTGCGCTCGACCGGCTTCGAGGGGGACGACGTGGCCTTCTGTCGCTACCTGGTCGAGGAGGTGGGCGTGGCGGCCATCCCCATGAGCGCGTTCTTCGAGGCCGGCCCGGTGCGCCACCTCGCGCGCCTCTGCTTCGCGAAGCAGGACGCCGTCCTCGACCGCGCGCTCGAGCGCTTCGGCGCGCACCTGGGGAAGAAGGGCGCGTAGAGGGGGGGGCCTCCGCGCAGGCTCGCGACGCCCGGACGAGCACGCCTGTCGCGGCCGCCTGCTTCCTGCTCGATCACGCCGCCCCGGCCGGCGTCACGCGCGAGCACGGTGTTCGCCCCCGTCGGCGCCTGGTCAGGCGGTCCCGATCGGAACCGGGATGAGCTCCACCCAGTGGTCTGCGTTGACGCGGAAGGTCACGCGGTCGCCGGCCTCGGCGGCGGCGCGAACCATCCCCGGTCCGAAGGAGGGATCGAGCCCCGTCGGAGACACGAACACGTGGTGATCGAGGGTCCCCGGCGCGATCGACCAGAGCCTCGTCTCCTCGTCGAAGTCGAGGCAGACACAGAAGTCTTCGACGGCGGCATACACCCGGGCTCCGTGCCGCCGACGAAGCCACGCGATTCTCTCCGAGGAGGCCTTCGCGCTCCTCCCCAGCCAGTCGGTCCACGCCGTCTTCTCTTCCAGCAGGCGTCGCCTGCGCTCTGACGTCAGGGGGACGACCTCGCTCCGCTTGCCGCTCCACCCGAGGCCGGCTCGAACGCCGGCGCCGGCGGAGTCGTCGAGCGCGTGGAAGAGGATCGCGATCTCCCCGGCGCGGTGGATGGCAGCGATCTCCTCCGCGTGCCCCAGCAGGCCCTCGGTCAGCATCTCGGAGAGGTCCAGGAACTGGAACGGTCTCATCGTCCTGCCTTGCCGGTCGTCGGCGTGTTCGTGGCGTGGCTGATGCCTGAGCTCATTTCTCGGAAACGCTTCGCTCGGGTCACGTGGGCTCCACCGCGGTGACGTCGGGGACCCGCCTCATCGTCGCCACCGCCGTCCCGCGCGAGAGCTCTCAGCCTCCCTCGCTTCGCACGGCCCGCCCATCCTCAGAATCCATGAGTCGGGAGCTCGAAACCGGGTAGGCGGGGGCGGCTCGCACGACTCGACGAGGAGCACGTTCGGCAACCGGCTGATCATCGCCATGGACACGCAGCCCTCCGCGCAGAGGCGCCGTAGTGGTGCCCCCTGCCGGCTCCGCCCATCCTCGAGAACAGTGACGGGGGCGCCCGAGACCCCGCAGGGGAATTGTGCGCTCAGACGCAGAGCTTGCGCCGCAGCGGGCCCGTCACATCCGGTCACGGATCGCGTCGGGGCTCCGGAAGTTCGGAGTCGGTCCCGAGAGACTCGCGCCGTCTCTCCCGGAGCTCCGAGAGGCGGTCCTACTTGGCGCGGATGAGGATCACGTCCTGTCGCCGCTCCGCGTGGAGGCCGTGCGTGCTCAGGATGACATCGAGCGCGCGGTCCCACGGCACCTGGCGCAGGCGCACCGTCACCGTCCCGTGCACGTCGTCGCCGAGCACGATGTTCACGCGCCCGACGTCCGCGAGCAGGCGGCAGACGTTGGCGAG
>Ga0316217_10003080_pt1 | contig 19409 bp, 13 predicted proteins | sample 1anoAmetaG_FD_203633 | JGI IMG/M metagenome (GOLD analysis project Ga0316217, IMG submission 203633) | Freshwater microbial communities from Trout Bog Lake, Wisconsin, USA - 1anoA | ecosystem: Environmental > Aquatic > Freshwater > Lake > Hypolimnion/Profundal zone | place: USA: Wisconsin...
TAACCATAGGTAGCATCGCATATACTTTGCGATAATATATTAAGAATAGAGATTGATTTAGCTAAGGCGATAATCAATCTACAAATAAAAAGTTAAGTTTAGGTCAATTACATATGTCATGCGCCAAAATTTCTGATTCCAGCTACCCAAACTTGCCCAATCCTTGTATCTTCTCCTAACTTACCTCTGCTTGAATAGTTTATCCCATTCGCTATAAATATTTTTTAGTAGATTTATTCATAATAAAGCTGGTGAGAGGATAAGCAATGAGCTCTGATGTAGACTAACTTATTGCTGGACAATTACTTTCTAGTTCAAACGAATTTTTTCAACAAAGGGATAATATAATTATATGAAATCGCATTATATAAGAACCTAGAGTCCGAACAAATCTTTTTATCAGAAGTCAGGCAGAAACAGGTAACCTCTCGATCTGCATGAAGTTTCCTCCTTCAGGATCGAGCCAGATACATAGTCTTGCGAAATTGTCAAAATCGATCGTCACAACGTTATCAAAACTTTGGATATCTATGCGTGGAGGAGCAGGACCTTTCTCCCCATCCTCAAGCCTACCCTTGTCACAGTCCGTCCATAGTAATCCACCAAACTCTCTAATCTTCTGTTTAGCTTCAACACTTCCAACCTTCATCATCCCCGTTCTCAGTAAAAGTTCAGCCAATTTTGCCAGATCCTGAGAGAAACCGTCTAAAAGTCAACTAACACGAATGTGTATGAGGTTGGAGTCAAAATCTAACAAATAAGATGCCGACTAAAATAAGTAAATGAGCTGCCTCTCCCGCAGCTTGTGTATCTTCTGAAAGAAATATTGATAGGCTTTGAACTGCTGATAGACGTCTTCGGTTATTTTGTAGTAACAGACGAAATGATCGTAGTGAATGCAGCCAATCAATGGCGAGTTTGGGTGAATTAAAACTTCAGCAAAAATTAACCGAAATAGAGCTACAACTCTCAAAAATAGTTTCTGGCAAATCTAGTTTAGTTGGTCTAAAAGCATTGCCTGGCATCTAATACTTCTAGACAATTTTTCATACAAATAAAATAAATAATTTAACAGCAAGAACCTACATTCTTAAAGATTTTGTCCAAAATCAACGAATATGTCTCAGTAAACAAAGTTTTTCAGGTCAATAGAGTGCTCATTCCTCTAACCAGGCTTTCTAAACCTTCGGCAGCTCAAAAATCTTCAGTTGAGTTTACCTCTCTGCGAAAGTTAAGCGATAATCCAAGAGCCTAGCCTAAAAGACATCATGGCATCCTTTTTAAGCCCTAAGATCATTTGTTATAGTCGAAGAATTTAGAAAAAAGTAACTGTACTTTCAACCGCAGCAAAAGTAAAGCTATAAACTAGGGTTCAGAAACCTTCAATAAGGGCACTGGTAATATGTTGAAGCCAGCTTCTTTTAAGCATATGCCCAATCGCCTCAGCCCTATAAATTTATAATCCTTTAAAAGCCCAGCAACTATTCATTATCCTTAGATTTCCTCACCTGCCTCAATCAAAAATAAAAGTCATTTTGCCAGCCCTCGTAAAAGCATCCAAAAAAATCTGCAATTCACTCCAAAAAATAGAAATTTTACTAATATATTTAGCTTAGCACAGTCAGATAAAATAATCAAGTTCGACAATTCTGGGACTACGGGGATAAACAGATATAGGCAGACGAAAAGCCCAACTATCATCAAACTGCAACCAAATACTTTGAGGTGCAATAGTGGCAACTTCCCCCCACCCTAATTAACCAAAGCTTCCTAGTTTGCTGAATCGCCATCAAAGCAAAGGAAGTATTCATACAACTTGCAGAAGATAAGAAGTACAGATGCATTGTTGAAAATGCAGAAAAAGATATCAGGATCTTCAATCTACCAAACCGATACTACTGCAAACATGTAAGTCAAAAGGATATGGTCTTTGAATGATCACTAAGGGCAATAGGGAAAAACGACTAACAATAAAAATAGTAACCAAGGGAGTCCAAATGATAGTTTGAGCACTCAATAAGTCAAAAATTCGACTGAAATGAAGCTTGATTTCATTCCTGGTTATTTCAAAATGAAGCAAAAAGATTTAGTTCCTAGCAATAATAAAGGTAAAAGTCACCTAAGTTTCGTCAACAGTAATCTGAAGTATTAGGAAGGCAAAAAATTAGATTAAATCGACAAAAATATTACAAATAGCCACTAATTTGAAATCAATAGCAAATAAAAATTTAGTCAATAAAATGAAGATAGTAAAAATCTAGGGATAAAAAATCAATGGATAAACAACATCTCTGGCCTATTCAGCGATAATGTGTCAATAAGACATCTGAAAGAGTCAGTCAAAATCAAAGTTCAAGAATAATAGCCTTTCGAGAAGGAATACCTGAAAGATGTCAAGCTGGATCTGCTGTAAAAATTTGGTCGAAAAGTCAGCCACAAAGTGGTTTAGTAAGACTAGAACAAGTGTACGATGCAACTCATATTATAATAAAACTAGTAAGTCAAATCTTATCTTGAGTCTGAATGCAGATAGGATTAAACCTCAAAATATAAAGAAATTAACTACGAGAATCAAACCACATAACCCTAATTCAGCAAACTGAAGTAGTTTACTTACTCCGAAACCTTGATTTCATAAGATGGCGCTGATAACCATGATCAAGAACTGACATTCCCCTATTCTCGAGTGAACAACCAGGCAATCTAAGCATAAAGCTCAGAAGATACAGGTTTCAGCTTCTAAACTTAACTGTATGTCATCAATCCAAAAAGATATTTTTGATTTATTATTTCATCAAAAAGGGTTTTTGAATAATTTTAGAGAGGATCAATTCAGCAACTTGTATGGGTATCTGAAATCTGCTCCTGCGTAAACTCCCTTGCTTCCAAGTTCTTATTCAATACGCAAAAGTTGGTTGTATTTAGCCAATCTCTCAGATCTGCTAGGAGCTCCAGTCTTGATCTGGCCTGTTGAGAGCCCAACGACCAAATCAGCAATAAAGTTATCTTCAGTTTCACCTGAACGATGAGAAACCATAACACCCCATCCATTATCTCTACTTTGCTCATAGGCCGCAATGGATTCGGTCAAGGATCCAATTTGGTTCACTTTAAGCAACAAAGCATTGCAAGATTTTTTCTATATTCCAGTTGCAATTCTCTTTTGGTTGGTCACTAGCAAATCATCACCAACAACTTGAACTTTTTGGCCAATTTGGGCAGTCATGTGCTGATACCCCTCCCAGTCATCTTGATCAAAAGGATCTTCAATCGAAACAATAGGGTATTTTTTGGTGTAGTTTTCGTAAAGCTTGTACAGCTAGGCACTAGTTATGTGAGGCACAGATTTGGAAAGCTTGTCGTCTTTGAAGTGTAGGTCATATTTCTTGGTAGATTCATTGTAAAACTCCGATGCAGCACAGTCCATTCCGATCTTAACTATTTTCTCGTGACCTGCAGATTTAATTGCAGTTTAGAGAAGTTATAAAGCCTAAAGACCGTCGTTGACGGTGGGAGCAAATCCTCCTTCATCACCTACATTAGTAGCATTCAATCCATATTTTTTCTTGATGATTTTCATCAAATGATGATAAACTTCGGATCCTACTCTCATGGCATGAGTAAAACTTTTTGCTCCAGTTGGCAGAATCATAAATTCTTGCATAGCCAATCCATTTCCTCCGTGCTTTCCTCCATTGATGACATTGAATGAGGGGGTAGGAAGAACGTAGTTTGCCTTATCCTTCAGTTTAGTCAAGGATTTAATGTGCTAATAGAGAGAAATATTCTTGGATGCTGCTCCAGCTCTAGCTACAGCAAGAGAAACCGAAAGGATAGCATTAGCACCAAGTTTGGATTTGCAATAGCCAAATTAGTTCACAGTTCCGTCCAACTGGTTGATGATGTAGTTGTCAATATCCGTTTGTTTGACTGGGTCCCATCCCTTCAGAGCAGGCGAAATCACGCTGTTAACATTGTTTACAGCCTTGGAGACTCCCTTACCCAAGTACTCCTCCTTAATTCCGTCTCTCAATTAGAGTGCTTCATATTTGCCAGTAGATGCTCCTGAAGGAACAGCTGCTCTGAAGACTCCGAGGTCAGTAATGACGTCGGCTTCGATGGTAGGGTTGCCTCTTGAGTCAAAGATTTGTCTTGCTTTGATTTGCTTGATAGTTGAAGCATGCCGAGCAAAAGCGGAAGTAAGATATTTTAGCATTGGAATGTAAATATTGTTGGATATGATTTTTAGAGAGAATTTACATATTTAGCTATTAGTTAAATGTTCAAAGAAGTAAGTTCAAATATTCTACTTCTTGAAAATGGGGGTCTTTATACGTTTTTGTTTTATTCTGAGTAAAGGTTTAAACCATCTGGGTAGGATAATTATAGATTGACTTTGTATATGATTCCGAAAAAACAAATCTTGCGGCAGGCCATCTAAACCCGTTGATCTAAAAGTAGGATTTGTTTGGCTACTTGTATTCAGAGCAAATATTGTCTAGTTCTAATCATTTTTTTAAAGCAAAGCTTTATACTTTTGGCATACAATCGACTCGAACATTGAATCAATCCACGTCAGATAGTGCACTAAATAGAAAAAATTTTAAAAATTAAGGTTTTTATAGGTTTCTCATGCTATACTTGTAAATACAATTAGGCGCGTATATGCTAATCAAATGACTAAGAGAACTCCATCGACTATAAATGTTAGCCAGTCACTTTAGCTTTCACTAAATCAACAATTTAAAGCAGCATAGCCTGTGTCTTAGGGTTTAAAAGTTATGGATTTAGAATATAGGTTATCTGCTTTTAATTTCCAAACTATTGTTCTCAAAAGAATCTTTCTAAATTTATTCATACAGGAATTGCTTAGTGACTCAAGTTTAAAAAGATCTTCAATTGTACATTTATGCATATATTTGGCTCAGTTCTCCTTTTTTCTCCTTCTCTTTTAGACTCTTCAAGACTAAAAAGATTAGCTAGAAATATATTTATCACTATGAATTTCTAATGACAGATTAGAATCAACTGACACACTCTAGAAGCTTTAATAGATTGGACCACAATCTCCTTTAGAAAAGTGAATTAGCATTCCAACCTTTTAAGTTAAATGCCAAGATAAATAACAAGGATCCAGATGTCTATCCAAGCCTGTCAAAGGTTCTCCAAAATAATCAAATTCCGATCTTAAGAAAAATAGTGAGCGCAATCACGTTAGAAGATTAATTTTTGCGATTTATTATATCTAATATTTTTTGCCATAATATTTCAACAATGGAAAACGAAGAATAAACCCTTAGCACACCAGGAGTTATTGAAAAATATCAAGTTTCAGCCAAAATCGCCAACGGTAATCCACCATACATTTAGAAGTTCTCACCAAACTCATAAAAAAGATAACTGTGGGCTCCAAGATATTCTAACTTTGTCTCTGGACTGATGGCCAGATCTACTAAGAATTGTCCAAAGTCTATAATAAAAAGCAAGTATTCAAAGGACTAGCTTTTCCCACCACTATCTCAGTCAATGAATTATGTGGATACTACTCGCCTCTTCCTGAGGATTCAACAAACATCAAAGAAGGTGATTTGGTGAAGGTATAATTAGGAGTGCATGTTGATGGATTCGCTGCCTTTGTTGCCCACACAATTGTTGTGCAATCTGACAAGAATGCCCAAGTGACAGGTAAAAAAGCTGATGTGATTCTGGCTGCCTACAAAGCTGCTCAAGCTGCCTTGAGATTGATAAAACCTGGACACATTAACAACTAAGTCACTGAAGTCATCCAAAAAGTGTGCAATTCTTATGAAGTAAACCCTCTAGAGGGAGTACTTTCTCATGAATTGAAGAAACATTTGATTGACGGAAACAAGGTCATCATCAACAAATAAACCTTCTAACAGAGAGTAGATCCTCAATAATTTGCTGTTAACGATGTTTTTGCCCTTGATGTTTTCGTCAGCAGTGGAGAAGGAAAAACCAAAGAGTCTGATCTAAGATGTACTGTTTACAAGAGAGCTCTCGATAGATCTTACAACTTAAAAATCAAGCAAAGCAGACAATTTTTCAATGACGTGCTTGATAGATATCCTTCATTCTGTTTCAGTCTTACTTCTTTCGAAGATGCCATCAATGCCAGAATCGGAATAAAAGAATGCCTAGAACACGAATTGCTCGTTCCTTACCCTGTTTTAACCTAGAAAGCAGGAACTTTCGTAGCCCAATTCAAATTTACAGTGATCATTACCAAGGGAAAGACCACTGCTATAACAGGTCTTCCAATTGATGAGAACCAATTCAAGAGTGAATTTTCGATCAAAGATGAAAAGATCCTTGAACTTTTAGCAGTAATTAAATATTTATATAGACCTCTATGTAGAAGGACGCTCAGAAGAAAAAGAAAGTCTAAGCTGGCAAAGAATGATTTGAATCTCCATATTTAATGCTATAATGCCTCAATATTTCAACAATCCGCCAAAACGATGATTTCAAGCCATTAGATCGCTAAACATTGTTTATGCTTTATAATGACGTATTCAAATGAATAGCTTAAGATTCAGGGTATGCTAGAGGGGATTGAGATCAAGGTTCAACCTGATTTGAATAGTAGGACCGCTACTTGTCCCATATAGAAATAGATGAAGTGCTTAGTCTCGTGGGTGACGTATGAGCCGAAGTTTCGGCCCACAACGCAGTGCCAGGTGGGGTTATACTTCTTGTCAAACTCTTTTTTGATATAGGCGGCAATATCTTTTTCGATGTTGAACTTCTCCAGAGCTACGTTGGCGCAATCGATTGCGTCCTGCTGCATCTCCTCGTTCATGTCTGCATGCTTTATCACTGCTTTCCTCTCAGCTGTGGACATAAATAACTTAATAAAATAAAATCAGAATATCAGACTCAAATTTAAATTCCTTTTACAACTCATTCATTTTTTTATATTCTTTTGCGTTTTCCAAACAAAAGTTATATTTTCCTGATTATTTCTTAGTTGTATTAATTGAATTGCGATGATAACTATTGAGAGATAAAGAAAAAACCGATCCACCTACATCTAAATGAAAAGCGCAGCAGACATGAAATAAAAAGATAAGCATGTCTAAAAGCTCGGAGGCTCCATAATGGCCTCAATAGAGAAGCTCAAACGTCTGCGAACCGAGATCCAGGCGGAGACAAACCTCAAAAAACTCTCCACTTTAATGCTGCAGTATGAAAAATAGAACGATTACTACAACGAATTACAAGTTTCTCTTGCCGAAATCGATGAGCAGTCCGAGATGTACAAAAAAATAAAACAAATGAACAAGGACTTCATTTAGACTTATGACCCAGAGGAACTCAAGATCAAGTTTGACCGCATGAAGGCTGAAAGAACACAGCACATCAATACCGAAAGCAGAGTCTAAATGGACGCCTTTAACTAAAATGAACTTAATGGCCAGCTGCTTGCTTCTGACAAACATGTCATCAGGAACAAAATTCTGCAGTAGTAGAGGCAAGAACTGCTGTAGATCTAGCGCATGATAAACCAAGTGATCGATATTGCAGCAAAGACAAGCATAATGATAAACGCCCAAGGATAAAAGATAGAGATAAGTTTGTAAAAAATGAAGAAAGCAAGGGTGAATTTGAAAGATGGGCGATAGCTGCTAACCCAAGCGAATTAGTATCAGCAAGATACCAATAAAAAATATATGGCCTTCTGCTGCCTGACCGTCCTTATAGTCTCAATCATCGTTCTGATTATGTACTCTACAAGGAAAAAAGCTCAGAGCGCAGTTTGATACCAATATGCATTTGAGTTCAAATATTAGTTATCTTAAATAGGATTTGATCATCTTCTGCCTCTAGCCATTTCGAATTTTCTACCAACTGATCTGACGCGAGGGGCAGTGTGAGAGCCTCTTTGACCGGGGCAAAGACCGAAATGTCTTTTGGCTTCTCTATCTCTTGGGCCTCTAAGTAGTAGGACATCTTTGCCAGTTGGGGCGAGCTGTGCTAGTTGGTCAAAAGTCAAGCAGCTTCCCTTAGCAGCAGTAATTCTATTTCTGGCAGCTTGGGTGAACTTAAGAGCAACTACCCTGAGTCCTTCAGGGACATTGAGGAACCTGACATCGTTAGTGACTGTGCCAACAATCGCGACAATACGCTTGAATTTGTTATCGCCTTGAACAGCGGGAGAGCGGTCTTGGGAAAGATGCTTGACAAGACGTGAAATGGAGATAGGGTAACGATTGAGTCTGGACTGGTTCAGACGTTTGTGGACGACTTGGTTAAATTTAGCGTCAGTCCTTCTTGAAAGGAAAGAGTAAAGCTGCATAGGCGAAGACATACATTGATGAGACTCTTGAGATAGCTATTGCTCGATTTGGTGGTTCTAAATCCTCGGTTGGCGATTCTTCCTCCTCTGATAAGATCAATGCCCATTGTATTCTATGGTAATATTAATATTGATTAAAATAATAAAATCCTGACAATACAAAAATAACTCAATAGTACAAATTGAAATGCTTTTTATTCGAAGGACGTGGCTAGCACTACTTCCGAACTTCATAGTCTGTTTTCCTTCCCACCTTTTTGTCGCTATATCCCTCACCAGTCAGAGGGTTGGGACTTTTCGATCGCGTTTTGGATCTTTCCGGCTGCTCGCTACTAAAGTTCTATTTGGTTCTCTAGTTTTCTGCTTTTCTCTGGCTGGAAAAGATGGGCCTTCGATCAGGCTGTGACTTTTATTTGATGAGCTCAGCAATGTTTTTGAATTTATACTTATCTTCGTAGAATTTCTTGATTCCCTTGTCGAGATACGAACAATCTAGACTCACCGAATCGAATCTCGAGGAATAAGTTACTGATCTGCTGTTTTTGGAGTTGTAGGATTGCTTCTGGTGTTTTGACTGCTTTTGCCTTTACAAGCCCTAAAGTCGGTTTTTAAGGGCTAGGACATGGCGCTTCAGATTGCTTAGTAAATGACTTTTTTTGTCCATTTTAAAATTAATAACAAAATTTATTTCATACTACCAATCTTCAAAATAAAAATTACGCAATGATCGAGCGACTAAAAATCCCAACCTACATTACATATAGAAAAACTAGAGAGAAAGATTAACTTTATTTAAAATCCTCAAGTTTTTCGTAGAAAGTTCCCCAAGCATATTATAACAACTTGAATATAATCTAGTCTAAAGCTTCAACATCTGATGAGTACCATAAGCACTTTTTATAAAGCATCACATAAATCCGAAGCCTTCGCTTCCCCATGTCAAGCATATGGCCAACTTCTCACGCAGAATCTACTTGCTTTTATAATTTGGCAGATCGAGCTGATTGAAACATGTGTGGGATTTGGGCAGCTGGTGTTCGCATGGATCCCGATGTATTGATATTCTCTGGATTCCATTCATGCCTATCAAGTGAGAAAATCCCTCAACTGGGATCTTTGATGTCCCGGTAATAAACTGCACCAGCTTTGCAACGTCCTACTGTGGGTATTAAGCCACGATTTCCCAAAACCAGATTATGATCTGGTCACTAGGATTATACCCAGAGTAGTCTGTATTTCTTTTCATATCTTCGATGTCAACTTCAGGCACTCCAGAAATCAAAAGTTCCAGTTCCTTCGCCTAAAAGTAAGAGATGCACTCCTGAGGTATAACCTAATAGAAGCCTTCTAAAAACTTCTTGAGCTGGGCTGAGAAATCATCTCTCATCTTTGCCATAGAGTATTTCTCTATATAATCTAAATAGGGGAATGTGTACCTTTCTTGTTTTCTTAGTTGACAATTATGTCTTTCCCGCCTGGAATAAGTTCCTTCTCAACTTTGTTTCCAAAGTTATCATATATGTAGCTGAAAGTGAAAATTCCTTAGTCGATTTTGTTATTTTTGAGCCATTACATAGACTTATAGAACTCGTAATCTTGAGCTTAGAGATCGTTAAATTACAGCTACTGTCCTATTATTGTCTTATAGAAAGCTCGAGTGAAATACGCGTCTATGAGTTCACGCTAAACTAGGGCTTTTGCGATGAAACGGCCTATAAACTTGAAGTAGTTCAGGTGATCAGGGTTGATATAAGATTTAGGATTGGGCTGGTACGTACTGCCTGAGCTGGATTTTTCAAATAAAGCGTAGTTTTGGTTGAAGATTTCACGCGAAACCAGCAAAAACCACTATCTCTTGAGCCCACCTGCATCATAACCTGGCTCATTCAGAAAAGAAACCTGGATTCTGCCTTAGATTTCACGAACTGATCTGCTCATCAGCTGATTGTAAGAACCCTGGAAAAGATATGCACGATCCACTTCTATATGAACCCGTCTGCTAGATTTTCTCAGACTGGGATGGTTCCTAAAGATGAGTTTTTTGGTTTCGAAGTCAACTAGATGAGGTTTTTTGAGGATGATGCTTATAGGTTCCTTTGAGATTTCTCTACCATTTTGGATAAGATTCTTTATAACTTCAAAGTGAATCTGCTTATACTTAATTAGGAGGTTTTCAATCTCATTCAGATCCTAGACGCTGTAAATACAGAAGATTTGATTGAGGAATTCAATCGAGGCTGGAGTGTAGTATTCGAGTGCATCTTTGTGGATTTGTTTGAGCGATATCAACTGAGCAAATTTGTACTTGAGCAGCTTACTCAGGATTTTGTTACTTGGTGGCTTATTTTCAAATTACTTTGCAAATATGGTCTTCAAAGTTTAGTTCTAGCTGAAGTTTTGGAGGCTATCGTAAAGTGAAAGTGGCCAAATTTATTTTCTCATCCCTTCAACAAGCCTTTAGAAAGATCTATCAGGTAAATCTTTAGTCTTTTTCAAAATCTCAACTGCAAGCTAGTGATGGTAGAGCAAAGAATAGCCAGCCAGCTCAGCCAGAGGATCGATTTCTTCTGCTATGAAGAAAGGAGCTATTTCCTTGAAATAAACTTAATTTTTTATTTTCTGCATTAAAAACTGTTCATCCTTATACAAAGGGATTTTGATGTACTCAAGAATCATATGAAGCAGGTAGGTTCTTATGTGTATTAGATGCTCAGTTGACCAGTTCATAAATGTTTAGGACTTTTGTCTTTTCCAATTCTATTCATTTTCTGGCATCTTACCCCCTTTCAAATATTTTTAATGAAACTCAGAGTAATTCAGCACGGCTATTATTGTGGCTAAAGTTTTTTCTTGTGTTGATTTATTCTAGAGCAGAACTTTCAAGGCCGACAGCTTTATTTTGGGGTAGATATTAAAAGCTCCTGAGAAAATTGCTTGTGCTGTAGCATCTCTAATCGTTGAAAACTATTCTTTTTTCACAGCTGGGTACACTTAAGGATATTTATTTTTTAGACCACGATGATGAAACCGCTCATCTTCAATATCATCTTACTAAATAATACGACTTATCTGACGCCGTCTGTGCCTCTATGCTTCTTCTCTGATATTGGGTGGAAGTGAGGCCAAAAAGTCAGGAGTTGCCTCAAGTAGCACTTGCACTCTTGTTTGTGGGTCCAGTGATTCTAAAAAGATGACATTCTATGAAGTTTGGTCAGCTGGGGCTGGGTTTAGATTATTCCTATTGGGAGAGTTTGGATGATTAATATTTACTCCTTGTTGCGACATAAACTGTATTAGTTGCTATTGCTGCAAATCTTAGGGCAGTGAATCAAAAAATTCTTCGTCCAGACCAATCTCACGCAAAAAGGTTTGAGGCAAACCCATCATTCTTAGTATTTCTCTTTCTCTAATCTGAGGTTGTTGAACTTGTTCAGGAATTTGCTAGTTATTTGGTTGCTATATCTGCTAAATGGCCTGCTATTATGCAAGATTGTTTCCTTAGCTTTCAAGTTCCCTAAATGGAATAAAGTTATTTTGTAAGTTAGCTTCTGCCTCCATCACTGAATTAGAAACTCCTTCTCCCTGGAGTGAGTTTTGAGGTATATTGAGCTAAGCTTGAATGATGTCCGCCTGCTGGCCCGGAGGTTAGTTAATCCCAGGAATAAACTATTCATACTAAAAATCTTGAGGCATTGCGAGCTATCCAGCATATTGTGGAGAGTCGGCATCCTGTGCTGCTTGTATTTCAATTTCGTTAACATTATCACTATCAACTTATTGAACAGTGTCTGAAATCAGCTAGATGCGTTGAGCTTGTAGCTGGGGAAACTATATTGGTCTCTCTGGTTATCGGATTGGTTGCTAGACTCGTGGCACAATCGGATCTGTGAATTACTAAAGTTGTTGGTATATTTAGTTTATATTTAGGTTTCTGGAAGGGTTTTCAGATCCCTACCTATTATATCTTGCCTGCATCAATCTCTCTAGTGTCTGAAAAGCCTACCTATTGCTGGTTATGCCCAGTTCGTCATTTTGTAAATTTTAGAGAAGTCTTCTGCCTAGACTCACAAATTGGGTTCTATCTTCACTTTTTTTGGGTACTTCCCAGCTCTTATTAGGCGCAAGCACTGCATAAATCTAACTAATCCTTTTTTAGAAACCGTTTAGTTTTCTTACTCGCAACTCGAGGTCAACATTAGCTTCTTCCACTTTCAGTTTAAACCCATTGCTAAGATTAGTCAAGATAACAGGCTACAATGGTAAGGCAACCTACTTTAAATCAAGTTCGATGGCTACTTATTCATCAAATTGCAAGTATTTCTCGAATTTCTCTAAAATATCATAGTGGCACTAGCAATTTTTAATGATTATTGGCTCTAGATTCTATTGAATATGCTTTCCGACCTAGTTTGCTTTCTATTTATTCAAGCCCTATTCAGAAGCCGGCTGTTGCATAGGGATAATTAGTTCCTAGTATTGGCTTTAATGATTAGTTAAATGCGTACGTCTCCTCAAATAACGATTCCTCTATTCTTGTCCAAACATCATCTAAGGACTTTACTAATCATCATCTTCATCCAGTTCAGCGTTGTCTATCAAATTATCTTCAACTTGCTATTCATTTGGATTTTCCTGCTTGATTGCAAGAGAATTAAAGTAGGGAGAAAGATTAAGAAATTGCTTATCGAAAGCTCCATCTAAGTGGCTGCTGGCAAGTCTGTATTTTTTGCTTAAATTTTGTACAATCCTTTTTTTATATTGGATATATAAGAATTAAGTAATGTTGATGTAGGCCTACGGTTGAGCCCTTTCCAGCTCTATTTGTTATTAGTAGTATTAGATAAGATTCATCTTAACATCTTCAGAGGCATAAGCTTAACAAAGCTCGCTGAATCTTCGGATTTGGCTCAAATAAAGTACTGCGAATGTTGTCCAGGTGGCATTTGACTGCTCGGAATGCATTATTTAAGTGATGATTTTGGCAATGATATAATCAGTTAGCGATTAGAATTTGTAGCCTTCCTTGTGGATGAATAAGTTAGCATTTAGAGTTAGAAAGGTCAGGAATTTGAATTTGGTCTTTGAGTTGCTCTAGCTGAAGAGAAGCCAGTGGACCAAATTCTTACCCAGAATCTTCTAGTGAATGGTAAAAGGCACAAGAATTCTATATGTGTATAGCAGCTTGTAGAGGTTAGTCATGATCTATTCCTAAATTTAAATGCTTTTTGCCTCAAACAAAGATGCCAGAACTGATCTGATAATGGTTTTAAAGTGCTCTTTTAAGGGGTACTTCAAAAATACGCAGTTTCCATAGTGAGAGTAATGAAAAGCATTTTTTTATTTGCGACAGTCATAAAAAAAGTATCTGCTCTTGCTTTTCTTCTTGCTCAACAATCCAACACTGACTTAATATATAGCTGAACCTTTTTAATACTTTGGGAAGCTGCTCTGAAACTACTTAGCATCAATTTCAAGGACATGTTCTTTTTAAGGATGGAAATGAGCGAACCTAGATTGATATCTCTCATAAAGGAATGTCTTAAGGTCGAGCTAAGCATTAACTCGGGTTAGTTCTTTATCAGTTTCAAATAACATGTTGAGGAGAGCGAAAGCATTCTATTTGATGAGATTCTATCCGAAAAATACTTTCAAATTTCGAGTGATTCTACGCATGAGGCTCTACTTACCTGATTTGGCTATCTTGAGCATGATTTCTGAGAAGATTTTGTTACTGTTGCGGTATTTTAGGATCAAATCTAAAACATAGCACAAATAGTTTTAGAGCTGAGGAATTATTAGATCATTAATCGTGAACACTGGAAGTGTGCTGTTTATTAAAGAGAATATTTTTTCAATTATCACAGGATCTTAGATCCGTGATAGGTAGCTAAGTATTTTTAGGTTTATGGATTTTAGGAAGAAGTCGTTTTTGGTTTTCTCCGTCTTGGAGAAACTGCCTTCCAAAATAGTCAGATACAGCAGTAACCTATTACTTATTTTCTCGTGCTTATTAAGCTAGTCAATTTAGTTGTAGATTTTGTCATTGAGGTTGCTATATTGATTCTGGACCTGGTCAGGCTTGAGCGAATCCATGAACATGAACAACAAATCTTTAAGAGTCTAGCTGGACTCCATATTTTACTCTTTGAATAGCTCCTTGAAGATGATTTTAATCCAACATCTTGATAGCTTTATCATCTTTTCTTTTTAGTGAAACTTCTAGAAACTCAATGGCACAATCTGGTTTGGCAAAACCTACGTCTGCTTTTTGGGCTAACGGCTCACCTATTGCCGTGTACGTTCAAGAGTTCTGGCGAGAATCAGCTGATCAACGCGCTATTGGTTGTTTTACAGCCATTACATAGCTACATGATGGTCAGGAAAGTCAATATGCTACAAAGCGATTTAAGCCTACTATCTTGAGATTTCCATCTGAGTCAAATTATTAATCACCTATTCAGAGGACATATTTCTACCTCTATATCTTGACTAGGATGGATGTCGAGAAGTTTTTTCCATTATTTTGGCATTTTTTGAGATCAGAATTTCGTAAAATTTGGACAAAAACTTCTTTCTTTAAAGCATCACAATAATTTTGGTGTTTTCTGCCATTTAGGGTGCTTCGGTTAGGAGTTCTGTAAGTTTTTAAAATTGTTCGTAGTAAATACCCAAAGCCATATCCTCTCTGGTCCTTTCAACCTACTGTCCATTAAAGACACATGAACCGCCAATCATCACAGGAGTAAAAAGAATCTTCTCAAGGATAAGCCAAAGGAACTATAATTTTTACTAATTTTGCAACAAAAGGTTAAAGATGGATTTCAAAACTACTTTGTAGTTGCTTCGTATTGACCCGTAAAGTGCAGATGCGAAGCTGAAAAACACAAAGTTTTATAGTCTGAGACTCATTTTAACAGCGTGTCTTTGCGATGAGCCAGTGGCTTGCCGAGCTAACAACGCCGAATTAATGTATTATGGTTCGTTTATGCCTAAGGTAGTGCATATAAATTGCCATGGCTAAGGCTATTTTACATCATTAACCGCCAATTTTACGATCTCCTCTCCCAAAGATTTGATGATTGACTATTCTTAGCTAACAGTAACGTAGCGTAGTGAGTTGGTAATCCAAAATCTTAGGTTTAGCACTAGTTCTTACTGTATGATAATCAGTTTTCTCTCTAAACTGTAGCCTTGGTTTGCCCATTGGTAAATGAGATAATCCTTATTAGTGTTAGCAAACAACTTTTTTATTTTTTGGGTCATATCCATCAAAAAGCAGACATATTTCGATACAAATTACTTGGAAATAGGTTCTCGAATCTTTTTCAAGTAAAGACTATTGATAAAGACATTGGCCTAAATGTAGAACTAGTCAACAAACTATATCTCCGAATAAAGTATAGTATTGGATGAAGCTGTGCGTTGAAGCTTTTCATGCAGTTTGGGAAAAAGCTAGGTCAACCTTTGAAGCTTCTGCTCGAATTTGAAGTCAAAATGGCCTTTATAAGTATTTAGAATCCAGTGCCGATAGGAGTGTAAAATGGGCCAAACATGTGCATAGTTTGTGTAAAGCTTAATTAGCTGTTATGAAAAAACATCAAATGAATCCAATAGTCTAGATGAAATAATATAGCCTAGCTTGAAGAAAAAGGAACTATGCTGAAAAGCTTAACTGTTCCAACTGGCATTGATTTTTGAGTTTTCCAGTTTTTGGACTTTAGCAGTCACAGCTTGAATGATCTAAGTAGAAATGGTCTTCCTAATAGTCCTGCAAATGGCCGCAGTCTAGAATAAATCATCCTTGAAGTGAAATTTGATCACCAGGTTATCATCGAAGAAACAATTTATGAACTTAGAGAGAATACTTTTCAACTGGACTGTCTCTGGAACGTTCTGCATCGCCCAGTTGAAAATCACGGTCTTGATCCCTTTGAAGCAGTGCAGATCCAGCGGATATTTTTCGAGCTTGAATAGCAGCTCACAAAGGACTTTACTGAGTTCGCTCTAAAAGATAGTCAAAGGTTGATACTCCTGCTGCTTTTAAACTGAATAAATAACCGAGAAATATGACTGAATGGCTTTATTGAAGAAGTGCTGGCCAGCGATCTCCTTGATTTAGACCCACTTGAGGAACAGCCTCCCCCAAGTCACCAATATATGCTAGTAGAGATTATGATGCTACCTGATGCTTTTAAGTCTGCTGATCGTCGCGAAGGCCTTAAAGCATTTGCATGCATATTTGACGTTGTAGTATCTGTCATCGTGCTGTTACTCGCCAATAGCCACGAATTCGCTAGAAATGTTTGTAGAAATGAGGTTGAGGAAATCACAAAACTCAGATATGCACTTGCTTGTTACTTTTTTGCTGACTCTGAACATCGTCTTTGAATCACCAATCAATTCGTCGTCGCCAAGCAACTCGTAGTTGATACCCAAAAGCAGTTTGCCTTCCTCCACCCTGGCTGAGTGGGCTATGATTTAAAACTTCTAAACGATTTGCCCCAGATCATTCATCTTCTTGAAATAAGCTTTGAACGTGCTATGGCCACATAGATCGGGATGTAAATACTGACTATTGAGCCTACATTAATTGTTTTTGAAGTTGAACTAGATAAGTTCTCTCGGATGTTTCTCAAAGACATCTTCCATAATATTCATTGGGCAGAGCTACAGACATGCCGCTAGCAGCTGCTTCAAAGGTTCATTCTTTAACCGCATTTACACTTATCCGGTTATCTTATCCATGAGGCTTGATTCATACTTCTTTGAGGAGTTTGAGGCAACTACGCAAAAGCACGATTGAATTATCAATTTTTCTTCTAGGCTTCCCGTTTCCAGCAGTTTGAAAATTTCAAGGTCATTCTGAAATTGGCTCTAGCCGCTCAAAAATTGCCGGGTCTTTTCTTCAACATACTCGAAAGGCTAGCGTATAGCAGGTGCTACTATGAAATCTATAAAGAAGACGAAGTCATCTATGTTGGAGATTCGCTTGAAGATGTTGAGATATGCCTAAATTACTAGTTTGTCAGCTACGACTCTTCCTTTCTAGCCAAAATATTGATATTTTATGTACTTATGCAACATTCTTTGTTCAGAGGTAACAAAAAACCTTCCATCCTTCTCACTCCCTCGAATTACTTCAGCGATCTGTTCGTTGAAAACTTTGGTGTACATACGCTTAGCTTATGATTCAGAGATATCGAGACATTCGGCAAGAATTTTAAAAGCGGGAGTCTAGAAATGAATCGTATTATGCGTGATGAGCATCTTGTAGAAAAGTTAGTGATTGCCAGTAATCAAAGCCCGTAAAGTCTACTGAGATATGTTTGATGCTTGATTAGGGGGGCCTGCGAAACCACTCGATTAAATGTCAAATATCATTTACATATTATACTTACTTTAAATCAAGTTTTATGAATCGGCTCAGCCTGACCAGAAATGAACGGTAAATGGCTGGAATTTGGATGAATAAAAATATGACTCTTTTCTGTGTCTTCTGCTTTGAAAAACGAACGCGCTCAAAAAATATCTTAGACTAGTTCGCTGAAGAAATTACAGAAAAAGACAAGAAGCTAGTCAAAAGAAGAGAATTGTTATTTTACAACTCATCTTTTGCTTTCTTTATCAAAAAATAAGTTTAGTAAGCTTTGTTTTGCTCTTTTGAAGTATTTGTATTTACAACTGCAGTTCAGGTAACTTTGAGCTACTGTAAATTGTTTGCGTTTTGCTGAGGGAATTAGCAACTAGTTCAAAAGCTCATCACTGCCTTGAATAACCTAACATTTGTTATTGAGACTCATTCTTCTACGAAATAAGCTTAGCTAACTTATAAAAGGATACATTACAAATATAAAAAAAGCATCTCAATAGTTTACTGACTCAAAAGAGCATAAGCATATTGTTGTTCTTTTCCTCAACTTTTTGTTTGTTTGGTGAAGGAAAGGGCGAAAAATTGTAGAGCAGTTGAAAGTAAAATAAAACTAAGTGGCCTAAAGAAGGATCAAGAAAGAAAAGGTAACCTGGAATCCGAGGTTAGTATAATTTGGATTATTTGATATTGCATATAATTGATAAATTTATTGATGAGTGAGCAGGTAGACGCGCATCTCCAAATCCCTTCTAGCTATGATTTCAAACGAAATAGCGTCTCACATTACCGCAACCACTCCATCGACTCCAACTCCTTCCACCAGTGGGTCAAGGACAATATGTACACCTCATCCTATGCCAAACATCACAGTCCTGTACTTTTATCTCTACTCAGGAATCCACTACTCCTCGTTCCCACCACATCCCAGGATACGGAGGCTTCATTCCCACTGATAGGGCTGAAAGTTTGCATGCTAAGACCTTTGCCAACAAGACCAAGGAGATCTTTGCTAAGCCTGAGATCAATATCAATAGGAGTGGTTTGGCGACTACGGGCTTCAACATCACCCAAGATGCACTCATTGATAAATCAAAAAATGCCTCCAGCCATAAATACGGCAAAACATAAATCCAATACTCTCACCCCGCATGGGTCGTAAGATTTGACTTATTTAGCCTGAATAATGGAAAAGTACCACTAAGGCCACTTACCTTCCTCCTGATCAACTTCTGGACCCCACTTTTCGTTAAACTGATAAAAACTTGCAAGCTAACAAGATGAAGACTAGAACCAGCGGTTTCCAGCAAAACAGAGCATACTGGGACGGAAAAGGATGGAACCCTCACCCAATTTTGAATCCAGCCAACATTACCTCCTAGTACAGGGATAGGTTCAACCCTGAGACCGACTTCCATAGAAATACTCACAAAGATATCGTGCCTCAGCTCAAAAAGACCGAATACAAATACCAATTCAACAAATGATCTTTGTTTTTATCAATTATCATTAGAAAGTTTTTAGAAACCATGAAATAAATATAGGTACAGTTAGTTCATAATTGAAGAGTAATTGATTTACTTTGATATTCCCCAGTCAACCAGTCATTAGTGTCAAAACAGGCAAATACACTAATCAAATGGCGTAGCGATAATAGCCCACCTTGTCCAAGAACTCAGGGATGTGCTGGCAGTCTCCATGGCAAATCTGATGATATTTGAT
>Ga0316217_10003081_pt1 | contig 19406 bp, 4 predicted proteins | sample 1anoAmetaG_FD_203633 | JGI IMG/M metagenome (GOLD analysis project Ga0316217, IMG submission 203633) | Freshwater microbial communities from Trout Bog Lake, Wisconsin, USA - 1anoA | ecosystem: Environmental > Aquatic > Freshwater > Lake > Hypolimnion/Profundal zone | place: USA: Wisconsin...
TAAAAAATAATCAGCCAATCCCCAGTCACAGTAAAAGTAGAAATAAAAGCTTGCGTCTCTATTCAAAAAAGAAGTATAGAAAGCTATTCAATCTCCTAGCTAAATGCCTTCATTACAAAAAGAAGCCATAAAGTAATCCCGGCAGGTAAAATCAACGCCTAAGCTGCGTCTATTGAGTCCATAAAAAAAGAAATCCTTCCGTGAAAACAGAGATAGGTACCTCCAAAATGAAAAGATTTCACTCCAGCTTAATTTGCCCAAAACTCATGATGTTAGTATGGATTCTGAATAAGATATACTCCATAAAGAGTTGCTCCTGTAATAGTAGCAAAAAAACGCATAACCAACTGTTTACATTTTAAAAAAGAGCTCAGATTACAATCTCATCAAAAAGCACCTCAAAGAGGAAAGTGCCTATATAACCTAAAATCCAATGTAGAACTCTCGGCTGCAAATCATAAACAACAGTTAGTCTTATCCATTCATGCCTAATATCCCTCAACGACAGAATCCCCTTTTTGTTTCGCCCAAGTAGTCCAAATACATCAAGGAGAAGTTTGTAGGAGAGGAGGCAATCAACAAATTTTACAATAGGTACAAGAAGATAGAGAAAATACGTGAACTTTAGCGCTTCAATCTAGAGCTCAATCCTATAACTTTGATTTTGACCATTTTGTAGAGCTACAACTTGCCGCCTAAGAAAATGGAGGTACTAATCCAAAAATACAGATTATTAAACTTAAAGGATAGTAAGCTATCTTGGACTTGAAAAATTGTGCTTTGGGAAGTGGAGTATCGATTAAAGCAGTTGCAGAGATTGTGTAAAAGGTGAATATTTTCGAATAGATTGATTTGTCATATAACCAGCTTACCTCAGATATATGTGATGTCATCATCCCCAATCTCTATAAAATGAGGAGTATAAACCTTTCGTATAATAAGATCGGAAGAAGAGGAATAGATCTGTTTTCAACTTTGTTTTTCAATTAAGAAAGCTAAGGAGATTGCTAGCTATAAGAACTGAATCTTGAGTCAAACAATCTTAGTGACACATCCTTTGGAACTTTCTTCACAAATCTACTTAATATGAACTATTTGCTAGTGCTGAATCTCTCTAAAAATTATTTAGGCAATTACTCAGCAGTCAGAATAAAAGAATATCTGATAAGTGATAATCAACTTTGCGAATTATACTTGCATTGGTGCTAAATGGGTACGAAAGCAACTAAAGCCATTTTTGAAGGGCTTACTAAGAACAACACCCTAAGAGTACTTGATCTTAGTTGGAACCAAATAGGTTTAGATGGTATCAAACCTTTCTGCACGAGTACATATAGCTTAAATAAGTGGTTAAGGTCAACACAAGTTTAGTACATCTTGATATCTCTTTTTGTGAGATTGACGAAGCTGACAGTCGAGTTATCGCAAAAGCATTGAAGGCCAATCATTCTATATACGGCATACATTATCAAGGTAGTGGAATATGTCTATCTAGGTAATATGGGTTTTATCGATTTCAAAGGATTTTTGCATTCCATTACGAAATAACAAAAGGAAACGCCCATTTCAATCAGAGCTGGCCTCATATAAAGGATCAGTTCTGTTAGCATCATCAAAAATGTGCATCATCAAAGTGCTAACGCTTTGCTTAAAAATATCTGTTGGATTTGCGAAGGATGGGACTAGAAATATTTTAGAATAGCTAAATTTGAGTTAGATAAGGCTTGTTTCATTCATTTCGATTTTTAATACTATGCTAGCGTAAGGATGAACGATAGAGAAACCTATTTCTAGATTTTGAGGATGTGTCCTCCAACAAAAATTCAATTGTTTTATACGAAAATATCAGATTCAGGTGCGATTACTCACATTCACAATTCAAGCGATGTGGGTGAAGTAAAAACACTGCCTTTTAACAAATAAATCCTGCAATTCAGTATTGAACAGAAGAAGATGGGTCCAATCTTTATGAAATCCTTAAATTATTTGAAATAGCCCCTTTACTATAATTAATTGTTTAACGAAGACTATCTCACTAAAGTTCACTGCCAACCACGATCTGATGATATGCGCTCTGGAAATCTATTCCCAGTAATTATGCCCTAATATAAATAGACTTAAAAACCGCGTTAAAAGAAGCACAAAAAGTCTAAAAAGAAAAGACAACCTCCGGAACTCGTCAAAGAAATCGCAGTCAAAACGATCCCTGATTAATTTGATAGCATATTCAACAAAAACAAAGGAATAGGCGAAGGATAAACTTATGAAGTAATGTTGTAATAATGTAGAGTTTCATTAAGAAATGTGTAGAATTCGATGTTGCTCATTCCAAAGTGGTAAAGATACTGAAGCACTAGAAGTAGTTGAAAGAAATCAAAAGTCTGCTTTAAAAAAATTATGATAGTTTCCAAAAGATCTATTACTTCCTTGCAAATAGCAACCCAAACAATAGTGGAGTTTTTTCAATATCGTAACTTAGGTTCGAAAAGTTTATAGAGGATCAAGGATATTAGACCAAAAGAGTTACTAAAGCCAAAATTCGGTTAAAGCTTATTAGTTGCCTTTCGAATATCAACAAAGATACTTAAATCCAGGGGTTTTATCGACCGCAGTTTTTCTAATTTCTATTGAGACTATCAATGGAAAAATGGTGTGTAACCATACCCAAGAAATAAGGTTAAACAGAAGAGTAAAGGCTAAAAAGATAAAAATATCCTTTGCCCATAGGTGAGGCTTTTCAAAGGATGCTAAAATCATTAAAAAAATATGAATAAAAAGCTTAATCATCTATCTGGAGAGAGTAAAATTTGACTTCCTACGAGGTTAGTGTTGTGATTAAAAGCTACTCAGCCTTTTTATAGCAGATTTATGAAAAGTATGCAGGAATGACTCAAAAGAATATGAACACAAAACAAAAGAAAAAAATGTTCCTTTAGTAAATTAAAACTTTATTCCTAAATGCCTAAATCAGAAAGACAAAATAGGCCATGAAAGATCTTTAAGTTTGTTACAGAACTGCAAAAAAGTTAGAAATATAAGACGGAATCTCAGATACTGGGCTAGACTATGTTTAGTTTTTGTAAACTTTTTGCCGTTTTGCTTAAGGACTATACTTAACTCCTATTGGAACTGAGTCACATTCATTGTGGGATAAATAACTTATAAAAAGTGAAGAAATTCCTCTGTTTTTGAAAATAGAAAAACTATTGAAAGAAATTTACCTAAAAAACTATGATTTAAAGAATAAAAAGTTAGACTTACTCTTTGAGGCGGGATTGTTTCCTGAAGAAGTAGGCATTTTAATGCAATACTACAAAGAGAAATACGAAAATAAGTAAAATTTGAGAAAAACTTTTCTGTCAACCAATATCAAAATGAACAGCTTGTAGCTTAGTAAGAATAAAAAGATAACTCTAAAATACTTGATTGACATTCTATAAATAAAAGCGGCTGAAATCAGAGAGCAGAATCGTTTGAAGATGTTGTAAATTGAGTAATAGCATCATGAATAGTCCGGGGAAGATGAAAATTAAGTTAAATAATGATTTAATTCAGTAATTATGCAAAAATTAATCAATAGTATTTGTGATCCTCTTCAACTTTTTTCTTCAAACTCAAAAAAGTCTCTTTGAATTACTTATACAGGTTCTGTTCATCAGCAACATCTATTTCTTAGAAGTTTATATTCTTTTTACTTGGCTTCTCAAAATTAGCACTAGATTCTTCAACCCGGAGTGAAGATGAATTATCCTTCATTATTTTGGCTAGAGTATTAGATTAGGATTGGCTGTTTTTTTTTGTAAAATTTTAAAATTAATCGTCCAAATCTATTGAGATATGCTTAGCTTCGCTATGGAGTTAGCTATTTTAACTTATTTTACGATCATACTTACTTACTTCAGAGTGGACTGCTGAAGATATCTTCTATTTCAAGCCTTCAATCCCTCCCTTCATGCTTTCTATTAGTTCTTTTTACGTTTTGCTTACTTCTTTTGAGGAAGAAATAGACTGATAAGATATTGATGATTGTTCTGGCTATGAAAGATTTTTGATCAAACTTACTTTTTTAGTTATTGTTCTAATGATCTTTGTGGGTTTTGGTTTCAGCTATTACTTATCTAAATCCTCATCTGCACAGATATTGTTGTAACTGCTTCTAACTTTTGTCATTTTGAAATCTTTCAAAAGCTATTTCTCGAGCTCTTTTACTTCTTCAATTTTAGCTTATTGAGATAAATGAAAGCTGGGTTGTTATAGCTTTTTATTGAGATATTGATTTTTATTTAGCTAAGATTATTAGAGGTCTTATTCGATGATAGGGGTAAGTTTTAGTTTTTATCTCTAGTTTTACCCACTTCGCTTCTATCCTTAGTTGTTCTTTTATTCATCTGAATCACTTTAATAGTCTTAAATGTCATCAATATCGATTTCAGAGTCTGAAATTTCTTTCTTTATCTTTTATTCCTCATCTCCGGATTATTAGGAGTCATCGATATTGATTTAGATTCTTTGGACTTTTCCCTTTTTGCCTGAAGAGTTCATTTATTTTTAAGCTGTCTCCTGTTTGAGAGTAATAGGGTTTTACTTGGGTTCAGGCTATTTTTGAATTTACTTCAGGTTGCTTGTAATTTTAAAAGAATTAAGAGTAGGATCGATACTATGTTATCTTTCAGTAAAACTTTAAAGCTTACTGAAGGAAAGAGCATCACAGCTTATACTTACTTATTTTAGATTCATTAGATTAATATTAATTTAGTGCTCTTTACTTTTACCTTTACCTTTATTGGCTGTTTCTTTTATGGAGTTTTAGAATTTTTATGAACTTTACTATAATTTCAGTTACTATTTGGATATCTTTATTTAGGAATGAAGCTAATTTAACACTTTTTAGAAACTTTCCTACTTTTTAGTTGACTCTTTTTTGGGTTATTACAGCTTTTAAAAAAGATTTAAACCAATTTCATCTTTGATTTCCTAAAAATTTAATTGATTTAAGAAATCAGACTTTTCTACCGATCTTTATTCATTTTTTTGAACAGTTGAAGGCTGGCTTAAGTTTGCTTGTCTATCATTTTTAACATTTTGAGAAGAAAAAAAATCTGAAATTTCTTTTTATTATTAGTGATTAGCTATGACCTATTGTTATTTATTCAAGTTTTACTTCAAACCTGAATCTACTCCAAATATCTTTTTAAAAGCCGAGCTTTAATTTTGCGTCTTTTCCTTCATACCACTTTCAATAATTTGCTGTTTAGACAGTTGCATTTGATGAGAAGAGGATTTCTTAGATGGTTAATTGTGTTTAGATTGTTAGGATCTTTCCATCATTTTACTTTGAATGTGACTATTTCTCATATTTTCTTCGAGTTTTTCTAGGTTAAGTGAAACCTTTTTAACTGATTCATCTACAATATCTCTTAAATCAACATTTAAGACGCCTTTTTCTTCAATCAATTGCTTTTATTTGAAAAAAGAGTTTGATGAAGAAGCTTCACTCAGTTAAACTTTCAATGAGGAATCCTCCTAAGCTTAATTCTTTTTATGATTTTTTGCTTATTAAAGCTTATTTGCTTGTCTTTCTGGTTTCTGTGTAGGAAAAACCTCCTTCTTGGGCTCTGTTAAGTTTTGATTGTTTTTGGACAAATCAGTGATTTTGCCTTTTAAAAAGTCAAAAAAGCTAAATTTTTACTATTTTAATGAATTTTCTGCTTAGCTTTAGCTTACATCTAGTTATGATGACTTTTTATTCTATTATAGTTCCTAGCTTTATTGCTTTGCCTACTTCTTTTGTTTCTACTCGTAGAACAACGCTTAGCAGCCTGTAAAAATCTTGATTTTATCAGTTTTCTAGCGATGTCTTAAGCTTTAAGCAAGCTATTTGTCTTTTTTTCTCTGTTTCTATTCTTATATTTCCCGTTTAAATTTGAACTAATCCTGTATTTTTGATATTTTACGAAAATCAATAGGAGGAGTAGATTATTAATAGTCACGATTTTTATATCTATAGCCTGAATTCGCGAATAGTTTTTCTTAATACTAGTACTCTTAGTTGTCCGATTGCTTTTCTTCAAAATTTTTAGTTTGAATTTATAATGACGAATCTTATTTTATCACTCCAATCGTAATTTCTGGTTTTTTTTAAGCGGAATATTTTTTTATTATTTTTTCAACTTGTGGACTTTTAGGTAGAATATAAGGAGATGCTTTCGATTCAGAAACTTGGAAAGATTCAAGTAAGTTACTTTTTGGCGTTTTAGGCTTTAAATCTGATGGTAGATCGAACTAGTTGCCAGTTAAATGAATGACACTACTAGAATATGATAGATTTTGCTTAGAGCTGGATCCATTCTTAGCTTTACTATCTTGTTGAGGCTTTATTTGAGTTTGAGCCTCAACTCTGATCTATATCGCAGATACTCTAGAAATAGTCAGCTTATGAGGCGATTTCTATTTTTTAGTTTGATCGCTTAAATTGGACTTGAAGTCCACTTTGATTTAAGTTTTTCTTATGGCTCTGTGAGGCGATTTTGCCAATTTGCTTACCGCCAATGTACTCTAATTTTGAAAAGACTTATTTTCTGACCTTTTACATTCATTCTGGCTTTCTTCTGCTATCTTACAATAATTACTTCTTTCTGTAAAGTTATCTTTTTTTGTGAACAAATCTAGTAAATTGAGAGTAAGCTGGCAAGAGTTATCTAAGTTCGGGTCAGAGCATATTTACTCGTTAATTATTTCTGGCGTAGATTCGTTCTCATGAACTATTCTTACTTGTTTATGCTTGTTGCTATTTTTTATGAAATACTCATTGTAATAAACTTGCTGTTTGGCGCCAGCCACAAAAGTTTCTTTCACGCTGCTTTTTATTCTGTCTTTTTCCAAAATCTAATTTTTGATCTCTTCTTTTGGTCGATAGTAGATGCTCAGCTTTGAGAATTTTTAGGTTTGGACGTGAATTTTCTCCTCATGTGAAGAAAAGCCAAGTAATTACTGTATGAGTTCTTGCTTGTTTCTTTCGTAGTTGAACGCTTCGGGATTTTTGAGCTTGTTTTTGCACTTGCGTTGAGGTTGTCTCTTGAGAAGTTCTTGCACTAATTACTACTTAGCTTGCATATGAATAATATTATAACGATGAGTTATGATTTAGTCTAAAAAATAAGAGGAAGTTAAGCAAGAATTAATACCTGGATTCCAAAAAGGAATAAGCTGAATCTTAGCATTTATATGCCAATTAATGGTTATGTTGATAAAGCACAATGATAAAGGATTAAGTACCTGTTGAGAGGCATATTGAGGTAAATCAAACTAATAGCTGAGCCCAAGAGGATGAAGTAGAGTTTGCTAGCCATTTAAAAGATTTAAAAGCAGAAATTAACTTAAATGATGTACATATTCCCGGGGGGGGGATTCCAAATGTATGTCTATGTCAATTACTTTTCGGGCTAAGGATGCAAGATTCATAGCCCAAATATGTCTTGAAGAATGATTACATGAGACTCACAATTTATAGGATGTTAATAGATATAATTAATTGAACTTACAAAGAAGTGTAAATCTCTTACAGATATATTTGCCTAGATAAATGGAGATCTTGATAGTGCCATCAGGCGGCAAATAAAACGAATCTGGGTGGTTTGTTTTTTTCAAAAAAGTGGGCCGCTCTCCCCTTTTTGAAAATTTAATTATATCTACCTAATTTTTCTTTCAAGGAATTTCCAGTGCTTGAAAAGCCACAAGTCACCCTCCTGTCAGATAAATAGAGAAAATGCAAGCCGAAGCCGCTGCCAGCTCATTTTCTTGCATTTAGACATATAGGAGAATATTCGCAAACTTGAATCAGGGCTACAGCGCTCATATTCCTAAGGAAGCTACTTGGATTTCTTGCCAGTTAGAAAATCGAGGGGGCAGAGATCGTAATAATTGGATTAATAAATAATCATATAATTAGCAGTTCGACTTCAACTGAGATGTCAGCACAGCCCAACACTCAAATTAGCAGTACCTTCGCTTCGAGCAAAACTGAAGAAGCAGCCATCTGCAACCATGTAAGAACATAGCCTAGTGCCTTGGACTTCAATCATAATGGCCGACAGTAAGGGGATCTATTAAAACCTGCTTCCATATTTTGTGGCCAAGAGCAGACTGAGACGCTGGATAGGTACATCAAGATCAAAATGTCAGATATGCCAAAAGATACATTGGCATAGGTTATGTCTAAAAAACAGTAATTCCAGCGTTATATCAATCGCCCTTCAAATCAGCAAACTTAGTACGCAGATAGCCTTCGTTAGTCAGACCATAAGTATCCAGATCAATCTCGATAGATGCTCTACGAACATAGCTTTACAAAACATGTTGCAGGCCAAGCTATTTTGATGATTAATGTTACTCCCTCGGCTGGCAATAAATGCAATCTTGTCCTTTCTAATCTTAGGGGAGAGATAATCAAATATTATCCCAACGTGTTTTTGGTTAAAAAGAGAGGCAAAATCTTGAAAACCCTAAAATAGTTCAGCAAGCACTGCTTCTTCATCAAGGATGCCTGTGAATAAGGCTTCAAGGCCAAATATTTTAGAGCTTTCTTTAGAGAACATCTTTCCTTCTGCTATAGCTTTACCTTTCAAGAATATTAGCACACTTAGATTCTCAATTAGATACAAGAGCTGAATTAAAAATTTGGAGCAAAAGTAACCAAGACTTAAAAAAATTATAAAATCGTCAATTTTAGGCTTTAATACTAAAGATTCAAGTCACTTCTGCCGTAAGTAGAGGTCCTTTTTTAACAAAGATAGATATAGCAAAATGAATTTTTAGAGAGATTGAGAGGCCATAGATAATAAAACGAAAGAAACTTATCATTTGATTTCATGGCTGTGAACATTTGGAGGCAATCCGGCTTATAATTGGAAATGTTAGCTAATAAAATTAATTAGTTATTTGATTTGAAAGCAGAAAGTATAAGAAATATGATTCCCTAAAACAGCTAGACCGATGTACACGTACCTTTCAGGACATAGAAAGATCAAAACTGTGTTTCTTGCCTTTCTAAAAACCTGAGTAGAACCAAACCCAAAAGAACATATTTGGTTTGCCAAACTTGTAGCTCTAAAGAGTAGAAGCCTATATATCTTTGTAGAAAATGCTTCGCTTAATATCATAAGAATCCCAATATCTACATTTTCAAGAGAAATTAGAAAATAAAAGGAAGGAGGCTGATTGTAAAAAAATAAGTGGCAAAGAACAGAAAAAAAAAGCTTGGTAAAGGCAAAAAGATAAGTAAATTAAAGCAGGAATAGCCAGAAAAGCCTGGGTAGGAGTAAAAGGCATAGCTATATAATAGGCTTAATAGGCTTCAAGAAGAGTTTTTCCAGAAAATAGGCTAAATGGTCGAAGAGGGTTAAGATAATAATTTAAATTCCTGCAATTTTTATCTCTCAATGCTCCTCAATACAAATTTGCAATTTGTTCAAAAGGTTAATTAGCGATTCAGACAAAGGCAGAATGATACGTGATCAAAGTATAGATTTATTTGAAGAATCTTTCTTAATTTCTTCCAAAAGTCAAAAGTATGAAATAATTGTTATGATTTATTAAGACCAGATAAGGCTGGAAGTAAGCACTTGAGATGTTAAAAAGTGGTAAAATGCTAAAAAGAAAAAATGGTTTGCTAATCAATATCCCAACGTCATTGAAATTATTCAAAAATGTCTCTTAAGTAATTAGCCTAGAATGTTGAGGTAAACAATGTACGAATAATCAAACCACCTGCATAAAATCATTTCTTTTTTTCTTTCTCTGTCTACTCTTGGATTTTAGCCTATATGGCACTCCAATTAACCTCTCCAACTTCTTGAGCAGCCTTTAGCAACTCTTTATTGTCTTCTTCTTTTTCAATACGTTACAAGTATTTCTTTCGGAATGCTACCACTAAATCGAGATGAACTTTGAAATCTCTAGCCAGCTTCAAAGCTCTTTACCATCTGTAACCGTCTATATTCATTCTTATAGCGCGATAGTAGTATTTATTTTGAGTGTAAATTTGCTAGGCTTCGTTATTTTTGTGAAACAATAATGACAAAGTAGCGTTTCTTACAATTTATGAGGGGTTGTCTCTCAACTCACTCAAGTAAAGCACTTTTTAAGGAATTTAAATTGCAGCAAAAGCTGTTTAAGCACTCTAAAGTTTTTTATTCTTTAGTGATGCTGCAGCTAAACACGCCCAGAGCAAAGATTCCTTCACAAAGCGGCATAACTTTGTTGCCTTTTCCCATTTACCTTTATCACAAAAATCAAGTAGAATCGTAGGATAGGGAGAGTTCGCTACAGTAATTACTCCTCCATCTCGTCTTCTGATGGTTATTTGTGTTTAGCAATAGCTAATGATCTGAGGTAACCTACCCAACTCCTGAACTTATTTAGTGGTCGTTGTTAGATTTAAAAGATCATTATCAATAAAGACAACATTCGGATAGAAGAAAGTTGAAAGTTTGCTGTCTGATACTGAGGTTAAGACATCAAATTTATCATGCCATTGGAATGAGTCACAAATAGTAGCAATTTTATAATTCCTTTAAGTACGGTGGACAGTGGTTAAGTAAAGGTCTCTATTGATATCTAGAAAGGCTATTTTTCTTTCAAGGGATTGTTAAGCTTGGTTGAGATTGATTTATATGACAGGTAATGAGTGCTATACAGTGAAATTTAAAGGTTTTCCTGTAGCGATTTCATAAAACTTGATCATTTTGGGGTTAGAAGATTCAATAACAGCTAATATGTCAGAAGAAAGCGCTATCTTTTTCTTACTCATGAATTAGACTAAATTACGAATTGATTACATTTGGCTCCAGCTATCTTAGGGTTGGAGATAAGTTTGCTTTCATAGTTATGGATCATAATGCCATTTGTACTTTAAATAAGGCAAAAGTATTTTTGGCTTTGAATGATAAAAGCTACAGAGTCTTTCAAATCAAAAATATGGGGTGTGTTCCAATTAGGAATGTTGTAAATATAGCATTGCGAGGCAGTAGTAGCAACTAAATTTCCATAGCCTATTGACATGTTGATGACTCTGTCCTTGAAATCAAGGTGTTCTCGGAATTCAATGTTTTCGGACAAGATATCAGTGACTTAAATTCGATTTTAGTCGTTAAGATTAGCTTCCCAGTTGTTATAGGAGACTTGCTTATCAACAACTTCTCCGAATATTACACTTCCATCTCCACAAGCTCCAGCACATAAAGTTCCATCAGCTGACCACACAAGTTTTTCAATAGATCCACTTTCTGTTTTGCTAAATGAGTAAGTCCAACCAGTTTTATCACATATTTTGAGCATTCCAAATGCTCCAACAGCGAAGTAGTCTCCATTAGGACTCCAGGAAATGGAACTTACAACATAATCATAGGGTGCTGAAGAATAAAGCAATCTTCCTATGTTAAAATGGAGTTACCATAGTTATCCCAAACTTTGTACTTGCAGTCTTATCCAGAAGATAAAATGTAATTATTGTTGGGACTCCAATCTACCTTTAAAACTAATCCTTCGTGGGCTTTCCATTGTAGATTTTTTTGTTGATTAGCACTGATAGGCTTTAATGAGATGAATTTATCAAAGCTATAAAGCACTGCGTCACTTTCAGGACTCCAAGCTACTGAGTAAATAGGTTTATCGGATTGAACAAGATTTGTTCTTAAGTTACCATTTTTCGACCAAATCTTAAGACTACCGTCTTGGCCTGTAGAGGCAAGTGCTCCTCCATCGTAGCTCCATTTCACAGAGATCACTGACTTTTTATGAGTCTAGGTGTTGATGTGTTTCTCTACTTTGCCATTTTTATTGATGAGCTTGATGGTGCCATCTGCAAACCCAACTGCAACGATGTCACTGTTGCCCTTACTAAAAGGCATCCAATCATGGTCAATAGCATATGTGTCTAAATCCAGCCATTTTGTTGACTGTCCAGTATTGACGTTCCATTTATTGATGGCATTATCATCTCCAATGCTTAATCAGCTTTGATTTACCTCGTAAGCTCATTAAAAGAGCACCAGGATACCGACGTGCACATATCTTCATGCTTTTGGGAGGCTTGTAGACCTTTGATTTTGAATCTCATGATTGATTTTAAATTATGTTTGATTATTTATGAAACATCTATCCTAAATATCATTAAATCTAGTTATTAAACCAAAACTTTTACTCTAAAATTCGAAGAAAAGACATTTATCTTTCTCCTCAAAGCACTAATAACAAAAAGCTAGTTTTTGTCTAATTAAAGCACAGAATTTATAAAGTATCAAATCAGCTGGCATAAAAAATATTGATAAATATACTTATGCATTCTTCGTTTCTTTCGAGACTCTATGTCAAAGCTTTTCTGGTCATATGGTACTCCTTGTGTGTCGAGTATTCGTAATCATCTCCAAAGAGAAGCTTTTTCATGATTTAGTTGAAGTTGTCTAGTGATTTATTGAAGTTTTGAATGAAGATTTTCTTACAAATAATGTCAACTTTCTTGCTTATCTCCACAATTGATCTCTCATTGCACTCGTTCATTAGTAGATTTAGCACAAACTATATCTGTTAGCTTTTATCGGCAGACTGCCACACGAATATTTCGTAAAATCTCAAGTAAGAAGCCATTGTGAAGTTACCATTGACTTAGAGGGCCTCAATTAGAATTCTTATGAGTTATTAATCGTTTTTACGGATAACGTTTTGGTAAAATTTATCATCTTACAAGTAATTAATAAAGATAGCCTTTTTCTGAGTTGTGAAGTTCATAATGCATAGCTTGGGCTTTTGCTTCTTTATGATTTCAGTGAATTTTTGAGTGACATAGTTTAATTTCGATTACTTTTCAGTAAGTTTAGCGACTTGAATCATTTTCTAAGGCTAATAACTAACTTGTAAATACTCTCCAAAGTATTTTAGAGTCTTGTTTATATCCAAAATGTTGACTACTCTTTGCAGCTATTCACGATTCTACCGAACTAACTTAATCTCTGTCTTCTTGAGTTCTGCAAAAGGTTCTTTTTATTTGTTTTAGTAGATCTGGGTCAAGGGGGAGACCCACTTTTTTTTGGCAAAAGGTACAGGTTCTGATACTTTTGGTTTCCTGGTATCAGTTTTAAGAATCATGTCAATTCTTTTCTGCATGATTTGTTTTTTTAATTTATCTTTTTGCTCTTAATCTTCATCGAATAATCCTGTTGGCTGGCGAGTTTTATACTTTTAGAGAAGGTTGAAGAGATGGTCAGGCTATTTTGACTTTTTGATCATGTAGATTTATGATTTTTGCAAAGGCTGCACCCTACTCAGCATTCACTTTCTTCTATTATAAGACTATTATATCGCTCATAGAATAATAGTTAATTTAACGAATATAAGTCATGGCTAGCAAGCGAAATTCAAATATTTTAGCAAACAAGGTATCCACCAAACAACCGCAGTCGTTACATCAACCCACTCAAGCCACTAGCAACATATCTCAATTTAAATAATCATTTTTGCAGTTTAGTTCCAAAAGAAAATAAACTCAAAATAGCTATGAGAAAGTTATAGCGGGATTGGAGAATATGATTGAGGAGCTGTTTTAAAAAATAGATTTCTACACTCAAGATAGACTAGCTTTGCTCCGAGAAAACAATGACCTGAGGAAAAAGGTTTAATCATTAACAAATATTATTGAGGTCAAGCAAAGATTGGGGCAAAGTGTTATGGTAGATAGCTCACAGATATTCTAAATTCTTCTGGAAAGTGGTTCAGTGACAAGAGGGATGTCAAAAACTGAAGAATCCTATGACTTTGGGAGATCAGTTGGTAATATCCTTTAAGAAAATTAACAAATAGTCAATAGACATGAATTCATTATCATGAGTCACCCTTTATCTCAAAATATTTCGCAAATTGAGGAAGGGGAGATCTCAATGAGCAATATTGGTAGAACTCAGACAATTAATCCTAATAATTTGCAAACTCCTGGACTGCATCGTTAAAATATTTTCGTGCAATGCTCAGCAGCTAAATCAGAAGGTGTAATTAGAGCATTTTATCTCTGTGCTATGCAAAGACAATCTACAACAAACCATCTAAGCAAACTAATTCATTCTCTAAAAAATGATATGACAATCAAGATATATGAAGCCTATCCCACAAATGAGTTTTGGGTAGAAATGTTAAATAATTTCTTGAAGATTGTGCATGAAGAGCACTTCGACAATCAGATGGAAGTACTCTAGTACCTTAAAGAGCATACATTGATTGACACTTTGATGATTAAATGCCTGAAAAGTAGAATTTAATTTTGTTTCTAGAATGTAGATTCTTTCTAGTTGCCTTCTGCTTCAAAGATCTTTAAAGCTCTTTCGAACTAATTCAGCCTGAGAATGGATTTTTCCTAGGGTCAATACACATTCTATGCAAAATAAGCTAAAGAATAGGAATTACTGTTGAGTGATAGAGCTTCTCTCTAAATTTCTCTTAACAATAAAGAAGAAAATAAATTTTACATTAGGGAAGAAGAGCCTCTATTTGTAATTGGTTAAAGAAACGAAACTCTCCAGTTTCCATTCTATATTGCAGTTGAAACAATGCTAGGCATCTCTCAATATGAGTTGAATGAAGAACCATAAAACCAACACAGCTTCAAATACTCAGAAGAAATGGGTTTTTCTCTCAATTTAAGATAAAATGACATTGAAATCAGTCAAGGAGAGGATCATCTTTCGGGAATAGCTTGTGTACTAAACGAAAAAGATATGAATATCATGAGATAAGACGATAAACAATTGAATCGGAAGTTTGGACATGTCAGAGAGAGATACGCTGAAAACAAGTCTCCACACCTAAGAGAGCCTTTGAGCAGTAGCCGATACTTTTTAAATCGAGTGGCTAGTAAGAAATCCTGTTATGATTAAAATGCATGAATATTGTTAGTTTATTTGCTTTAAATATAAAGATTCCGATAGGATCATTATCCAAAAGTCTTCACATATGCTTTTTTTAATCATATCTCAGTGATTTCGGACTTCTTCACCTTTTCACAGCTAAATTGATTCTTATGGTCCTTTTTGCAGGTGAACAAAAGTTCAGCAGGTTATAATAGTCGCTCATTTTAGAACCCTAAGCTATGCCTTGTTAGAGTCTTTTTGATCTGCAACTCTAATAATTTTAGCAAATTTTTTCTCAAAAAAAGATTATCAATGATTTTAGATAAATCAAGTGTTGATTGTAGAATTCAGGCAATAAGATGGTTGCTTCTTGAATGAAAAGCTAAATGAATATTATAAATTGACTCACTCATGAATTATTTGTTAAAATGAAGATTTCAAATAATATGTTTTTTAAATATGTGATTCATCTAAACTTGAAAAAACATGTATTTTAATTATTTTATTTCATTAGTATGCTTTCTAAGCTCTTCTTTCAGGTGAATCTTAGTTTTTTCCTCAGTTTTGTTAAGAAAACGTTCCTGCTGTTTTTTTTTATTTGAATATCTAAAAGCTTAAATTTCAAAAAAATGGGCAGTGAATCTTCAAAATTCATGGATTCATTCTTAAAATACTAACAAAATGTAGAAAGACAAAAACTTATATCATTCGATGATGGCTGTGTAATCCTCTTAGCTCGTTAACAGTAGGCCTTAGCTATTCTATTTGCGTTTCTTTTTGAAGGCTGTATTCTTTTCAGTCTGAAAACTCTTGTTTTAGATTAGCACATAGTTGGCTTCAAGCATATCTTATCCTTACGACATTCTATAGTTTGTGTCTTACAAAAATTTAACTGTAAAACTTGGCGTATTCAAGATTTCATGTCCTGTTTGGAGATCACCTGCAAGGAGCTAGGATTAGCTGTTGATTCTTCTTTTCCTTGATCTGTTCATAACAAATAATATGGCAAATTCTTAAATAATTTTAAGATTTAACCCTAAAAAAGGGAGAAAATATGTGCTCAGCCTTGGAAATTCCTACAAAACTTCCTAGAATCCTTTGGTGTGTTTGGTTTGATCAATATAATTAGATATCTTTCTTAATCTGATTTACATAGCCAGTAATTTGGAATTCTATAGAATTAGAAATCTCTAGGCAAAGAAAAAATTTCTTTTGTTCCACTCATGACATATTTTATACTTGAGCACAATAAATCTGAAATTTTTGTGACAAAAAGAGTATTTTTTAAGTTTCATATTTCAATAAAATCATAAATCAGAGGGTTATGATTCTCAAAATTACATGAAATCAATTTTATTGAGGAAAGAATCATTATTTAATCAAATAATTAATGAGTTCCTTCATGTATCTCCAACAAATTTTCGTCTTCTTGCGCAAAGTTAATCCTCGAGTTTGAACTTTGGTTCCATAATTCATACTCAATTCTTCAGACATACTCACAAAGCTCAAAATAAACTTTTGCATCCATCCACAGCATTACTAGTAATCTCTTAGCTTATTATTCATTTGTAAAAGCTTCAGCTGCAATTACTTTATTTATTTTTACAGCAATACAACTTGTAATAGAGGTTAGCCAAATTAATTTTTTGTTTTTGTTTCAGGAGACATCAGTCTGCCTAGTTTGGGAGTAATTTGACCTTAAATCTTCCCTCTATGAAGCTATTTGGTGCTCTTGGTATAATCCGAGGACAAAAATGGCCTTATTTTGCTCATTTATAACTGATGCCTGAGATCTTTGAGCTATCTCTCTTGATCCTAGTTGATAAGCTTAAGCCTTTTGTTTTCTTACTGAAGTATTTTGATAAGATGCTGCTGTTTGGAGGGTTGAGGTGAAAGTGGGTGACTATGAGGCACGGGCTCTTCTTCTGATGAATCTTGTTGACGAGAAGGTGACTAGCTTTCATGTTAATGATCTCTTTTGCATTATTCACAAGAACTTGAAGTATCTCCGTCTCTGCTGACTTAGTAAATCATTCAAATATTACAATAATCAGCCTCTTTAAATCAGACAATCGAATATGCTCACTTTTACGCATTGAAAACAGCAAAACATATAGAAATAAAAGAAAGCCAGAAAAAGATTTTTATTGAAAAGTTGTAGAATTTTGCTGAACTGCATTTAGTATAAGTACATATAAAAAGTTGGTATTTGGTGATAATTAGATCTTATTATGAACTACGACTACTTGACGTCTGCTATCAAGATATCCATCCCTACCTTCTCTTAAAGTAAATCAGAACAAGGAGCGGTTTTCTTCAACATACAACTTTAAGCCAAGGACAATAAGTGGTACATTGAAAAAAGATTTTCCGAATTTGATAGTCTTTTCAATGGGCTAAAAAACACTTATCCCAATTTGCCGGCTCTACCTAAAAAGAGTTTTCTCTTTAAAATGACCGAAAAAGATCTTTAGGCTCGTAGACAAGGATTATAGGAATTCCTGAGAAAAATAATCATACGTAATGACTTGATGAACTCTGACTTGCTCAAGCAGTTTTTACAGCTAGATAAGAATGCATCTTAAATGATGGTAAATCCTCCCAAACTCCATATCGAGTACAACATTGACGGCCAGTCGAAAGGAATTAGAGATTATTTTTACATTGAAGAAAGTGGAATAATGCTGATTGCTACAACTGATGTCAGTCCAGTAAACAGAATCAACGCAAAAGTAACGAATACAAAGCTTCCATGGTAAAGTTAAGGTGGAAAATTTATGGAAGTAGGAAGCATTGAAGCCTGGCAATGTGACCTATAGACATCAAAGTTCGTAAAACTTTGGTCTAAAGGATATCCTCAATAGGCTATCTGCTTAAGTTACGATAAAGTTTCCAAGAAAATTCTTATTGGACTAGATGATGGAGTCATAGATTTTATTAAGATCAACGAAAACGGTTATGAGGATATAGTCTGTGATAAAATCCATACTAGCAGAGTTTGTGGGTTAGGATATGACTCTTTGACTAATATAGTTTTTTCAGTATCTCAGGATAAGATTTTTAGATTAAGTCATGGTACAAGTCTTGCGATGATACTTCAGTTGCCTCATAAAGAACAGTTACTTTGCTTATTCAAGGATAACATCAATAAAAGAGTGTTTATTGGTAGCAAAATTGGTTAGATCCTCATTTATGACGTTTCTCATGTACTTTTATCAAGATGAAGGCTGAAAAACCCAAATTGCTCAATACTTTACGCAATTACAAAGGTGGGTCCATTCGTTCGATTTATCTGGATAACAATCGAAACTATCTTTTTAGCGGAAGCTTTTAAGATGGAGAAATCAACGTTTTTGACCTTGATAAGCCTGGAAGAGAAAAGTTGGCAAAACTCAACGCAACTCTTCATGGAAAGGAGAAAATACGTGCGATTACTTGGTCAGCAAGAAGGGCTGAGATTATGACTGGAACTGCTGATGGCTCAATCACTTTTTGGAACGCAGTCTAGGGCAAATCAATATGTATATATCACTTAAATTAGACTTACTAAAAGCTTTCGATACTTAGATTTCTAGGTTAGACTATCTTCCTGAAAAAGACTGGTTGATATCAGCATCTAAGAGCAGATCAATAAAGATCTGGTCGATGCCAAAAGAATGGAGAGACGCAAAGTTAGTGGCAGACGAGAAGAAATAAGCAGGAAAATTCATAAATGAATACAACAAATCTAAGCTGGCCACAACTATCAAGAAAGCTGAAGAAGATTCTGATGAAGATGACTTGGCTGGCTGGCATCTTGATTGAAGATTCAACAATTATTTACACATAAAAGTATACGAAATACTTATTAAAGTCAGATTGACGAAGAAGATGAATAATTCGAGACATGAGTTGAAGAGTGTGAGTGAAATAAATGAACAAAAAACAAAAACAAAACAACAAAACAACGTACATAATAAAATCCATTTGTTTTGATCTTTTTTAAGATCTTATTATGTATGTATGTACTTATTAAAGTCTTCTTCAGCTGCATTTGAGGTCAAAAAATGAAGTTTCTTAGTTCAATAAAAGAATGATATCACTTTAAGCCTGTTTTTCTAAATTTTTTTTATTTCAAAATAGATAACAGTGAATCCTTTTGGTGTTTGAGCTCATTTTTAAGAAATCTATTTAAAATATTTGAGAGATTTCCTCTGGGAAGATAGTTTTTATATTATTTGTGGCTTTATTTCAACACTTACTTCGCCAAAATGCTATTTTTATCTGAAAGGAGCAGTTTTTTATATTATTTGTTACTTTATTGTATAGACAGCTACTTAGGTGAAATGGTTTATTTATATTAAAGGCGTAGCTGTTTCAATTAAGCAAGTTTGACTAGATTTTTACGGCGATTCTCAACAGCACGGGGTTTGTTTATGCAGTTAATAATTTGATCTTGTTCAAAGCTGATTCTTTTAAGTTTAGTTTTGCTTCCAGTGGACTATCTTATCTTATCTAAATCTTCAGATTCTAAAG
>Ga0316217_10003082_pt1 | contig 19406 bp, 21 predicted proteins | sample 1anoAmetaG_FD_203633 | JGI IMG/M metagenome (GOLD analysis project Ga0316217, IMG submission 203633) | Freshwater microbial communities from Trout Bog Lake, Wisconsin, USA - 1anoA | ecosystem: Environmental > Aquatic > Freshwater > Lake > Hypolimnion/Profundal zone | place: USA: Wisconsin...
GAAAACCAGCCAACCCTTTGACAAAGTATTTTCCAGCTTAAACTGTTCAAATCTAAAAAGCGAACTAGCCTCTGTCTAAACCTACCATTCCTCCACTGCCCAAACCTTCCTTGGAAGATAAACCGATCAAATCCAACTATATCAACGCCCTAAACCCAAATAGTCAAGCATTCGATCTAAACACAATCAAAGAAAATCAGAGCGTCAATATAGATAACCCCAAAAAGAAAGCTAAAAACTTTGATGATTAGCCCATAAAAGGAGTTAGGTAATATCAAATTGATAGCTTTTACAAAGAGTCTGAACCTAAAATCAAGTCTTCAACAACTACGATTTAAGATTAAAGACCAATAAAAGGTTTGGTAAAGGATTTCAAGGAAGTCATCAAGTAACAGTTTCCTAATCGCTTGGAAAATGAAGATGAATAACAAAGAGAAGAGGAATTCTCATCAAAAAAACCTGAGCCAAGAACGTTTCTCAAGAGAGGAAGTCGACAACATCTATCAAGTGCGATGAATAGAAGTAAGCAACCCAAAAACAATCTAGATAACTCACTCAATAAAAGTGGAATAGAATAGCAGAGAGATAGATCAGTAACGCCTAAACGTTTACAACCGTAAACTAGAACTATTTCTCAAAGCAAGGCTATTCCAAAAAAAAACAATAACCACGAAAAGCCAACTTCTAAGATGCCAACAAAAAAAGATTACTCCTCAGATGACTAACCTTTAATTGGCAATAAACCAATAAATCAAAAATAAAAACCAACAAGGCCTGAACAAAAAAATACAAAAGCAGCTTTAAAAATTGACACTAAAGAAATTGAAGGTAAAGGAATAAAAAGAAAGAACGTTTTCAACGATGATAGTTAGTCTTCGTCTTCGGAATATTAGCCATCGCCTACTTTTAAGGGAAAAGCCAATATTCAAAAACATAACCATAAAAACCCCTTAGCTTAAGATTATTAAAACAAAATAGAAGTGATTTAGGGTGTATATCTAACACAATAGCAATTAGATTAAATTACTTAGAAGTACGGGAAGGTCAAATAAGTACCTAAATAGACATAGAGTGAAAAAGTTGCATCTTTGAGGCGGAAATACAACGAAATGATTGCTCTGAAAGACGAGGAAATGGAGAAATATAGATAATAACTCTAAAGAGAAAGGGAGGAGTTCTAAAAATACAAAGCTGATCAGCTGACAAAACTAAAAAACTAGCGCAGGGTAATGTAAAGACAAGTGAAAGGAGGCCTTAGCAATCAAAATTTGCAAAAATAAAAGGAGTAGTTATAGAATTTGCGGCAAGAAGTGGAAAAGGAAAGATAGGACTTCAAACGCAAGGATAAAAACAATAAGATCATCATTTAAAAGTATAAGAAAGAAAACTAGTAGCTCAAGCAGAAAATAGATAGGATCTAAAACTAGCTTAGCATGAGTAAAAAGTCAGTATCTGTTTCCGGCAAGAGTTAGGACTATGCTTATGAGGAAAAAATTGTCACTAACAAGAGTATTACTGGAAGTATGAAGGGTAAGAAGGTTGAATAGTAGACAAAAAACTAAGAAATTACATACAAAGACTTAAAGAAAACTAACAAACCTGCAGTACAATAAGCCAAATAAATCAAATAAACAAAAAACAAATATGAATATGTCTAATAAGACACATTTTCCAAAAACAAGTCCTTTTCTACCAAGTTGGACAAGAAAGACCAAAAAACATAGAACAAATGGGCTGCACATAAGTTTACAAATAGTGGTTCCTCTGAATCTTAGAATTAGCACAATTAGTAGATTGAAGTCAAAGTAAATGATACCAATAAAGGCAGCTAATGGAGTCCAGCTATGAAACTGTCGGATTTGACTAAAACCAACTTATCCATAAAGATGGTCAACGACCAAATGATTGACTCTCTCTTTAGATATGAAAGAAACATGGAGTACCTTCGTTATATCCAATCAACGAAGCTACCAACTCGGACAGTGGTCAATACCACCAGAAACAACACAAACAGCTATACAACTAAGATATACTCGGACCGAACCAAAGAGCTGGTCTACGACAACGGCACTCGCAAAGTCAGCTGCGACAATGGCTACTCGATCGTCTACTTCAAAAATGGTGACATAAAGCAGGTAAATCTACTAGCACGTAGACTCTCCCCGATAAAACAGTGCTTTACTACTTCAAGTAGAAGGAGGTGGACCAAATAACGCTCTCCAACGGGATCAATGTACCTCTGGTTTTATTTAGATTTATCGGTTTGAAAATAACCAGGTTGAGTTTCACTTCGAGAATGGGTATATTGAGATCAGGCATCCCGATGGGACCATCAAAGTTTTGGGAGACCTCGTTAGAAAATGATCTACTTATCTTTCGCTTAATAACATCTTTGAACGTCCCCGATTTGCAAAATATTTTGTAGACAAATATCAAAGCCAATATTTCATAACATAGCTAGATAAACAAAGGAGCAAACCAAGAAAACGCTAAGCAACTAACTATTACCAGAAATTCGCAATTGTTGATTATGTTTATTTTATAAAAAATATCGCTCACGGGTGGGTTTGAACCACCGACCTTTCGGTTAACAGCCGAGCGCTCTACCGACTGAGCTACGCGAGCAAGTAACTCACTCTCATCCATCCTCATTAAATTTCCTGGCCACCCTAACCCAAGTTCTTCGACTGATGTATTCTCCTTTAGTAGTTATCGCAAGGAAATAAAAAACATCTGATATTTGTATAGTATAGGAATAAAGAGCTTAGTATGGGTTGATTGAACTGGTTGATGCAGCTCATAAATTAATAATAAATTTAATAAATGTTACAAAAAACAGAGATGAGTGAGGTTTCCACCAACGCAGAAACCAGAACCACTTCCTTCTTCACATCCAAAAACAGAGAAATGTACCGCAGACTCAAAAAGGGAGAAACCTCTCCTAAAAAAAACCCGTTCCACCAATTTAACAGTTCAGATATCCCCAATGATTTGCTGTTCCTGATGCCTACCACCATCAAAACCCTCTCCTGGCCGTCCATTTACCTGCTAGATAGCGATATTACAGCAGCAGTCAAAGGGAATTTCTACTAAATCAGTGGCCTGAGGGGTAAAAAAAGATTTCTTCCACGAAACAGCGAACCTAGTAGTGAGCTCGTCCACTTTTGGGCTTAAAAGCCAACCTAGAAATTCAACTTAATGACAATCTAAAGATATTTCTAGTAAGATTCTGAACTCTACCTGCACATCAATCTCACTAAATTCAACCCCAACAACAACTTTCTGGAAATCTCTGATTTCTATCTAGACTGCAAGCACCAGCACCATAACTCCTCTCAGCCCGAGCTCTGGGATTTCTGCTCGTTTGAGGTGATAGACCAATGCAAAAAAGGGATCTTAACCGTTAAAGTCTATAACCGTGAGGGCGGCAACTAAAATCAATACAAAGTAATGTTAGTTTAGCTGATTGACCGCAGAAAGCTTCCATCGAAATAGCCGAACGCGGTTGGAAAGTGCAAATTAAAGATACTGTGCAGTTATGAGCTGAATTGCTAGTTGAATTTGGGCCGTTAGAAATAAAATTTCCTCAAAACCATCAAATCCTAATTCGGTGACATAGTGCTGGTGATTACCAATATGTAAATCTATGAGGTGGAAGTTGATGAGATCGGCGATGGAAATAAGATGAATCTTAAACCCTATAAATTGTCCAAATCCATAGCCAACAGTAAAAACAACTACTTTAAGCACGAATCTCATCACAATCACCAGCTTAATCCTCTGGACACTACGTAAGAGGAAATACTTGATGTCAGGTTCATGTCCAATGGTCTCAAGCTGATGATTCTCACCAACCATTGGCACATTTTGGTCATCTAAGCCCATAACTTCTTGTTTTCTCAGCCAATAGCTCAAATCTTTTCGCCTCAGCATATGGAAAGATACAGAGTATAAGAATTCGAATATACCAACCTTTATCCAGTTAACGGCTCGATTGCTGTATAATTTAACAGCAAGTCAGACCAGAATCTGCTAAAATAATCAAAGAGTGAATAGTAGAATAAGTAAAAGCTAACCAAAGGGATTCTGATCCTCAAGGCCCAAAACAATAGCTTTTCCTTGGGCAAAATTATAAATTTGCAAATCCAGCAAAAAGACCTTCAGATGATTAGCATAAGGGAATGTGAGGGACTGGATTAAATTTTGATACAATACATCTAGAAGAAGATGCCTTATCTTGTAGAGATAATCAAGTGCCGCATTCTTATGGCAGAACTCAACTCTATGAGCAAACTTGCTACTCTTTAGTATAATTATTCGGCTAACATTGAACTCAAATCTCAAAAGCTCAATCATTTCCATCCTCAAGAGGCATAGAAAAAGTACCAAATGGCAGAAATGCCTCAAACTAGTAGACTTATCTACCTTCTCAACTAAAAATAGCTGACTTCTTATAAAATATTCAACGAACTAGACAGTTAAAAGATAAGTTTGGAAATGACTCGCACACTTTCAGCTAATTTCTTTTAGAAAGCTGTAAAAATATCGGTTTCTCCTCTTACTGGGCATTTCATTGTAGTCTTCAAGTAATTCATAAAATTTTTCTTCTTCAACTACTCCGAAATCAAAAACTTCTACACCTTGAAACTAAAAAACATCGTCGATGCCAAATACGTAGGGAGAGGGTAGAAAATCCTGTTAACTTTTTCCGATGGTAAAATTTATTTGCTTGATGCTTACAACTTCAGATAACAACAGATATTAGAGTTTTATGGTGAGCCCATTGAGACTGATATGGTTGACTAGAAACATCTGATTGTAAAGTCGCATAAAAACATTTTATGCTTGTATAGAAGTGGCTGGGATTAGTCCTAGGCCAAAGATTAGTTCACTAAACTTTATGAAGTGAAAGTTGAAGAGGGCGATCTTTATACAGCTGATGATCGTCAGATGGTTATTTTCAGGAAAAATGCAACTATAGAAATATACTCACATTAACCTTATACTATACAAAATAATCTGCCTGAAGCCGAAAGATAATGCTATCAGAATCTGAAAACTCTCCATCCTCATCTCATCAACAAAGCTCACTGCATCTCATTCAAAGAAAAAGAAGTTGCCACAAAGCTATTACTCAGTTAACAGCTCGGCTTTATTATCGTAAGCACTAATAAAGGAAACATCAAGCAATATCTTTGGCCCCTCCAATCTCCAGTTAACCCCAACCCACCAGATGTTACCACACAGCAAGTCTCCTGCTCCAAAATCTTGAACTTTTTCCTAGATGCCAAGCTTACTTACATGTATGTTGTTACTTAAGATGGAGTGATTGTACAACTGCAGACCATTCAATACATCAATGGTGAAGAAATGCCTTACGTTTATATCTTCAACTAGAAAACCAGAGAAGATGAAATGCAAAAGAGATAGTTCACAGATAGGACCTACTTTATTGACAGCTATACCCCCACAGAAACGTCTTTAATTCAGGCTTGCCAACAGAGCATCGATTAATTATAATTCTTTATCGATAAAATAAAAGATGACATCGAGGAAATGACAAAAAATATGAACTCTAAGTGGAGGGCTGAATAAAAATAGCTGAAAAGCAATTCCAAAACTGAATAGAAGGATTTCCACGAACAGCTGAAGCTCGATTAATACCATTACAAACACAAGCTGAGCCAGCTAAAGGGTGTTGTGTAATAACATTAGAAACTATTCTAAAATTAAAAAAACAAGGTCATCGAAGAATACCAAAAGAAACTATTGGCCCTATACAAAGAATCAGACCGATTGAAGGGCATCCTCAAATCGCAAAATGATAAGCTCACCAATTAAAAGAACAAATTCATAAAAGATTTTGAGGAAAGAATGAAAATACTGAACCAATAAAAAGAAGACTAAGTGAAAAAACTGCTCAAAGAATACGAGTAAATATAAGAGAAGAGGAGGCTAGCTCTGAAGCAAAACTAAATATTTGAGGTTTAATAGTAAGCCTAAATGCAGCTCTACAAATCAAAAATTCATCAGCAGTAACAGGAAGAGCTGGATAAAGCTGAAGAAGAAAAAGAAAGACTGCTCGGTGAAAACACTAAAAAGTAAAAATAGATCAACAATCTCAAGCACAGGTCCAATTACTTTGAAAATCTCATATTGTAGACCAGAGTGCAAATTGCTGAGCTGGGCAAAGACCAGAAGGAGTATTAAAACAAAAAAAAGTACCTCCAAGAAGAACTTAAAGACAAGGAAGACATTATCTAAAAAATTTAAAGATAACTGGTCCTGTACCTGAAGAATACCTAAGACATGAAAACTATCAAAAATAACCATTAGTTCGAACTTGAAGAGTATGAAAAATAGGTTTATCCCATCAGCGAAAACTTCAACCAAATATAAACCAACGTCAAGCACATGAACCAATAGATTATGAAATAATATACACTCAAGGTGGAAAAGACTGAAAAAATTGACACTGATTTTCAGTTGATTGAGAAGCTAAAGGAAAAGAAAAAAAAATCCATCATTAAAAAACTAGAAATTGCTGGCAGATTCAACAGAATGGTCTAAAGATTGACCTACTTGGCCACACATCCTTTTGATTGTGACATCAAAAGATAGCTAAAAGAACTTTTGTAATAGGCAGACAAAAATGGAGTGATGATGAAAATGGACTAAGCGAAGTAAAAGCAACGAAGAGAAGGCTAAAAATTGATTAGATACAAGAATATGATAAGAAAAGAGATAGAAGAGTAAGAAAAAAGATAGTAACATGTCGTGAAAAACCAACATTAGTTCTATAAGTATCACAACTAGAACACTGCTTTAGTCAGAGAGTTCAATCTACTCAAAAAAGACCAAAAGTATCTGCAATAAGAAGTAATTTTATATCTATTCAGCTCAATAAACTCACAGAAAAAGCTAATATGATTAAAGCTAGTCTCCTGAAAACTCCTATGAAAAGGGTCCCATCTCTCAACTTGCGCAAACAAAACGAACTCAAGTTAACCCCTTTCCAAAAATATGAAGAATAACAAAAAAGCATAGTCTAACGTAAAATACAAGAAACTACTGATACAAAGGTGAGCAGAAACAGCCAATCTCTTTCTTTCTTGAAAGGACTCATGAAGTAGCTGAACACTACTGAATCCAAGCAGGAGAAAATATAGGTCATGAGAGAAAGAGTAAGGACTTTTGTCAATCCTGAAATTAAAGCGAGAAATTAATAGATCAAGAAGTTGCTGTTTGGAAGGTCGAGAGGAACTTCTGAAATGCTAAAATTGGTTTGAATCTGATTTTTTGAATAATTTATCGAAATCATAACCTTCACAATGAAGCTAAGCATAATTTGATTATATTCAGGCATAAATGTTAGAATTATCTATTGTTAAAAAACAAAATCCAATGAAAATCATGTATTAATTAACATAAATTCAAGCATCTTTCTGTTTTATTTAACTCACTCTCGGTTTACTATGAATCATCAATATATCTAATAATCATTTCAATTTAAGTCAACATTCACTTCATTATATTGTAGTGCTAAAAATTGCCAGTGACAAACTGCTTCAGCTCTGCAGTTTTGAACACACTCTCGCTAGAAATCAAGCTGAACATGGAATGGATCTAGAGAATGTCCCACTTTATTATATTCAGGTAGTATCTCCTGAAGAAGAATATTATTAGTAACAGCCAGCAGATAAAAAAACCTGCAGCTGAAATCACGATTATGTTCTATCGCTACAAGTATTAGGCATAGTCTGTGCCAAAGTAAATCAGCGCAGTACTGTAAACTAGGTCGAAATAGTCACTCATTTTAGCGATATCTTGGAAGAAGATTTCATTCAAAAAGGCCAACTTTTTTGTTAGGTTATAACTTGTAATGTTCTGATTTACATAAAACAGTGTGTTTGCACTCTCTATGTAGCTCAACAAAGAAGATATCAGTCCCTTAGAAAGCATTTGGTTGTTAATGCTCATGCAGAATGTGAAATTTCCTTTTCCACTGAAGTTGAGCTTAGAAGCTGAAAAAGCATCATTTTGCTATAAATTGCAGATATCTCCATAGAAAACGTTTTGCATAAAAGCTGAAGTGAGGGGCTGATTGTTGAAATTTGTGCTAGTCAGCAAAAATTTTTCAAAAACGAACATCTCTGAAATCAGATTTTTCAAAGTAAGAGGTATGCTCTTCCAAACCTAGAGATCCGGATTATAAGCAGCGTAATGCATGGCGTAAGCACGGATGTGAATGATATCCTGCTGCATCTTTTGTAGATTTCGCTGCATCTAGAGCAGGCTATTCAACTATTTGTTTTGTTTGATTTCGAAAGCACTCTCCACAAACATGTAGACGATGAGAAGGATGCAAGGCAGCATGTACTTAAGCACAATGTTTTGAACTTTTACAGTCTTGAAAATGATCTACCCTTATTTTCTTTGGTTTTTTATGAATAATTTGGATTAAGAGACTTATTTCTTACATAGCTACGAGAATTGCATAGAGTCTGATCTTTATTAAGAAGCGCTAATATTCTTTAGTCGGATAGAACGCATAGATTTTTCGAGAGTTACTTTTTAGTAATCTTGCCAATTCTCAAAGCTATCTGAGCTTTCCTCAAATAAAAGGTACTTATTGAGGAATAATTCACAATTAGTCTGTTTTTAATTCAAAAACTCTGGCTTTAAAGATTACATCATTTGATAAGTAAGCTGCTTGAGTAGTATCATTTTCCGATGTCTGTAAACAATCCAAATAATCCATATCGCAGTCACTATTAAAATTGCAGCATTTAAAGAGATGAGTGAATAATAATTTTTCAATTGCTAGCTAAGAATGGGATCCATCACGCAGAGTTTAAGGCTGCGGAAGTTGGGAAGATGAGTATATAAAATATTGGTGTTGAGTTGAAAAAAGAATGAAGCAGTTGAAGAGATTGTCTTAGGTAGGAACTCCAAAGCGAAAGGGAAGTTGAAGCTTGAAACAGTTAGATTATTGAGATTGGTGATCGGATTAAGAATGTTATCAGCTACAGACAAGAAGTTGTTTTCGATACTCACATTGTATGTATTATTATTGATAGCGAACGAAGGCCAGCTTTCAGAAACAGTTGGAATATCAAACGCAGACAGAAATTTATCCATTGCACTCCCAACAGAAGGATAGCTTTGAATTTGATAGTAAAGATCATTTGCTGCAGGAATTGAAACATTCTGGTAAGCGTACAGATTGACAAGTTTGAATTTCAGCAAAATCCGACTTATCAGCATTATAAACTAATTGTAGCTAGCGTGGATGTGCCTAACTGCAAGATATTCATACTTGTTGGCATTCTTGACCAGCATAGATACAATCAGCAGGATGATTCTTATGATTCCAGCTATCTTCATGAAATTGTTAGTGGCTATTGAAAGGCTTCTCTACTTCTGGTTGAAGATTTGCCTGAAAAGCTAGTTCAATTTGCCTCTCTCCTGCTTCTATGCCTACTTTTTTCGTAGTTCTTCCATGCAGCTATTTTCTTATGAAGCATTAATGATATGATCCTACGGAAAGCTTTATATTTCATCCTTTCCCATAATACAAGTGCTCCTTACCTTCTAAGTTCTCATGGGAATGTAATTAGAATAGATTCCTTCAAACTAATCGGTGTCTACGATTTCCAAAAAAAGATAATTTGTCTCTTTTTCAGTAAATTTATGCATATAAATCAAATCGAAATCTCCCTCACTGATCCTAAGTTAAGCATTCTGTTGATTTAGAAGTTGAAGTTGAATCTCGGGAGTAATATAGCTCATTAGAGAGTAACTCCCGAGCTTTGCACTCACAAATTCATCAAATGACTCAGATTGATAGACTACATCACACATGTCCCTAATTCCAATGATTTTCTTGTGATACATGAGTTTTTTAAAGAAAATAACATAGCTCAGTCCATCATTTATCAAAGGCATTATTTGAATCAGAATCTTAGTGTAAACTATTTTTCCCTTTAGATTGAGAGTGAATCCATTGCTGTGCTCTCTGACAAAACAATCGCCGTTTATGAATTCATTCATTTTTTAGCGATGAAAGTTTCTCATTTCAGGAATGATTAGCTCATCAATCGTGACAGACTTTCCATATTATAGCTTCATTATGTTGCTGAAAAATGTATTGAAATGCTTTATCTTGCCGTAGTCTTACTTTTATACAGAGACGAAGCACATTGGAGTCTCACTGTCAAATGAAAACGCCTGCATACTCTAGGATAAGCGTTAGATTTTGCTCTTCTTTTTTTTTTCACCCTAGTAGTATTTGGGAGGCTCAATAACATGAAACGGAGAGTTCTGAGTGATATTGAGCACCATTTAGAAGTAATCTTTGGTAATCTCCTCTAAAACTTAATCAGCCTTCTAGAACCGCTCAACTATCTGCTTATAGTACAGTCTTATTTCTTGGTTCCATGTCTCAAGGGTCTTTATACTTTGAAGCAGTTCATATTCATATGGCTCTCTTTTCTTCATCTCACTCCAGAGCTACCTTGTTTTTTTGGCCGTTTTCAGCAGTAACCTCTGATAGTTATCAAATTAAATTTGGAATTTCATGTACTGGTCTGCATACTGATTTCCTATCCCTTCTGAGTATTTTTTATGTATTGCTTGCTACAAATAGAAAGAGATAATGGATCTTTTTTGCTAAAAAATCAAGGATTAAATATTCTTCTTTTAGAGAAGGTTCTTGAAGCAACTAAGTGTAAAATATGCTTGATTTAACTTTCCTAGCTTGAAAACCTCTATTTCAACTAAATCCGTAACCAAGTATTGATAATCAGCAATTTCTGCTTGGAGTTAGCTTTAAGGTAATTTAGCTATTTCTTGCAAATCGTAGTACGATTTGACATATGACTATAAAAATCTATACCAAATATGTTAGTCTTTCAAATTGCTCTCCTTGTTTGAGAAATGCTGAATTACTTAACCACAAAGACAAATCGGTCGAGCGCATTTTTGATAATGATTTATCATAAAATATTGCAAATGACTCATTTATTCTTCAAGATTCCCCACTAGGAAGAAAAGAAGCTTGAATTGGAAGATATTCGGCTTCTAAGACTGAAGAATCTGTTTGATTCTTGGGCCTGAAAGAAACTATATCAGTCCTGCAAAACAAAAACTCCCAAAAATATCAGCTACTATTGAGCTGCTGCTCCCTGTAATTGCTCCGAATATTCTTACGACTGCCACATAACCTATCTATCAAGCTTGCCATAAAGTTTTTTTGTTTTTGAAATGTGTAACTATATATTGGCTGCTTCATAACCACGCAAAAATAAACTAGAAAGAACAAGCCACAAAGGAAAGGAGTTGCAGCCTAGCTGAACACATCTGCCAGCACAAAGGCCACTCTATACACTGATATCCAAACGTTTACATTCCAATAGGTGAGTTTCCTGTTTTGAAGTTTCAAGAGTATAAAAGTGTTAGAGGAGTTGTAGACAAGCATAGGCAGCAAGATTAGGAGGCTGACAGTCAGTGTGAATAATGAAAAAGAAAATATTAATTAGTTTGGAGGGATTTTGATTATGAGCAAGCCAGCTTTCAAAAGAGGCACAATAACTATAGATTCAAAGATTACCTGCAGATGCATCAAAATTGTGCCAACTAGACCAGTCATTAATGTCGAGCGAGCTGAGGATGAAATTTTAAAATCAGCTAGAAACTTCAAAGCAATAAGAGCTGCGAAGGCTAAGAACAAAGCGAGACCAATCATCAGAATCAAAGAAGAGTCCAAATAGTTATTAGGTTCAAAGTATTGCAGCAGTTGAAAGAGATCTGATTTTTTATCCACCATAATTGAAACAGTTTGCAGGGTTGCTATCACGTTGGCTGTCAATTAAAAGGCATAGTTCATGCTTCCATCGATAATCATAGTTGCGAGCGTGTTATTGAGAATATTCCTCAGGATTTTCATAGAACAATTACTAATAATTTAAATGAAATCAAAATGTGGAAGAATAAATGCCATCGAAACGGTGGAAGGTAGAAGCTCATTTTGTTAAAGGGCTATAGTTTTCAGAGCAAAATTTGGAAAACATGGTTCAAAAATGAAATTACGAAGTTTTACCATTTATTGAATTAATTGATTCAAATTGCTGACTTATATCGATTTCGTTCTTGAAAGTTCCTATATAAATAAATCAATATAGCTTAAAATAAATTTTCAAGCAGCAACTACCCGAACTTCTGAGAAAGCTATTAGATGATTTATAATGTCCGCTGCAATATATCGCCTTGGACTTATATAGTTCTTCAATAAAACTATGAATTTTTGAGAAAGATTGAGAGCGTTTTATCGATTTTACGATGAGCCTGAACAAAATGTAATCTAGGTTCAATCAGAAACAAGCGCTAGAAGCTATTGCTCTATTGGAGATTGAGATTGAAACACCGTTTTGAAGATTAAGGAACTTAAGTGATGAGATTATGCACCTTTTTTCTGCAGACCCATCTAAATTAGTCATCTAGTTTAAATAGTTGTCTTTAAATGTAAAAAAGCTATTTGAAACTTTCTGCCAGTAGAACACTATCATTTCAAATTTACTGTTTCTTTCTTTTGAGTTTATTCACGGTTTTGAGCTCCTTTCTCGAGATAGCTGATGTTAAATTTATTTATAAGGAGAGTGAAATGTTTTGATCAAAAATGAGGCTGTTTATTAATCGAAGAATACTTTATTCTCAACACAGTTAACGGTTGTTCTTCAACAATAAATAGCTACATCACTCTATTTGAGCAGAGTAGTCTAATTTACCCTTTTAAGCTTATTAGATTGAGACTAATCTCCGCTTCAGTGTAGGGTGCAATGAAAACGATCATTACTATTAAAATTAGCTGGGTTATGATTGCCTTAGTTTGAGATAAATTAGATGCTAAATAAAATCCAAAGCAACGTCAACTAGATGGTAAGCTAGGCCAAGAAAATAACCAGGCAAAGGCACCATTCTCACAGTCGAAAAAGAACCATGGAAGTCAATAATTACGTCGAACACGCCTACTCAGTCCATCTTAATATCGCAAGCTCCCAGAAAAATATAAATCTCCTCAAACAGATCAAAAAGCGATCTGTCACTCACAACTAAAACCAGTAATTGTTGAAATAAAGTGATAAAAGGTTCAAGACCTAGAATGTTTACTCAGCTGCCAAATACAGATTGCAGCCATGTTCACAACAGAAGCATGTCCTGGCCCTTGAACCTAACTAAACCGAATTACTCAGTACCAAAATCTTCGGCTTGAATAAACCCAAATACCTTAGAAGAGAGAAATAGTGCAAACTTCCCAATATCAAGGCTACAAAGCAGTTGCACAGTTATAATAAAACTTAGTTTAACTTGTAGGAACATCTAAACGAGATACATTCCATGAAGAATGCGCAAGCTGTCATCCGCTCCAAGATAGATGAAATTTATAACTTTTACCCTGAGTAAAGCTTGCTGCAGTTTAGGCAGAAAAAGAAACGTTCTCTATCTAAGTATTTGAAGCATGCCAATGGGTCAAAAAGCAATCTGTCGTAAATTCCCAAGCCATTATTCGAGGTCTACTAGCTTTAACCCTGGTAGTCTGAAGCAAATTAAAACTTTTAAGCTAGTCGTTGAATAAACGAAGAAGCTATCTAAATTTTACTCATATACCCCTTTTTTAGTTGCTTATTTACAGGTTTATAAAATATTGCTATAATCAGACATAAAAATTTTTGGAAGTGGAAATGGCGTGGTACTCTGGAGACAGTGATTTGAAATCTGTGTTTTATGCAAAGCTATGCTTGGAGTCGTTGAAATTACCTTTGCCTTTAGTCTACAAGTATATCTTAGAAGGACACAAAGGGTTTTCTTTCTTGACAAAGTCATTTTTGTACACAGTTTCTAAATAAACACATATTTACAATATTGGCGACCGAAGTCGGGATTGTCTTCTTTTTTCTCAACGATCTTGACTTTCTTAGCCATGTACTCAGGGTTAGGGTTGCTGAAGAAGTTGCTGTAGGTTGTTCTCCCGAACCAGTTGTAACCAGTCTTCAGCTGGTCATTGAAATATTCATAATCGTCACCTTTGGCCTGCTTCTTCACAAAAGTGTTAGCGTAAGTGCTTTTGCTTCTCAGAGGGAAAGCACCCCGAGCATGCTTATCAGTAGGCTTGACGTATTGGTTATCGCCCCGGTAGCCTGGAAACTGTGAAGAGTAGGAGGTGAGTTGAGGAGCAGGTCCATTGCTATGCAGAAGATCTTAAGGATGAGGTCTTTCAATCTTGTCTCCAGCATTTCCTGGGAAGCCAGTCCGATAGACAGTATTGATATCTAGATGGGGACCTTTCAACCTATCATACTATTTATCATGATTGACTTCGTTGGGGATGGAGTCTTGCTTGTAGAAGCTCCTCTGGTAAATGGTATTCTTGGATAAATCAGGCTTGACTATTTTCATCTTGCAGTAGTGCCTTCCACATTTGCATTACCCACACAAACAATTTTGGTTGTCATGGTGCTTGAAGTTGGTCTAGTGAAGTTTGCTTGCCGTCTTGGCGAAGATGTCTTACTTCTTCTCGCAATTCTAGTGGTCATGTCTGAGATTGTGAGTGCGGTTTAAAGCTGGGTCCACTGATGCGTTGAGACGTTTAGATTGGCTGGTTTGTGAGAGGTAGGAGTCGGTGATCCTGTTTCCAAATCCGTTGACCCTCGAACCTACGTAGTAACTGTTGGATGCTTGCCTCATTTGTTGGTAGTCTTATTAAATTTATTTATAATCGACTTCTAACTATGCTGCATGATTAGTTATGAAATAAGAGCTAGCTAGAAAATAGAAAGTAGCTAGAAACTTCTTTTAGAACATAACATCATATTTCTTGGTTGATCTAGCTTTCAAACAAAACAAGTGAACTTTCTGAAGCTTGATTGGATATCAGCAAAAAAGGTCGACTGCCAATTAATTATTCGCTAGCAGGCGAGAAATAAAGTATTTTGTTTGAGCTTTGGCTAAAGAGCATAAATCATAGGCTCAATTTCCTTGATGCTATGAATTATAAGCATGAATTCTTTGCCCAAGATCTAATAACTCTTTTGAAGGCTCCGAAGCCAGGATGTAATTGCAAGCCAGTTCACTAAAAAAGGAGAGAGGTTGTTTTTCTAGATAACAGGCCACTAATTTTACGGATTTTGACTTTTTAATTTTGAATTTATTTTAAAACTTGACATGTATCAATTAATCGAGTCTTCCTGAATATAAATCACAAAAATACTTCTAAGACCTTAAGTGTTGTGTAATATAAGTGGCCTAACCTAGCTGGTCGCACCATATGTTCGTAGAGGCTGATTCAAGAGTTGGATTGAAAAAGTAGGTTTCTCTGGTCACGCTCAACCTGGATATAGATAACTCACCATCGGTCTGGATGTATATATGTTAGTGAACTAAATCAAACTTAGCCATAATAGCTTTATTCCCCAAGATGCCTTTCTTAATCATTTATCAATTTTTGAATTTTACTGGCACCCTAAAATACACAAGTCCAAACCAACTAGCATTCGATAATTGATATCCTTATCCAGAGAGGGCAATCTTATTTTTCGAAGAATTTACACTCGAATTAAACATTGCAAATTTCCGAAGTTTTTTTTACTGATCTCCAACAATCAAGCAAAATGGCCAGTTTTGTCGCTTTTTTGCTTTTTCAATCCTAGTTTTTATTCTTCCTCGAAAGTGCTTAATTTAATATGCTTATATCTCTGCAGTATAGAAGAAGAATAATAATACTTTATAAATGGTCACCAAACCCTCAGGCATTGACTTCCTCGCCAAGATCATCATTGTGGGCGATAGCGGAGTGGGCAAAACAAACCTACTGACCAAATTTTGCGACGGAGTCTATAAAGACAGCTACGTTGCGACAATCGGAGTAGACTTCAAAATTAAAACAGTGAACGTCGACTGCTGTAAAGTCAAATTGCAGATCTGGGATACCGCAGGGCAGGAGAGATTCCGGAACATAACTCAAACATACTACAAAGGAGCCTCAGGCATTATCTTGGCATACGCCATGAATAATGAACAGAGTTTCAAGAACATTGCAGGCTGGCTCAAACAGATCTAGGCCAATGCCAATGAAAATGTCAACAAAGTTCTGATAGCCCTGAAGGCCGATATGTAGGATGAGAGGAAAGTTGAGGCCGAATAGGGCAAGAGGATAGCTGAGAAGTATAATATGCCATTCTTGGAAGTCAGTGCCAAAAGTGGTCACAACGTCCAATAGGCTTTCTTTAAATTGACCCGTTAGATAAACAATTCCAGGGCGGCCTTTCCCAAGGACGACTAAACCCTTAATCTGAGAGGGAAGAGTCTGATATCTGAGCAAAAAGCAAACTGTAAGTGCTGATTTCTTTATTTAAACACATTTAATATCTAATATAAAGTACAGAGTGAGAAGACCTATTTTCAAAAAAATTATTTCTTTAGTTTCACGAGCCTAACCCAATTTCGAGTCGATTTCGGGCACTACTAAGATGGAACTACGGCTTTGGGCTAAAAACTACCTCGTCCTGCGGTATAGGCTAAAGGATGAACATAGTGATTAATGTCAAAGGGGGTCAGTTTATAAGTGGTTTAACAACTATTTGTGGAAAGTGGGGACAAAAATTGAAAGATAATGCTGTCAAACCTCTAAAAAGCTGTAAAATTACGCGGATCACAGAGATCGTAGAATCAGGAGGATCAGTCAGGATTCAATCAAAGGGTCTTTCAACGTTGTTATATGATATCCAGAAAAAAGGGCAATTGTTTTCAGTAAAGCATGCATGTTGGGGCCTGTTTAAGTCCTAAAATTTGTATATTTTATGTAATAAAAATGTTAGCACCGTAAACCCTAAAATTCAAAAGCACACATCACATGCTTTAGACCACAGACTAGAAGGCGCTCAACATCTAGAACTCTCCACAGACATCAAATATGACTATTTTCAGTTAAAAATACTAAAAAAACCATTCTTCTCAAACTTCCAATACAGAAAGAATAAAAGCAAAACATTGGAGTCAAGCAGAATAACACCTCTACACATAGTTTTGGCTCCAAAAATTCATCTAGAATCCATGTGAAAACTTCTCCCTAGACGCTCCTCTAAACAGGAAATCCTACAATAAAGAGGCCAGTGATTATATAACCAACAAAAGCAAACGCCTTCAATTTTAGTGTCACAAGACCACTCAGCAATGCAAGAGCAAGTTCGGGACTATCAGACGTAGAGTTCTACGCGATAGAAAGAACCAAAGGACCTAATCGTTCCAATTTGGATTTATCGATTTTATTATTCGGCAGGCCTAGAACTTAATGTCCCGGGATGAATCACTGAGGGAGAAGATCCAAAAAGTCAAAGACTTACGCTAAAATTAGGGGCCATTTGTGAAAATTGCGCTTTAGGAGTACAAGTTTCAAAAATCCCATCCTTTCCAAGCAACTTTCATATTATTGTCTGATTTCATACTAAAAAACTAAAAAGGGTTGAAGACTGGCCAAACCGAGTGATACTTAGATATGGGCGTGAATTTTCGTTACAAATCAAAAATAAGGTTTTACTTAAAATCAATATAATACATGGCAGCCATCGAGATAGTTATATTTAAGCTTATGCAGCAAAAAAGGCAGCATGGGAGCTCTTCTCCGATGGGCTACAGCTCAAAAATTTAACTTTTAGAATTTTCTATACAAATTTCTTTGTTGAACTAAAAAGTTATTTTACGATACAAGTCTTTCAAAAGATAGGGGGTTGTCTCAACAACCATTTTACAACAACCTGAAAATGCTATGCTCCATCGAAACACGAAAAAAGAAGTGCAGTCTTACCCTCAGTACCGTTTAAATTGATTAATAAACCTTAAGTATTTCTATGATGAATTTAGTCCTTCTTGCATTTCCAATTTTAATAAAGAATTAAACGCAAAGATTGAAGCTAGTGAATCATGTTTTACTGGCATCATCAGCAAAATACTGGAACTCCTGCAAAGAGTTGGCAAAATCACTTCTATAATTTTCAAAATATTACAACTTCAAACTTTTATTATTCTCTGACTATCTTTATTATTCTAAACGGGATGAGCCCTTCACCGCTTCTTTCTCCTTCTAGCTCTCCATATGGGCTACTATGGTCTAGCCGTATTACGTGAGCATCAAGTCAAACAACCCTACATTCCTGTTCAGCAGCGAATGTTCAGTGGTCATCATCCAGTACTATTCGTCTGCTATTTCCGATCTCAATTCTTTAGCAGGGCCCTCTGCTATTTTTAGCTTGATTATGGCTTTAAGCAGCTTCTCTTCCTCTCTTCGCTTTAATTCTATGTCGGCTCTCACCTTAAGTAGTTTATCTAGCAAAGAATCAATTTTCAAGGAGTGATTTGCTCCTTTTTAGATAGCTTACTAGTGTTTGTCTATGAACTGGTTTAAGGTAGGCTGGTTCTTTGCAAAATTCAATTTTTTTGGTGGCATAGCAATCTATGATAAGAATAAAGTTAGTATATCCCATACCATAATTCAAAGGTTTTTCAAATTAGCATTCTAATAGTTCACTAAATTATGCCCCCAGTAATGAATTCTAAAAACCCTTTCTAAAAATGCGTTTAGAATGCTCTCAAAATCGATTTGTTGGGTTTCGAATGATCCATTAATAAATTGATGATTAATTACTATCAATGTTTTAAATCTTTCTGACAGTTGTAAGATAAGTAAATCGGGTTTCTATTCCTGATTAAAGTTTTGATAACAAAGGTTAAATCTTAAGAATCATAATTCTTAGTCCTCTTCATTATGCTCGGATTTGGATTTGGATATTTACTTGGGCTGCCTTCCTCGCTTCTTGCGCCTACTGGGCACCGCAATCAAGCTAGACTCCCCCTCCTCGCCACCGTCCTCCTAACCGTACTCCAACTTCAGCTGCTAGTCTGTCATGTCGTCACAGTAGTTTACTTGCTTGCGCACTCTGTTCCCTCGCCCGTATTCTCTGGCCTTTTAGGTGATCTTCGGCTGAACTGCTTACACATACCATGAAGGTATTTCATCCTACCCCATCAACCTGTAGTTGATTGCTTTGGACTAGCCATCTTAGTCTCCTCCATCCACCTCTTTCTGCAAACAAAAGTTTTTGTAAATCTTCCTCTCTTTTTCGTAGCGTTCCTCATCCATCTGTTGGAACCTGGACAATTCTTCCTAAGTAAAAACAAAAGTACCTCGCTCCTGGCAATACAGCGGTTGATCTGCTAATCATCTGGTATCTAGTCCCGACTGCTCTCCTCATCTTGGTTTCTGCGCTTCAGTAGCTACTCAATCTTTTGCTTCCTTTACACCTAGCTGCTATTCAGGTTATACAGACCACCTTGGATAAACAACTCGTCTAAGTTCA
>Ga0316217_10003083_pt1 | contig 19404 bp, 15 predicted proteins | sample 1anoAmetaG_FD_203633 | JGI IMG/M metagenome (GOLD analysis project Ga0316217, IMG submission 203633) | Freshwater microbial communities from Trout Bog Lake, Wisconsin, USA - 1anoA | ecosystem: Environmental > Aquatic > Freshwater > Lake > Hypolimnion/Profundal zone | place: USA: Wisconsin...
CGCAGCGGCAGGGCGGGGTGCTGCTCCAGGGCCCGGGTGATCTCCCGCAGGGCCTCGGAGATGGTGACTTCGAACAGCTCCAGGGTCAGGATATCCATGACTGGAGTTTAGGACCTTTGGCCCCGGCAGCCGCGGAAAGCTTCACGCCCGGGGAACCAGGCGATTCCCCGGGACGGGGCGGCCTGCCGCGGCTTAACATGGAAGACCATGGAGGTCGGCCATGTCCCAGGGGGAGCCGCAGTGCACCGCCGGGGGGCGGCTCGCAGCCTACTGGCAGGTGAGCCGGAGCGCCGCCCACGCCGGCGCCGAGCCGCTCCTGGGCATCAGCGGAAGGAGCTTCCGCCGGGTCTTCCTGGGCACCTTCAGCGGCTCGATGCTGGGGGCCGTGCTTTCGGCTTGGCTGCTCCGGCGGCATCTCCCCCCGGGACCGGCCTGGGCCAGGGTGGCCGCCGCCCTGGCCTGCGCCGGGATCTGGCTGGTGCTCGTCCAGCCCCTGCTGGACCTGGTGATCATCAAGGTGCTGGGAACCCGGACCCGGCTGGATCCGTGACCCGCCCCCGCACTTGCCCGCCGGTCCGCATGCGCCCTCCGCTATCATGGACGGGCACGACCTGATCCTCGCTTTTGAGAAGCCCAAGACCCCGGTGCCGGATCCGGCTGGCGGCGGGCCGGCCGGAACGGAGTCCCCCATGCACCCTGGCAGCCTCAAGTTTCGCCTCCTCGGCCTGATGGCGACGGCACTGGCCTGCACCTGGATCGACTGCGGCGGCGGGGCGGGCTCCGGGACCGGCCAGCCCGCCTCGGTGGCCGTGGTCGCGGTGAGTCCGGCCAGCCTGACGGTGGCGGCGGGCGCCCAGGTCCAGTACTCGGCCACGGTGGCCGGCACCGGCGCCTTCAACCCCACGGTCGCCTGGTCGGCCCAGCGCGGCAGCATCACCGCCACCGGGCTCTACACCGCGCCGGCCGCAACCGGGGCGGACCGGGTGACCGCCGCCAGCGTCCAGGATCCGGCGGTGAGTGCCAGCGCCAGCCTCGCGGTGGCCGCCGCCGGGACGGTGGCGGCGCCGGTCCTGACCTGCCCGGTGGAGGTCCAGGCCCAGGGCGGGCCCTACGGCGCCAGCGCGGTGGTGCCGGTCGGGGTGGGCATCCAGTGGGCGATCGCCGGCGGCACCCTGGTGGGTGGCGCCACCGGCGCCAGCGTGCAGTTCCAGCCCGGCCCGGGCCCGTTCGCGACCCTCACCTGCACCGCCGGCAGCGGCAGCGGCAGCGCCACGGTCCAGCGCACCCTGGTGGTGCTGCCGTTCGCGCCGCGCGACTACCTCGCCGACCTCAAGGGACTCCTTGCCGCCAACCAGGGCGCCATCGCCGCCGAGGCGGCCAGCGGCGATCCCGCCACCTACTACAACACCAGCTACTACCTCATGGGCATGGCCGCGGCGGCCCAGGGCACCGGCGACGCCGCGGTGATGGCCACCCTGGCGGCCACCGCCGGCCAGATGATCGCCAAGGCCCAGCCGCTGGTGCGCAACGGCATCACCTACCCGGAGTGGGGCCCCTGGGACGCCAACGGCAATCCCCAGCAGCTGAACACCTTCCAGGCCACCGCGGCGCTGGCCCGGACCGCCGCGGTGATCGCCGGCAACCCGGCGTTCAAGGCCAAGTACGGCGCCCAGCTGGACCAGCTCGTGGCGTTCGTGGACCAGTCCATCTTCGGCTACTGGTTCGACAAGAAGACCGGCGTCTACGCCGATCCGGGCTCCCTGTGGCTGGGCGGGGCGGTCCCCTGGCTGCCGGTCGACCTGGGCGGCTGGGGCACCTACACCTACTGGATCGACAGCTGCTCCCAGTTCGGGGCGATGGCGGCCTGGATGTACCAGGCGACCGGCAACCTCCTCTATCTGGAATACGCCACCCGGGTGGCCGAGGGGTTCCAGGACCGGGTGAGCGCCGCTTCGGGCGCCTGGGTATGGGACCAGGGCGCCGTGCCCATCGTCAGCGGCGGCAACCAGGACGGCTCGCCGGACACCTCCCACGCCAACCGGGAGGCCATGCTGGTGATGGCCGTGGCCGAAGCCGGGATCGCCTTCCAGCCCGGGGACCTCCAGGGCCTGGCGGCTACCCTCACCGGCGCCATCTGGAACCAGAGCTACAGCAACCCGATGTTTACCAACTACATTGAGGGCGGCAACAGCGCGTTCGGCACGCTCCCGCCCTGGGCCAACGGCAATGTGTTCCTCGGCTGGGACAGCGTCGGCCGTTGCTCCCCCCTGGCTCAGCGGGTGCTGGCCGTGGCTTTCCAGGACATCATGACCAACCCGTCCCAGATCCTGGCCCAGAATCCTTCCCTTGCGGCCAATGCCAATTCCTACGGCAAGGTCGAACTGGCCGGCACGCTGGCCCGGAACGTCGCCCCCTGACCTGGCGCGCAGGGGCGGAGGGGCGGAGACCGGCGGAAGCGTCCGCTGCGGGGTTCCCCCCCCAGCCGAACTGGATTATCCAAGGAATTCCTTCTCTGGATGGATTGTCCCTATTTGTGGTTATATTATTGAATCAATCCATTCAAACTGGTGGGGCATGATCCTGGCTATGAAAAAGATGTTCGCGACCCTGCGGGAGATCATCTCCCTCGAAAGCCGGGTTATTACCTTGAGCGGGGATGCCAAGGCCAGGCTGGTGTTCAATAATTTTGTCCGCCAGCATCCCCGCTATCCGGTCATCCGGCACAAGACGCTCGGGGTCGCGCTGCTCGAACTGCCGGGCTCCTTCTCGACCTACCTCCAGGCGCCGGCAAGAAAGGATCTCCGCAACAAGCGCAACCGGGCGCTCAGGCTGGGCTACCGCTTCGCGGCCGTCCGCAGCCTGGAATACCGGAACGACATCCTCCTGGTCAACCAGTCCAGCCAATGCAGGCAGGGCGGGGCCATGCCCGACAGCTACATCCTGCCGGAGAAGGTGGACGAGTTCATCCGCAACCATCCTGACTGCCACGCGGTGCTTGACGCTGCAGGCAGGCTGCGGGCCTATCTCCTGGTGCTGCCCCTGGGGGAGGTCGGCGTCATCTCCCGGATCCTCGGGCATGATGCCTTCCTGAAAGATGGGATCATGGCCCTCCTGGTGAGTGGAATGGTGAATGAACTCGTGTCCACCGCAGCGAATGTTAAATATCTTATGTACGATATGTACTTCGGCGCCACCCCCGGCCTGCGCCACTTCAAACGGCACCTCGGCTTCGTCCCCTTCCGGGTAAAATGGCGCTGGCGCGAGGCGGACGGCGCCGGCGGCTGAGCCCGGCCCGGGCGCCGGGGGGCACCCTGGATTTCCTGCCCGTAGCGGAAAAATCTTTCAATTGCAGAAGTTGTCATGGATGAAATCGCTGCGGTTACCGTATGATCGGTATATCCTCTTTGCCCCGGAACTCCAGGACTGAAGCCACATGAGTCGTACAACAAAGGAAAGTGCTGCCCGCGAACCTGCGGCTGGGCCGGATTCTGCCTTCGACCCCGTCCAGGCCAGCGATCCCCTCCCGCTGGCCGAGTCCGCGCCGGCCGGCGATCCCGCCCCCGCCGCGGGCCGTGCCCGCTCCCGCCAGCCGAAGGCTCCGGCCAGGGCCAGGGCCAAGGCCCCGGCCAGGTCCAGGCCCCCGGCCAAGCCCAAGGCGCCGGCCCCGGCGCTCCCGGCTGAAGTCCGGCTGCCGGATGCCGCCCGCCCCGTGCCGGCACCGCCCCAGGGCGAGGGGCTGACCCTGGGGGAGCTGCTGGCGGTGCTCTGGGGCGGTCGCCGGATCGTGCTCGGCACCCTCCTGGCGAGCCTGGCGGTGGCGCTCTTCCTGGCCTGGCGGGCCACTCCCATCTACCAGGTCAGCGCGCTGCTCCAGGTCGGGCCCACCCGGTCCAGCCAGGACCGGCCGGCCATGGATGCCAAGGTCGAAAGCCCCTTCGAGTCCAGTTCGCCGGCCCAGGCCGAGGCGGAAATCCTGCAGAGCACCCAGGTGCTGAGCCGGGTCGTCGAGCAGTTCCACCTGGACCTGGTCGCCGGCCCGGTCACCCATCCGCTGCTCGGCGCGGCCCCCTTCCGGGACCTGGCGGATCCGCCGGCCCTGGAGGTGGACCTCCTGGACCTGCCGGGCTCCGCCCTGGGGGCGGCGTTCCAGGTGGAAAGCAGCGGCAAGGATGCCTTTGCCTGGCGGGATCCCCAGGGCCGGCTGCTGGCCCAGGGCCGGGTGGGCGAACTCCTGCAGGCCACCTGGCAGGGCCAGCCCATGAGCCTCAAGGTCCGGCGGCTGGCCGGCCCGTCCGGCCAGCGCTTCCGGTTGCAGCGCCGGCCCATGCTGGACGCCGTCGCCGAGCTCCACGAGGGCCTCGCCATCGAGGAGAAAGGCCGGGACACCAGCCTGCTGGGCCTGTCCCTGCTGTATCCCGACGCCGCCCGCGGAGCGGAGATCCTCAACGCCATCCTGGACCAGCACACCCAGCAGACCCTTGAGCGGCAGACCTCGGCGGGATCGCAGACGCTTGCCTTCCTCGACAAGGAACTGGCCCGGGTCCGGGACCAGCTGGCCCGGTCCCAGGCCCAGCTCAGCCAGTACCAGTCCCGGACCGGTTCCGCCGATCTCGGCGACCAGGCCAAGGCGCTGCTCCAGCAGAGCGTGGACATGGAGCGGCAGATCCTGGACCTGCGGCAGAAGCGGGACGACCTGCTGCGGACGTTCCAGCCGGGGGCGGACATGGTGGCCACCCTGGATTCCCAGATCGCCAAGCTCAAGGACGAGAAGCAGCGGCTGGCCGGGGCCGGCACCAGCCTGCCGCAGAACGAACAGGAGGTGCTGGCCCTGCGGCGCGACGTCCAGGTGAACCAGGATCAGTACGCCAACCTCATGCGCCTGCAGGAGGTCACCGCCCAGAACCTGCAGATGGCCCAGACCGGTTCCATGGGGCTCACCCGGGTCGTCGACCGGGCCCTGCCCAGCCTGCGCCCGGTCAAGCCCAGGAAGGGCCTGATGGTCGGCTTCGGCCTGGCGCTGGGGCTGTTCGCGGGGGCGGGCTGGGTCCTGCTGCGCCGCGCCCTGTTCCCCGCCGGGGTCGAGGATCCCCAGGAGCTGGAAGCCCATTTCGGTCTGCCGGTGCTCGGCACCATTCCCCACAGCCCCGCCCAGGCCGCGCTGGCCAAGCGCAACCGCGGCCAGGGCGGCATCCTCGCCGACGAGCTGCCCAAGGACCTCGCCGTGGAGTGCCTGCGGCGGCTGCGGACCAGCCTCAATTTCGCCATCGTCGGCGCGGCCAACCGCTCCATCCTGGTCACCGGCGCCTCGCCCGGGATCGGCAAGTCGTTCGTGACCGCCAACCTGGCGGTGGTGCTGGCCCAGTTCGGCGCCCGGGTGCTGCTGGTGGACGGCGACATGCACGACGGCAAGCTGCACCGGCAGTTCGGCCCGTTCGAGCGGGAAGGCGGGTTGTCCGAGATCCTGGCGGGGCAGGTGGCCTGGCAGGATTCGGTGCATCCGGCCCATGGCCTGGACCTGATCACTACCGGCACCCTGCCTCCGGATCCGTCCAGGCTGCTCCAGGCGGGCCGCATCCAGGCCTTCCTCGACGAGGCCTGCGCCGCCTATGACTACGTGGTAATCGATGCGCCTCCGGTCCTGGCGGTGGCCGATGCCGCCATCCTGGGGGCCCACGCCGGCGCGGTGCTGGTGCTGGTGAAGGACGGCCAGCATCCCCTGGCCGAGATCCGCACCGTCCTCAGGTCGCTGCACATGGCGGGCGCCCATGCCAGGGGCTTCGTCTTCAACGACGTGAGCGAGCGCAACGCGCTCATGGGGCGCCACCGCTACACCTACCACTACACCTACCAGCACTCGTGAGCCGATGCCATGCAGTCCACCCTGGAGACCATCCATGAGAACCATCGCACTGGTCGGTAGCGGCCGCATCTCTGACCGGCACCTGAAGGTGATTGGGCTGATTCCCGGGCTCAAGCTCGTGGGCGTCTGCGACGTCAAGCCGGAGCGGGCCCGGGCCGCCGCCGAGGCCAACGGGGTTCCGGCCTACCTCGACGCGCTCGAGATGGTGAGGTCGCTGAAGCCGGACATCGTCTCGATCCTCACCGATTCGGGGTTGCACGCCCCCCTGGGGATCCGGCTGGCGCCCCACGTCCCGGTCCTGGTTGTGGAAAAGCCCATGGCCCTCACCCTGGAGGACGCCGACCGGCTCATCGAGACCTGCGAGGCCTTCGGGACCAAGCTCTTCGTCGTCAAGCAGAACCGTTTCAACCCGCCGATCGTCGCGCTCAAGCGGGCGGTGGACGAGGGGCGCTTCGGCCGGATGGTCCTGGGCACCATCAGGGTTCGCTGGGCGCGGACCCAGGCCTATTATGACCAGGATCCTTGGCGGGGCACCTGGAAGCTGGACGGCGGGGTGCTCACCAACCAGGCCAGCCACCACATCGACCTGCTGCAATGGCTCATGGGGCCGGTGGACAGCGTGAAGGCCTATGTGTCCACCCGGCTCTCCAGCATCGAGGTGGAGGATACCGCGGTGGCGGTGCTCAAGTTCAAGTCCGGGGCCCTGGGCGTGGTGGAGGCCACCACCGCCACCCGGCCGAAGGACCTGGAGGGCAGCATCTCCATCCTGGGGGAGACGGCCTCGGTGGTGGTCGGCGGGTTCTCCGTGAACAAGCCGGTGACCTGGAACTTCACCACACACCAGCCGGAGGACGAGCATATCCACGAGCTCATCACCAACCCGCCCAACGTGTATGGGCTCGGCCACCAGGCCTACTACGAGCACGTGCTCGCCTGCCTGGACGGCGGAGTCAATTCCATGCTCGCCGGCCTCGAGGGCCGCAAGTCGGTGGAAATCATCAACGCCCTCTACGAATCCGCCTTCAGCGGCCGGGAGGTCCACCTCCACTACGTGCCCGCGGGCGTCCCGCTCGGCCGTTGACCGCGCAACCTGAACCCGGATTCCCGAGAGGAGGCCCCATGGACAAACCGGCATTCGTGCACCCGACCGCGGTGGTGGACGCAGGCGCCCGGCTGGGCGAGAACACCAAGGTGTGGCATTTCTGCCATGTCTACCCCGAGGCCGTGATCGGCCGGAACACCATCCTGGGCCAGAACGTGATGGTGGCCAACGGCGTCACCGTCGGCGACTTCTGCAAGATCCAGAACAACGTCTCGCTGTATGAAGGGGTCATCCTCGAGGACTACGTCTTCTGCGGACCGAGCATGGTCTTCACCAACGTGGCCACGCCGCGCTGCCTGTACCCGCGCAACACCAGCGGGGACTACCTGCCGACCCGGATCAAGCGGGGCGCCTCGATCGGCGCCAACGCCACCATCGTCTGCGGGGTCACCCTGCACGAATGCGCCTTCGTGGCCGCCGGCGCCGTGGTGACCCGGGACGTCCCGGCCTACGCCCTGGTGGCCGGCGTACCGGCCCGGATCATCGGCCACATGTGCGAACGGGGCGAGCGCCTCGAGTTCGGCCCGGACGGGGTGGCCGTTACCAGCTACGGCCAGCGCTACCGCAAGGACGGCGAGGGCCTGGTGCACAAGGAGCAGGCATGAGCCCGGCGGTCCGCATCCCCATCCTCGACCTGCAGCCCCAGGTGGCCGCCCATTGGGACGAGTTCACCGCCGCCTTCCAGAGCGTGCTGCGCGGCGGCAGCTTCATTCTCGGCCCGGAGGAGCAGGCCTTCGAGCGCGAGGCCGCCGCCTACCTCGGCAGCCGCCACGCGATCGGCCTCAATTCCGGCACCGACGCCCTGTTCATCGCCCTGCGCGCCCTCGGAATCGGCCCCGGCGACGAAGTGATCACCACACCCTTCACCTTCTTCGCCACCGTGGAGGCCATCAGCCACGTGGGCGCGGTCCCGGTCATGGTGGACATCGAGGAGGACAGTTTCAACCTGGACCCGGAGCTCCTGGAGCGGGCGGTCACCGCCCGGACCCGGGCCATCATCCCGGTGCACCTGTTCGGCCGGCCCTGCCGGATGGACCGGATTGGCGCCCTGGCCGAGGCCCACGGCCTGAAGATCGTCGAGGACTGCGCCCAGGCCTTCGGCGCCACCTGGACGGGGCGCAAGGTCGGCACCCTGGGCGCCATGGGCTGCTACAGCTTCTTCCCGACCAAGAACCTCAGCGCCTTCGGCGACGGCGGCCTGCTGACCACCGACGACGACGCCCTGGCGGCCGAGGCGCGGATGCTGCGGGCCCACGGCAGCCGGAAGAAGTACCACAACGAGGCGATCGGCTACAATTCCCGGCTGGACGAGCTCCAGGCCGCCCTGCTGCGGGTCAAGCTGCCCCACATCGACCGCTGGAACGCCGAGCGGCGCGCGGTGGCGGCGCGCTACCACGAGGCCCTGGGCGGGCACCCGGACCTGGTCCTGCCGGAGCCCACCGCCGGCCATGTCTTCCACCAGTTCACGGTCCGGGTGCGGGGGGGGCGGCGCGACCAGGTCCAGGCCGGGCTGGCCGCCGCCGGCATCCAGACCATGATCTACTATCCGGTGCTCGTGCATCGGATGAAGCTCTACCTGGAAAGCCACGCGGCCACCCACTGCCCGGTCGCCGAGCGGGCCGCCGCGGAAGTGCTCAGCCTGCCCATCTGGCCCGAGTTCTCGGCTGTGGCAGCCGTCGCCGCGGCATTGCAGGCCCCCTGATGAAGGCTGGGCTGCGCTGGATCCTGGGCCTCTACATCGTCGCCCTGGGCTCGGAGGAATTGTTCATTGGCCCGCCGCCCCTGGTCTTCGTGGTCGGGGTGGTCCTGTTCCTGCTGTTCAGCCTCGTGCTGGCGACCATGCAGACCCGCATCCGCTTCCCCGCCGTCGCCGTCCTGATGCTCCTGTTCGCTTTCTGGACCTTCGCCAGCATCTTCTGGAGCGTGGATCCCGAGCGCTCCACCCGCTATGCCCTGGTCCTGGTCCAGCTGCTGCTTACCACCTGGATCACCGCGGCCTGCATCGACGACGGCGCCAGCCTTGAGCGGCTGGTCTGGTGCCTGGCGCTGTCCTCGGTCTGGCCCAGCCTCATGATCATCCGCGGGTTCCTGGCCGGTGCTCCGGTCGCCGCCCTGGGGGTGCCCTACCATGACATCGGCGAGCGGCTGGCCCTGGCCGGCGCCGATCCCAACCTCAACGCCTACCGGATGGGGGTCTCGGTGCTGGCGGCGGTCCATCTGGGCCTGGGCGCGCGCGCCCTGTGGGCGCGGGTGCTGCTCGGGGTCCTGGCCGGGATGGCGGGGTTCGCGGTGATGCTCACCGGCTCCCGGGGCGGGGCGATGGCCCTGGCCGGGGCGCTGCTGGCGCTGCTGGTGGCCAGCGCCCGGGGCCGGGTGGGCCGGGTCCTGCTGGTCCTGGCCGCCCTGGGCTGCCTCGCCTACGTGGCCATCGGCCGGCTTCCGGGGAGCGTCTCGGCCCGCTACCTGGGCATCGGCCGGGAAGTGGCCAGCGGGACCATGGCCCGCCGGAAGTACGTCTATCAGGAGGCCGGGGAGTCCTTCCAGCGGCACCCGCTGCTGGGCGTGGGCTACCTCGCCTTCGAGACCGCCAGCCGGCGCCAGGGCGGCCAGGGCCTGGCGGCGCACAACGACCTGCTGGAGACCCTGGTCGACCTGGGCCTGGTCGGCCTGGGGCTCTTCCTGATGCTCCTGGCCGCCCTGGGCCGGGAGGTGGGCGCCATCCCCCTGCCGCAACGGGGGTTTGCGCTGGCCCTGCTGGTCTCCTACGGGCTCTCGGCCTTCACCATCACCCTCCTGGGCGCGAAGCTGCCCTGGATCTGCTTCGGCGTCCTGCTGGGCGCCGCCCGCCTCCCGCGCAACGGCCCGCCCGGCCTGCCGGCCCCCGCGCCATGAGGGCTCCGGCGGCCTGGTCGACGACCCGGGAGGCGCTGCGGCGGGCGGTGGGCAACCGCTCCTTCCGGGGCGCCGCGGTGATCGGCTCCGGGGCCGCCGTCGGCCAGGCGATCCAGGTGGCGGCGACGCCCATCGTGTCCCGGCTCTACGGTCCCCAGGCCTACGGGGCGCTGGCGGTGTTCAGCAGCCTGCTGGGCATCGCCTCCATCCTGGTGACCTTCCGCTTCGAAGTGGCCATCCCCCTGCCCAGGGAGGACGAGGAGGCCAGGGACCTCCTGGTGCTCGCCCTGGGCCTGGCCCTGGTCCTGGCCGGCGCCACCGGGATCGGCCTGGCCGCCTGGGGGTACCTGTTCCGCGCGGCGCCGCCCGGCAATCCGCTGACCCGGCACCTGGCCTGGACCCTGCCGCTGGGCATGCTCGGGATCGGCTGCTACCAGTCGCTGGCCTACTGGGCCACGCGCAAGCAGATGTACCGGGCCATCTCGGCCACCCGGATGAACCAGGCCGGCGCCGCCGTGGCCACCCAGGTCGCCCTGTACCGGCTGCCGCCCCAGGGCCTGGGCCTCATCCTGGCCTGGATCGTGGGCCAGGCCTTCGGCCTCCGGCCCCTGTTCATGGCGTTCCGGGCCACCGGTCCGCGCACCCCGCTGCCCAGCCTCGGCCGGCTCCGCGGCCTCGCCCGCCGCTACTGGAGCATTTCCGCCTTCGGCACCGCCACCGCGGTGGCCACCACCTTCGGCGACAGCCTGCCGGCGCTGCTCCTGGCCAAGGCCTTCGGGCTCGAGACGGCGGGGGTCTACCTCATGGCTTCGCGGGTGTTCAGCCTGCCCGAACAGATGGTGGGGACGGCCATCGCCCAGGTGTTCATGGGCGAGGCCAGCCAGCGCCTGCGGGAGGATCCCCGGCTGGTGCCGACCTATTTCCACTCGGTGCACCGCACCCTGCTCTGGGTCGGCGCGGGCGTGCTGGTGCTGGGCTCGCTCAGCCCGCTGGCGCTGCCCTGGGTGCTGGGCGCGAAATGGCACGCGGCCGGCGCGGTGGCCGCCATCCTCGCACCCATGGCCGCCACCGACATCACCGTGCGGCCCCTCTACAACATCACCGTGATCGGCAACCGGCCCAGGCTCCAGCTGATCACCGGGCTGCTGCCCATGGGCATGTCCATCATCGGCCTGGTCATCCCGGTGCTGCTCGGCTGCCCGGCAAGGGTCGCCCTGCTGTCCTATGCCCTGTGCCGCTGCCTGGGCAGCCAGATGAACTACCTCCTCTACCGCCAGGTGGCCCACGCCATCGGCGCCGGGGCGGGCCCGGGGCCGGCCGCCCATGGCTGAACCGGGGAGAATCCCGGGCGAGGGAGCCGGCGGATGCTACGCTGGTGCGATATGAACGTGTCAACATGAAAGTGCTCTGGGTCGCCTCCGCCTATCCTTGGCCTGGAAACCCCTATGGCGGCATCTTCTTCCAGACCCAGGCGCAGGCGCTGGCCAGGCTGGGGGTGGACCTGGCGCTGGAAGTCACCATGCCCTGGATTCCGTCCCCGCTGGCCTGGCTGTCCGAGCGCCACGCCCAGCAGCGGCTCGCCCCCGGCCGGCAGCTGGACGGTGCCATCCCGGTCCAGCGGCTGCGCTACTTCGGCCACCGGTTCCAGGACTATTTCGGCTGGCCGCACCGGGACCTGACCCGGCGGATCCTGGACCACCTGCCGTTCCGGCCGGACCTCATCCATGCCCATTTCGCCTATCCCATGGGCCTGGCCGCGGTGCGCGCGGCCCGGCGCCTGGGGGTGCCCAGCGTCATCACCCTGCACGGCAGCGATGTCAACGTGAGCCCGGACCAGTGCGCGCTCGGCGCCCGGCGCTTCCGCCTGGCGGTGGCCGGGGCCGACCGGGTGCTCTGCGTCAGCGGCGCCCTGGGCGAGCGCACGGCCCGGCTGACCGGAGTCCAGCCCATTTGCCTGCCCATCGGGATCGATCTCCGGCGGTTCCCCTCGGCCCTCGACCAGGCCCAGGCCCGGGCCGCCCTGGAGCTTCCCGCCGGACGGCCGATCGTCCTCAGCATCGGCTTCCTGCACCCGAGCAAGGGCGTGGAACTGGCCCTGGAGGCCCTGCGCCACCCGGACCTGGCGGGGGCGCTGGGGCTGTTCGTCGGCAACGGTCCCCTGGGACCGGCCATCGCCGCCTCGGCCAACGGGCTTTGGCGCCAGGGGGTGCCCAATGCCCGGATCGCCGACTACCTGGCGGCCGCGGACCTGCTGATCCTGCCTTCCTATGCCGAGGGCCTGCCCACGGTCCTGGTGGAGGCGGGCGCCTGCGGCACCCCGGTGATCGCCACCTCGGTGGGCGGCATCCCGGAACTGCTGGGCGGGGACCGCGGCCGGCTGATCCCGCCAGGGTCGGCCGCGGCTCTGCGCACGGCGATCCTGGAGCTGCTCCGGGAGCCGGAGCCGGCCCGGCGCCGGGCCGCTCTGTTGCGGGCCCACGTGGCCGCCGGTTTCGACGCCGACCGCCAGGCCAGGGAGCTCCTGGACATCTACCGGACGCTGCTCCCCGGGGCGGCGCCCCGGGGACTGCCGCCGACTCCTCGCTGAGGCTCCCATGGCCGTGATCGTCCACCTCTCCTCCGTGCACCCGCGGACCGACAGCCGGGTCTTCCTGAAAGAATGCCGGAGCCTGGCCGGGCGCGGGCACCGGGTGACCCTGCTGGTGGCCGACGGCCTGGCGCCGGAATCCCGGGACGGGGTGCGGATCGAATCGGTGCGGCCCAACCGCGGCCGCCTGGGGCGGATGCTGGTGACGCCCTTCCGGCTGCTCAGGCGGGCCCTCGCCCTGCGCCCGGAGCTCTGCCATCTGCACGACCCAGAACTCATCCCGGTGGGCCTGCTGCTCAAGCTCCGGGGCATCCGGGTGCTCTTCGACGCCCACGAGGACCTGCCCAAGCAGATCATGGCCAAGCCCTACCTGCCCCGGCGGCTGCGCGGCCCGCTCGCGGCCGCCACCGGGCTCTTCCTGCGCGCCAGCCTGTGCTGGCTGGACGGCCTGGTGGCCGCCACCCCGGCGATCCGCGACCGGCTCCTCCCGGTCAATGGGAATTGCCTCAGCATCAGCAATTATCCCATCCCGGGGGAACTGGCCGGGACGGTCCGGCAGGATCCCCCGGGACGGGCCATCTGCTATGTGGGCGGCATCACCGAGGTTCGCGGGATCATCGAACTGGTGCAGGCCCTGGCCCTGCTGCCGGAGGATGTGCGGCTCAAGCTCGCCGGCCCGTTCCAGGACGCGGCCCTGGCGGCGGCGCTGGCGCGGCTGCCGGGCTGGAGCCGGGTGGACTACCTGGGCGTGCTGGACCGGGCCGGGGTGGCCGCGGTCCTGGCCGCCAGCCGCTGCGGCATCGCCACCCTGCGGCCGGCGCCGAACCACCTGGAGTCCCAGCCCATCAAGCTGTTCGAATACATGAGCGCCGGCCTGCCGGTGGTGGCCTCGGATTTCCCGCTCTGGCGCGGCTTCCTGCTGGACGGGGCCTGCGGCCTCTGCGTGGACCCCATGGATCCCCAGGCCATCGCCGAGGCCATCCAGTCGCTCCTGGACCAGCCCGAACGGGCCGCGGCCATGGGCCGGATCGGCCAGCAGGCGGTGCGCGAGCGCTTCAACTGGGCGGTGGAGGCCGACCGGCTGGGCGGTTTCTACGACCAGGTGCTGGGCGCCTGACCCTCGCCGGGAAGGCCCCGGGGCCGCCCTGGGCAGATAATAATTCAATCATTTCAATGGATGGCTCGATCCCGGGAGCTTTCCGGCGGCTTCGAAATAAACATTGACGCTCGGCCGGTTGCAACCCATATTTCGAGCATTCGGTCCTCTGATCCTTCCGCAGAGTGTCCGGACCATCCACTACCCCATATCCATGACCAGGCTTCCCGGCGGTCCAGTGTCCACCGCCGTCCGGGAGCCGGGTTTCCGTCCGGGCCGGCCCCGCGGCCGCCCGGGCCGAGGAGGTCCTGTGCCCATTTCCACGTTCACCGCGCCTGCCGTCCGCACTTCCTGGCCCGCCCCCGCCCTGGTCCTGGCCTGCTGCCTGGGACTGGCCGGAACCCCCGCCAGCGCGGCGCATTCCCGCCGGGCCCCGGCGGTCACCGTGACGCTCAGCCCGGGTTCGGCCACCCTGCGCGCGGGCTACTCCGCCCTGTTCACCGCGAAGGTGGCCAACACCAGCAACCAGGCGGTGTCCTGGTACGTGGACGGGGTCGCCAACGGCAGCGCCCAGGCGGGCACGATCCTAGGCAGCGGCGCCACCGTCACCTACACCGCTCCGGCCGCGGCCGGAAGCCACACAGTCAAGGCCGTGAGCGCGGCCGCGCCGAGCCGGAGCGGGTCGGCCGGCGTCACCGTGACCGTCCCCGTTACCGTCCCCGCGGCGGTGACCTCGATCCAGCTGAACCCGGCCAGCGTGACCCTCACCGCCGGCGGTTCCGCCCAGTTCAGCGCGGTGGTGGCGGGCACCGGCGCCTTCAGTCCGGCCGTCACCTGGAGCGCCCAGCGCGGGGCAATTTCCGGCACCGGGCTCTACCTCGCGCCGGCCGCCGGCGGGGCCGACGTGGTGACCGCCACCAGCGTCCAGACCCCTTCGGTGAGCGCCAGCGCCAGCGCCACCGTGGCCGCCCCCGGCAGCTCCGGGGCGCCCGGAACCCTGGTCCCGGTGGCCGCTCCGGTGCTTTCCGGGCCGGTGGAGGTCCAGGCCCAGGGCGGTCCGTACAGCGCCAGCGCCAGCGCCGGCGCCGGTCTCCAGCTCACCTGGACGATCACCGGCGGGGTGCTGGTGGGGCCGGCCACCGGCAGCACGGTGCTGTTCCAGCCGGGCACCGGGCCCTTCGCCACCCTCGCCTGCACGGCGAGCAGCGGCAGCGCCAGCGCCTCGGCCCAGCGCACCCTGGTGGTGCTGCCGTTCGCGCCGCGCAACTACCTGGCCGACCTCAAGGGCCTCCTGGCCACCTACCAGAGCTCCATCGCCGCCGAGGTGGCCAGCGGCGATCCGGCCACCTACTACAACACCAGCTACTATCTCCAGGGCATGGCGGCGGCGGCCCAGGGCACCGGCGACCCCACCGTGATGGCCACCCTGGTGGGCTACGTCGGCCAGATGATCGCCAAGGCCCAGCCGCTGGTGCGCAAGGGCGTCACCTACCAGGAATGGGGCCCCTGGGACGGCAATGGCAATCCCCAGCAGCTGAACACCTTCCAGGCCACCGCGGCGCTGGCGCGGACCGCCGCGGTGATCGCCGGCAACCCGGCCTTCAAGGCCCAGTACGCCACCCAGCTGAACCAGATCGTCGCCTTCGTCCACCAGTCGATCTTCCTCTACTGGTTCGACAAGCAGAACGGGATCTACGCCGATCCCGGCTCCCCGTGGCTGGGCGGCGATGTGCCCTGGCTGGCGGCCAACCTGGGCGGCTGGGGTGAATACGCGATCTGGAACGACAACGTGGCCCACCTGGGCATGATGGCGGCCTGGATGTACCAGGCCACGGGCCAGCCGCTCTACCTGGAATACGCCAACCGGATCGCCCAGGGCTGGCGTTCCCACGCCGTGACGATCAACGGCTGCGGCCTCTGGGACTACGGCATCGTCACCGGCACCGTGGACGGCGGCAGCTACGAATACAACACCACCGACCACTGCTTCGACACCTCCCACGCCAACCGGGAGCCGATGATGCTCGATGCCCTCTGCGGCATCGGCGCCGCCGGGGTCGCGGTGGGCGGCGCCAGCGCCAGCCCGGTCACCCGCACCGACCTCACCCTCTGCGCCACGACCCTGAACACCCTGATCTGGAACGGCAGCACCAGCAATCCGATGTTCAACAACTACATTGATGGCGGCAACGAGGCCTTCGGCGGCATCGGACCCTGGGAGGACGGCAACGTCTTCCTGGGCTGGGATGAACTCGGGCTCTACTCGGCCCAGAGCCAGCTGGTGCTGGCGATCACCTACCAGGACATCATGACCGGCAGCCCGCAGAACCTGTCCCTGACTGATAGCGCCAACAGCACCAGCTATGGAAAGGTGGAAATGGCGGGGATCCTGGCCCGCAACGCCAATCAATGACATTTGCACAGGCCGGCGGTAATATGAGGTTTCCATCACTGGCCTCGCAGCACCGCCGGCTCGTCGGTTCGCAGACACCATCCGTTCCCTGACGAGCTCCCGCCACGCCCCGGGAGGCCGATGCAACGTCTTTCGAACGGGGGCAACCAGATGCAGTGGCCAGAGGGGAAGTCATTCGCCTTCACGGTCTTTGACGACACCGACCACGCCACCGTAGCCAAGGTCAAGCCGGTCTACGACCTGCTGGCGCAACTGGGCATGCGGACCACCAAGTCGGTCTGGGTCTACCCGTCCCGCGGGCGCTTCGCCGGCCAGTCGCTGTCGGATCCGGACTACCTGGCCTGGATCCGCCAGCTCCAGGCCCAGGGCTTCGAGATCGGCTCGCACGGGGTGGGCGACGGCGCCTTCTCCCGGGCGGAGATCCTGGCCGGGATGGAGGCGTTCCGGGACTGGCTCGGCAGCTATCCCAGGATCCACGCCAACCATGTGGGCAACCCGGACAACCTCTACTGGCTCAAGGACCGCTTCGACTGGCCGGTCAGCGCGCTCTACGGGCTCTACTGCCGGCTCCGCAAGCGCAAGGCGGTGGCCGGCTGCGGCAGCCGGCCGGACTCCGAGCACTTCTGGGGCGACTTCTGCAAGGCGCACATCGACTACATCCGCAACTACACCTGCGGCGACATCGACACCCTGGCCTTCGACCCGTTCATGCCCTACCTGGACCCGCACCGGTCGGCCTACGCGAACCGCTGGTTCAGTTCCTCCGACGGTCACACCGTCGCGGAGTTCTGCGGCCTGCTGAGCCCGGAGGGGCTGGCCCGGCTGCGCGGCCGGGGCGGCGCCTGCATCGTCTACACCCACTTTGCCTGCGGCTTCGTCGACGCGGCCGGGCAGGTGGTGCCCGAGGTCCGGAGCCGGCTGGAGCAGCTGGCCGCCCTGGACGGCTACTTCGAGCCGGTCTCCACCGTGCTGGACCACCTGCGGGCCCGGCAAGGGGCTGCGCCCGCCGGCGGGCGGCCCTCCAGCGGCCGCTGGCTGGCCGACCGGATCGTCAAGAAAATCCGCTACGGTCGCTGAGCCAGGAGGCCCCATGACGTTGTTCCAGCGACTCTACGCCGACTACCTGATGCCGGGCCGGTGGGCCGAGTACCGGGCCGTGCTGGCCGCGGCCAAGGCCGCCGGCTACCGGTTCGTCCTGCACCAGGAGGCCCGGGAGGTCCTGGCCGCCCGGGGGGCCGGGGACGGCCCGCTGTTCTTCCTCCGGCACGACATCGACACCGATGTGCCGCTGGCCCGGACCATGTTCGCCATCGAGCGGGCCCTGGGGGTGCGCAGCACCTACTATTTCCGACGCTGCACCGCGGACGTGGAACTCATGCGCGAAGTGGCCGGGTCCGGCTGCGAGGTGGGCTACCACTACGAGGAGATCGCCGACCATGCCAAGGCCCGCCGCCTGCACGCCCGGGACGCGGTGCTGGCGGAGCTGGAGCCGATCCGGGCCGCCTTCCTGGCCAATCTGCGTGCCTTCGAGGCCGCCCTGGGCGGCAAGGTCCGCACCGTGGCCTCCCACGGGGATTTCGCCAACCGCCAGCTGGGCCTGCCCAACCACGTCCTGATGGACGACCGGGTCCGGGCCGAGGGCGGCATCGAACTGGAGGCCTATGACGACATCCTGGGCGGGCAGCTGGGCTTCCGGACCTCGGACAAGCCCTACCCGGAACTCTGGAAGCCCGCCTCGCCGCTCGGGGCCATCGAGCAGGGGGTCCCGGTGGTGCTGGCGCTGGTGCACCCCCGGTTCTGGGCCCGGGCGCCCCTCGCGCGGGTGCGCGAGGATTTCGGCCGCCTGCTGGAAGGGGTCCGCTACGGCTCCGGCTGACCCGCGCCGACCGGTTGCAGGGCCTCCAGGAACCGGGCCGAGAGGTGGGGATAGGTGTGCCGGGCCAGGACGAACGCCTTGCCGGCGCTGCCCATGGCCTGGCGCCGCTGGGGGCCCGCCTGGTGCAGGGCCAGGATGGCCTGGGCCAGCGCCGCGGGCGCGTCGGCCGGGACGGTCAGCCCGCAGCCGGCCTCGGCCACCAGGTCGTTGCCGGCGCTCAGGGCGCAGACGATCGGCTTGCCGGCCATCATGTAGTCGAACAGCTTGTTGGGCGAAACCCCGAAGCGGTAAAGGGCGCTATCGCGAAAGCCCAGGAACAGGGCGTCCATGGCGCCCAGCCAGGCCGGGATCGCGGTCTTGGGCACCGGGTCGAGAAAGTAGACGTTGCCGGCGCCCAGCTCCCTGGCCTTGGCGGCCAGGCTGGCCCGTTCCGGCCCGCTGCCGACCAGCACCAGGTCGATGGGCTGGTCCTTCAGGAAGCCGGCTGCCTCGACCAGGGTGTCCAGGGCGTTGGCCACCCCGTGGGCCCCGGCATAGCCCAGGAGGAACCGGCCCCGGCCCTGGCGCTCGTCCAGGAAGGCCTGGTGCGCCGGGGGCAGGGGGAGCGGGTCCCGGTTCCATTCCGCCAGGTCGATCCCGTTCGGTACGTGGATGAAGCGGTCGGCGGTCAGGCCCCGGGTCGCCAGGTGGCGGTCGGCGTAGGGGAGGATGGAGACGGCCACGTCGCACTGCCGGCACCAGGCGTCCTCCGCCATCTGCATGACCCTGATGAAGGGGTTGCTGGCGGACATGGGTCCCAACTCCATGGGCGACAGCGGCCAGAGGTCGTGCAGTTCGAAGGCCAGCCGGGCCTTGCAGAGCCGGGCGATGCGCCGGGCCGGATAGAAGTCCAGGGGGTAGGTGGAGGAGGCGATCACCGCATCCGGGCGCCAGGCGCCGGTGCAGCCCGGCAGGTGCCGGTACAGGCGGAGCACGAAGGCGGCCATGTTGAGGATCCGGCCCACGCCGTTGCCGCGGTAGGCGGGCGTCTTGAGCCAGATGAAGTGCACCCCCTCGATGTCCTGGTGGGTGACCGGCCCCTGGACCTCGGGGTTGCGGGTCCGGGTGTGGGCGAAGGACGCGGCCAGGATGACCACCGAATGGCCCGCCTTGACCCATTCCCGGGCCATGTAGAAGGGCCGGTATTCCATGCCCAGTCCGGGGGTGCCGGCGTAGTGGTCGATGTAAAGGATTTTCATGCGCTGGTTCCAACTATGAATTTTTAGGTGAATTCATAATATCCCGCTTTCCTTACCAATGGGCCGATTTCGAATTCATGGTCCATCCCCCCGCCGACGGGGGCTGACCGGGACCCCGACTCCGGGTAGGCTTCACTGCAGGAACCCGGGTCCCGCCCGCCCCTCTCTTCCTGAATGGAGTTCAGTGCCAGTGGATCCTGCGGCCGCGGAGACCTTCAAGGAGTGGTTGCGGGCCGCGGCCCTGGACCAGGGGTTCGCCCGGGTGGGGTTCGCCTCCTGCGAGCCGTTCGCGGCCGAACGCGGGCGGCTGGAGGCGTGGTTCGCCCAGGGCCGGGCCGCC
>Ga0316217_10003084_pt1 | contig 19394 bp, 16 predicted proteins | sample 1anoAmetaG_FD_203633 | JGI IMG/M metagenome (GOLD analysis project Ga0316217, IMG submission 203633) | Freshwater microbial communities from Trout Bog Lake, Wisconsin, USA - 1anoA | ecosystem: Environmental > Aquatic > Freshwater > Lake > Hypolimnion/Profundal zone | place: USA: Wisconsin...
CAACCGTGTCGGCAAAGCGCGCGCCGGCATGAATGGCATGGACGCCGGCGCCGGCCGCGTCGGCGACTATGGCACCCCGGAGCAGCGAATTCCCCCACAAGGTTTCGGATCGGGCGTGGATTGGGAAACCTGCATGACCTTGAATGGCCATTGGGGCTACAATAAACATGACGACCACTGGAAATCCCCGGAAACCATCATTCGCAATCTCTGTGACATCGCCAGCAAAGGCGGAAATTACCTGCTCAATGTCGGCCCCACCAGCGAAGGGCTGATTCCGCAGCCGAGCGTGGACCGGTTGGCGGAAGTCGGCGCATGGATGAAGGTCAACGGCGAGGCAATTTACGGTTCCGGCCCAACCCCGTTTGGCGCGGAAGCCGGCAAGTTCAGCGCCACGGAGAAAGAAAAGGATGGCCAGCCGAAATTCACCCCGGCTTGGGATTGGCGCGCCACCACCAAGCCCGGAAAAATTTACGTCGAAATTTTTCAATGGCCGGCCACCGGCAAACTCGAACTGCCCGGACTTCAGAGCCAGGTGAAGCGGGCGCATTTGCTCGCGGGCCATCAAAAATTGAAAGCCGAAACCACCGCCAGCGGCGTGACCATTTCGTTGCCCGCCGAAGCGCCGGATAAGATCGCCTCGGTCATCTGTGTCGAAATCAAGGACAAGGCGGCCAAGGTGGTTACCCAGAAATAGATTTATGAACTCAACAGTTGATGGTCTTGCTTCGGATCGGTTCAGCCGCCGCTGCGGGGCGGGTGGGGTTGGCCGCACGCCACCCGCAGTTGAAACTGCGGGCTATTGTCAAATCGTCCCTGCGGGACGGGAAACCGCAAGCCGCCAAGGTGAGACGTCTCTTGAGAGGCGGAGTTTTTCCATGGAATCGTGTTCTCGGGTCCGCCTCTTAAGAAATGCCTTATGGAAGTTGTTGATATTGCACCACTTCCAGCCGAAGAGCACGCGCAAATTGCCATACACGCCGCAAATCGGCATTCCTTCCGGTATCAGCCCCCACCGGGGGTCCATGCTCCTCACGTCGTCGGCTACGTTGTCAATGGTCTTGGCCTGTTCCCAGGCCGCGACGGCGTTGGCGGGTAATGGGCCAGCCATCATCCCGCAGCCGGCGCATTTGGAATCACAGCCCGGGACGTTCAAACTGACTGCCAAAGCCGAGATTACTTTTGGTGGCGGCGAGGCGGAGGCACAAAATCTTGCCGCCGCGCTGCGGACTGCCACCGGTTACAAATTGCCGGTTTCGCCGGTTGCCTCGCTGGCCAAAGGCCGAGAGATAACGATTCTGTTGCAGCCCAACCAGCTCGACAAATATGGTGCGGAAGGTTACGAGTTGACAGTGACGCCGCAGGCCGTTGGCATTACTGCCGCCACGGAGGCCGGTTTGTTTTACGGCGGACGCACGCTGCTGGAGTTGCTGCCGCCCGAAATTTTTTCCACGAACGTGGTGAAACATTTCGACTGGCAGGTTCCATGCGTCCACATCACGGACCAGCCTCGGTTCGGCTGGCGCGGTTTGATGCTCGACGTGAGCCGGCATTTTTTCACCAAGCCGGAAGTGGAGCAACTGCTGGACGTCATGGCCCTGCACAAGCTGAACACCTTCCACTGGCATCTGGTGGACGACAACGGCTGGCGCATTGAAATCAAGAAATATCCCAAGCTGACCAGTATCGGCGCCTGGCGTGGCGGCGTGGGTTTCGGCCTGCCGACGAATTCCACCACGGCTTACGGTCCGGATGGGCGTTATGGCGGATTTTACACCCAGGACGACATCCGCGAGGTGGTGGCCTATGCGGCGAAGCGGCACATCACCATCGTTCCCGAGATCGAAATGCCCGGCCATTCGCTGGCGGCGCTGGCGGCGTATCCGGAATATGGCACGGGGGACGGCCCGTTCGTGGTGCCGCTCAAGGGCGGCGTGAACCCCGGCATTTATTCGCCCGCCAAGGCCGGGACGTTTCAATTTTTGGACGAAGTGCTGACGGAAGTGGCGCAATTGTTTCCGGGAAAATACATCCACATCGGCGGGGACGAAGTACCGAAGGGGCCGTGGAAGAACGACGCGGCGTGCCAGGCCTTGATCAAGAGCGAGGGCCTGAAAAATGAGGAGGAACTGCAAAGCTGGTTCGTCCGCCGCATTGAGAAGATCGTGAACGCCAAGGGCAAAACCCTCATCGGCTGGAGCGAGATTTTGCAGGGCGGTCTCGCGCAAAATGCCACGGTGATGGACTGGATTGGCGGCGCCCGCGAAGCCGCGAGCCAGGGCCACGACGTGGTGATGTCGCCGACCTCCAACTGCTACTTGGACTATTGCCAGTCACGCGATCAGGCCAGCGAGCCGCGCGCCATCGGCGGATTCCTGCCGCTGAAGAAAGTCTATGGCCTGGAGCCGGTGCCCGACAATCTGGCGCCGGAAATGCAAAAACACATTCTCGGGGCGCAGGGCAATATCTGGACGGAATACATCCCGAACTTGAAACACGTGGAATACATGGCGTTCCCGCGAGCCGCCGCGCTGGCGGAGGTTGCTTGGTCGCCCAGGGAGGCGCGCAACCTGGACGATTTCAAGCGCCGCTTGAAAACCAACGAGCAGCGCCTTGACCGGCTGGGCGTGAATTACCGCAGTTCCGCGCTCGACGACGGCACTGCCGCCGTTACCGCCGGGGTGTGGCACCCCGCGCAAATCAAGACTGAGCCCACGCCGCTCGATTGGGACGTGACCGCCAAAGTCACCGCCGCGGGCAAAGTGAACGTGACTTTTGATTACACCGATGGCGCGTGTGGCATTGATATCGCGTGGGCCGCGCTGCTGGAAGACGGCAAGGAGATCAGCCGCGACAGGCACGCCGGTTTCACCGGCAGTTCGCCGCGCAAGCCGGTGTACAAACTCGATGTGCCCGCGCCCAAGCCGGGCGCTCACTACACACTGCGCGCACAAATCGCCGGTTCCGGGGGCACGGATTCGCAGGGCAACGTGCTTTGGATTTTCAAGCCCGCCGTCGTCCAATGAACCTGAAATTCATCCCCCCGCTGGATCCGGGGTTTCAGCCCGCCGCGCTCGTCAACCGCACTTACGTTGCCGCCGCGAAAAAGACCGGCTGCGCCGTCCCGCTCGTCATTGGCCTCGAACGCGAATGCGGGTTGGGGTCGCGTTTTGAAACCGTTGTGTTTCCCGCCGCGGACAAGGCCACCCGGCAATATGTCGAGCGCACGGTGAAATTTCTGCTGTGGGCGTTCGGCGGCTGGAAAGTCCATGTCGGCGGGCCCAAGGCCATCGGCGAGTTCATCCAGAAGACCTATTCGCCACGCGGCGCGCGGAAGTTTGACTGCCGGATGATGGAACTGGCGTATGGCCGGAAATTCCAGGTGGTGGTGACCACGGCGGCAAAAGTGCCCCGCGCCAGGGAAATGCAGGTTTCCGCCGGGGGGCATCTCAAGGGCTGCCGCATCGGGTTTGATCTGGGGGCGAGCGATTACAAGGTTTCCGCCGTGGTGAACGGCGAGGCGGTGTTCACCGAGGAATCGCCGTGGGACCCAAAGAACCAGCCCAATCCCGATTATCATTATCATCACATCTCCGCCGCGCTGCATCGCGCCGCCGCGCACCTGCCGCGGGTGGACGCCATTGGGGGCAGTTCCGCCGGCATCATTGTGGATAATGAAATCCGCGTGGCGTCGCTGCTGCGCGCCGTGCCCAAAAAGGATTTTCCAAGAGCCGCCGGCATTTTCAAACGCATCCGCCAGGAGTGGAAGGTGCCGGTAGTGGTGATGAACGACGGCGACGTGACCGCACTGGCTGGCGCCCTGTCGCTGAATAAAAAGGGCATGCTGGGCATGGCGCTGGGTTCCAGCGAGGCGGGCGGGTTCATGGACCAGCAGGGGCGCATCCTTGGCTGGCTGAACGAACTGGCCTTCGCGCCCGTGGATTACAATCCCCAAGCCGCCGCCGATGAATGGTCCGGCGACTGCGGCGTGGGCGCGCAGTATTTTTCGCAGCAGGCGGTCAATAAACTGCTGCCCGCCGCCGGCATTTCCCTGCCGGAAAACCTGGGCCAGCCGGAACGGCTCAAAGAGGTCCAGGCGCTGATGGCGAAGGGCGACGAACGCGCCGTCAAAATATATGAAACCATCGGGGTGTATCTTGGCTACTCGCTGGCGCATTATGCGGACTTTTATAAATTCAATGACGTGCTGATCCTGGGCCGCGTCACCACGGGCCGGGGCGGCGACATCGTCATTGAGCGGGCGCGCGAGATTTTGCGGGAGGAGTTTCCGGCATTGGCGCGAAAGCTCGCGCTTCACGTGCCGGACGAAAAGTCGCGTCGGGTCGGCCAGGCGGTCGCGGCGGCGAGTCTGCCGGAAGGGAAATAATCATAGGCGCACCATGAAAATACTCCTCAAAGTTGGTTTGGCGGCCTGCTGGCTGGCAGCCTTCGGCTGGTTGGGTTGCGCCTCCACGCAGCGGAGTGATATCCGCCAGGTGGACTTCAAGAACTTCACCTTTGTCACCGGGTACGGCAAATTGAAGGTGACCAACGGGTCCTTTACCCGCAACGATCCAAATAATCCGCTTGTATTCAAGGTGAGCGAGATTGTCTTTGGTGACTTGATGGGCGATGCCCAGCAGCAGGCGGCGATTGTCACCTGGTGCAACACCGGTGGCAGCGGTGATTGGCGGGAGGGTTTCATTTACGCGCTGCATGACGGCAAACCGCAATTGCTGACCACGTTTGCCGGCGGCGACCGGGCCTGTGGCGGCATCCATCATGTCAGTGTGGAGAATCATTTGCTGAAAGTGGAGCGCTTCGGAACCACGGGCGCGATGAGTTCGCCGGAGTGGATCGAAACCACGACTTATCGGCTGGAGGGACGCAAACTCATTACCGTGGGGACGCCTGAAAAGCGAAACTATGTCAATCGGCATCCTGACCTTGGAAATCTTGATGATTGTGAATAGGTATCCGAACAAATTATGAAACTAAGTAATTTATCGGCGCAGGTTTTTATTCCGAATGGCCAGCCCGTTGCGGACGCGCTCAAACGCATCACGCACCTCGGCATCGGAGCGCATCAGGACGATCTGGAATTCATGGCGTTTCAGGGCATTCTTGAATGCTTTGCCCAGGAGCAGAAATGGTTCGGCGGCGTGACCTGCACGAACGGCGCCGGCAGCGCCCGCACCGGCGCGTATGCGCGGTTCACGGACGCGGAAATGATGGCTGTGCGCCGCACCGAGCAGAACCATGCCGCCACCCTCGGGCAATACGGGGCGATGATCCAACTGGATTATCCAAGCAGCGCGGTGAAGAGCGCGACTGATCCGGCCTTGAAGAATGATTTGAAGGAAATTCTGACCGCCACCGCGCCGGAAATCGTGTACACCCATAATCCGGCCGACAAGCATGACACGCACATCGGCGTGGTCATCGCGGCGCTGCAGGCCATGCGCGAACTTCCGTGCGCACAGCGTCCGAAACGCGTCATCGGCTGCGAACTCTGGCGCAACCTCGACTGGCTGAACGACGCGGACAAAGTGCTGATGGCGGTGGGCGGCCGCGACCATCTCGCCGCGGCGCTGAACGGCGTGTTCGATTCGCAGATTGCCGGCGGCAAACGCTACGATCTCGCGACGCTCGGCCGCCGCGCGGCGAACGCGACTTTTTTCGCGCCGCACGCCACCGACCAGACCGACCAGTTGATTTTCGGGATGGATTTGACGCCGCTCGTGGCCGACGAGAGCACGGACATTGTCCATTTCGTGACGGGTCACATCCGGCGGTTTGAGAACGATGTCCGCAACCAATTGTCCAAACGGCTGGGCCTGAAACCATAACCAAAAAAATCTACCGAGGCACCTCATGGAAGTCATCATTCAACCCCATCAAGAAGCCGCCGCCGACCTGGTCGCGCGCGTGGTGGCGTGCGAGTTGCGCGCCAATCCGCATCTGGTCCTCGGCCTGGCGACCGGCCGGACCATGGAGCACGTGTACCAGCGGCTGGTGCAGAAACATCGGGAGCAGAAACTGGACTTCTCGCTCTGCACCACGTTCAACCTGGACGAGTATGTCGGACTGCCACCGGCGGACCCCAATTCCTACCGCCACTACATGGATGACCACCTGTTTCGGCACGTGAACATTGATCCGCGAAACACGCATCTGCCCAACGGCGTGGCGGAGGATCTTGACCGGGAATGCGAGCTGTATGAAAAAGCCATCCTGCGGTTTGGCGGCATTGACCTCCAATTGCTTGGCATTGGCAAGGCCGGGCACATCGGTTTCAACGAGCCGCTGTCCGCGCTGCGGTCGCGCACGCGGGTCAAGGCGCTGACGCCCGTGACCCTGGCGCAAAATGCCGCGCAATTCGGCGGCGAGAAAAAGATGCCCCGGCGCGCCATCACCATGGGAGTGGGCACGATTCTGGAAAGCCGCCGCTGTATTTTGCTGGCCACCGGAGCGGACAAGGCGGACATCCTGGCGCGGGCCATCGAAGGGCCGCTCACCGGCATGGTCTCGGCCACCGCGTTGCAACTGCACCCGCGTTGCACGGTGGTGGTGGATGAAGCCGCCGCCGCCAAGTTGACCGAAGTGGACTATTACCGGTGGATCTTTGAGAACGAGCCGGAATGGCGGGAGTACCGGATGCTTGAGCATGCACTTGAAACATGACGTCCGCGCCGTGGCGCGGCAGTTTGAAATTGCCGGCGATTATCTGGCTGCCGCCCCCTACGGCAGCGGCCATATCAACGACACCTACTGCGTCAACTTCGATCAGGGCGGCCGGCCGGTGCGCTACATTTTCCAGCGCATCAACCATGACATTTTCAAGACCCCCGTGGCGCTCATGGAAAATGTCCAGCGCGTCACCGCGCATTTGGCCGCCAAGGTCGCGGGGCAGCCGGAGGCGAGCCGCCGCGTGCTCACGCTCGTCCCAGCCCGCGACGGGCGGGCCTGGCACGTGGACGCGAACGGCAACCATTGGCGCGTTTATGTCTTCATCGAGCAGGCGCGGACGTTCGACGCGGTGGAATCGGCGGGCCAGGCCTTCCAAGCGGCCCGGGCGTTTGGGCAGTTTCAACAGTGGCTGGCGGATTTGCCCGCGCCGCGGCTGCACGACACCATCCCCGATTTTCATCACACCCCCAAGCGCTTTGCCGCGCTGGAAACGGCGCTGGCTGCCGACGCCGCCAACCGCGCGAAGCTGGCGCGGCCGGAAATTGAATTTGCCCTGCGCCATCGGGAAATTTGCGGCCTGCTGCTCGCCGCCGGGCTGCCGGAGCGCGTGACCCACAATGATACCAAGTTCAACAACGTCCTGCTCGACGACGCCACCGGGCAGGGGATTTGCGTGATTGATTTGGACACGGTGATGCCCGGCCTGGCCCTGTATGATTTCGGCGACATGGTGCGCACCACCACCAGTCCGGCGCAGGAGGACGAGCGGGATTTGTCCCGGGTGACCATGCAGTTTCCCATGTTTGAGGCGCTGGCGCGCGGCTATTTGAGTGCGGCGGCGGATTGCCTGACCCCGGCCGAGAAAAAATTCCTGCCCTGCTCTGGCAAGCTCATCACGTTTGAAATCGGCCTCCGGTTCCTGACGGATTTTCTGGCGGGCGACGTTTATTTCAAAGTCCACCGCGCGGGTCACAACCTCGACCGCTGCCGCACACAGTTCAAGCTCGTCGAATCCATCGAGCGGCAGGAGCCGGAAATGAACCGATTGGTGGAGGGGATTTGATTTTTGGCACCAAATCCTTTGGTTTTTCGGCGCGAAAGTTCTGTTGTTTTTTTCTTGAAGCGATTTGCCAAATTGGTGAAACTGCGTTGCTAGAGTAGTTCAAAGACAGCAAACCTTAAGTTTTGACTTCTGGTATGACGATTGATTGAGCTTTTGTCAGCTCTGTGAATTTTGGATAGCCGGACATGAAGATGAGCCTGAAGTCGAAAGTCCTGACCGCCGCCGCCTCGGCCCTAGCCGTGGCCAGCGTGGCGCAGGCTCAACTTGTCACCAACGTCAGTTTCACTTCCGTCAACACTTTGATTCCGGACGGACAGCCCACCGGCATGGCGTCTCAGACCACTTTTTCCGCCCTGCCCGGGACGATCTACGACGTCAGCGTTTCACTGGATATTTTGGGAGGTTTTAATGGCGGTTTGTACGCTTACCTGACCGGCCCGGCCGGCGGCTTCTCCATTTTGCTGAACCGGCCAGGTGTCACCGGCGGCAATTCCTTCGGCAACAGCGATCCCGGATTGAATATTACGCTGACGGATGATGGTTCCCCGAACAACATTCATCATTATCAAAACGACTCCCCGGTTTTTAACAGCAACGGTCAGTTGACCGGGATCTGGGCGCCGGACGGGCTCAATGTTGATCCCAAATCCGCCCCGAGTGTGTTCGACACCGCCCAACCCACAGCCGATTTGAGTTCGTTCTCGGGCAACAGTCCGAACGGCACATGGACCTTGTTCGTGGCCGATGTGGTCAGTGGCAGCGATGGCACCTTGGTGAATTGGGGGCTGACGGTGGTCACCATCCCGGAACCGCAATCCTGGGTGTTTCTGGCTGGAGGCGTGGGGCTGTTGCTGGCGCTGAACCGCCGCCGTAAATTGTAGCCGCCAGCCCGCGGTTTCAAACTCCACCCCCGGTTTTCAGAGCGCGGCCCGGTGAGCCGCCGCAACTTCCAAATTTCAAGGCCCTCCCTCATCTTCCAGTGGTTTTCTGAATGAGTAAGTGAATGCGGGGCACAGACCCGCGAGTGAAAGGTTTGGCCCGCAGTGGTCCCAACTCGCAGCGTTCCGCAAGACTCGCACGCACTGCATGATTCAACCCACCGCGGCCGTTCCTTGCGCTGCGGATTGGGACAATCCGCGCTCCGTAACCCTGTACGATCGTGGGTCAAATTTAAAGGTTTGACACCGCCGGCATCCCGGCAAAACATGTCCCCATGCCAGCCAATACTCATTCCCGCCGCGCCTTTGTCAAACGCGCGGCGCTCCTGCCATTTTGCGCCGCAACCGCGTTCAGCGTCACCCAAGCCGAGGCGCGGCCCCCAGTCAAGCGCGCAGGCGGGGCCGCCCTCAAAGTCTCGCTCAACGCCTTTTCCTTCAACCAACTTCTCAACGACTACAATTTGAATCGCGGCCAGGGGCTTAGCTTGATGGCGCTGCTGGATTTTTGCGCGAAGAACGATTTTGATGCCATTGATCCCACGGGCTATTTTTTCCCCGGCTATCCCCAGGTGCCGACCGACGACTATATCAATACCTTCAAACGGACGGCGTTCGAGTACGGTCTGGGCATCAGCGGCACGGGCGTGCGCAATAATTTCACCTCATCGGACCAAGCCGAACGCGCCGCGGGCGTGCAAGTGGTCAAAGATTGGGTGGTGGTGGCCGCGAAGCTCGGCGCGCCGGTCATCCGGGTGTTTTGCGACACGCAATCCCGCGGGCAGGGGTGGCAGGACGTGGCCAAGGGATACACGCGCGAACAGGTGCAGGCGTGGATGGTGGACGCGCTGGGCGAATGCGTCGAGTGCGGCAAAAAATATGGCGTGATTATCGGCGTCCAAAACCACGGGGATTTTCTTCAGACTGGCGAGCAGTTGCTGTCGGTCATCAACGCGGTCAATTCAGACTGGTGCGGTGCGATCGTGGACACGGGCAAGTTTGTCTCTCCTGATCCGTATCGGGACATCGCGCTCGCGGCGCCCTATGCCGTGAACTGGCAGCTCAAGCAAAGTCCGGCGGGCGCGGACAGCGATGTGCCGACGGATCTGGTGAAACTGCTGCGCATCATCCGGGCCTCCGGTTATCGCGGTTATCTGCCGATCGAAACGCTGGCGCCCAAGAACAAGGTTTATGATCCATTTGCGGTCGTGCCGCCGTTCTTGAAGCTGGTGCGCGAGGCGATGGCCCAGACGGCCTGAGCGCGTCACCAATAATGATGGACCAGCGGTTTGATCTGGCCCTCGTAAAGGCCCCTGATTTTCTTCATGGTGGCCCGGGGCAAGGGCGGCAAATCCGCGGCGGCAAGGTTTTCCATCACCTGGCTCGCGCGTTTCGCGCCGGGGATGGAGCAGGTCACGGCGGGGAATTCCAGAATCCAGCGCAGCGCCATTTGGGCCAGCGTCGCATTCCGCGGCGTGAGCTTTTTCAAGTCCGCCACGGCGCGCAACGCCGTGGCAAAATCCACGCCCGCAAACGTCTCGCCCCGGTCGAAGGCCTCGCCGTGACGGTTGAAATTCCGATGGTCATCCTTCGCAAATTTGCTGGCGCGTGAGATTTTGCCCGACAACATGCCCGAGGCCAGCGGCACGCGCGCGAGGATGCCCACTTTGCGGCGCTGCGCCTCCTGGAACAGCAACTCCGCCGGACGCTGCCGGAACAGGTTGAAAATGATCTGCACGGACTGGACCTGGGGATATTCAATGGCCTTCAAGGCCTCCTCCACTCGTTCCACGCTCACGCCGTAGTGGCGCAGTTTCCCGGTCTGCACCAGGTCGTCGAGGATGCCGAAAACTTCCGGGCGATAAAAAACATCCGGGTGCGGACAGTGGAGTTGCAGCAGATCAATCGTGTCGGTGTGGAGGTTGGTCAGGCTGCGTTCAACCCACGCGGTCAGGTTCTTGCGGTTATATCCTTCCGGCGTTTGTTGGGGCAGGCGGCGTCCCGCCTTGGTGGCCACGTAAAAGTGATCCGTGCGCTCCTTTTTGAGCTGGGCGAGGAGGCGTTCGCTGCGGCCGTCCCCATAAACGTCGGCGGTGTCAAAAAAATTCACGCCGCCGTCCAGCGCGGCATGCAGCGCGGCCAGGGATTCATGGTCGTCCACGTCGCCCCAGGCGCCCCCGATGGCCCAGGCGCCAAAACTGATTTCCGATAGCTTCCAGCCGGTGCGTCCAAGCGTGCGGTATTTCATGCCCGCCAGTTAAGCAGAAAGCGCCGTCCGCGCAAAGCCTGAAAGCCGATGTGGCGTCAGGCATCCTTGCCTGACGTGGCGGGCGGCATCTTTGCCGCCCGGAACAGGCGTGGAAAGTTTTGGCGTGTGAGAGAATTCCCACACGTCTTGGTTGGCGTGCGGTTTTTTCCGCCGGGCTGGGCCGCCGTCGCGCCGGAGCGGCGCTTTGGCGCGCCGCGAAGGCGGAAAGCCCGGCTCTCTGGCCGGCAAGGATGCCTGCCGCCACTTGGTTTTCCGGCGTGACAGCCGGCGTTCGGTGAGGCATGTTCTGGCGATGACAACCAACGAGGCCGCCCGTTTGCTGGACCAGTTTCGCGCCGGAAAAATTCCGCGCGAAAAGGTTTTGACGGCGTTTCAAGCCGCGCCGGTGGCCGATCTCGGCTTTGCCCAAGTGGACACGCACCGGGCCTTGCGCAAGAATTTTCCCGAAGTCATTTTTGGCGCGGGCAAGACGTCCGATCAGGTCGTCAAAATCGCCACCACGCTGTTTGCGCTCGGCCAGCCAGTGCTGGTGACCCGCATCAACGCCGAATATGCCCGGGCGCTGAAGAAAAAGCTCAAGCTGGCGGTGTATCATCCGCTTGCCCGCTGCGTGACCATCGAGAAGAAGCCGTTGCCGAAGCGCGCCGGATTCATCGCCGTGATTTGCGCCGGCACCAGCGACTTGCCAGTGGCCGAGGAAGCGGCCGTTACCGCTGAAATCATGGGCAACCGCGTCGAGCGCGTTCATGACGTGGGCGTGGCCGGCCTGCACCGGATGCTGGCGCGGATGGAATTGCTCCAAAGCGCGAATGTCATTGTGGCGGTCGCCGGCATGGAGGGCGCCCTGCCGAGCGTGCTGGCCGGGCTGGTGTCCAAACCGGTCATCGCGGTGCCGACGAGCATCGGTTACGGCGCGAGTTTTGGCGGCATCGCGGCGCTGCTGGCCATGCTGAACAGTTGCGCCAGCGGCGTGACCGTGGTGAACATAGACAACGGCTTCGGCGCGGGGTACGCGGCGTCGCAAATCAATGCGCTGGTGCAAAAATGAAATTCAAAACCTTCAACCTTCCACCTTCAACCTCGAACATCCAAGCCACGCGCTCCGGAGCGCCAGCGGCGCTTTTGACAATAGCCCGCAGTTTCAACTGCGGGTGCCGTGTGACCAACCGCATTAGCCCCACAGGGGCGGTTGAACCTGCCCGCCTTAAGACCACCTACGGCCGGGGCAAGCATGAACTTCAACCGTCCCGCTGGGACGAATCACGGTTGCGCACCCCAAACCCGCAGTTAAAACTGCGGGCTATTGTCAATGCGTCCCTGCGGGACGGGAAACCGCGTCCAGCCGCCCCACTGGTGTTGGTTGTTGAAGGTTGAATATTTCTTCAAACCCATGAAAATCCTCTATCTTGACCTCATCAGCGGCATCGCCGGCGACATGTTCATCGCGGCGCTGCTGGACTTGGGCGTGGATGCGCGCCGGCTCGAACGCGAGTTAAAAAAACTCAAACTCGAAGGCTACCATCTCCACATTTCGCGCCAGCAGAAATCCTCCATCGCGGGAGTGAAATTCGACGTTCATCTCGCGCATGATCATGATCACGAGCATGAACATGAACATCCGCACGATCACGATCATCCCCATGACCACGAACATGAACATTCGCATGAGCACGAGCACCACGTCCATGAAAGCGCCTGCGGAATGCAATTTCACGAACACGGCCACGGCCACCCGCATCACGCATCACGCATCACGCATCACGAAGCGCAGCGCAATTTTTCGCAAATCAAGCAGCTCATTCTCCGCAGCAAACTGTCTGCCTGGGTGAAACAAAAATCCCTCGCCGTCTTTCAACGCATTGCGGACGCGGAGGGTAGGATTCACGGGTTGCCGCCCGATGAGGTTCATTTTCACGAAGTCGGCGCGGTGGATTCCATTGTGGACATTGTGGGCGCGGCCATTGCGCTGGAATTGCTCGGCAAGCCGCGCGTGTTCGCCTCGCCCGTGATCGAAGGCACCGGTTGGATTCAGTGCGCCCACGGACGTTTTCCCGTTCCCGCGCCCGCCACGCTGGCGATTCTGGGCGCGCGCGGCATTGGCATCACGCAATGCGAAGAACCGCACGAACTCGTCACGCCCACCGGGGCGGCGCTGCTGGCCGAATTCGTCGAACAGTTTGGCGCGATGGAGAATTTGGTCGCCGAGAAGATTGGCTTTGGCCTGGGCACGCGGGAAAACCAGACCCGTCCGAATGTGTTGCGCGCGGTGCTGGGGACAAGCGACCCGAAGCGCGTGAATGCCAAGGCCACGTCCTCCATCGCCCGTCCCCCATCCCCCGCCTTGGATTGGGAAACGGACCGGGTGGCGGTGCTGGAAACCAACCTGGACGATTGTCCCGGGGAAATCCTCGGGGCGTTTGTGGAATCGGCCCTGGCGGCCGGGGCGCTGGATGTTTTCCACACCCCCATCCAGATGAAAAAAAACCGGCCCGGCGTGCTGCTGTCCGTGCTGTGTGCCGAGGCGGAGGCGGACAAATTCGCGGAGATGATGCTGCGCGAGACCACGGCGTTTGGCGTGCGGAAAACGGTGGCGGAACGGCGAAAATTGCGGCGTGAGTTTGCCGGGGTCAGCACTGTTTTTGGCAAAGTGGACGTGAAAATCGGACGGCTTGGTGGTAAGGTGGTACAGGCGGCGCCGGAATTTGAATCGGCCAAGCAACTGGCCGTCCAAGCCGGCGTGCCCGTGAAACAGGTTTTTGCGGCGGTCGCGGCGGAGCGCAACCGCCGGAAATTGAAGTGAAATGGATCGGCGGTCATGGACCGCCGCTACAGAGAAAAGAAAATAATGAGTGAAGCAGCCAACAAACTGGAACGGTTGCGGGTCTTGCTGAAAAGCTATGGCTCGTGCCTCGTGGCGTATTCCGGCGGGGTGGACTCGGTGTTTCTGGCCCGCGTGGCGCACGAGGAGCTCGGCGACCGCGCCCTCGCGGCCATCGCCGACTCGCCCAGCCTGCCGCGCCGCGAATTGCAGGAAGCGCTTGAGATCGCGGCGAAATTTTCCTTTCCCGTCCGCGTCCTCCACACCCAAGAATTTGCCAACGAGAATTACACCGCCAACCCGGCCAATCGCTGTTATTTCTGCAAGCACGAGTTGTTCGAGGAACTGACGCCGCTGGCGCGCGCGGAGAAATTCGCCGTGATTGCCTATGGCGAAAATGCCAGCGACACGGGCGATGTTCGTCCCGGCGCGCAGGCGGCGGCGGAATTTCAGGTGCGCGCCCCGCTCAAGGAAGCGGGCTTGACCAAGGCGGAGATCCGCGAGTTGTCCGCGCAACTCGGTCTGCCGACGGCCGACAAACCGCAAATGGCCTGTCTGAGTTCGCGCGTGCCCTATGGCGAACCGGTGACGCCGGAGAAATTACGGATGATTGAGCAGGCCGAATACGTGCTGCGCGACCTCGGCTTCCACGACGTGCGCGTGCGACACCATGAAATGAAAAGCGTTGAAGCGTTGAAAAGTTCAAGCGTTGCAGCGGGTGCGGCGGCTGCCGCTTCGGTGCTGCAACGCCTTAACGCTTCAACCCACCTCGCCCGCATCGAATTGGCGCCGGCGGAGATTCCCCTGCTGCTGGCGAATGGAAAACTGGCCACGGTGGCGGAGGGCTTGAAGAAAATCGGGTACGCGCATGTGACGCTGGATTTGCAGGGCTACCGGCGGGGGAGCACCAATGAGGCATTGCCAAAAGAAAAGCGGCCGGACACTACTCCGACCGCTTGACAACAACACTTTAAATTCTTCATCCCGCCCCGTACAACTGTGAATAGCATACACCTTTTCCGGTCCCGCGCATGTCACCAGTTGTGGGTACATGGCTTCCGGCTACACATTGACGATGGCAGGATCGCCGTACAGTGTAAACGAACCGGTGCGCTCGATTTTCACGTCCATGAGCTGGCCGCGATGGCGCTCGCCGCCGTCGAACAGCACGATTTTGTTGCAGCGGGTGCGGCCCGTGTAGCGCGCCGCGTTTTTCCGGCTCGGCCCCTCCACCAGAATCTGCACTTGCCGCCCGATGAAAGCGTCATATTTGCGCGCGGCAATGTCGTTCACCAAGTCGAGCAGCCGATGATTGCGCTCCTCGCGGACGGCCACCGGCACCTGGTCCGGCATGGCGGCGGCGGGGGTGTCCCGGCGCGGCGAGTACTTGAAAATATAGGCATTGTCGAATTCCACCTCCCGGCAGAGCGACAACGTTTGTTCAAAGTCCTCCTCGGTTTCGCCCGGGAAGCCCACAATGATGTCGGTGGTGAGGCCGATGCCGGGCCGGGCGCGGCGCAATTTCCGGGTCAGGCCGAGGAATTTCTCCCGGGTATAACCGCGGTGCATGAGCTTCAACAGGCGGTCGCTGCCGCTTTGCAGGGGGAGATGCGCGCTTTCGCACAGCTTGGGCAGCCGCGCATAGGCTGCCACCAGATCATCGCCGTAGCCTTTGGGATGCGGCGAAGTGAAACGGATGCGTTCCAGCCCGTCAATTTCATGCACGGCTTCCAAGAGTTGAACAAAGGGCGAAGAGTGAAGAGTGGAGAGTGAAGAGTGGCACAACGGCGTCTCGTGCGGCTCTGCGGGCTGTTTCATGTCACTGGTCACCTGCCATATGTCACGTTGCTCGCGCCGGCCGTAGCTGGTCACAATCTGTCCGAGCAGGGTTATCTCCCGCACGCCGCGCGCGGCCAGTTCGCGGCATTCGGCCACGATGTCGGGAATCGTGCGGCTGCGTTCCTCGCCGCGCGTGGCCGGCACGATGCAAAAGGTGCAATGCTGGTTGCAGCCCTGCATGATGCTCACGAAGGCGGAGACGGAAGTCTTGGCGCTGCCATTGAGCAGATGTTCGCGGATCGTCGCCTCGCTTTTGGCCTCGGCCTCCACGTCCACGATCTTGTCCCGTTTGCCGGCGAGAAGTTCATCCAGGTATTCCGCCGCCCGGTGAAATTTTTGCGTGCCCAGCACCAAATCCACGTCCGGCAGCCGGTCAATCAGTTCCCGGCCCCGGCTCTGGGCCATGCACCCCATGAAGCCGGTGATTTGGGTCCGCTGCTCGCTGCGCGCCGTGCCGAGGATGTTCCCCATCTTGTTGATGGCCTTCTGCTCCGCGAAATCGCGCACGCTGCACGTATTCAGCAGCACCACGTCCGCGGCGGCCTCGGACTTGGCCAGGACATAGCCCTTGGCCACGAGCTGCGCGGCGACGGCTTCGCTGTCGCGCTCGTTCATCTGGCAGCCGTAAGTCTTTATGAAAACGCTGGGCATCGGGATGCGATTTTTCCCGGTGAATTTTCCGCCATCGAAAAATCAACCGTCTCGCACCATAACAGGAAACCGGCCAAAATCAATGGATTTGCGGGCGGATTTGCGGGCGTGATGGCGCACGGCGGAGGGAGACAAATTTCTTCCGGCCGTCGCAATCCCAAAGGGATTGAGGCTTGAAGCCCAGGGTTGCGACGAAGGAGCTACCCTGGGTTCTGGGGCAACCAACAAACCCAACCGCAACGCGGTTGCGGCAATTCTGTAGTCGAGACTCATTCGCGAAGCTGGTCACAACCGCGTTGCGGTTGCGAAATTCGTGGAACGATAACCCAGGGTAGGCTCGCTGACCCGCCAACCCTGGGTTTTGCGGCGGAATCCCTTTGGGATTCGGGCAGGGATCGAGGCAACCGGAACTTGCTTGATGAGTTTGCGGCAGACCTGGGTAAGGTGCAGGGCTTCAGCACCGCTTTTGGGAGGGCGACTTGGGTTGGTTCGTGAGCCTGCCGCCCGCACGAAAGCGGCGGTGAACGCGCCGCACTCCAAGACGCTTCGCGCAGGCGATGGCTGCAGTCATTTGCGCCAGCATCTTGGAGTACGCCAGCCCTCTGGCGCTTTTGGGGGGATCATAGCCGAAGCGCCGGGAAACAGCCCCGGCCAAGTTGGCAAGCAATCGCATCCAACGAGCCGAAGCGGTGTTCGGCGCTCCAGTCTCCAGTTCCGGCTCGATGGCACGTATTTTGAAACGAGCCGGGTCGGAGACCGGCGCTCCGATTCATGGAGAGCGGCGACCTCCGAAATTGGATGCACTTTGGGGCCATGGACCGCGCGATCGGAGCGCCGGCTTGCAGCCGGCTTAAGGCGCACGAGTTTCTGGCAGTGTGCCGATTTGACGACGGCCCACCACTTTGTGACCGGACGCCCAAAGCCGGTCGCAGACCGGCGCTCCGGTGTTCATGCTTTTATGCCATGACTTTCGCGCGGCGCAAACCGGGCGCTTCGGGGAGTCCCTGCATTAGCCCTTCAACGCTCAAGTGATAGTCCAACCCCGGCCACTCGATCCCATAGCCCGCGCCAATGGGCTGGCAATTGCTCCGCTCGGCGTCGGTCGCATGTAGCAACGTGGGATAATACGCCAGCGGCACGCTCAGCACGCGGCCATCCATCAATTCGACGGTTAGCGTGTCGGCGGATGTCTCGATACGTTTGATTCTAAGGTCGGAAAAACTCATTCCATTTCTCCAGTATCAGCGTTTCATTGGCTTCAATAATTTCGGCAATCTCCCGCAAATCATGCGGCCGGAATCCATGATTGACTGCCAGCCGCGCGGGTGACAACCAGAATTTGGCATCAAATCCGCCTTTTGCAACGTGAATGTGCGGCGGCTCGTTGCCTTCTTCGGCGTAGAAATAGAACTGGTAGCCTTTGACTCTTAAAACCGTTGGCATAGTGGATTGGCCGAAATCCTATCCGATGTTGGCAAGCCCCTTCGCAATCCTCGCCAAGGCCTTCTCTTTCCCGATCACCTCCAGCAGATGATACAGGCTCGGCCCATTGGGATTGCCGGTGCAGGCGAGGCGCACCGGATGGATCAGCACGCCCACTTTCACCCCGAGTTCGGCGGCGGTGGCCTTGAGCGCCATTTCCACGGCGGCGGCATCAAACTGGTCCAACTGGGCAAAAGCGTCGCGAAGCTTTTCGAGGCGCGGTTTATTTTCCGGCACGAAGCTCTTCTTCGCGGCTTCGGGATCGTAGGCGATTTCGTTCTTGAAGTAAAAGCCGGCGTAGGCCGGCAGTTCGGCGAACGTCTTGATTTTGCCTTTGCAGGTGTCGAGCGCGGCTTTGACGTATTTTACGTCGAGCTGGTTGGTGTCCAGGCCGGCCTTGGCGAGCGTGTGGACGGCAAGCTCGTAGAAACGGTCGTCGGACAACTCGCGGCAGTATTCGCCTTGCAGCCAGACGAGCTTCTCGAAGTCGAACTTGGCGTTGTGGCGCAGAATTTGCGGCAGGTCGAAGCGTTCCACCACGTCGGCGAGCGCCAGTTTTTCGGTGTTCTCCTTGGGCGACCAGCCGAGCAAGCAGAGATAATTATCCACGGCCTCGGGCAGGAAGCCCTCCTCCAAATACGTCGCGAGCGACGCGCCCCGGTCGCGCTTGCTCATCTTGCTGCCGTCGGCGTTCAGAATGAGCGGGATGTGCGCATATTTGGGCGGCTCCACGCCGAACGCGCGGAACAGCGCGATGTGCTTGGCGGTGTTGCTCAAGTGATCTTCGCCGCGGATGACATGGGTGATGCCCATCTCCAAATCGTCAATGACGTTGACCAGATGAAACACCGGCTGGCCATCGCTGCGGACAATGACGAAATCGGGGTCCACTTCTTCGCGGTCGGTGAGTTTGCGGAGGACGTCGCCGACGACGAGGTCGGGAATGAGGATTGGCTGGCGCTGCATTTTGAACTTGATCGCGCCCTCGTGTTCGTAGGCGAGGCCGCGCGCGAGCAGGGCTTCGACGCGCCGCTGGTAATTTTCCTTCCGTTGCGATTGGAAATACGGGCCGCGGTCGCCTTTGCAGGGGCCGGTGGCGTCGGGCGTGAGCGGGCCTTCGTCCCAGTCCAGCCCGAGCCAGCGGAGGCCTTTGAGGATGACGTTGACGGCTTCCTGGGTATTGCGGGCGGCATCGGTGTCTTCAATGCGCAGCACGAAGGTGCCGCCGGTGTGTCGGGCGTACAGCCAGTTGAACAGCGCGGTGCGCGCCCCGCCGATGTGAAGATAGCCGGTGGGCGAAGGGGCAAAACGGACACGAGTTTTCATGGGAGAAATTTAACCACAGATGGACCCAGATGAACACAGATAAAAAGCGGGCACAAGAAAATCCCGATTAACGCGGAGACGACGCGGAGAAGGCGGAGAGTCGCAACACTATTTGCTTCTCCACCGGCGCGGATTGGGGCAGGATGACGGCGCATGTATTTCGGAAAAAAAATCGTGGTGGTCATGCCGGCCTACAACGCGGCCAAAACCGTGACCATGACCGTGGAGGAGGTGCAGCAGCAGGGCATGGTGGACAACATCATTCTGGTGGATGACCGCAGCCGGGATGAAACGGTGCGGGTGGCGTCGGCGCTGCCGGGC
>Ga0316217_10003085_pt1 | contig 19393 bp, 18 predicted proteins | sample 1anoAmetaG_FD_203633 | JGI IMG/M metagenome (GOLD analysis project Ga0316217, IMG submission 203633) | Freshwater microbial communities from Trout Bog Lake, Wisconsin, USA - 1anoA | ecosystem: Environmental > Aquatic > Freshwater > Lake > Hypolimnion/Profundal zone | place: USA: Wisconsin...
ACGCCTTGGGTCGCAAACTCAAGATTGAACTGGTGCCAGCATAAATGCTTGCACCAACGTCCCGTTTAACAGCCCAGCCGCTCATCCGCCAAGACTGCAATTGGGCACAAGCACAGGATGCTAAAATTTCGGTAAACCGGTCGCGGATTCAAAGAAGTAGTCAATCTCTCGCGGCGGAAACAAAATACCTTAAAAATGCAAGGCGTTGGTGGGCCGACAAGAGTTTCCTGTGGATATTCCAAGCGTTTTTCGGGAAGAGAAAAACTCCGGTGCACCTACACCCCCGATGGTATCTCCTACGAGCGGCCGGGAATATGGGGGCTCAAACTCGTGGAGGATATTGCCAAACCCATCGCCAGGGCGCTTGGTGCCAGAGTTAAGTCTTGTAAGCTTGTAACTGTCCCAGATTCCGACCCATTTGCCTCGGTCAGTCTTTGCCCAAGTGCGACTTGATTAGATTCAAGCGACTTAAATAGATTCCGGCGACATAATTGGCAGGGTACACCAGCCGCGCACCAGTTCCGGAAAGCGGCAGTCGGCGCAGACGGCGTTGGAGTGCTCGCAAAAATCGCGGATGATTTGAATCAGGCCCTGCTGCTCGGCGGCGCCTTTGAGGATGCGGGCGTTGGCGGCGCCCAGCAGGCGCTGGCGCGCCAGCTTGAGCAGGGAATTGTCCTCCGCGGCGGGCCAGGCGAAAAACCGGCGCTCCACCCCGGCCAGGATTTTTTCGCTGCCGCCTTCCCGGGCGCGCACCCACAGCCACGGCAGCACCACATTCACCGCCAGATCGGTCACGCGCGCCTCGCCCAGCAGCGGCTGCGGCCGGGCCAGCCGCGCCGACTTGAACGTCCAGTGCCAGGACCAGAATTCGTCGCGCCGCACCTGGAAGATCTGGTGGAGTGAATCCAGCCAGGCGCGCGCGGGCAGTTCCGCCACGCCCCAGGCCTGGAGTTGGCCCGCCAGGCTGTCGGCGGCCAGCCAGTGCGCGGCCAGCGCCAGCCGCCGTTGGGGATGATTGGCCGGACGCAGGCCGTGAAATTTCCACACCGTGCGGGGAAGGGTGCAAGCAGCGAATTCATCCCGGTCCCGCCACCAGAGATCCCAGGCGTGGCGCAGGAAGGTGTCGGCCGCTTTTTCGGCGCGGGTCAGTTCAGCCGGCAGCAGGCCGCTGAGGCCGAAGAGGCGCGCTTGCAGCTCCAGGGGGGACGCCGCGCCGGGCAGCCAGCGCGGCTTGGTTTCGGCCAGGCTTTGCATCGCCCAGGTGTTGTGCTTGTAACCGAGCGCGCGGAACAGGTGTTCCCACAACGCCTGTTCCCAGCCGGCGCTCCGGGCGCGGGCCAGGATGGCGTCGGCTTTGTTTTGAAACCGCACCCGGGCGGCGGCGTGCAGCATTTCCCGGAGCTTGGGGTCGGGCAGGGCGCGCAGCGGCGCGGCGCATTGGCCGCGCAGGTTTTCCGGCAGGCCGGACTCGTTTTCCAGCGCCAGCGCCAGTTCCGCTGCGGGCGCATCCAGCACCGCTTTCAGCGCGAGCGCCGCGGGGAGATTTTGCGGCGCGGACGGCGGGTGTGCGGGCGTTTCCCAGAGGACATGCAGGATGACGTTCTTGAAATGGGGATTGACGTCATGGCCGTGGGCGTGCCAGCCGGAGTTTTGCAGATCAATCTCCACGTCGCCGGACACCGGCGTGCCGTTGTCGAACTGGAGCACTGCGCCGCGAAAATCCGGTCCGCCCTCCGCGCTGGCAAAACCGGGATGCAGGACGCGCACACTGCGGCCGTCGGCGGTCCTGAGTTCGTCGCGGCGGAGCCGCTGATGCTGCCAGATGGATTGCAGCAATTTTTCCGGCGGCACGGCCTGGCCGTCGCGCAGCAGGTTGATGGCGCGGCATTGCTCCCGCCAGACGGCGTAGAAGTTTTCCGCACGGGAGCCCATGCGTCTGTCTTACGCCTTCCGGCGGCGAAGTCAAGCGGAGTTATTGAGGAGCAGGATCATGCAAATGACAGACAGTGCGGGTGGCGGCACTTGGCCGCCGTTCAAACCGGAGGCGGTGCAATAGAGGTGAGACAATCCGCGACGTTTGTCATGGGCAAACTCGTCGCACCGTCCTATGGTCACGCAGTGACACCGGAAATTAGCCAGACACGCCAGTGTCGGCGGGTTTATAGCGTCCGGCGAAAGAGCAGTGTGGCGGCGCCCAGGGTCAGCACGGTGAAGCCGGCCAAAAAGACGAGGTCAAAGCTGATGGCCATCAGGCCGGTGTTTTTCAAGACCAGTTCCTTGAAGCCGTGCACGGCATAGGTGAAGGGATCCACCACCGCGATGGCTTGCATCCACGCCGGGAACGAATTCTGCGGATAGACCGCGCCGCTGGGGAAATACAGCACCGTGTTGAGCATGCCGAAGATCGCGCGCGGCACTAGCGGGTCGCTCACGCGCACCATGATCACAAACATCATGCTGATCAGGGCCATTGCGGTGGCCACCACCAGCAGGAACATCCGCGCCAGCCGCAGCGGATTGAAGGGATCGGGAATGCCGGCGATGAGCGAGCCGACCGTGATCAAAACGAGCCCGGCAATGATGGCCTTGGCCGCGCCGGACAACGTGAAGCCCAGGATCAATTCCAACTTGCCAATGGGCGTGACAAGATAGCCCTCGTGCAGGCCGCGCGCCTTGTCGTCAATGAAGATGATGCCGCCGCCGATCATGGCCGAGACAAAAATCGCCAGCACGATGGTGCCCGGCAGCAAGAACTGGATGTACGGCACATACGGATAAACTTCCACCACGGACAGCGTCGCATTGGCGGACAACCGCGGCGGCGGGCCGGGCGCGTTGTAGGGCGCGAGCATGCCGGTCATGACCCCCTCCAGCGCCGAGGCTGAAAACTGATCCGAATTGTCCTCGGCCAGCGCGATGTGCGGATTGGCGCCGGCGAGCACTTTGCGGGAAAAATCGGGCGGAATGGTCAGCACGCCGTTGATCTTGCCAATGCGCAAATCCTGCAACGCCGCCGCCTCGTCGTGATACGCCACCGTGTCAAAGGTGCGCGCGTTGGCGGCCACGGCCTGGCACATTTCCTTCAGTTTGAGGGCCGGCACGCCGTGATCCTGATCCACGACGCCGACTTCCAGGTTTTTGATTTTGCCGCCGAAGGCATAGCCGAGCACCACCAACTGCACCAGCGGCATGATGATGGAGATGACAATCAAAACCGGACTGTGCCGAAAGCGCCGCAAATCGCGTTCGATGATGGCCCAGATACGGTGCATGGTCAGGTGCGCTTCATCATGAAGGGGCTGTCGGCGGCGCTGGGCGCCTGCAAGTTGTCGCGCATTTGATGGCCGGTGTAATGCACGAAGACGTCGTCCAGCGTGGTGCTCTGCACGGACAGCGTGGCGACCACGGCCTGCGCCTCGCGGGCGGCCGCCAGCAGCGCCATCGTGGTCTTGGGGCCATTGTCCGAGGAGATGCGGAAGACATTATCCTCGGCTTTTACTTCCGCCACCTCCGGCAGGCTTTTTAAAGTTTCCGCCCACTGGGGCGGCGCCTGGGAGAAGCTGACTTCGAGCACGTTTTTGCCCGGAATGGAGGCCTTTAGTTTCAGCGGCGAATCCAGCGCGACGAGTTTGCCGTGATCAATAATGGCGATACGGTCGCACAGTTTATCCGCCTCGTCCATGTAATGGGTGGTCAGGAGGATGGTCAGATCGCGCTCCCGTTTGAGGCGCGACAGCATCTCCCAGACGGCCACGCGCGACACCGGATCCAGGCCGGTGGTGGGCTCATCGAGGAAGAAGATTTTGGGCTCATGCACCAGGCCGCGCGCAATTTCCAGCCGCCGCCGCATGCCGCCGGAAAACATTTTCACCGGTTTGTCCGCCCATTTTTCCAGGTCCACCGCCTGCAACAGTTGGGCGATGGTGCGCAGCCGCTTTTCGCGGGGAATGCCGTACAGCTTGGCGAAAATGCTCATGTTCTCCCACGCGGTCAAATCGAGGTCGGAGGTCATGGCCTGCGGAATGACGCCGATGGACCGGCGCACGTCGTTGGCCGCGCGGACGACGTCGAAGCCGTTGACCTGCGCCATGCCGGAGGTGGGCGGCACCAGCGTCGTCAACATGCGAATCAGCGTGGATTTGCCCGCGCCGTTGGGGCCGAGCAGGCCAAACACTTCACCCGGTTCCACCGCGAAATTCAGGCTGTCCACGGCGCAGAAATCGCCGAAGCGCTTGGTCAGTTTTTCAACGGCGACGGCGGCCATAACCATTTATTTGCCGCCCACCGGCAGGGTGACGTAAGCGGTCATGCCGACGGCGAGAGTGCGGTCGCGGTTGTCGCAGCGCAGGCGGATTTGGAAGGTTTTGATGTCGCGTTTGGTGCGGCTGACGTCGCGCTGGGTCGCGTAATCGGCATCCACGCCGCGAAAGAACACCGTGCCGGTCCGGGTGGCGCCGGAGGGCAGCCGGACCGGCAGTTGGTCGCCGAGATGAATCCGGTCCACATAGGTTTCCTCCACGTCCGCGCGTACCCAGAGATTATCCGGATCAATGAGCGTGACAATGGCCTGGCCGGGATTGACGACCTCGCCTTGCAAGGCGGCGCGGGTATCCACAATGCCGTTGAGCGGCGCGCGGATTTCGGTATAGCCCAGCTGGACCCGGGCTTTTTCTTTTTGTGCGCCGGCGGCGGCGAGTTGGTGAACGCTCATCGCCAGCGCCGCCTGGCGCGCGGCGACTTGATCCGCATTGGATCGGGCCAGGGCCACGGCGGCGGCGGCGGCCTGGGCTTGCTGGCGGAGCGACTCGGAGCGCGCCTGGGCCGCCGCGTAAGCGGTGCGCGCCTGATCGTAGGCTTGAGCCGATTCGGCCCCGGACTGCTTCAACTGCTCTTCCCGTTGAAACGTCAAACGAGCGTTCTCCAGATCGGCGTCCGCCTGGGCCACCTGCGCCTCGGCGGCGGCCAGATTGGCTTGGGCCTGCGCAATTTGATTGCTGGTTTGCGCCTCCTGAAAGCTCAGGTCCGATTCCGCCTGGGCCACTTGCGCGGTGGCTTGCTGTTCGCCGCTCGCGTAAAAGTCCATTTCAGCCTGCTCGGTGGCCGGTTGAATGACCGCCAGCAGTTCACCGTTGGTCACCACGTCGCCTTCCTGGACGCACAGTTGTTGCAGGCGGCCCTGGATTTCCGAACTCACGATCACCTCGTCCGTCGTCACCATGCCGGTCAGAACGATGCCGCCGGGCCGCCAGGTTGTGGCGTAGTAAATGCCGGCGGCCAGCGCGGCCGCGAGCAAAATCAAAATGGGAATCCGGCGTTTCATCTCATCAACAAATCAGGCCCGAGTATCCCCGCCGCCGCCGCGCAATACAATTTGTTTCGATGGGCGGGCGGAAGGATGGCTGTTTTACCCGGTACTGTTTCGCCGATTTTCAAATCGGCAGCGGCGAACACCTCCCCCCGTAGCGGCACTCTGGCGAGTGCCGCCATCTAAAAAGGCCCCCCAAAAAACAGATATGCCGCAGATATGCCGTTATGTAGTTCAAGACGCGGCGGGTGATTTCCCGCTAATTTCTCAAGATGGCGGCGAACGCCAGTTCGCCGCTACGCCGTGTTGTTGCCGTATCGCCGATTGCCCGCGCCGCGGCGGCCGCTACCGGCCCGGACTGTTCATGGTGTTGGGCGAAGGCGGCGGCCAGGGCGGGGTATGGGACGCCGTCGGAGGATTCGCGGGAGCTGGACTTTGAACGGCGGGAGCCGCGCCGTTGTCCTTGTTGCTCTGACAACCCGTGACCACCCATCCGGTCATGGCGATGAGCATAACGACTTTTACGACTTTTTTCATAGCGTGTCTTGTTGGTTCCGAACCGTTTCGCATGGTGGTAACGCCCAGATCATAACATGCTGCCCCAATGGATGCAAATTCAACAGGCGGTGTTTCTCTCGCTTGGACCATGACGCCGGAGCGCGACTGAAAGCCAGCCGCGACCTTCGCCATTCAATGGGCTTGATCCGCTCGACTGAGCTACTGGCTGGCCATACGTCTGCGACTGGTCTCCGACACAGTCGCGCTCCGCCAGAGGGGGCGCCCATGCGAGCTTTGCCGGCATCACGGAAAGTTGGTTTCACGCCCGCCTCCCATGAACCCCAATTAGGTGAGCGCTGGCGGGTCCGGCATTGGGAAATGGTTGACATCTTGGATGCATGGTGGTGAAGTTCGTTGATTCGGTAAATGAGTGCCACGCCACAAATGCCGCCACTGGAAGAAGCCAGAAGGATGATTCGTGATTCCGGTTTGGCGTGGAATCGGCATGTCGAGGCGGCGGCGATAATCACATCATCAAAGGAATCAAGCTACGATGATTTGCTCGCCTGTCTCCGCATCCGTGGATTGCCAGCGGAATTCGCCGCCTGTGCGTTATACGTCCGCACCCGGCGACCCAAGAAGGATGACCGAGTCGAATCCATCATTTTAGACCACGACGACTGGCGTCAGTTTTTGAGCGAGCAAAACCTTCTGCCGCAGTGCTCCGCAAGTTCAACATGAAAGTTTTGGTCATGCTGGTGGTGGCATTTGGGACGACGACGATTCCCGCATCCGCCGAAGTCGTCAGCGTTGAAGAACTATGGTCGCATTTGTTTACCAATGGCCCCATCGTTTGGCAGGCACCCACCGAGCATCTGCCGAAGTCATTTTGGATTTATAGACGAAACCTGCCCCGCATCTTCCCGGCATGGGTGATTACCAACGCTATTGTGCTGGGCTCGTTTCAGCAAAAGGGGTTCCCGCAACCCTCCACGAACACAACCTGCATTTTGGCGGAACCTCCATGCGAATGTATGGATGTGTGCAATTTCTTCATCAATCCTAACGAGGCGTCAATGGGTTTTGTATCCCCGAACTACAAGGACGGTTCGCCCAATGGACTTCCCGGCGACGATGAAATCGCCAAACGGGCTTGGGGCTACGCTCCGCAGCTTGGTCTTGACCCCAAGCAAATGGTTCAAGAATCGTTCTTCACCCATTCATTCAACACGGACAAGGCGGGCAACGAGACGACCAATTTTGTTTGTGGGCGTGGGGTCTTTTTGTCACGGCAGCTTGACGGGGTCGCTTTCTTTTCGGCTGAGAATACAGGTGATGAAGCTGAGGGTTTCTCCATGGAGTTTGGCGGCTACGGGCAAATCCGGGCGTTCAACTTCCGCTGGTCGAATCTTGGGCGATACGAAAGCCAACCAACCGCCAGCCACGAGCAGGTTATTCAGTGCCTGAAATCGCATAAAGCAATTGTGCTGCCCAACCCTGATGAACAGGACTACTTTACCCGGCTGAAAACGTTGGCAAAGGCCAAGAAATTGACCATCACCAAAATTACGCCGTATTACGGGGAGGGCGTTTTTGGCGAAGTGCCGACGAATAATGTGCCCTGTATATTCGTGACGCCATTGGCCGAGTTGGAAGCCGTCGCCGATTACGGAACGAGCAACGCTGCGCTCCGCTTACTTTCCCCCCTGCTCTCATCGGAAGTGAAAAGGCTGCTGAAAGGCAAATAACCGTCACCACCGACCACGGGATGGGACGCCGCAACCCCAGTACTGACAAAAATGACAAATGAAGCCGTGGGTATAATAAATTCCACTGCTTCTATAAAAACTTGACCCAGCGAAAAGTGCCCAACCGTTAGAAAAAAAAGTGGGTTTCGATACGATTAATACAAGGCGGAATGCTTGTCCGTAAAATAACTCCCAAACAGGGGCACCAAAGGTGCTCTTATAAAATGCCTGCTCTTAATCAATTAGTTTGCGGTTCAAGTCCGCACCGGGGCACCACTCTGAAACCCGCATAAACAAAGACGTTTATGCGGGTTTTCGTTTTCAGACCCGCCAAAAAAGCCCCTTTTTTTGCTGACAAAGTACTGATAAATGAGGGGATTTTTGGCAAGTGGCTGATGGTGGCTGGGTTGGCACGGCTTCGGCGTAGGCTTTTTGTCCTTGGCGGCAGGGCGGAAAATGGTAATGGTTAGGCCACAAAGGCCATGAGCTTCTGCATCAGATGCGGTTGGGAATACGACAAAGATTTGGGGGCAAATTTTTGCCATCAGTGCGGATTTGATTTACGCAAAATCTCGCCAACCCGTCAATCCGACCCGGCCAAATCGGAATCCCCACCGCCCGCCGTGGCAGCAACGGAATCACCTGAATGTTCAGCGGAGTGGCACGTTTCCGACAAGCCTCTACGAGTCTTCATCTTGGAGGACAATTCAGATTGTTTGCAGATTTTAATCACGATGATTTGCGAAGTATTCCCAAATGCGGAAATCACCAGCTTCGACGACGGCGACAAGGCTTGGGATGCCCTTACGAAACAAAGCCCGGATTTGTTTATTTTTGACGACGAACACCCCGGCATCCGTGGACGTGAAATCGTCCGGCGGCTTGTCAACAGAAAAGCACAATTGCCGATGATTTTTGCCACTGGGGCATGTGAGGAGGTTTTGCCACCCATCCATGAGTTTAATATCAAAGTGTTGCAGAAGCCATTCCACCACGAGGAACTCCTGAAGGTGATTCGGCAACTGGGCATCCGAAACCCGAATTGAGGTTCCGACTTTACACCGATTCTGACCGCCAAGACATCCGGGGCGTTTTGGGCTAATCTGACCCGAGCCACCCCACCCGAACGTCTCCGGGAGGCTCCGGCGAATCGGCAGGAGTTTTATGTACGGTCTTGGCGGGGATGGTCTGCTCGATTTGCCCCTTGAAGGTGGAAAACCTCCCCCCAAGGCTGGTTTGGGACGAGACCATTTTAATGGTTCACCCGGGTTTTGCAGTTCCTCCCGTGGAACGGTGCTGATAACCGCACCTTTTGCTTTGCCTGCCGGAAATTACGGCGTACGATTTAGAGCACGTATGCAATGGGTTGCCCCGTCGGAAAAAGACTCGGCCACGGACACACTGGAAAAACGGCTGTGGGATGCAGCCGACCAGTTCCGGGCCAATAGCGCACTCAGTGCCGCACAATATTCCCAGCCAGTGCTTGGCCTCATCTTCTTGCGGTTCGCCGAAGTTCGATTCAGGAAGCAGCGTGCGGCCTTGAAAAAAACCGCCTCGTCCTCCCGTCGCGGGTCACGCGTGGACGATGCCAGTGCCTACCACGCCGAAGGCATCCTGTTCCTGCCAGCCAACACCCGGTTTGATTACCTGCTGAACCTGCCCGAAAGGTCGGACATCGGGGCCAAGGTCAACGACGCCATGCGGGACATTGAGAAGCAAAGCCCGCAACTCGCCGGGGTGCTGCCCAAGACCTACAACCTGTTCACGAGCACACTGCTCAAGGAACTTGAAACGCTTAGTACCGGGGCGCGCAAGCTTGAAAAGGCTGTCGCGGGAGACGTGGCCGAAATTCTCGAAACATGAGCCCCCCACGCCAAAAAACCGCAATTGTGCAACAACCCGTTGCACAAATATACGACCGCTTCGTCGCGGGAATAAAAGAACGCATCCGCATGGCGCAGGTCAAAGCCGCGCTGGCGGCAAATGCCGAATTGGTCCTGCATTACTGGGAAATTGGCAGTGACATCCTCGCCAGCCAGAAACAGGAGGGTTGGGGCGCCAAGGTCATTGACCGCCTCGCGGCGGATCTTCAGCGTGAGTTTCAAAAACTTGTCGGTTACTCCGCGCGCAACTTGAAATATATGCGTGCTTTTGCCGCCGCATGGCCTGACCGGACAATTGTGCACCGGCTTGGTGCACAAATCCCTTGGAAACACAATTGCGTCTTGCTGGACCGCGTGAAGAGTGCCGCTACCCGTGAATTCTATATCCGCAAAACCATCGAACACGGTTGGTCGCGCAGTATGCTGGTGCATCAGCTGGACACGGAGCTCCACCGGCGCGCGGGCAAGGCCCCGACCAATTTCGCCCTCACCTTGCCCCCCGCGCACTCCGACTTGGCGCGGGAAATGATCAAGGATCCCTTTATCTTCAAGCCCGCTCCGCTCGATGAATCCGCCCGCGAACGCGCATTGGAAACGGCCCTGCTCGCCCGGCTCAAGGATTTCCTCATGGAACTCGGCTCAGGTTTTGCCTATCTCGGCAACCAATATCGCTTGGAAGTGGACGGCGACGAGTTCTTTCTCGACCTTCTCTTTTATCACACCCGGCTGCATTGCTACGTCGTCATTGATTTAAAGGTGGTGGACTTTCAGCCCGAGTTTGTTGGCAAGATGAATTTTTATCAGGCTGCGGTGGACCGGCAGATTAAGACTGCGGCCGATGGGCCGACCATTGGCATCATCCTCTGCCGGGGCAAAAATCAGACCGTGGTGGAATACACCCTGAGCAATGCCAAGAAACCACTCGCGGTGGCCGAATACAGGCTGTTACCGCCCAGGCTGAAAGCGCAATTACCTGACGCCAGCCAACTTAAACAAATCGTCGCCAAAGTGGAGGTCCCGGATGAAAAGAAAATTCACTGAGCGCGACTTCAAACCAACCATCACAGGCTCCCCGACGCTCCCGCTGGCGGAAAAAAAATTGCTGATTCTGGACATTTTGACCCGACCCGCACCGGAGTTGACCACGGAAGAGCGTGAGGAACTGAAGAAGGTGGCCAAGCAACTTCTGGCCAAGCTAAAGGGGCTGCTGGTGCTAGATTGGCGTAAACGCCAGACCTCGCAAGCCCGGGTGCGGGATGCCATCAAGGATTTGCTTGATGCCGGTCTGCCTCGGGTTTACACCCCAGAACTTTACAATCAGAAGTGCAGCAGTGTGTTCGAGCACATTTATGAGTGCTACCCGCAAAGTGGTGAGGGTGTTTACGCGGGCGGAAATAATTGATGACTATGGGCAACAGCACCGTCAGCGTAGAGACCATGAAGATTGTGAATGCACTGCCGCCGTTTAATGAAATGAAAAAGTACAGCCTTGGTTGTGCATTAAAACAGATTAAACTAATCGTATGAAAACGGTCCGTTCAGTCCAAGTGTTTTGGGCAAGAGTGTTCGCCCTTGCCGTGTTGGTCCAGTTCCCCCTATGGTGCCATGCTGATCCTCTTGGCACTTGGAATCTGGTTTTATCAAACACCCCAGCACCATTGACTGGTATGGCATACGGGAATGGGACGTTTGTTGGTGTCGGCAATGGGTTGGACTACGTCTCACATGATGGTTCAAACTGGACCGTGTATGCGAATCCCACTTTTTTAAATCAGGTGGGAGTTGCTTTCGGGAATGGATACTTTCTCACGTACGGCACGAATGTCCAAACTCAGCCATCCTATATTTCCACTTCGAGCGATGGAATACACTGGACAACCATTTATACGAACTATGCTTCGATTTACAATGCCGCCTACGGCAACAACACTTGGGTGTTTACCGCCACCACAACCAACGCATACGAAATACTGACCGCAACGGTGACTTCTTCCAATTGGAACTGGAATCAGGTTTTGCTTAGCGAAGCAATAGGACCTTTATCATTTGTCAATAACACCTTCGTTTTGCAGATAGGCTACTACTTTGGGGATTCTGTTTTTTCGTCTTCTGATGGGCTTTCATGGCAATACATGTCGGCGCCTTTCGTTGGAGGTGATATCGTGTATGGGAATGGCGAGTACCTAATAGCGGACGGTTATGCTGAATCTACTTCGCCCGACCTTATAAATTGGACGCAGAGTTTGCCTTACCTGTCTTTTGTTAATGGATTCGCAACAGGACACTCAGTTGGCTGTTTTAACAATCTGTTCGTCGCAGTTAGCGAGGTTACTGAGGATTCTTCTTACCCTTTCCCTTGGACCGCTTCTACACCTTTTACAAATCAAAGTCCTGTGCTTTCAAGCGTGGATGGAACTAATTGGACGATAAATGGTTATTTAACTACGGACAACATTGGATACGGGGGATATGATTCGGTTGCAATCCCGATCCAGTTTCTTGTTTATGGTCAAGGGATACTCTTGACTTCTACTGGCAACAATATTTATCAATCTGGGATATTTGTCACTAATTTGACTCCACCAGCTAACACTTTAGACATTTCTACATATTCAGGCGTTACAATCAACGGGACGGTTGGTGCGGTTTATCGAATACAATATAGCACTGACATGAACACTTGGCAGACGATCACGAACCTGATGCTGCCATACAGTCCTTACCTGTGGTTTGACACCACTTCCACGGTCAACGGGAAGAGGTTTTATCGGTCTGTTCAGGTTCAATAGAATGTGGGTTTCAATCTATCCAGATTTGACGAGGCGTTAAAACAATGCGAGTGTTCAAAAATGAAATCATCACACGAACTCCTAGCTGAAAAGGCCAATCAGGATTTGAAGTCGAACGATATTGATGGTTGCAACGTATTATCTGGGTTTTATGATCTTAAAGGAAAACTAACCGAACAAATCCGCATTAGCAGTTCAACGCCGCAATCCTTGTTAAAGGCGAAACAGGTTTTGAGCTATATAAAGTGGACAGATTTAAGTCCGACTTTGGCCGTCAGTGGCGATGGGCTGTAACGATCCAGAAGTCAAACATTTCTGCCGTGACTCACGGATGACCGCGAATCCCAGCCCTATTCTCGACGAGGGATAAGCATTCGCAATGCGTCCCCGTTTTTGCGGACAACGATTCCGCTGTGGTCATGACTGGTTGCATTTCTGTTCCATCCATCAACCTCAAAAACCGCCGATGCCAGCGTGATGATTACAGCCCCGACCAAAAAGGACACACCTGTCTCGAATAAACAGCCGAAGCGGTCAGGAGCCGTTATGAGGATGTTCCCAAGCGTCAAGGAGCCAGAGGTGACCATTCGCCCGCTGAAGCCCCGGATTTAACCGCCGTCGTCAACTCCCTCGAACAGTTGGTTCTAAGAGCATTCGAGTGCGGCGTTGATCCTCGTCAGGATGGTCAGGCTGGCGAGGTTTATGGCAATACGCTCCTTGGCTCCCGAAATGCTGTCAATTGTCGCGTCGGAAGCGTATTCGCATAATCGTGAGGGAATCAGAATACTGATGTCCAAGATTGAGGTTTCGCGTGCCCAGTTTTTGGGCGCTCCGGCGAAGCGAATGGCTTCCGCCATGGTTGCCGGGAACAGGTGTTCAATCCCAGCAGGATGGGTGTCCTGTTTGGATGGGTCAGGACATGGTGCTTCCGGGTGAATTGGAAAATTATGAAAGCAGCAAAAACTATATTCGGCATTCTTAGCATCACGGCGGCGATGGCCGTTCAAGTTCAAGCACAAACATTCCTCACCAACGGTCTCGTGGCATATTATCCGTTCAACGGCAATGCGAACGACGCCAGCGGGAATGGACTCAATGCAACTGTCCAAGGAGATTATCAATATCTCTCAGATGGGACTTTGCAACTAATTGGAGATGGCTCCCTTTTTTATTCAGGCGGCGGATATGTGGCACTGCCCAGTTACGGAAACTTGAACTCTGGCTTTACGGTTTCCCTGTGGGTCAAAGGCGAAACCGACCACGGCAATAGCGTCATGGCAGAGTATTATTTATGGCTGGACAATGATGCAAACCCAAGTAGCGTTATTTATATTGGACAATACGACCTTAGCGTTGAATCTGCCAATGGAACTGCAAATGAGGATTTTCCATATTCAGTCAGCAACTGGGCGCAGTTTGGGGCTTCGTGGCAACAATTGCTTTTGGCTTATAGTCCGACCAATTGCACCGCTTATTTGAATGGTATAAAAATTGGCAGCACCAACATTACTGTTAATGCATGGCCTATGGTAAATGCCGCTATTGGGCATCACTGGTGGAATCAACCCGGCGATGCCAATTCCTCGTCTCGGATGACTTTCGATGTTAAAGATTTTCGCATTTACAACCGTGCCCTCTCGGCTTCCGAAGTTCAGCAACTTTATGCCATTGAATACGGCCCCATCGTAAGTTTAATCAAATCGGTAAGGCCCTCGTTTTCCAATCTCACGCTTACGACAAACTACCAGTTGCAGGTGTCAACCGATTTGGTGAACTGGACGAATTCCGGTTCGAGTTTCACGGCAACGAATAGCAGCATGGTTTATCCGCAGTATTTTGACGTGCCAAATTGGAATCAGTTATTTTTCCGGTTGCATTAACCAAAAACTGTCCGCGAAGCAATGCCGCCACGTCTGACTTGTGTGGACGTGGCGGTTTGCTTTTATTTTCCATCCAACATCCGCAACCATTTGGTCTCCCATCATTGCCAGCGTGCCAGCGATGTCCATCATTTCAGAGCGGTCAAGGGGGAAGGAGGACACATTGACCGACTCGAAAATCCTTTCGGCGGTTTCCGTGGCAATGGTCAGTTGGTGGCTGGATTTTGTGTCGGGGAAACCCTATTCCGGCATCTTCGTCAAATCATCGCCGCTCATCGGTTGGGGATGGCCGCCAATGGCGTCGCGCACCTTCTTGACGTCGTCGGCCGAGACTTCCCCGGCTTTGTTGCCCCAGGAATTGCGGATGTAGGTCAGCACGGCGGCGAGGTCGGAATCGGGCAGGGCGGCGCCCATCGCGGCCATGTTGAGCGTCCAATCCTTGCCCGCCACCTTGATGGGGCCGTTCAAGCCTTGCAAGGGAATGTGCGTGAGGCGGCTCATGCCTTTGGCCGTGACCCATTCGGAGCCGGCCAGCGGCGGCGCCTGTCCGGGCTTGCCCGCGCCGTCCACGCCGTGGCAGATGCCGCACACGGCTTCATAAACTTTCTTGCCCTGGGCGGCCGCCTGCGCCGCGCCGGACAAGGGCTGGAAGGATTCCAACATTTCGGCGCTGTTGTAAGGCGCATAGACTTTGGCATCGAACCAGCCGCTGTGGCTGTCCAGATACAGCCCGCCGAAAAAGAGGACCATCAGGGTGACGACAATGATCCACATGGGCGCCGCGGAACGCGTGGCGGTGGGTTCGGCCTCGGGCGGTGGGCAGCAGGATTTGTTTTCGTCGTTCATTATTTGGCTGCGGTAACAGGGGTGAACGGCGCTTCGTACAGCGGGGCGGTGGCTTTCAAGCTCACCAGGTAGGCGGCCAGTTGGCGCGCCTCGGCGGTGGGCACCACTTCCAGGCCGGCGGCCGGGGCGAACTCCGGGGGCAATACCAGCGCGTCGGGCGCCGGCTGCGCGCCGGCTTTGCGCACCGTGAACAAAAAGCGGAACGCCGGCATGGTGGAGGATTTCACGAGCGACCTCGGCGCGTAGAGATGCTGCAACTGCCAGTTCACGTCGGGCGAGCGCACGCCAATGATGCTGAGATCCGGACCGGCGCGGAGGCTGCCCAGTTGCACCGGCACATCGTACAAATAATCCGCCGCCACGCTCTGGCGCACACCCCAGCCGCGCGCCAGATCCGGTCCGGAGGCCACCACGCGCGCGTCGGTCTTGAGGCCGCCGGCTTTGAGCTTGTCCGCCAGCGTGGCCACCACGGCGCTGTCCTGGCCCGAATAGAGCGTCAAGGGCACCTGGCCATTCCAAGCCTCCAGATTGGCCACGATGGTGTTGGAAGCCTCCAGGAGGCTGGGCAGCACCAGCAGCGTCTTGACGTAATCCTTGAGGTCAGCGGCCTTGTCGGAGCCCAGGCTGGTGAGGGTGATTTCATCCGCCACGCCCGACTGGCGCGCTTGCTGCGTGTGACACGCGGCGCAGCCATAGGCGCGATACACTTGCAGGCCCAAGGTGGCGTCACCGGTGCGCTGCTGCGGCCAGGTGTCGCCGGATTGCAAAACCACGGTTTGCTGCTGCCCGCCCAACTGGGCGATCGGCCCATAGACCAAGCCCAACCACGACGCGCCAAACGCGACCGCCGTGGCCAAAAAGACAGTGAGGCCGGTCTTCATGATTTCACCTCTTTCGGGGTCCCGGCCTCGGGACGGGTTTCAAGGGGCGCCAGCACCGCCGCGATCGCGGATTTGGCCAGGGCAATCTTCCACTGGAGGGTCATGAGGAGAACATTCACCAAGAGGCACAGGGCGCCGACCAGCAGGAGCAGTTGGCCGGTGGTGCTGATGCGCAAAAAGAGCAGGCTGGCCGCGCTGACATCGGCAAAGGGCACGGACGGGTCGCGCAGTTTCAGGCCCTGTTCCAACCCGCCGGCCAGCAGCGGCAGGACATAAATGAGAACGCCGAAACCGAAGATAAAAGCATTCGCCTTGGCCAGCAGCGGGAACGGCAGGTCCTTGGCCATGATGCGCGGCAGGATGTGATAAATTCCGCCCAGGAGCATCATGCCGGCGAAACCGAGCAACTGCCACTGCGACACGCCGAAACCATACCAGGTGAGGTCCAGGATTTGACTGCCGCGCGGACACCAGGCACCCAGGTACAGCAGGGCGGACAGCACAAAGCTGAGGGTGCCAAACCGGACGAAACAGTTCGGTCCGCCCGTGACGCAGAAGCCCGAGCCGGAAATGGTGCGCCAGGCGATGATGGCAATCGCGAGCACCGGAATGATCGCCAGCATGGCGGCATAAGTGCTGAGGGCCGGCAGCCAGGCTGGCACCGGGGCGCTGCGGGGAATGCCACACCAGGTGGCGGAAACGATGAGCGTCAAAAATGCGAACAGCGCGTAGCCCGTGCCGGCCAGCGGTTTGCCGGCGAACTTGGGCAGGAAATAAAACGCCATGCCGACGCCCGCCAGCGCCAGCCAGACGAACAGCAGGTTGTTGCCAAACCACCAGGCGACGACGGCCTGCACCACGCCGCGGGGCGGATGGGCGGGGAGGAGGAACAGATTCGCGGTGGAGTAAGACCACACAAACCACAGGAGCGAGGCGAATAAAAACCAGTGGGCGGGATGCATTTCGCGGTCGCGCCGGAAACCCATCGTGGCCGCCGCGCTGACCGCCGCGAGCATGAAGCCGGCAAACAAGAGGACGGCCGCCACGCGCGGATATTCCAGCCACGGGTAGCCGGTGCTTTGGCCCGCAAGGATGGCCCCGGTGCCGACCAGCACGCCCAAATGCCAGAGGTTCGCCGCCGCCACCGGCACGATGGGCAGCGCCAGCGGGGCCTGGCTGAGGCGGGCGAAAATCCAGAGCATGACGCCCAGCGCGGCGGGAATCACGAAACCGTAAAGGAGCAAATCGTTGGCGGCCGCCTGCGCCCGCCCGTAGGTGAGGACGGGGCAGTCCGCAAACATGTTGGGTGCGTGAAACGACAGCATGGCCGCGATGCCCAGCCCCAGGCCGAGCACCAGCCACAACGCGGCGCCACCGAACAGCGCCAGCAACGGCACGCGGCACGAGGCGTCAATTTCGGCCGGGCTGATGGATTTGGTTTCGGCTGGGTTCATTCAAAAGCGCTGGGTTTTTCCGGGGCCTTGGGCAGGGCCTTCGCGGCGCGTTCGGCGCGCGCGTTCAAATCGGCCCGGGCGGCGGCGGGATTCTGCCACGCCTGCGCGGCCAGTTTCAGGGCGGTGTCAATCGGCAGGCGGACGGTGCCGTGCGCGGGGTCAATCACGGCAGGGGTGGTCAACGCGGCGTCCTCCGCGGTACGGATTTCGGCGAGCGCCTTGCTGCGCTCGGCGCCGCGGCCGGCATCCACGGCCGGCACAAACGCGGACAGCTTCACGGCGATGGCCAGCGCCACAAAGAGGCCGCTGACGATGAGAAAACCGGCGGCCGCCCCGGAACCGCGATTAATGCGTTCTAAAATCATTTGGCGCCTCCGAGGTTGGCATCCACGAGGTCGCTGACCTCATGCTGGCTCAGGCCCATGGCCTCCAGCAGATGCGGGTCGCGCTGCGGATAGGGCGGATGGGCGTTGAAATGGTTGATGAAAATGCGGCCGAGCAAACCCACCATGAACAGCACGCAGCCCACCGGCAGGAACATCCAGCCGAGCTGGTGGTTGCGGGGATGCCAGGCCGGCAGAATATTGAAGGCCAGATCGGCGAAATGCATCACCGCGATCAACAGGCACACCGGAATGAGCACCTTGAAATTCGTCTTGGTATGCACCGGCAACAGCGCGAAGAACGGGACGAACACCTTGCCCAGAATGAGCGCCATGCTCAGCCACCACCACCCGCCCTGTTCGCGCATGAGATACCAGAAGGTCTCCTCGGGCATGTTGGCATTCCAGACCACAAAATACTGCGCAAATTCGGCGTAGGCCGAGAGCAGCGTGAACCCGAGCAGCAGCACCCCGATGAAGTAAAAATAATTCGACTTCAACACCGGGGTCAAAATGCCCTGCCGCAGCATGGCCACCGAGATGACGTAGATCACCGCCAGCCCCGCCCAGACGCTGCTGGCAAAGAAATAGACGCCATAGATGGCCGAAAACCACTGATATTGCACCGCCTGCATCCACAACACGCCCGAATAGGTGAGCGTGAGCGCAAAGGCCACGACGCCCCAGCCCGAATAGAAGCGCATTTTGCGCGTACACTCCGCCGCGCCGGTTTTGTCCTGTTCCAGCGACAACGCCAGCAAGCGCGAAGACAGCAGCCACCAAATGCCAAAGAACACGGCCGACGTAATCCAGAAGCCGGGAATGGTGAACACCGGCTGCTTGGCCGCGACCAGATTGTTGTTGGCCGCGCTGAGCCGCATCCAACTGTAAATCCTGGGTCCCATCAGCCCCACGGGCACAAAGAGCACGGCCAGCCAGGGAAAGAGCAGGGCCGCCAGATGTTCGCAGAAACGGCGGATGCCCACCGACCAGCCGGCGTCGGTGAGATGGGCCAGCATCACAAAGAACAGCGCGCCCAGGGCGATGCTGTAACAGAACATGAACGCCAGCAGCCAGGAGAGCCCGAACTCGAATCCGTCATTGCGCACGAAGCTGGCCACCGCGCCGGCGGCCGTGATGCCGACGCCGAAGAACAGCATGAGCGCGGGCCAGGCGCTGCGCAGCGCCGGGGTGGGTTGATTAGTGGGCGGCAGATTCATAGGGTCATTTCAGCAGGGCCTGCTGCGCGGGCGGCAGATCATCCTTGGTGCCGAGCCAGCTCAATTGCAAGGCGCGCACATAGGCGACGACGGCCCAGCGGTCCGGCGTGGGCACCAGCGGGCCGTAGGCGCCCATGGTGCCCTTGCCCGCGGTGATGGTGTTGAAAATCTCGCCGTCGGTGAGTTCCACGATGCGCTGGTCGTGCAGGTTGGCCACCGCCGGCATGACGCCGAGCTTCTTGGTGATGCCATTGCCGTCGCCTGTGCGCCCGTGACACGGCGCGCAATAAATGTCAAAACGTTCCTGGCCGCGCGCCAGCAGCGCCGGGGTGACTACCAGCGGATTGGTTTCGACAAAATTGGTCGTGCCGGTGATGCGTCCGGTGTTCACCGGCGAATCTTCAAAGGCGTACACCGGGCCGGCGGCGGTCTCGATGGCCGCGCCGCGCGCCACCGTGCCGGCGGGCGGCAGTTGGGAGCTGAGGCCGTTGGCAAAGAAACGGTTC
>Ga0316217_10003086_pt1 | contig 19393 bp, 10 predicted proteins | sample 1anoAmetaG_FD_203633 | JGI IMG/M metagenome (GOLD analysis project Ga0316217, IMG submission 203633) | Freshwater microbial communities from Trout Bog Lake, Wisconsin, USA - 1anoA | ecosystem: Environmental > Aquatic > Freshwater > Lake > Hypolimnion/Profundal zone | place: USA: Wisconsin...
CGCCGCTTACGTCTATTTCTACCTGCAAATATTTGGGACCGGAAGACCAATCAACAATTGAAAGGTTACTTGTGCTGCCTATTGGATACGTGATTAACCCAAACTGATTGGTAACTGCGGTAGACGTTTCGGTAAAAACCACCGGCCCGGTACCTGCCGAATCGTGGATTTGAAATTTTACGCTCACCGCCGTGTTTGCGGCCAAAGGCTGCCCGGTATTATTTCTTACCACTGCCTGGTAATTGATCTGCTGTGGAGCTTGTGCCGATGCTTTAGAAAGAGCTAAGAGAAAAAATACAATACAAAGTAAAACATTCTTCATCGTCAATTGGTTTAAGAGTGCGTGATTGATATACGGGCCATTGTTCATATCGGAAAAGCAATAAGCAGGCATAGCAATGCCCTGGTTATTGATAAATTAAAGATTTAAATCGTTGTAATAAAATAGTCCATGCGGGTGTGTCGCCCCATGTTCAAATGTAAGTAAACTTTTTTCGGCTATTGGCAAAGTTTTTAAAATTATGAAAAAACTAATTTTCGATGCCATGGTAGTTGTGATGAATGCCGATTCGGGACGGAATTTTAGGATTGAGGTTTGCGATAATTATAAATTCAATTAGGTTTGATGAATGATAACCCCGCTGAAAGAAATTGACCTGGACAAAACAGGATTGCTGCCAAACTTGATAAGTGATTATTTGCAGGGGAAAGATGAGGTGAAACCGCTTTACAGGTTCCCGTTTTCGTTTGAGGCCTTTGCCGATGTGATCAAAGAAAAGCAAAAGGACGCCACTGATCGCAGGTTGCTGGTGGAAGTGCTTACTGACCAATACAAAGACCTGCAAAGGTGCGCGCCGGTTGACGAAAATATTCAGTCGCTTTTATCTGATAAAACATTTACTGTTGTTGCTGCCCATCAGCCTTGTTTGTTTATGGGGCCGTTGTTTAATGTTTATAAGATCTCATGCGCAGTAAATCTTGCCACTCAGTTAAAGCAGGCATATCCTGAATTTCATTTCGTGCCTGTTTTCTGGATGGGTAGTGAAGATCACGATACGGAGGAACTCAACCACACTTACGTTCAGGGTAAAAAGGTTGAATGGAACGAGGCTGGTTCCGGGGCTATTGGAAGGATAAGCACAAGTGGTTTGCAAAGTTTGATTGAAGAGCTTAAAACCCTGCCCGTAAGCAGCGAGATTATAGCTGTGTTGGAAAGCGGTTTTAAAAAGTTTGAATCGTTCGGGCAGTTTACGCAGCATTTTGTGCATGAAATATTTAAAGCGCACGGCCTTGTAGTGCTGGACCAGGATGACCGGAGGTTTAAGCAAAGCTTTGCCGAAATAATTAAAGAGGAGGTAACCGCTTTTACCGCATCATCCGTATTAAAGCCAACTTTGGAGCTTATGGAGCGCCATTATAAGGTGCAGGCAAAGCCCCGCGATATTAATTTTTTTTACTTGGGCGCAAGCTACCGTGAACGTATATTATACAACTCGCTGACCCAGAAATTTGAGGTAAAGGATAAGGGGATATTTTTTACCATGGATGAAATTGAAGCCGAAATTGACAAGCACCCCGAAAGGTTTAGTCCTAACGTTATATACAGGCCTGTTTATCAGGAATTAGTTTTGCCTAACCTGGCATTTATTGGTGGGGCCGGCGAATTAAGTTACTGGCTTGAACTGGAAGCTTTGTTCGATCATTACCAGTTAAATTACCCCATGCTGATACTACGCACTTCAATGGCCCTGGTTAACCCGGGGTTTCAGAAAAAGCTGGAGAAACTGAACCTGGCTGTTGATGATCTTTTTGGTGATGTTGAGCAGCTGATTGTAAGGTATGTAAAAGATAACCTGCAGGGCAATATTCAATTGACGGATGAAAAAGCCCGGCTGGAAGCCATTTTTAATGAGGTTTCACTAAAGGCAGAAGCAGCTGATGTTACCTTGAAGCAAAGTGTGGCCTCTGATAAGCAAAAGGCTTTGGCTTTGTTGGAAAGCATGGAAGGAAAAATGCTGAAGGCCGAAAAGCGTAAGCAGGAAACGGCTATCAACCAGATACGGGCTGCGCATGCTACCTTATTTCCTGAGGGTGAACTGCAGGAGAGGAGAGAAGGGTTTATTTCTTATTATGACACTGGCTTTATGGATGCTATTGTAAAGCTTGCCAACCCTTTTGATAAGACGTTTAAGATTTTGGTGAAGGATTGATGGGGGCGATTTGCCTTTCTTGCTATCTTTAAACAATATGAAAATACTATCCTCTGAGCAGATACGTGCGCTTGATAAATATACGATTGAGCATGAGCCGGTGAGTTCTGTTGACTTGATGGAGCGTGCTGCTTCAAAAATATTCGGTGAGCTTACGCAGGTAATTCAACCAAACGAAATTGTTTATGTTTTTTGTGGAACCGGCAATAACGGTGGCGATGGCCTTGCTGTAGCAAGGATGCTGATTGCTGCCGGATATACTGCAGTGCGCACCTTTGTTGTAAGGCAAGGCCCAAAGGCGAGCGCCGATTTTTTAGTGAACGAAGAGCGTTTGAAAAAAGTTGCGGCCATAGTTTATGTTGAATACGAAGATCAGCTGCCGGTTATTGAGCACCCTGCTGTAATTATTGATGCTATATTTGGTAGTGGCTTAACCAGGCCGGCTGAGGATATTGAAGCCATTGTAATTAACGCCATTAATAAAAGCAATAACATTGTTTACGCTATCGATCTGCCTTCCGGACTTTTTTGCGATGCGGCCAATAATGTAACAGATGCAATTGTAAAATCTACCTGCACATATACTTTTCAGGCCCCCAAGCTTAGTTTTATGTTTGCTGATAATGGCAGGTTTGTTCCTGAATTTAAGATACTTGATATTGGGCTTTCGGATGGCTATGAGCCTGAAATACCTGTTAGTTATGAATATGTTGACGAAGCTTTAATTACCAGCATTTTTAAGAAACGCGATAAGTTTTCGCATAAAGGTAACTATGGCCATGCATTGATATGCGCGGGTAGTTTTGGTAAAATAGGCGCTGCAGTTTTATCAGTATCGGCTGCGTTGAGAAGTGGGGCTGGTTTGGTAAGCACCCACATTCCGCGATGTGGTTATGAAATTATGCAGACTTCGAACCCGGAGGCCATGGTTATGGTTGATGCCTCTGAAACAGAATTGACAGGCTACACAGATTACTCGCGGTTTGCTTGCATTGGTGTGGGTCCGGGTATTGACAAAGACCCTAAAACGGCCAATTTTTTCGAGAACCTTTTGAGGACCAACCACAAACCGATGGTAATTGATGCTGATGCACTGAATATCATTTCGGATATGCATTATCTGAGGCCTTTGATATCGCCGGGTTCGGTTTTAACACCGCATCCCGGAGAATTCAGGAGGCTGCAGGGCGCCTGGAAGGATGACATGGTTAAAATTCAGAAGCAAGTGGCATTCTCAAAGCAATACAGGGTTGTTATTGTTTTGAAAGGAGCGAATACTTCTATTTCTACACCCGAAGGAAAGGTTTACTTTAACAGCACTGGCAATCCGGGCATGGCTAAAGGTGGTAGCGGCGATGTGCTTACCGGTGTTATAACAGCACTACTGGCACAAGGCTATACGCCCGAAAATGCAGCAATATTAGGCACTTTTGTACACGGATTGGCGGGCGATATTGCAGCCTCAGCCCTGAGCGAAACCGGTATTACAGCCAGAGATATAGTTCAGTTTTTACCCGAAGCGTTTGCGCAGTTTGAATAATTAAACAGGCTTTTGCCCTTCTGCCTTTTGTGCAATGGGTGCCAGCAGATCCCAGATCAGTAAATAGCTGGTGTTTTTATAATTGATAAGGTCGGTCTTTTTTACCCAACGCACTTCTTCAATGTCTTCTTCGGTTTGGGGGGTAAGTTTGCTTTGGCCGGGTTTTGCTTTCATTTCAAACCAACTGGTTTCTTTAAGGCAGGGGCGGCCTTTTAGCCGGTAGGCGTGGTATGTGATGCAAGGCTTTTCGTTGACCGATTCAACTTTCACCCCGGTTTCTTCCTCTACCTCGCGGACTGCGCCTTCAATTATTTTCTCGTTCAGCTCAATCTTACCCTTGGCCATATCCCACTTGCCGCGGCGGAATATTAACAGCAACTCGTCGTGCTCGTTCGTTACAATGCCACCCCCGGCAATTACAATCTCCAGGTTCTCGAGTATGCTACACATGGTTTCGCCGGGCTTGCAACAGGCCACAAAAATATTGCCGTTGGTTTCCTTGTCGAACAAAATAGAAGGGTTATTTAAAAAATCCCTTATCTCCTTTTCTTCGGTTAAAACCCGGGTAAAATTTTTGTTTATTTGCGTCCGGTCTCCTGAAATGAGCACGAACGAATCATTATAGTAAATTTTATAATTGCAGTACATATGGTGTATAACAACGTAATTGCCCGTGAAGTTGCAGAGTATTTGTTGGAAATTAAAGCTGTTGTGTTAAATCCCAACGATCCGTTTACCTGGGCCAGTGGTTTAAAGAGCCCTATTTACTGCGATAACCGCAAGTCGTTATCGTACCCCAAGGTGCGGAATTTTATTAAAACTGCCTTTGTAGACATCATTGCCGACGAGTTTAAGGAGTGCGATGTTATAGCCGGAGTTGCCACTGCGGGCATTCCGCATGGGGTGCTTATTGCTGATGTTATTAACAAACCCTTTGTTTATGTCAGAGATAAAGCCAAGGGGCACGGATTAGAAAACCTGATTGAGGGCAAACTTGAAAGAGGCCAGCGGGTTGTGGTTATTGAAGACCTCATCTCTACCGGAGGTAGCTCACTAAAAGCCGTTACTGCTCTTCGTGAAGCGGGGGCTGAGGTGCTGGGTTTAGGCGCTATTTTTACCTATGGCTTTCAAAAAGCCGTAGATGCTTTTGCCGAAGCTGACTGTAAATTCTTCACATTATCTGAATACCCTATCTTACTTGAAATAGCTGCTAAGCTGGATTACATTAAGCCGGAAGAAAAGGCCACCCTTATAAAGTGGTATCAAGACCCGGCCGGCTGGCAGAAGTAGATTCATTCAATTCTTTATTTGAACTTCAATATCATCTTGATTTTAAGCTGTTTAAGATGTATTGTTATATGGTTGTACTAATCGCCCGTGTATTCATAAACAGGCATCGAGGATGGTATTTATTTAGTTATTGAGCGGATTGGCAGTAACCACTTTTTTACTGGTAGCATTAACTGCACCTTCGGCGCTATTTTCTATGCGGGTAATAAATGCATCAATGATCTCGGCCGTCCGTTTGGGATGCACCATGTGGTAAAGGTGTTCGCGGAACAGGTCATCTTCATGCGGGTTGGTTATGTCCATTACCTCAATGCCTTTGCAGTTTTCGTAAATGCGGGGCACAAACCTGGCAACTCCATCGCGGTCGGTTTTTAATATTAAAACCGGGATGTTGTTTTTGGGCATATTCACTAAGCCGTGCTGGTTATCGAAGGCAATACTTTCTTCAAGCGCTGAATGTATCTGAATGGCAAATACTTTTGCAGGCAGGCGGTTCAGGGCTTTTTCAATAGGCACGCGGTTAAGATGCGGCAGCGAATCCATATTGGTCATTAAGTAAAGAATACGCTCTTTGGCTGCTGCCCATATCCGCTCACGTAAAGCGCTTTCTTTGCTTATCAGCCATTCTGAAAGCTGAATGCCTCGTTTACGAACGCCCGATTTTGTATCGATAGGAATTACGTTGCGTAAAGTAAGTATCAGCGTTTTTGCTGCAAAGCCCTTGGTAAACGACAGGGCGGGTATAATAACGTTGTCCAGAAAACCCAGTGTGGCGTGTTTTGCTTCTTCGCCAAAAAACGGGTTGGCACCAATGCGGCCGCGCAGGTATTTTTTAATGCCGGGGTACTTGTTCAACTCGCGGTCAATCATCATAAAATACAGATTGCCCATGGAGTGGTCGAAAATGTAAACCGGGTGCCCTTTGGAGCCGAAGAAGTCAACTACGGCATCGATATTTTTGGCAATGTGTTCTGAGTATTCGGCCGGTGGCAGATCGTTGGGTATGGAACCGTAATGCATAGCCGCAGCTATGTATTGGCGGGTGCGAATGCGGGCCAATAATCCATCAAAGGAGTTTAAGCCCAGGAAGCCGTGTACCATAACAATAACCGGTAATTTCTCTTTGGCACTTTCGTTATATGGGTAGGCTGTATCAACGCGTATAGTGCTTACACCATAAGGTGTTTTCCGTTCTACTTCTATCTGGGGCCAGGTAAGGGCATTGTCATCAACAAAAACGGTCATGCGCTTTTGCACCTCGGGTAAATAACGTAAAAAGGCGGGGCTTCTGTTAGGTTTTACGTCGGTTGAGTATAACCAGGCTAGTGCACGGCGCTTATCTGCCTTGGTAGCCAGGAAGGCGATGCGCCTTGACAGCAACAAAAAGTGCGGTGTACCAGTAAGTTCTTTTTCGCCGCGGTTGGTAACCACAACTGCGATTTCGCTCGAATCAAATGCCGTGGATTTACGCTCAATGGCTGCTACTCTGCCAGTAGGGTCGCAGGCCAGGAAAACATAGTCGAAACCTTTTTTATCGTGTTCTTTCAAATATGCACTGATAGACTTGTTAAAGTCGGCCGCATAGGCTTCCAGGCTTTCGCGGTTAAAGTTGTAGCCTATAATCTGGCTGCGGGTTACTTTGCCCGTGCGGAACAGCTTTTTTATAAACTCGCGTGCATCCATAATACCCTCCAGGTTACGCTGGCGAATCATGGGTGAGTTGACGAAGGTATAAAGTATGTTTTCGGGATGGCTTAACTCGTGGTAGTGGTCAAAAATATAGCGGTAAGCACCGGCCGGCGATTTGCCGTGCGAAAGGCCCACCATAAATTTATGGCCTTTATCAAGCGTGCGGTTGGCGTATTTTATAAAATCCTTGCCTACAGCCTTATCGAAATCTCCTTTTTCAAGAAAGTATTTGGTGTTGGGTACTTCGGGGGTTATGGTTCCGTAAGTGTTTTCTGCATCAACCGATGCAAGCATGTCTTCTCCTGGGCTCAATGTAGTATCATATTAAAATACACCTGCGATATTGCAGAACAGTTTACGCGGAACGTGGGGGAAAGGTTTACCGCTGCCACTATAAAAATTGCTTTTCGAAAATAAGGAAAAAGTCCAAATTTCCTAACCTGCAGATAACTATTACTACACACAACTGATGGATGTTATGTAGTAAGCATTGGGCTTAAAATGGTTGTTGTAACATACAATGCGCAAAGGCTTGAAATACCAGGCTTATGCCAGGTTTAAGTTTGCTGCATTTATTATTTGCATTTAGGCTTAAACTATAAGCTGCAGGCTGAAAAGTATTTGTCATTCATGTTTAAATCGTTATTCTTGTCAAATAATCGTTAAATCATTATTACCTGATGGCAACTAAAAAAGCTCCTGCAAAGAAAAAAACAAGCCTTTTAACTGATGAAGACAAGAAGTTCTTCGAGGCCTATATCAACAATCCATCGCCCACCGGTTTCGAAGCTGCAGGGCAAAAGCTTTGGCTTAACTACATAAAGCCGGCCGTTGATAAATATGAGGTTGATAACTATGGCACAGTATACGGTATTGTAAACCCAACGGCTAAATTTAAAGTAGCCATTGAGGCCCATGCCGATGAAATATCGTGGTTTGTTTCGTATATAACCGACCAGGGCTTAATTTATGTAAAACGCAACGGTGGCAGCGATCATCAGATAGCGCCTTCAAAAAGAGTTTGGATACATACCCGCGATGGTAAAAAAATACCTGCGGTATTTGGCTGGCCTGCCATACATACCCGCGCAGGCGGTAAAGAGCAGGCGCCCGAAATGAAAAATATATTTCTGGACCTGGGCTGTGTTACCAAGGCTGAGGTTTTGGCCAAGGGCATACATGTTGGTTGCGTAATTACTTACCAGGATGAGTTTTTTGTTTTGAACGACCGCTACTTTGGCGGACGTGCGCTTGATAACCGCGTGGGTGGTTTTATGATTGCCAAAGTTGCCCGCATGCTTAAAGAGAACAAGAAGAAACTGCCGTTTGCGCTTTATATAGTTAACTCGGTGCAGGAGGAAGTTGGTTTGCGCGGCGCTGAAATGGTGGCACACACCATACAGCCTGACTGCGCTATTGTAACCGATGTTTGCCATGATACTACTACCCCAATGATTGATAAGCTGGTAGAGGGCGACTTTAAAGCAGGCGATGGGCCGGTGCTTACCGTTGGCCCTGCAGTACACAATAAGCTGCTCGACTTTGTAATTGACACTGCTAAAACCAGTAAGATACCTTACCAGATAGACGCGGCTTCGCGGTCAACCGGTACTGATACTGATGCCTTTGCATATACCTCAGGTGGTATACCATCGGTGCTCATCTCACTGCCCTTGCGGTATATGCATACTACTGTTGAGATGGTAGCTATTGAAGATGTAGAAAACGTTATACGCCTGATATACGACTCGCTGTTAAAGCTGAGCCCGAATTTCAATTTTAAATATTTGGAATAAGGGTGAAAGTTTGCTACTCCTGTTGTTGTAATTGACCCGAAGCGGAACATTTGGAACAACGGGAAAAACCAAACTACCGCTTTGATAGGAAGCACCTGTTCGGGTTAAAGGAGGAGTATAAGGATCCAAAGGATTGCAATCTCCTTGCGCCAAACATGATTGAACGGTAAACAATGCACATACAATTGAGCCACAAAATATCAGGGCTTATTTCATTTTTATTAGTTTTTTCGTCCAATAAATGTTTTTTGCGTGGGTGGCACCTGCTGCCATGTTTCAGTATATATGGTGGTTAAACCCGTGCTATCAGTATAAAGCAGGCAATCAAAATCATAATCTACCCCTGGCCCAAATACAAATTCGCGCAAAGATGATTCAAAGCCACCGTAAGAAATTTTATTATTGGGAAAAGTATTTGAACTTACGTATGGAATAAGGGTTCCAGGTGGCTGCCCACTATCCTGGCCCAGGTAGAAATTAAAGTTTACAGTTGTACCCGGTGCATCTGTGTAATAGCCAATATAATTTCCTAAAAGACGATTGGTAGTTGCAAATGGCACTATAACCATATTGCGGGTAAATGTATCTACCCCATTATCGCCAGGAAAACATTGGGTGTTGGGCGTTCTTTTTAATATTAGTGTTATGGGTATAATAGTGCCCGGGGCAACCCCCATAAAACTTAAACTGACGGTATCTGTATTGTACACCCCTGCGCCAATATGCCATTCATAGCTTTGGGCGTTGGTAATATCAGCTTTGAAAAGTACATATTCGGGGATAACCGAATCAACATCATAATACGTCCATTTACTCAGATAATACTGCCCTATACCAGATGAGGGTTGCTGATAAATAACAAAATGGGCTGAAGTTTTTTGCTGGCCATTACACGGATTATAATTACTACATTCCGGATTACTTGCGTCCTTACATCTGTGGCAAGCAGGCAGCAAAACCATCATTAAAAAAACAATGCCAGAGATTCGGGAGGTTTTCATGCTTTTTACTTATGCTCAAAATAAAGCCGATTATGTCCTGCTTTATCATAATAACTACTCAATAGCTTATAACCTTTGCCGCGCATATATTCCAAAGTTTTAAACCCATATGTGATTATAATAACATCACTATTTTAATTGCGTTTTATTTTAAGGTTTCTAAAGCCTTTAACCTTTTGTCTAAATTAATAATATAAAATGTTAACTCTTCAGCTTTTTGCATCCACATCTTTTTTCTGTTGTTCCAGGTGATCTGAGAGGGAACGGCTGAAACAACAGTTTGTAGTTTATTGAATGCCCAATAATTAAGGGGTTACACTTTCCGGAAAAACAGAAAAGTGTAACCCCTAAAATTTTTACATCTAATTGCCACGCTTACCCAACCGGCGGCGGAGGTGGCGGAACGTTGCTGAACAGGCTGTTAAGTTCAATAACATTGCTTGCCTGGGTCCAGTTGGCCATGCCGGCTTTCCAAACCAGGGTATCGCGTTTCAGGCTTCCGTTTTGTACCAGTTGCGGCAGTTGGTCTAAACCAAAGGGGCCGTTTTGCTGGCCGTTAACTGCGGTAAAGAACTGTACTACCGGTGGCGGGGGAGGAGGCGTATTTATTTGCTGGGTAGTGTTGCTCATTACATCGCCTACTATTTTGCCCATGCCCATACCAACACCCACGCCAACACCAATACCACCAATGCCCTGGTTGGCAGCTGCGGTTTCAATGCTTTCGGTGGTTCTGAACTGAGCCAGTTTCTGCATATCGATTTTGTTAAGGCGCGAGTAGTCGAAAATTTCCTTTTTAAGGTCATCAGGCATAGAAACGTTCTCGATAACAAAACGGGTTATTTTAAGTCCGTAAGCATCAAAGTCTTCGTTCAGTTTATCGGTGCATAGTTTTGATAGATCGTCGAGGTTGGCAGCAAATTTTTCGATAGGCAGGTTACCCTGGCCGGCAGCATTGGTAAATTTATTTACTATCAGGCTGCGTAATTGTCCGTTTACTTCGTCGGTAGTGTATTCGCCTTCTGTTCCGGCAACTTCCTTAATAAACTTGCCTGCATCAATCACTTTATATGCAAAAGAGCCAAACGCGCGCAACTCTATCATACCAAAGCGGTCATCGCTTAGGGTAATGGGGTTTTTGGTACCCCATTTCTGATCGATAAACTGTTTGGTACTAACAAAGAAAACGTCGGCCTTAAAGGGGCTGTTAAAGCCATATTTCCATCCGCGCAGCGTGGCGAGGATAGGCATGTTTTCGGTTTGCAGGGTATACATACCCGGCTGGTATACGTCGGCAATGGTTCCTTCATTTAAAAACACAGCCTGCTGAGATTCGCGCACGGTCAGTTTGGCGCCCATTTTTATCTCGTTCTGGTAGCGTGGAAATTTCCATACTACGGTATCGTTGGTGTTATCCTGCCATTCAATAATGTCAATAAACTCGTGCGATAACTTATCAAATAAGCCCATATAGATTTAGTTTTTAGCGGGTGTTTGGTTTAGTATATGTAAAAGTAGGGTTGTTGCTTTGATTTACAAATTTATTATAAGCAGAACGTGCGTAAAAGGCGTTCAAGCGTATTTTCGAAAAATTGTGACTCCGGCCGGCCTGAACGGCCCTTTTTGGGGTAAATACTTCATTTTATATGCAGCCAGCTGTTTATATCTGTTTTGATACAAATAACATTTGTATGGTTTGATAAGTTTTAAACAAACCGGAATTAACTACAATCATTTCAAGGCCTGAAAGAGGGAAAAGATGTGAGGTAAAGTGCCCTGTTATCCTGAATGTGGATAAACGTCTTATGCAACATTTTTTTGCTTTTCACCGTAAAATACATCAGTGAGTTTGTAGTGTATTGCCCGTTTTTGATGGTTTTATTGAAAAAAACGGCTTGAAAAGAAAGAAATGACACAAAAGATACAGCCTTTAACTTGTTTGGAATCAATGCTTTGTGAATAGTCATTCAAAATGAGTGAGTTTATTGTTATGTTTTTTATTAAGTATTATAACTGATGTGTTTTTTAAGCAGACGTATTAAAATGCTGAGGTTGTTACCGGTATTATTTAAAGCCTATTTACTGTATTAATTATTATTATGAAAAATTTATTTACCCTTTGGGCATGTTGTTTCCAAACCGTATTCAATATTTTGCGTGCGGGTATTTTTAAGAAGGGAAATTTTATGCTGGGCATTATAGTGCTGGCTTCTGTATTCGGTAACAGGCTATCGGCACAGTATACCCAGGCTTCAGTAGCTTATAACTGGACCACCCCAACGGGAACTATAATATCGAGCAGTAGCTGCGATGATTGCACGTATGGGCCTTTTCCTATTGGCTTTACGTTTAATTATTTTGGCACTAACTACACCCAGTTTTATGTCAGCTCGAATGGCCTTTTAACTTTTGATGCGGCTAACGCCTCTTATTCCAATACCTGTTTCCCAACTTCGCTGGGAACTTCGGCTATCGGGGCATATTGGGATGACCTTTATTATGATTACAGCTGTTCGCCAACTTATTTCTATTACAACAGCACCGGTGGGGTATTGACCGTTAGCTGGGTTTCATTTACCACAGTAGCAGCGGGTGGAACTACCTGCAGCAATTATGTAAGTGCACAGGTGCAGTTATATCAAACCAGTAACGTGGTACAGGTAAACGTGCAATCGGCTTACAATAACAGCAGTAGTACTATAGGTATACAAAACAGCGCTGGCACGGTGGGTTATAATGCTGTTTGTAATGGGGGTATAACCAATGGCTCTTCATGGACCTGGACACCCTCAGCCACTTACACCTGCAGCGTGGTAACAAACGGCACTACGCTTACCCCAACCTGCACGGCCCAGTCAGTGAATCTTGGGCCGGGAGAGAGTGACCAGATGGCGGTTACCAACGGGCTGTCTTACACACTTTCATATTCAGGTCCCGGTTCGTGTGCAGATGGCAGCGCGAGCCAGTTTTGCGTTAACGGAACAACCTATTCATCGCCACAAACCTTAACAGCAACCTCCGGTTCAAACTGGGTTATTGGTCAGCCGGAAACGTCTTCGTCATGGGTTGGTGGTTCGGGATGCTCGGCAGTATTAACTTACAGACTTGCCAATAGTTCGCCTACCGTTACGGTTACGCCCAGTTCGGCTACCGGTGCATGTACAAGCCAGGCTTTATCAGCCACGGGTTCGGGCGGAAACGGAACTTTAAGTTATACCTGGAGCAATGGTAGCACCAGCGCCACACCAACGGTAACAAGTTCGGGCACCTATACGGTTACGGTTAAAGATCAGGGAAATTGTTCGGTGGCGGGTTCAACCGGTGCTATAACTATCTATTCAGCCCCAACAGCCAGTTTAAGCGGTGGAAGTTCGCCTGTTTGTTATAACGCAACCCCTGCTACATTTACAACAACGGCAGGCGGGGGCAACGGCAGTTATACTTATTTATGGTACAAGAACGGAACATCCACGGGTACAACAACAAGCACGTATTCGCCGGGGGCATTAACCTCCACGTCAACTATATATTGCGCAGTAACCAGCGGAAGTTGCGGAACCACCAACACCAGTAGCTATACGGTTACTGTTGATGGGGCCTTATCGGCAAGCCAGAGTGGTGGCACAACACCTGTTTGTTATAACACAGCGCCGGGAACATTTACGGCCACCGGAAGCGGGGGCACTGGTTCGTATACCTATTTGTGGTATTTGAATGGCGCGGCCACCAGCACTACCAGCAGCACTTATGCGCCGGGCAACCTTACTGCTACATCCAGCATTTATTGTGCTGTTACCAGCGGTAGTTGCGGAACGGCTAATACAACCGCATCAACTATTGCTGTGGATGGAAGTTTATCGGCCAGCCAGAGCGGTGGTACTACACCTGTTTGTTATAACACCGCACCGGGCACATTTACGGCAACTGGCAGCGGTGGCACTGGTTCATATACCTATTTGTGGTATAAAAATGCTGTATCGACCGGTATTACTACCAGCACTTATGCGCCGGGTAACCTTACTTCAACTTCTACTATTTACTGCGCTGTAACCAGCGGCAGTTGCGGAACGGCTAATACAACGGCAAGCACCATAACTGTTTATGGAAACCTTACCGCCAGCCAAAGTGGTGGCACTACACCCATCTGTAATAATACTTCGCCGGGCACCTTTACTGCTACCGCTTCGGGCGGCAACGGTTCTTATACTTACCAATGGTATAATGGTTCTGGTTCTGTAAGCGGTGCAACAGCCAGTACTTATACTGCGCCGGCTTTAACTGCCAACAATTCTTATTATTGTTCAGTAACCAGTGGTGGAAGTTGCGGTTCAACAGTTACGGGCACTACCAGTATATCGGTTGATGCGGCAGTGAGCGCTTCTATCAGCGGTGGAACGACCACTATCTGTAATAACACCTCGCCCGGTACATTTACTGCTACCGGTAGCGGTGGAAACGGTAGCTATACCTACCAATGGTATAACAGCTCGGGCGCAATTAGTGGTGCAACGGCCAGTACTTATACGGCCCCTGCTCTAACAGCGGGTAATGCATATCATTGCTCGGTTACCAGTGGCGGAAGCTGCGGCTCGGCTGTTACAGGTACTACCAGTATTACTGTTGATGCAGCCGTAACCGCTTCAATTTCCGGCGGAACTTCGCCGGTTTGCAACAATACCTCGCCCGGTACCTTTACTGCTACCGGCAGCGGTGGAAACGGTAGTTATACCTATCAGTGGTATAACAGCTCGGGCGCCATTAGTGGCGCAACGGCCAGTACTTATACGGCCCCTGCTTTAACAGCGGGTAATGCATATCATTGTTCGGTTACCAGTGGCGGAAGCTGCGGCTCGGCAGTTACAGGAACTACTACTATAACAGTAGATGCTGCACTTGCAGCTGCTATTTCGGGCGGATCTTCGCCAATTTGCCATAACACCTCTCCGGGAACATATACGGCTACAGCCAGCGGCGGCGCCGGCAGCTATACTTACATTTGGTATAATAACGAAGGTTTAATTACCGGAGCAACAGCCAGCACATACAACCCGGGCTTTATGAGTACTTCTGATGCATTTTACTGTTCAGTTACAGATGCATCGTGCGGCTCTGTTTCTACATCATCGTCTGGGGTAACTGTAACCGGGCATACTACTGAAAGCATATCGGGTGGTACATCGCCTATCTGTTACGGTACTTCTCCCGGAACCATGACGGCTGCCGGTGGCGAAGGATCGGGCCCTTTTACCTATCAATGGTATCTGAACGGCAGTGCTATATCTGGTGTTACTACCTCAACCTATAATCCGGGTAACATAACTGCAACCAGTAGTTACTATTGTATAATTACTGACGCTCATTGCGGTGCGGCTGCAACTAATACTGTGCCTATAACTGTGTATTCGAATATAACGGCATCGACAAGTGGCGGAAGCTCACCATTATGCTACGGTACTGCTCCGGGTACCTTTACTGCTACCGGCAGCGGCGGAACTGGTTCTTATACTTATTTGTGGTATCTGAATAATTCATCAACCGGTTTAACTACCAGTACTTATGCGCCGGGTAACTTAACAGCTACCTCTACAGTTTACTGCGCAGTTACCAGCAGCTCGGGTTGTGGAACGGCCAATACAACCCCTTACACGGTTACGGTAGATGCTAACTTTACTGCCAACCAAAGCGGTGGCACCTCGCCAATCTGCTATAATACAGCACCGGGCACCTTTACTGCTACAGGTAGTGGCGGAACAGGTTCTTACACCTACTTATGGTATAAGAATGCCACTTCAACAGGTATTACTACCAGCACTTATGCACCGGGTAGCCTTACTTCAACTTCAACCATATATTGCGCTGTTACCAGCGGTAGCTGCGGAACCTTAAATACTACAGCCTCTACTATTACCGTTTATGGAAATCTTTCGGCCAGCCAGAGTGGTGGCACTTCGCCGATCTGTTACAACGTTGACCCGGGTGTACTGACTGCTTCGGGTAGCGGCGGCACCGGTTCGTATACTTATTCGTGGTATCTGAATGGCTCAGCTACAGGTATAACAACCAGTACTTATGACCCTGGTGTTTTGAGTGCAACTTCAACTATTTACTGTGCAGTTACCAGCGGCAGCTGCGGAACAATAAATGCTACCAGCACAACGATAACTGTTTACGGCAACTTAACTGCCAGCCAAACCGGTGGCACCTCACCCATATGTTACAATAATGCCCCAGGCACATTTACAGCAACGGGCAGCGGTGGTACGGGTTCATATACCTATTTGTGGTATAAAAATGCTGTATCGACCGGTATTACTACCAGCACCTATGCACCGGGCAACCTTACCGCAACTTCAACTATATATTGTGCCGTTGCTAGTGGTACTTGCGGAACGGCAAATACCGGTAACAGCACTATTACTGTTTACGGAAACTTAGCTGCGTCTATTTCGGGCGGCACAACGCCGGCTTGTTACAACAGCGACCCTGGTGTATTTACAGCAACAGGCAGTGGCGGAACGGGCAGTTACACCTATCAATGGTATAACAGCTCAGGCTCAATCAGCGGATCTACCTCCAGCACATACGATCCGGGAACATTAACCGCATCTAACACATATTCATGTTCAGTTACCAGCGGCAGTTGCGGAACAGTTAGTACAGGTACTTCAGCTGTTACAGTTGAGCCGGCTGTTAGCAGTTACGGAACACTGGCCGCTTCGGGTGGCTTAACACAAACTGTCTGCTCTAACGTGGCGCCTAACAACGGTAATCCATTTACAGTTAGCGGTGCAGCCGGTAATTCGGGTACGTTTACTTATCAATGGTATTACCAAAACGGACTCGTAGCTGCACCAAGTGGCAGCAGCACTTCGGGTTGGACGGCTTGCAGCGGTGTGGGAACAGGATACAATACTGCAAGCTTTACACCGGGCGGTACCCCTGCCAACATTACTTATGCCTGCTTTGTAACACCGGCGGCTCCGGTTTGCGGCACAGGCCAGTGGGCAACTAACGATGCCCAGGTAACAGTTTTAAGCAGCGGGCCAACTGAATCATCGAGCGGTGGTGCAAATGTATGTATAGGTGGAGGTGTAACGCTTTCATCGGCATTAAGTGTAGTCATTCCTGCTACTTACCAATGGTATAGTTCAACCAATATCGGTTTTACATCACCTACCACTATAACCGGTGCCACAACAACAACATATGCACCACCTACTTCAGCATCGGGCACACTTTATTATGAGATCATAGCTACTTTTTCAGGGTCAGGTTGTAGCCCGGCTACTTCCCCTGCACAGGCAGTGGTGGTTTATACGGCACCAACAGCTTCTATCAGTGGTGGAAATTCTCCGGTTTGTTACAATACTTCGCCGGGTGTGTTCACTGTAACACCAACAGGCGGTTCGGGCAGTTTTACCTATCAATGGTATAACAGCGGTGGTTCGGTAAGCGGCGCAACCAACTCTACCTACAATCCAGGCAATTTAACTGCATCTAATTCATATTATGCCTCTATAACTGATGTTGCAGGTTGCGGCACCGCCGGTACTTCAACTACCAGTATTACCGTTGATGCGAATCTTTCGGCTGCCATCAGCGGTGGAACAACACCTATCTGCTATAATCAATCGCCGGGCACCTATACGGCAACTGCCAGTGGCGGAACCGGCACGTATACCTATCAATGGTATAACGGCGGAGGTTCTATCAGCGGAGCCACAGCAAGCACATATACTGCGCCTAACCTTACTGCATCTAACTCGTACTACTGTGCAATAACCAGCGGTACTTGCGGCACAGTAAACACGGCTATTAAAAATGTAACGGTGCATGCCAACTTAACTGCTACGGCAACCGGCGGCACAACGCCGATATGCTACAACACCGCCCCCGGAACAATCAGCGTTGTTGCCAGCGGAGGAACAGGCACTTATACTTATCAATGGTATAATGCCTCGGGTGCAATAACCGGGGCTACGGCCAGCACTTATGCACCGGGTGCCCTTACCGCAAGCAACGGTTACTATTGTTCGGTAACCAGTGGTACCTGTGGTACGGTTAGCTCAAATACGCGTTCTATAACGGTTGATGCCAACCTTACAGCCAGCATCAGTGGCGGCACAACAACTATATGTTACAATACCGACCCCGGAACCATGACGGCCACCGGAACCGGTGGAACCGGCACTTATACTTACCAGTGGTATAACGGCTCAGGTTCAATAAGCGGAGCTACAGCAAGCACTTACGACCCGGGTACACTTACCGCCAGCAATTCTTATACCTGCTCGGTAACCAGTGGCACTTGTGGAACTGTAAGTTCGAATACTATCAGCATAACGGTTGATGCGGATCTTACCGCATCAATCAGCGGCGGCACAACGCCTGTTTGTTACAATACAGATCCGGGCACATTTACCGCATCGGGTAGTGGTGGTACCGGAACTTATACTTACCAATGGTATAATGGTGGTGGTGCAATAAGCGGGGCAACAGCCAGCACATACGATCCGGGAAGTTTAACGGTATCTAATTCATATCATTGCTCAGTAACCAGTGGTGGTTGCGGCACTGTTAGTACTTCAACTACAGGCATAACTGTAAACGCCAACTTAACAGCCAGTATAAGCGGCGGTACTTCGCCATTATGCTATAATACGGCACCGGGCACCTTTACCGCAACGGCAAGTGGTGGCACAGGCAGCTATACTTACCAGTGGTATAACAGTTCGGGTTTGGTAGGCGGAGCCACGGCCAGTACTTATGCCCCGGGCAACATTACCACCGGCAATACTTACAGCTGCTCGGTAACCAGTGGCAGTTGCGGAACTGCGGGCTCCAATGCAATCAGCATTACGGTTGATGCCAACTTAACAGCAAGTATAAGCGGAGGTACTTCTCCAATCTGTTATAACACTGCACCGGGAACATTTACTGCTACAGCAACCGGCGGCACCGGCAGCTATACATACCAATGGTATAACGGTGCAGGTGCAGTAAGTGGTGCTACCAATAATACTTATGCGCCCGGAAATATTACAACGGGCGATACATATACCTGTTCAATAACCAGCGGTAGTTGCGGAACAGCAACATCTAATACTATCAGCATTACTGTAGATGGAAATTTAACTGCGGTTATAAGCGGCGGTACTTCGCCACTATGCTATAACACAGCGCCTGGAACATTTACGGTAACAGCAGGCGGCGGAACAGGTTCTTATACCTATCAATGGTATAATGCCGGTGGCCTGGTAAGCGGAGCCACTGCCAGCACTTATGCTCCGGGTAATTTAACTTCGTCAAATTCATATCATTGTTCTGTAACCAGCGGAGGTTGCGGATCGGTGAGCACATCAACAACGGGTATTACAGTAAATGCTACACTAACGGCCAGTATAAGTGGTGGCACATCGCCCATATGCTACAACAGCGCGCCGGGCACCTTTACTGCAACCGGCAGTGGTGGAACGGGCAGCTATACTTACCAATGGTATAACGGCGCCGGTTTAATAAGTGGGGCTACTGCCAGCACTTATGCGCCGGGCGCATTAACTGCCAGCAATACTTATACCTGCTCGGTAACCAGTGGCAGTTGCGGAACTGCGGGCTCAAATACAATCAGCATTACTACTGATGCAAACTTAACGGCAGCTATAAGCGGTGGAACATCACCTGTGTGTTATAACAGCGCACCGGGTATGTTTACTGCCACCGGCAGCGGCGGCACCGGTAGCTATACCTATCAATGGTATAATGCATCGGGTTCAATAAGCGGCGCTACAGGCAGCACTTATGCACCGGGCAATTTGACAGCCAACAATGCTTACCATTGCTCTGTTACCAGCGGTAGTTGCGGAAGCG
>Ga0316217_10003088_pt1 | contig 19382 bp, 21 predicted proteins | sample 1anoAmetaG_FD_203633 | JGI IMG/M metagenome (GOLD analysis project Ga0316217, IMG submission 203633) | Freshwater microbial communities from Trout Bog Lake, Wisconsin, USA - 1anoA | ecosystem: Environmental > Aquatic > Freshwater > Lake > Hypolimnion/Profundal zone | place: USA: Wisconsin...
TTGTCGCCGCCGATGCAGTAGGTCTCGCCGGGCTCGCCCTGGGTCAGGGCGGCCTCGACGGCCGCGCAGTGGTCCTCCACGTAGAGCCAGTCGCGCACCTGCTGGCCGTCGCCATAGACCGGCACGGGCTGGTCGGCGGCCATGCGGGTGATGGCCAGGGGGATCAGCTTCTCCCGGTGCTGCCTCGGGCCGTAGTTGTTCGAACAGTTGGTGGTGATCACCGGCAGGCCGTAGGTGTGGAAGTAGGCCCGCACCAGGAGGTCGCTGCCGGCCTTGGTGGCGCTGTAGGGGCTGTTGGGCGCGTACGGGCTGGTCTCCGAGAACTTCCCGGTGGCGCCCAGGGCGCCGTAGACCTCGTCGGTGGACACGTGCAGGAACCGGGCGTCCGGATCCCGCCCCCAGACCGTGCGGGCCGCCTCCAGCAGGGCGAAGGTGCCCACCAGGTTGGTCTGAACGAACGCGGCCGGTCCGGTGATGCTGTTGTCCACATGGCTCTCGGCGGCAAAGTGGACCAGGGTGCGCACGTTGCGTTCCGCCAGCAGGCCTTCGACCAGTTCCCGGTCCTGGATATCGGCCTGGACCAGCCGGACCCGCTCCAGGCCCTCCAGCTGCCGGGGATCGGCGGCGTAGGTGAGCTTGTCCAGCACCAGGATGGTGTCCTGGGGATGCCCCTCGTGCCAGCGGTGGACGAAGTTGGCGCCGATGAAACCGGCCCCGCCGGTGACCAGGATGGTCTGGCTCATGGGGTCTCCTTGTCCGCGGCCACGACTTCGGCGAGCGCCGTCTGCCAGGTGGGCATCAGGTCCGCGCCCAGCTCCCTGCGGCGCGTGCCGGACAACACCGAATAGGCTGGTCGCCGGGCCGGGGTGGGGTAGGCCGAAGTGGTGCAGGGGCTCAAATCGACCAGCAGCCCTTTGAGCCGGAAAATCTCCGTGGCGAAGCCGTGCCAGGAGGTTTCGCCCTGGCAGGTCATGTGCACCAGCCCCTGCCAGTCCTGCTCCAGGGCCGCCCGGAGCTGGCGGGCCAGGGCCCGGCAGCTGGTGGGCGCGCCGAACTGGTCGGCCACCACCTTCAGGGGTGCGCCCTTGGCGGCCAGTGCCAGCATGGTCCGGTAGAAGTTCCTGCCCCAGGCGTCATAGAGCCAGGCCGTGCGGGCGATGAGGTGTCGCGGGGTGGTGGCGGCGGCGACCTCGCCAAGGAGCTTTGTGCGGCCGTAGGCGGACAGCGGCCCGGTTGGGTCGGTCTCCCGGTAGGGGCGGCCGCCCTGGCCATCAAAGACGTAGTCGGTGGAAATATGGACCAATCTGGCGCCCAGCTCGGTGCATGTTTCAGCCAGCCAGCCCACCGCAATGCCATTGATGAGTGTGGCCTGGGGCTCTTCGATTTCGCAACGGTCGACCTGGGTGTAGCCGGCCAGGTTCAGCACCGCTTCCGGCCGGACGCCGGTCAGCACCTTTTGGACCGCGGCCCGGTCGGCAATATTCAGCTCGCCTTCATCGGGGACGATCAGTTCGTGTCCCTGCCAGGTTTCGAGGACGGCCCGGGCAAGCTGCCCGGCCCCGCCGGTGACCAGAATCCTCATCGGCCGATCGTCCGGCGGGCCAACTCGTCTTGCACGAATGGATTGGCTGGGTTGTCCTCGTGGCGGATCTCATCAATGGGGAAAGCCTTACCTTCGCCCATGAAGAGCTGGTTGGGGCAATTGATGACAAGTCCCGGCTCATGGCTGATGCAGCGATAGCAGTGGACCACGCCCTTGGGCACCAGGATCGAGCCTGGGTTGTTGCCACCCATGAAAACTTCCATGCGGTTCTGGAAGGTAGGGCTTGCAGGCCGGTTGTCCCAGAGCGTCACCTTGAAATCACCCGGGCCCACCCAGGTGAACAGATCGGCCTGGTCAGCGTGCTCGTGCGGGCCGCGCAGCACCCCGGGGAGGGAGACGCTGGCGTAGGCCATGGCTGGGTGGAATTCCGCCGGCAGCTCGTCATGGCGGAACATTTCGGCCAGCCAGCCGCGTTCATCCAGGAATTTGCGGAACGGGCTCACTACCACGCCATCGATCGGGCCTTTGTTGAAGGGCATTATCTATCCTCTCGGGGAATGTTGGGGAAGGGCATCGGCTCCAGGGATGCCAGTTCGCCGGCCCGGGCCAAGCTCGGGAAGGTGCCGGCGTCGGACCACCAGCCTTCCAGGGTCCCGAAGGACATTTCCCCGCGGCCGATGTAGGCATTGTTGACGTCGGTGATCTCCATCTCACCCCGGCCCGAAGGCTTCACGGTGCGAATGATGTCGAACACGCCGGGGTCATAGAAGTAGATCCCCGTCACTGCAAGATTGCTATGCGGTTCCTTGGGTTTCTCCACGATGTTGACCACCTTTTCACCGGCCACCTCGGCCACTCCGAACCGTTGCGGGTCGGCCACCGGCTTGAGCAGGATGCGCGCGCCCTTGCCCTGGGCGGCGAATACCGCTGCCTGTGCATCCAGCCCGTCCTGGAAGATGTTGTCGCCCAGGATCACGCAGATTCCTTCGTTTCCGGCGAAGTTCTCCCCCAAGGCCAGCGCCTGGGCGATGCCGCCGGCCTCGTCCTGGACCTTGTAGGTGAACCGGCAGCCGAATTCCCGACCGCTGCCCAAGCAGCCGACCACATCGCCCATGTGCTCGGTCCCGGTGACGATCAGGATTTCCTCCATGCCCGCCTGTAGCAACTTCCAGGCCGGATGCCAGATCATCGGAGCCCTGCCCACTGGCAGAAGGTGCTTGTTGGTCACCTTGGTCAGCGGGAACAGCCGCGATCCTTTGCCACCGGCGAGGATGATGCCTTTCAATGTCATTGATGCTCCGGTAAGTTTATGGCTCATTCTAGGCCGTATCGCTTGAATCGCCATGGCTTCAGCAATTTGTGCGGGAAACGTGGGAACCGGGGACCAACGTTGAAAAAATTCCTGAGATCAAGCTTGCGCGGATCCCAGGTTTACCATACTTTCCTCGCAGAACCACGGAGGACAGCATGATAATCCGGGCGGAATGGCCAGGCTACGTCGTCGGGGTGCTGGTCACCGCGGGGCAGGAGGTGGAGGAGGATGAGTCCCTGATGCTCCTCGAAGGGACGGACACCGGCCATACGCCCTTCTACGTCAGCGCCCCCGAATCCGGAAAGATCAAGCGGATCCTCCTGGAAGAAGGCGATTTCGCCGAAGAGGACGACGAACTGGTGGAATTGGCCGATATGGAATAGGCTCCGGATCTGGGATCCTGGACAGGAAGCGGGCCCCCCCCGGCCTCAACGGTCGACCCGTTTCCGTGTCCCTTCCCCAGAGCCTTTCCGAGCCGCCCATGTCCGATCCGCACGTCCATTCCAAAGAGCCCGGCCTCAGCGTCGTCGCCAGGCTGGCCTGGAGCTCGGCCATCTTCGGGGCCAGCGCCGTGATCCAGGGCCTGGGCGGCGTGTTCACCGGCTCCCTGGGGCTGATCTCGGACGCCCTTGAGAACTTCAACGACCTGATCGCCAACCTGCTCTCCCTCACCAGCCTGACCGTGGCCAACCGGCGCGAGCCCTGCGAGCGCTTCACCTATGGCTGGCACCGGCTGGAGGTGTTCAACACCCTGCTCGGCGGCGGCATGCTGCTGGTGCTGGCGACGGGCATCATCTGGGAGGCCTTCAAGCGCCTGCGCACCCCGCCGGCGATCCACGTGGGCTGGGTGCTGGTGTTCGCCCTGGCCGGCCTGGGCCTGAACCTCCTGGCCACCGTGGCCCTGCGCCCCCGCGACAAGAGCGAGCTCGACCGCGACGCCAACCTCAAGGCCGCCTACCTCCACGCCTTCTCCGATTCCCTGGCCAGCCTGGGGCTGTTCGCCGGGGCCCTGATCATCCGGGTCACCGGCTGGCGCTGGGTGGACCCGCTGGTGGCCCTGGCCATCGTCACCGTGATCCTGCGCGCCAGCTACCACCTGCTCGCCGACGCCACCGCCATCCTCATGCACCGCGCCGCCTTCGACCACACCGAGGCGCGCCGGCTGATCATGACCCTGCCCGGCGTCTCCGGCGTCGCCGATCTGCGCAGCTGGCGGATGTGCAGCCACCTGGTGGTCTGCACCGCCCACATCCAGGTCGACGTGGAGCGCCTGGCCGACACCGCTCCGCTCCTGGCCCAGCTCGAGCACCTCCTGGCCGACGCCTTCCAGGTCCGGCACATGACCGTCATGTTCGAGACCGCGGCCATGGCCGGCGACCACCACCACCGGTTCGTGCACAAGCACGAGGTGGACGAGCACGCCCACCACGGCCACGATCATGGCCACGACCACGACCACGATCACGGCCACAACCACGACTGACACGACCACCCGAGGATCCCCTTGCCAGGGCCAGCCCCCCACCCGCCCGCCGACCCGCCGCCATCCCGGGCGGCCCTGGAGGCGCGCCTTGAGAGTGGCCAGTCGGTGGAAGTCCCCACCCTCGGCCAGAGCATGCACCCGTTCCTGCAGGACGGCGACCGCGTGCGCATCGTCGCCGTCGCCCCCGCAAGCCTGCGCCTGGGCGACGTGATCGCCTTCTGGCGCGGTGGCGGACTGGTGGTGCACCGGTTCGCGGGCTGGGCCGGACCGGGCCTGCTGCGCGAAAAGGGCGACAACTTCCGGAGCTGGCAGGCGGTCCCGGCGGGAGAGCTGCTGGGGCGGGTGGACCGGGTCCGGCGGGGCGCCGGGGAGCGGGAACTGCACCGGCCCGGGCTGGCCATCCGCAATCGGCTCCTGGGACTGCGGGCGTGGGCCTGGTGCCTGTGCTTCCCGCCGTTGCGACGGGCCTGGCATTGGCTGAGGAGGCAGACTTGACGGACCCCATGCCCCTGAGGGGTGCGGACTCGACGAGGACGCAGGCGGCAAAGCCGTCCTACCTGACGGAAATCGCCTTCCGGATGTCTCCGGCCGAGAGGGGATGATCAAGCTTGAACATGCCGGCGACATCGGAAAGGCCCAGCCGCATGGGTCTGAGCAGGATGTTGCCGTCGGGGTCCACCTCCCAGGTGAACCGCGATCCGGCACGGAGGTTTGCCCTTTTCCTGATGTCCGCGGGAATGGTCAGCCGCCCCTGGGCCGTGAGTCTGGATTCCTGCCGCATGAAGACCACCCTTCTCCTTCAATGTTGATGCGCCCTTTGGAACAGGCAAGGCCTTGATTCCGTCGGGGCCTCCACCTCCCCTCAACCAAGGCCCTGAGGTTCAGAAACGCGCGTTCACCACCAGACCCTGGAATCCGGGCGCCACCAGGGGCGAAACGGTGATTTGCGCCTTGCCGCTGCGAAGCCGGCGGTTCTGGTCCAGCTTCGCGACGGAGCGGCCGATCACGGTGCCGACCAGGCCGCCGGCAACCACATCCGAGCCGAAATGATCCCTCGTCTCGATGCGGGCAAGGGCCACGAGGCCGGCGGCGCCGTAGGCGCAGTAGCCGATCCAGGGATTCTCGGTCCGAAGGGAGAGTACGGAAGCCATCGCGAAGGCCTGGGCCGCGTGCCCCGAGGGGAATGAATCGTTGGCCGTGAACGGCTTGAAAGCATCGTTCCCGAGCCCGTCCGCGGGCCGGACCCGGCCGAAGCCGTACTTCAGCGGAAGGATCGCGACCTGCGCCAGGACCGTGGCGATGCCCATGTCCACCACGACCGACCGGGGCTCGGGTTTGCCGATGAGGGTGAAGCCGCCGTAGGCGGCGCCCATGAGGATGAGCCCGCCGGTGCCGCCGACCTGGGCCACGTCCCGGGCCAGGCGGTCCCGGGATTCGGTGCGGTTCCGGAGGGCGGCCTGGTCGAAGGGCTTGTCCAGGACCAGGGCCACCCCCAGGACGGCGGCGGCCCCGAGTCCCGCCTCCTTCCATTCGGAAGCGGTCCAATCGCCGGGAGCGGCGGCCAGGGTCCTGGCATCGTCCCAGAGCAGTCCAGGCAGTTCCAGGAAGCGATCCCGGCGGTAGTCGGGGGACTGGGCCCAGGCCGCCGTCCCCGCCAGGGACAGGGCCAGGGCCTGGATCAGGACCGGCCCGCCCCGGGCCGCGCGACGCCAAGCTGATGAAAAAGGCCCCATCCGGTCTCCAGAATGAAATCTGATTATCCACAGGGTCCCCCATTCCAGGTTGCCGGAAGGTGGATCCCCCGCAGGTCCGCGCGGTTGACAAGGGCTTGGAGGGAGGGGTTAACTGAAGCCATGTCGTTGCCTGCCGCCACTTTTCCGGGGATCCGGAGATTCTCGTGAGCCGTCCCCTTTCACCGGTGGACCGGATTCTGCTCCTGGGCGCGCGGGTGGATCTCCAGCCGGCCGAAGCCACCGAGATGGCCGCCCTGGTCGCCGCGGGCCTCGACTGGGACAGCCTTCTTGAGGATGGCCGGATCTTCGGGCTCCTGCCGCTTCTGCACCGGCACTTGTCCGGCCTGGCCATGCCCGGGCCCGTCCGCAAGAAGCTGGCCCTCGCCTATCAGCTGCAGAGCTTGAAGTCCATGCGGCTGTTCGGGGTCCTCGGGCGCATCGAGGCGGCGCTGGCCCAAGCCGGGTTGCCTGCCAAGCTTCTCAAGGGCGCCCAGTTGGCGCCCTGGCTATACCAGGACATCGGCCTGCGCCCCATGGGTGACCTGGACCTGCTGATCCGCCCCGGGGACCGCGCCGCGGTGACCGAAGCGCTGGCGGGCCTCGGCTTCAAGGCCCAGGCGGAGGACGCTGCGGTCTACAACAACCCCGTGGATGCCGAGCTCATGCAGCGCCTCCACCACCCTCCGCCGCTGTTCCTGGAGCCGATCTGCCGGGTGGAGCTGCACCTCAACCTCCTGCTCGAGGACTACCCCGGACCGGACCCGATCCTGGAGGAGATCTGGGCCTTCCCCGGTCCCCACCTGCCCCTGGAGATCCACTTCCTGTTCCTGGCCTGCCACCTCGATCGCCATGTGCGCGAGGACGGCACGGGCTATCTCTACTGGTTCTGCGACTTGCACGAATTCCTGGGCAGGACCGGGGGGGAACTGGATTGGACCCGGGTGACGGCCCTGGCCAAGGACCTGGGCAAGGCCCCGGCCCTGGCGCGGGCCCTTGGCTGGCTCCGGGAGGGCTGGAACACGGCGCTACCGCCTGGCGTGGCAGCCGGCGGCGGCCCTCCCCTGGCGGCGATCCTGAGGGCCGGCCGACGCAGTGCTTCAGGTTCGTCCACCCGTCTGCGTCTCTGGCAGAAGCTGGGCCTGGTCCGCCATGCTATTGGCTGGCGGGCCCGCACCCGCTACCTGGTCGGCTTAGTACTGCCTTCCCCGGCCAAGGTGCGGGCGATGCATGATCCAAAAAGCCCCTTGGCCTGGGCCTTTTGGTACGGTGCCCACCCATTCTGGCAGTGCGGCCGTGTCCTTAGAAGTCTGGCCGCCGATGCCAGGCGCCGCCTTGTCCCTTGAATGCCGGGCCCTGGCCCGGTCCTTCGGCACGCGCCGCCCCCTGGACGGGGTCGACCTGGCCGCCCGGCCCGGCACCGTCACCGCCCTGCTGGGCTCCAACGGCGCCGGCAAGACCACCCTCATGAAGATCCTCGCCACGCTCCTGATCCCCAGCGCCGGCAGCGCCTCGGTCGCCGGCTGCGACGTGCTCCGCGATCCCGCCGGTGTCCGCCGGGCCCTGGGCTACGTCTCCTCCGAGGAACGCAGCTTCCACTGGCGCCTGACGGCCCGGCAGAACCTGGAATTCTTCGGGGCCCTCCAGGGCTTGTCCCGGCGCGAAGCCGACCGCCGCGCCGACCCCCTGCTCAGCGAACTGGATCTCCTGGACCGGGCCGGCACCCGGTTCGGAGAACTGTCCACCGGCATGAAACAGGCCCTGGGCATCGTCCGCGGCCTGCTTCACGCGCCCCAGGTGGTGCTCCTGGACGAGCCCACCCGCAGCCTCAGCCCCGACCTGGGCCGCAAAGTGGCTGAGCTCCTGCGCCGCCTGGCCGAGCAGGACGGCCGCACCATCCTGTTCGCCACCCACAACCTGTTCGAGGCCGAGCAGGTCGCCCATGTCGTGGCGGTCCTGCACCAGGGCCGGATCCGCGCCTGCGGTGCCCCCGCCGAGCTGGCCCGGGACCTGGGCTTGCCGGGGCCGCCCCGGCTGGACGCGATCTTCCACGCCCTCACCGGGGCCGAGGCCCGGCCATGATCGGGGTGCTCTGGGCCTTCCTGATGCGCGACCTGCGCCACGAGATGAGCTACAAGCTCTCCTTCGCCATGCAGGTGGTCGGCATCCTGCCGCTGCTGCTGCTGTTCCTGCTGCTCTCCCGGTTCTTCGGCAACGCCGTCGCCGGCCAGCTCCAGGCCTACGGCGGCCGCTACTTCCCGTTCGTCCTCATCGGCTTGGCCGTGCAGTCCTACCTGAGCCAGGGCCTGGGCACCTTCTCCAACCGCCTGCGCGAAGCCCAGGTCTCCGGCACCCTCGAAGCCGAACTGGCCACCCCCGCCCCGCTCGCCCTGCACCTGGCCGGCCTGGCCCTGTACCCCTTCGCCGTCAGCACCTTCCAGGTGTTCCTGGTGCTCGGCATGGGCAGCCTCCTGGGTGGTGCCCGGTTCCATTGGCACCGCCTGCCCCTGGTGTTCCTGGTCCTGCTGGTCTCGGCCGGCGCCTTCACCTGCCTGGGCATCCTCTCCGCCAGCTACATCGTCGCCTTCAAGCGCGGCGACCCGGTCGGCTTCCTGGTCCGCACCGCCTCCTGGATGCTGGGCGGCGTCTACTTTCCCATCGCGGTCCTGCCCCCCTGGCTCCAGCACCTCGCCGGCCTGGTCCCGATGACGCCCTGCCTGGAGGCCCTGCGCCGGCTCTTGCTGGGCGACCAGGGCCTGGCCGGAATCCTCCAGCCGCTGGCCTTGCTGGCGCCGTGGGTGGTGCTGGGGCTGCCGCTGGGCTACCTGCTGTTCCGGACGGCGGTCGCATGGGCCAAGCGGAACGGCAGCCTGGGGCAGTATTGATCAGGCCTTCGAAGCAGGCTTCGGCCGTACCTTTGGCTTGGCCGCCACCCGTTTCCTGGCCGGACCACCCTTGGCGGCCACCTGGCAGGCTGCCGCCCGCACGAATTCCGAAATTGTGAATCCGTTCCGTTTGGCGGCGGCGAGTATCGTTTCGGCCTGCTCCAGCGGAAACCGTACCGTCACGGAGCGGCTGGGTTCGACCACTTTCTCCGCCTTGGGTGGACGACCCCGGCGGACCTTCACGGGGAAATGCCGAGCCACTTCCTCAGCCCAACGGATCGTCTCCTCCTGGTCCCGTACGATCTCCTCCAGGGGCCTCGTGCTGAGTTTCCCCCGTTCAAGTGCAAGCTGAAGGGCGTTCTTTCGGGGAGGCATGGTCCTTGTCCTTCCGTAACGGTAGATGCTTGATGGTGGCGGCTTGGCTTTGACGGAAACGGATTGTTTGTGGCCCAGGACTTGAGGCGATCGACACCTAGCGTCTCTTGCGGAAATCCCTGTCCTTTATCCGCCAGCAGGAGACGGGCAGGACCTCCTGGGCGCCTGAGATTTCGAATATCACTCGATAAGGTCGTCCCTTGCCTGGGGGAAAATAACCCTCAAACACGTGCCGGTTGGCGTAGGTCTTGTCGGAATAAACCCTGGATGGACTTCCATGTTCAAGTATCTGTTCGATGAGGGCAGGGCAGATCTCCGGCGCCTCCGGGTGGTGGTCCGTGCAATGTTGTTGGTAATGGGGGAGCCATCGGATCTCCACTGCCCCTCCATGAAAATAATTGTAAGACGATTTTCTCCGCGCGCCACCGCGCGAGTCAAAATTTGGGCAAATTCCCACTTTCAGGAAAAATATTTAACAAATATGTAATTGGTTCCCGGGAAGATTCGGGATCAATCCTGGAGATCCGCCAGTTTCTGCTCAGCCAGACCCTGCAGGCACGCTCGCACGTCCTCCAGCACGGTATCCGCCCCCTCCACGTGGAACCGCGCCCGCAGCTCTCCGGCGATGGCCTCGGCATCCAGCCCCTGCCGGTGCAGCGCCTCCACCAGCTGGGCGGTGGGGTTCAGGATGTGGACCGCGTCCCGTTCCGGGTCGTAGATCATTTCGTTGGGGCCGACGGGCTTGCGGATCATCTGGGTCACGGGGGCGCCTTTGCTTCGCTGCCATTCTACCCGCCTTCCTGGAGGAACCCCAGGCCGGTCGCGCCTCCCGGGAAATTCGCCAGGTTCGGGAAGATCCCGAGCAGCTGCGGGGAACTCAACCCCATCCAGGCGCCGAACGTGGCGGCGTACTGATCCATGGGCAGGGTGGGGATCCAGGCGCCGGTGTTGGGCAGGGCCCCCGGGTTGACGAAGCCATTGCCGTCGACCCCCACGGTCGGGTAGGTGCCATAGAGGTCGCCTCCCTTCACGGCCCCGCCCAGGACAAGGTGGTGCCCTCCCCAGCCATGGTCAGTGCCCGAGCCGTTGGAGACGAAACAGCGGCCGAATTCCGAGATTGTGGCCGCGGTAACCTGGCTGCTGTTGGCGCCAAGGGCCTGCATGAAGTAGTCCAGCGCCCCGTCCAGTTCCGCCATGAGTAGATGCCAGCCATCATTTTCACCCAGGTGTGTGTCGTATGGGCCATGCTGCACGAAAAATATCTGCCGGCGCAGGCCCAGAGCCTTGCCGGCCGCGACCAGAGCCGCCACCATCTGCAGTTGCAAGGCTAGAGGATTGGCCAAGGCGGTGCCGGCCATGGGATCGGTGACCGGCGGCGGCGCCGGGATCGGGGCTACCCCGGCCAGCGCCTTGTTGAGGGTGTCCTGGCTCGTCATGGACATGGCCACCACTGCACCGTAACCAGTCTGGAAGGGCGAGGCATTGGTTGGCTTCGTGATCACACGTGTAAGGGCCGCCGGGCCCAGGGTGCTCCCGAACAAGGCCGAGGCTGTCGCGGAGCGGATCGGCACCGCCCCCTGGGGGGCGACCTGGTAGCCGGACAGGGTCCTTCCGGTTAGAAGTTGTGTATTCCCGGAGAGGGAGATGGGTGTGAAGGTTCCCAGGGAACCTCCAGCAGCCAAAAGATCTGACATGAGTCCGCCCCAGCCTAAATTCGATCCGGCCGTCCCCCCAGCTTGCCAGGCAATCTGCTGGTCGCTGTGAGAGAAAAGGTTTTGGGGAACGGGCATTGAGCCGGCCAGATAGGAGGCCTTGTCGATGGGCTGCACCAGGGTGCCGACGTTGGCGACGATGGCCAGCTGCCCCTGGGCGAAGCGCTGGTGCAGCAGAGGTAGGAGGGGATGCAAGGCGAAGCTGCGAGCCCCGGTGCCTTGGGTGCCGTCAGGCCAGCCTTGGGCGGTCCGTGGAGTGACCGGCAGCACCCCGCCGAGGGCCGCAGCCCCAAGGCTGCCCAGGGCCCCGGGGATGGCCGGGGTGCCCGGTGCCGCAAGGGCGATCGGTGAGGGGGGCACGCTCCGGGCGGCCTGGTAGCGGCCCCACGAGTCCGGATCGGTGGCCAGCACCATGTTGGCGGCATCGTTTCCGCCGCCGAGGAAGATGCAGACGAGGGCCTTGTAGTCGCCGGCCGGGGCGGCCGCGTCCAGGGTCGGCAGGCGCAGGCCCATCGGGGCCAGCGCCCCGCCCAGGCCTAGCAGCGCCGATTGCCGCACGAAGATCCGCCTGGACCGGTCCATCGTTTCTCCCGTCAACGTTGATGAAGGAATTCGGGGCTGGCCAGGGTAAGGAATACTGCCAGTTTCACACGGTTCAGTTGGGCCTGCGCTGCGGCGGCGGGCGGGTCGGGGACGGCCACGCTGGCCACCGCCGCCACGATCTGCTGGCGTAGTTCATCCGTCATGGTGCCGTTAACCAGGAGCAGATTTAGATGCGCCGCCAGCGCATCCGGGTCTCCGGCAAGGGGCGTCTCGGCCGCATAAACGGAACGGATGTCGGGCCCATCCGTGGCCGGACTCGAAAGCGTACCGCCACCGCAGCCCTGGTCCACTACGTCCTCCATGAAGTTCAGGTAGCCCGCCACCGAGACCGCGTCCACCACTTGAAATTCCGGCGCCACCAGACCCGGGCCCGCGAAAGCAGCCAGTGGAGGTGCATAGTCCGGGGGCCAAAAATTGAATACGCTAGGGGCGTTCAGGGGCGACTGGCCCAACCCATAGAACTCGGCGTCGGTGTTGCCCAGAAGGTAGTCGCCCGATTGCGAAGTTGCCGAAAAAGCTCTCATCCACTGGGTCAGGCGCAGCACCGGTTCGCGCAGCTTGCCAAAGCCGGGTGCCTTCGCCAGGGTCAGGTTCCTGGCTTCCGGGTCCAGCAGCACGGCCCGCACAACGGCCTGCAGGTCCCCGCGCACCCCCTTGCCGTTGTCGGCGAAAGCGGCGGCCACCCGCCCCACATAGCCTGGGCTGGGGTTGCTGGTGACCAGGGCCTGGATCAGGCGTCTGCCCAAGAATGGACCCACATTCGGGTGGTTGAAGAGGGTGTCCAGGGCGGCTTTCAGGTCCCCCGCCGGGTCTGCCGGGCCCTCGGTCAGGTTGGTACCGAGGAAACTCTTGTTGGAAGTCGAATGGTAATCCGGATACAAGGTCATGGGGTTGACTTCGCTGTCGGAGCCTACCCCGGACCAGAACGTGATGTCGGTGGGGTACGGCGCGTACCAGCCGAACCCCGTGAATACCTTGGCCAGCCCCGCCACGTCCGCATGGCTGTAAGTCGGGATGGGCTGGCCATGGATATCCAATTGGGCCGTGCCGTCGGGATTGAGGAGGTCCAGCCCGATGGACATGAGCTGCATCACCTCCCGGGCATAATTCTCATCTGGGATCCGGGTCGAGCCGGGCTGGTCGGGCAGATTAAAAATGGTCGACAGGTAGAATCCCATGCCTGGCTGCAGGGACACATCCTCCAACAGGGTCCGGAAATTCCCAAAGGCGTCCGTCTCCAGCATGTCGTAGTAAGCACCAGCTAGTCTGGGGCGTGTGATGAATATATCATTTCTCATGCTAATAACTAATATCTGCGACAAGGCAAAGGTCACTCGTTGGCGCAGCTGGTCCGGCGCAGTCGCCGCGTTCCGGTAGAAGAACTCATAGAATTGGTTCGTCCCAAGGCTGAAGCCGCGCGGATCGGCCTGCAGCTGCGCGCTCCGGGCATCCATGTAGGCGACCGCCGAGGCGCTCACCGGCTGGGCGAACTGGGCGTCCAGCCAGGCCGGATACCCCGACGCGGCCACGGACTGGACGTCGCCTTCGGTGACGCCGAAGGTGGCTTGCGTGAGAAATCTCCGGATATCGGTCTGGGGGTCGGCGGGAAGGACTCCAACCCCCTTGGGCGCCCTGGATCCACCCCCACAGGCGATCCCAAGGATGATTGGGAAGATCAAAAAGACCCTTCCCAGGATGAGCCAAAAAGATTGACTGCCCCGGTGGGCGGGGACAGATTGGGGTATAGGCATAGTTTGTCCGTTGGCGCCGGCAGAGTTGGCCAGCTAGGGTTACTTATTATTAGTTAATTATTAATCTTTTATTTAAGTCGTCAAGGGCCCGCCTTCCGCGCCCAACTTGCGCCACCCCGCCCCGCTCCCGCCGGCAAGTCCGATAAGATGGAAGAACCTTGGAGTCGGTCATGGCCCTGCTTGTGAAGAACGCCCGTCTGCTCGATCCGTCCCAGAACTGGGATGGGCCGGCCTCCCTGCTCGTCGTCGACGGCCAGGTGGCCGAAGTGGGCGCCACCCTCGCCGACCCCCGCGCCGCCGGCGCCGAAGTGGTCGATGCCCAGGGCCAGCTGCTGATCCCCGGCCTCATCGACCTGCACGTGCATTTCCGCGAACCCGGCCAGACCGCCAAGGAGAACATCGAGACCGGCTGCCGCGCCGCCGTCGCCGGCGGCTTCACTGCCGTCTGCGCAATGGCCAACACCAAGCCCGTCAATGATTCCGTGGCGATCACGGAAATGATGCTGACCCGGGCCCGCAAGGCGGACCTCTGCCGCTACTTCCCCCTGGGCACCGTCACCAAGGGCGCCGCCGGCGAGGAGCTGGCCGATTTCGGCACCCTCAAGGCCGCCGGCTGCATCGCCTTCAGCGACGACGGCCTGCCGGTGATGAACGCCGCCATCATGCGCCGGGCCCTGGAGTACAACGGCTGGCTGGACATGCCCGTGGTCGCCCACGAGGAGGACGTCAACCTCGCCGCCAAGGGCTACATCAACGAGGGCGCGGTCTCGGCCTTCCTGGGCTGCCTGGGCATCCCGGCCGCCGCCGAGGAGGCCATGGTGGCCCGGGACATCGTCCTGGCCGAACACACCGGCGGCCACCTGCACCTGGCCCACCTGAGCACCAAGGGTTCCCTGCGCCTGGTCAAGGAGGCCAAGGCCCGGGGCATCAAGGTCACCTGCGAAGTCACCCCGCACCACTTCGCCCTCACCGACCGGGAGATGACCCGGTTCGACTCCGACTACAAGATGAATCCGCCCCTGCGCAGCCAGGCCGATCTGGAAGCCCTCCTGGAGGCCCTGGCCGACGGCACCGTCGACGCCATCGCCACCGACCACGCCCCGCACACCTGGGACGACAAGGAGTGCGAGCTGCGCGACGCCTCCTTCGGCATCATCGGCCTGGAGACCGCCCTGCCGCTCACGCTGGCCCTGCTGGTGGACAAGAAGGTCCTGCCCCTGGCCCGCGCCATCGAGCTCCTCACCAGCGGCCCGGCCCGCGCCTTCCACCTGGACCGCCAGGGCCTGGGCAGCCTCAAGCCCGGCAGCGCCGCCGATTTCACCCTGGTCGACCTGGCCGGGAAGATCACCGTGGACCGTGCCTTCGTGCAGAGCAAGAGCTTCAACACCCCGTTCAAGGGCTGGGAACTGCCGGGCCGGGTGCTCGGCACCTGGGTGGCCGGGCGCAAGGTCTGGGGCTGAGCCGGCAGCCTACTTCGGGGCCGGTTCGGACAGGGGCTTGGGCAGGACCCGCTCGGGTTCCACCGGGCAGATCGGCGGCGCCACCGCCAGGTCCGGGCCGAAGGCCGTGGCGAGGATGAACCACCCCGCCAGGGCGAGGAGGCTGGTCAGCCCGAGGTAGGGCAGGGCCCGCCAGGCCCCGGTCGTGAACACTTCCGAGCCGCACATGAACGCGGCCAGCAGCAGCGCCGGCACCACCAGGCGGGCATGCCCAGGCCAGCGGTCCCGCAGCTGGAAATGCAGGTGGGCCCGGTCCCCCTCGAAGATCGGCCGGCGGTGGATCTTCCGGATGATCGTCACCGTGATCACGTCGATGGCCGGATACGCGAACAGCCAGAGGAGGTGGTTCGGATTGGGCAGCAGGAACGCCTTCTGCGCGTAGACGACCAGCATGAGCCCGATCGCCAGGCTTCCGCAGTCCCCCAGGAACAGCCGCGCCTTGGGCCAGTTCAGCGCGAGGCAGGCCAGCAGCGCCCCGACCAGGAACGGGTGCGGGTCCCCCGCCGCCCACAGGCAGCCGATCACCACCAGGGCGAAGCCCGTGGCCAGCCCGTTGGCGCCGTCGATGAGATTCAGGGCCTGCGGGATGCAGAGGTACATGAAGCCCAGCAGCATGAACACCACCCAGGGGATGGGCGGGATCGTCAGGCCCAGGAGCGGGAAGGGCGCCAGGCCCGGGAACAGCCGGTTGGTGCCCGCCAGCCCCAGGGCCAGGGCCAGGATGAAGCCCAGGCCGGCCTTGTAGCGCGGCCGCAGATCGAAGCGGTCGTCGCTGACCCCGATGGCAGCCATCGCGAGGATCGCGCCGCTTTCCAGGGGTGTCGTCCGGACCTGCAGGCCCGGGAGCCGCGCCAGCAGCAGGACGGTGGTGACCAGGGCGAGCCCGCCCACCTTCGGCACAATGTGGAGGTGCTGCCGGCGCCCGCCGGGAACATCCAGCAGGCCCAGCATCGGCGCCAGCCGGATCCACACCAGCCCCGCGACGAGACATACGCCGAACGCGAGGAGGGAATAGCCGAGGGTGGCCATGGACTGGGATCTTGTCTTTACCAGGAAGGGCGGGACGCAGTCTGAAAGAATAGCATCGATGTCGAAATCGGGGGGTCAACACCAGATCGGTTCCAGGGACCCGGCCGCAACGATTCCACAGACGAAAAATTTGCAGAATATAGTCCCGGAGGCGCTACATTTTGGGATCACGCCGCGCCGCTCAAAAGGAGCCGATCCTCCTGGATTCCTTGATGACCTGCGACAACCCCAGAGATGAATTACACAATGTCCAATCCATTCCGGGCCTTCGAACGAACCTGGCTGAGGCCCCTCATCCGTCTTCTCCGTACGGGCACCTGCGCCCAGTCCCCGCCGGAGAAAATACCGGATGATTGGATCCATTCATGGAGCCAGGCCAGCCTGGCCCAGGCGGAACCGGCTGGGGACCGCCCGCGGCTGGCCATGCTCTGCTCCGCCCCGCCCGCCCAGACCGGCATCGCCTCGTTCGGGGCCGGCTGCTTCCAGTCCCCGCAGTGGCGGCTCGACTACTATGCCCCGGGCTCCCGGGAGGATCTGGACGCGTTCCAGGCCGAGACCGCCCCGGGGACCTGCCTCCTGCCCCTGGAGACGCTGGGCACCGCCGTGCCCCTGGCGGCCTACGACGCGGCCCTCCTGCACGTGGGGAACTCCTCCCACCACCTCCGGACCCTGGGGACCTGGAACCGGCGGATCCCTCCCGGCGGCCCCAGGCGCCTCGTCTACCTTCATGAAGCCCAGCTGATCCGGCTATGGGCCCCCTGGTGCGGCGGCAATCCCTGGAGACTGTCCCGCCTCTACACCCGCTACTATCCCGACCGCCGGTTCCGGGTGATGGACCTGTTCCAGACCCAGACCGAGGAGTCCTCCGTGCCCCGGGGCCTTCGGCCCCTGCTCGACCTGGCCCGCCCGGACCTGCTCCTGGTCAACAATGCCTTCTGCAAGGCCATGGTCGAGGCGGACCTGGCCGGCTGGGACGGCCCGGTGCCGGAGATCCGCCTGCTGTTCCATCCGGTCCTCGGTCCCGGCCAGGACCTGGGCCCGGCCCGGCCCGCCGGGGCCCCCCTGCGCCTGGGCCACTTCGGCAGCCTCAGCGCCGACAAGGGCATCGCCGTCACCCTGGCGGCGGTGGAGCGCCTGCGCGCCCGGCGCCCGGCCGAACTGGTGCTGGCCGGGTTCGGCGTGGGCGCCTACGCCCACCGGCACGGGCTGGACCGGATCCCCTGGGTCGAGGTCCACGATTCCCCCGCCCAGGCCCGGCTCCTGCAGCTCATGGCCTCGGTGGACGCGGCCGTGCAGCTGCGCGAGGCGACCCACGGCGAATCCTCGGGGGTGGTGAGCCAGCTCCTGGGGCTGGGCAAGCCGGTGGTGGTGAGCCGCGCCGGATCCTTCGCCGAACTGGGCGCGGCGGTGGTCCCGGTCGACCTCGCGGCCAGCCCCGCCGACGTGGCCGCGGCGCTGGAGCGGGCCCTGGCCGCGCCCCTGGGCGAGGCCATCCGCGCCCTGTCCCGGGCCCGGGGCCTGGAGCCCTTCCACGCCGCGTTCCTGGAACTGCTCCAGGCCGAGGTCCCGGGCCGATGACCCTGCGGATCGTCCACGTCGTCGCCCACGATTTCTTCTCGGCCGAGGATGGCGGCCGACTCAAGACCGCGACCCTGGCCACGGCCCTGGCGGCCCTGGGCGAGCTGCACTGCGTGAGCCTGGACGACGACCACCGCCCGCCCGGCGCGGCCCGGCCCGTCCAGGCCCGCGCCCTGCCCTGGGGCGGGACCTGCGCCTGGCACAGCCTGGTGCACATCTCGTGCAAGCAGATCCTGCCCCGGAGCCCCGCCGGCTGGTTCCGGGCCGTCCGGGCCGGCCTCCGGCTGCCCTTGCGCTGGCTGCCCGCCACCGCGCGGCACGGCGCCCTCATGGCCCGCATCGCCAGCCTGGCGCCGGACCTGCTGGTGGCGGACGAGACCGTCCTGGCCGCGGTGACCGCCTTCCTGCCCGCGCGCTGGCGGGTGGTCCATACCCACAACATGGATTCCCAGGCCATGGCCTGGAGCCTCCCGGGCGACCCGACCGCGGCCCGCCGGCTGCGCGTCGGCCGCCGGCTGGCGCGCATCGAGCGGACCCTGTTCCCGCGCATGGACCAGGTCTGGGCCGTCCGGGCCGAGGACCTGGCGGCCTACGCCGAGCTCGGGATTCCGCCCGGCCGGCTCTGGCTGGCCCCCAATGTCGTGCCCGACGCCTGCTTCGAACCCGCGCCCGGGCCCGGGCGGCCCGGCCGGGCCCTGTTCTTCGGTTCCCTGTGGTACCCGCCCAACCAGGAGGCGCTGGCCTGGTTGCTGGACCACTGGCCGGAACTACGCCGGCGTTTCCCCTCGGCCGAACTGGTCGTGGCCGGCCGCGGCGCCCCCGCCCCCCTGGCCGAGCAGGCCGCCCGCACCGCCGGTGTGGAACTGCTGGGCTTCGTGCCCGACCTCAAGCCCCTCCTCGCCGCCGCGGTCGTGGTGGTGGTCCCCATCGAACACGGCGGCGGCACCAAGCTCAAGCTCGTCGAAGCCCTGGCCGCGGGCCGGCCGGTCCTGGCCACCCCCGCCGCCGCCGAAGGCCTGGCCCTGGTCGACGGGGTCCATGCCCGGATCCTCCCCACCGGCTCGGACTTCCTGGAGGCCCTGGGCGAACTGCTCCAGGCGCCCGAAGCCGGGCGGGAGATGGGCCTGCGCGGCCAGGCCCATGCCCGGGAACAGGGTTCCATGGCCGCCCTGCGGGCGGCCGTGGGCCGGGCACTGGCCAGTATGGGCGCCAGCCCGGAAGTCATTCCTTGATTTCCTTGCGTGTGCGCAAGGGACCGCTCCCGGTGGAGGCTGATGAGATCTAGCGGAAGTATCGGAAACTCGGGCAGGTAACGATCGGGTCTCCAAAACTCCCGCTAGAGAAAGCCGGCCCCGGGGCCCTGGCCCAGTCCTCCAAACTGGTGTCCGAGAAAGCACCGTTTTGCTGAACAGAATCTACCAATTGAATTGGCTGATGGTGTGTAAGTTACGCCTTGTATAAGCCCTCATCGCCCGAAACTCACGCTAGGCGGACGGGATCGCGACTGAATCAACCCGGTCCTGGAATCGTTTGAGCATCCGGAGCTCGTGGCCGTGGGGCATCCGCAGGAGGACCGGGTGGCTGCCCGGATCCAGGTAGGGCCGGTCCAGGGGCGGGCCCTGGAAGTCGGCAATGCTCTGGGCCAGCAGTTCAATCTCCATTTCGTACTGCCGGAATGCCAGGCTGTGGAAGGTGTCCCAGTGGTAGATGGGCACCATTTGCTGGCGCAGCAAGAACTACCAAGATCCAGGGCGGCAAGACCCTCCAGGCCTTCCTCCTCAACGAGGTCCAGGAGGTCTACCGGGCCCAGGGCGTGACCATCAACGACAAGCACATCGAGACGATCATCCGGCAGATGATGCGCTGGGTGCAGATCACCGAA